>PVMS01049265.1_pt1 | contig 10380 bp, 6 predicted proteins | sample 1853461 | NCBI WGS metagenome assembly PVMS01 (sample SAMN08582032, study PRJNA380276) | Marine sediment metagenome, whole genome shotgun sequencing project. | isolation source: ocean sediment barecode stripped | collected 2017
CTGTCAGTATCCTCAATCCTCAAAACCATTTTCCCGTTATTGTGTCTGGCGAAAAGCCAGTTATAGAGAGCTGTTCTTGCTCCTCCGATATGCAGGAAACCGGTAGGACTGGGGGGAAATCTCACCTTTAGACTTGAATTCATTAATATCGCCTCTAAATCAAAAGTCCCAATGTCTCTTTAAAACCGTACATTATATTCATGTTTTGAACTGCCTGCCCGGCTGCTCCTTTTATTAAATTGTCTATGCTCGATAAGATTATAACACGTTCGTCAACTACCCTGATTGCTATTTCACAAAAATTTGTGTTAGCAACGTCTTTTGTTTTCGGAAGTTTATCATCTTTTTTTACCCTGACAAAAGGATCTTTTGAATAGAAATCATTATATAACGTTATGAGCTCTTTACGAGAGCTTTTCTTTTTGATTTTTGCATATGTTGTACACAGAATGCCCCTGTTCATTGGAATTAAATGTGGAGTGAAATAAACCTTTGCCTCTGATTTTCCAATCAGAGAGAGTATATTTTCAATCTCAGGCATATGCCGGTGTTCTCCCACCTTATACGCTTCAATATTCTCATTACATTCACAATAATGAGTTCCCTCTTTAGGCTCACGTCCTCTTCCGGAAATTCCGGATTTAGCATCGATGATTATATCATCAGTGTGAACGTAACCATTTAATATTAATGGCGCTAAGCCAATAATCGCGGAGGTAGGATAACATCCGGGATTCGCGACTAAATTTGCCTTTTTGATCTTCTCCCTGAATATTTCCGGAAGGCCATAAACTGCTTTTCCCAGATTCAATGGATCGGTATGTTTGGTTTCGTACCATCTTTCGTAAACAGATTTTTCCTGAAATCTATAATCAGCGCTCAGATCTACTACTTTCATTCCCGCACTCAGAAACGCGGGAACATACTGCATAGCTATTACCGGAGGAAGGGTAACAAAAACCATATCTATGCCCTTTGGCAAATCATCCGGGACCATCCGCGAACAAGACATATCAAAGGTATCTGTTAAAACGGGGAAAACGTCAGAAATTTTGAAATCGCCTTCTCTTCTGGTACCTAGATACGATATGTCAACATCAGGATGACGCAATAAAATCTTTATTAACTCTAAACTGGTGTATGCTGTTGCCCCAATAATTCCAACTTTGACCAATAACCTTCTCCGTTTTTCAAGGTTTAAACTCCATAACTTGTTAAGATATCGTTACTTTTGGATAATAACAACCCTTTGTAAAAACGTCAAATCCAAAATTAACGGATATTTTTTTCAGAACAAAACAGTAATATTTTTCATAACTTTATTTTTTGTTATTAACCATTTTATTGTTGTTATCTATAATGAATTAAAGGGGTTACTGATTAAAATAGTTTGACAAGATATTCTAATTATGATTAAATCACAACGATAACTTGGAAGAATTATATCATGGGGTATAATGTTTTCTGTGCAGTTGCAGGAGTTCAGGGCTTCGCCCGGGTTAACAAGTTTACTTTTCATCGTAACAATAATAGTAGTCGCCGGTTAAACGCCAAAATCTGCAACTTATAGTCTAGCTTGATCAAATCCATAATATAGTCTCAATATTGAGTTTTTCTGAACATTGAGCCAAACATTAGTAAATGAGGAGACAGTAGCTTGTACGAAAAATATTGGGGACTTAATATTCTTCCTTTTGAAAACGTTCCCGATCCTCGCTTCTTTTATCGTTCGTCACAGCATGAAGAAGCATTAATGAGGCTTGTATACGCAACAAAGTCTCAGAAAGGGGCTGCAATGCTAACTGGTGAGATTGGTTGTGGTAAGACTACCCTTAGTCGGGTTTTTATTCAGGAGCTTGCAAGTGATGAATACGAAATAGGACTTATTGCTAATCCATGCCTCTCCCCTACTGACTTTCTTAGAGAAATTCTTTATCAATTAGGTGTTGAAAAATCAGTTGAAGGCAAAACTGAAATGCTCCATATGCTTAATGATAAGATGCTGGACAATCTAAACAAAGGTAAAAAAACCATAGTTATAATTGACGAAGCTCAGGCCATAGAGAGTGAAACAACCCTCGAAGAGCTGAGGTTGCTTTTAAACTTCCAACTAAATGAAAAATTTCTGATGACATTAATACTTATCGGACAACCAGAATTTCGGGAAAGGGTAACAAGCATAAAGCAACTTGATTCAAGAATTTCTATAAGATACCATTTAAAACATCTTGATCTTAACGATACAATAAAATATATAATTTTCCGATTAAAGGTTGCCGGTTTAAAAAAAAACATAATTACTAAAGAAGCTGTCGAGAAGATTTATTTATACACTAAGGGTGTCCCGAGAGAGATTAACAATATTTGTGATCTAGCTCTTCTTGACGGCTTCAGCACTGAAGCTGAGCTAATAAATACCAAAATAATTCAGAAATTAATAGAAGATACAAAAAAATAAGAGACCGTAAATTATGACGAGACTATCAGATTTGATCAAACAGGGTAAAATTCCAGAAAAAAAGCAGAATGAAAATGAAGAAGTAAAAATGAGAAATCTGGAAAGCCTCAAAGAAGATAAAGATGTAGTAAAAACAAAACGAGAAGATGGATCTGGTCCAGAGGAGATAACAGAGATGGGCCTGCCTACTGAGGCCGGGGAAGATGAATTGCCTTATATACCTGATGCAAAAGCACTGGAAAATATTTCTTTGCCGAGCGAGGAAGAACCAGCCGCTCCATCTATAGATGAACTGGAAGGACAAAAACGAATAGAAGATTTATATGCAAGTATTTACAATTTTGTAGAAGGTATCATTAACAGTTTAAAAAGAAAAAAAAGATTTGACATAGAGAAAGGATTGGAAATTGTTAAGAACATAGTACATACAGAGAAAGCAGCCAGTATTCTTTATGGAAAAGCTGTACAGGGTAATGGTATACCAGACAATCTTGCAGCACATTCTGCTAACGTTTGTATTTATTCTTTAATGTTGGGAAGAGGGGCTAATTATTCACATGGGCAGCTGATTGAATTAGGGATAACAGCTCTCCTGCATGATATTGGTATGGTTTTTGTGCCAAAGGAAATCGTAAATAAAAGGGGAAAACTGACAACTTCTGAATTCAAACAAATTAGAAAGCACCCAAATTATTCATATAAAATACTCCAAACCCTTGGGAAAGAATATTTGTGGATTGCCAAAGTGGTTTCTCAGGAACAGGAGAGAGAGAACGGTCAGGGATATCCAAATGGACTTAAAGGAGATGAAATACATGATTATGCCAAAATTATAGGTATTGTCGATGTATATGAAGCCTTAACCCATCATAGACCTCAAAGAAGGGGTCATATGCCTCATGATGCGGTAAAGTTGATATTGGGTACTCAAAAAGACCTTTTTTCAGATGAGGTTAAAAGATTATTACTTACAAAGCTATCATGTTTTCCATTGGGTAGTTATGTTAAATTAAATTCGAAGGCGATATGTAAGGTGATAGAAGTTTATGAAAATTCTCCTTTACGCCCAACAGTAGAAATTCTATTTGATTCGCAAAAACGTAAACTTCCGAACAAAAAGATAATAAGATTGACGGAAGCACCGCTTTTACACATTACCAGTACTGTTTACGAGTCTGATTTGCCTCAATAAACGGTACTAGGCTGATGGAGGGGGCTCTAAACCTGTAACGCAAACTCCAGATGCTTTAATGGGTTGAAGTGAAGGGAGGCTAACACACTGCAGATACCATAGTTTTTGACGTCAGGTAAAACAAATTCCTCTGTTTTTTCTCATTTCGTTATCGGGAAATACGGTTTCCAATAACTTCAAATGTAGAAAATTTTTTGGATTTTTTTGTTGACATTGCTAAAAAGTTGCTTTATCCTTTATGAGAACCGTAAGATATTACCCACTAGAAGTTTATAGTAATTTTCGCTTCGGCAAAGCTCCATAAACTTTTGGGAATCTGGTTTTTCTGAATATCTGAATAAACTACCTTCCACATAATAAGACGTTAACAAATCACTAATAGCTAAAGTGTCTTTTGTGACTCAAAAGATACCCGGCTAGCGCTACCAACAGGTAATTTCCAAGCCATTTGTCCTATCTAATTCAAGACAGAACAAAGCAGGTTTGGAACAACCCTTGATCACGTAATCTTTCTAAAATAACATACTTCTGTTTGACAGTTCAGTATGAATATTTATAAACACATAACATGTAGTTCTTAATACTTAGAAGTTAGTATGAAACAAATTTATTAATTTATTATGGATGTAAATTTTGACAATATGATTGACAATCTGCCGGAAGCGGTGTTCTGTACAGATGACAAAAGATATTTTATACAGGTAAATAAAATAATGATAGAAAGGTTTGGCCGCACACATCAAGAACTGACCGACATGAGGCTGGATGACGTGATTCCTGCGGAAGATAAGCATGAGATTATGAAGCATTATATTAAGGTTTTGAATGGATTAAACAGTTCTGTAGAAACGAAATTTCTTACTAATGTTGTTGATGAGTATATACCTGTAGAATTGACTTCTATTTATAAAGAAATAGATTATACTGTAAAAGATTCGGATAAATTGCAAACCTCAGATGATAAAGGTTATGTGCTGACTGTTGCCAGGAATATTACGACAGAGAAAAAGTTAGAAGAAGAAATCTATAAAAAGAATAAAGAGTTAGAGCGAATAGCGATTACAGATACGCTAACAGGGCTGTACAATAGAGTTTATTTTGATAGTTTTATTGAACACGAAATTACAAAGGCAAAAAGATACAAGCGTCCTCTTTCAGTTGCAAAAATTGATATTGATAAGTTTAGTATCTTAAACTACAAATACGGTACACAAGAAGGTGATAATGTTCTTAGAGAATTGGGAACATTGGTTAAGAGACGCGTCAGGCATAACGTTGATACTGTATATAGATACAGTGGTGGAGGGATTATGATTGTCTTTCCTGAAACATTGTTAAAAGATGCGCAGATAGTATCTGAAAGATTGAGAAAAGAATTTAACCAGATTGAATTTAAACCGATGAAAATAAGCGGGGACGTTGTTCCTGTTCACGAGACTATAAGCATAGGAGTTGTTCTTTTAAATGTAGACGATGATACAACTTCTTTGTTGAGAAAGGTAGAGAACACATTATGCATCGCAAAAGAATCAGGTGGAAATAAAGTCTCTATTATTGCAGACGAGTAGAAGAATATCTTGAGTTTTTGGGTTTTTTCATGAACCCTTTTAATTTTTAATTGTGAGCAAATGTTTTCTGGTAAAAGAATATTAAACTCATTTTAAATTACGTTAAGGAGTTAAAAACATTGAAGTTTTTAAACCTGCTAATATCTTTTATCCTGATATCATCGGGAGTACTCTCTTGTACAACCCCTGATTTCGTAGGAAACAGAAAGAAAATAATAAATCAACAATTTGTTGACACGATAAACCAGAACGGTAACTACCGACAAGTCATGCTGCAACCTGAAAAAGAAAATATTGCAAGTCAGGCAGTGTCTGTAAACGTTCCCACGAAAAAGATACCATCATCAACGACCAATACAAAAAACAAACAATCGGATCATGAATCCATTGGCAAAGAACATGTTGACAACCTGCCTGGCTTGGAGCAGCAATACCAAATGAAACTGAATCAAGTTGGTCTGGCCCATCTTGCTCTTGGAATTGCTTTCGCGGAAAGAAACCTGACCGATCAGGCGATCTGTGAATTTCAGAGCGCAATAGAAGAAAATCCGTATAATCTGGAATCACATGTACGATTGGGCACCGCCTATGGAGTAAAAGGTATGGCAGATGAAGCCAAATCTGAATTTAAAAAGGCAATGAATATTGATCTTAATGAAGCTGTTGCAAAGATAGTCTTTGATGCGTTACCAGCAGCTGAAAACACGAAAAAGCAAAAGGATCTATTTAAGGCTCACATAAATCTGGGAAATGCATATAAAAAAGAAGCAAAATTAAAAAAAGCACAGCTTGTATTCGAAAAGGCTTTAACGCTTAAACCAGAGCACCCAATTGCAAAAAAATCGCTAAGTGAAATATATTTTATCTTAGGCACTTCTCATCTGGAGAATCAGGAATATGATAATGCTATCGTTGAGTTTAACAAGGTATCAGGAATAAACCCTGATTTTCCACAAATTAAAGTTGTCCTGGAAAAAGCACATTATAATCTTGGCATTATTTATGCTGAAAATAGAAAACTCGATAAAGCAATAATAGAGCTTAGCAAGGCTAAGGAAATTAGTCATAACTATGCTATGCTGGGGAAAAATAATCTTACTATTATCAGTAAAGGCAAAAAGGCTATTTCAGATACAGATAAACGTATTCATAGTGGCAGGTCTCATTCTGGTGAAAACGCACATGATAGTACTAACAACGAGGTAAGAAAAGAAGGTTTTCATGAAGTAGAGCAAGGGGAAGAGTCTCTTCAGAATCAAATGCCTCATCAAATTGATGTTGCAGAGGAAATGATACTGGCAGGAAATAATTGCGCGAAAGAAACAGCATATGATGAAAGCCAGGTAGGAGGCCAGGGAGAAAAACAAATCCGGAAAGATGCTGCTTATACACAGACCGTGCGTACAGCAGAAACTGACTCCGGCTTGACAAACTACCGATATGCCAAAAATGAAGGTTTTTCATTTCAGGATAGGAAAGCTAATGAATTGGACTTTATGAAAAAAGAACAGAATGGATTAATACAGACGAGAGAAGAGAAAGGAACGAACAATCCAAAACCATGTATTTTAGATCAGAAAATGGAGATATACAAAAAAAGTATAAAACATTTCAGCTTATCTAATGAGGGTGTCGTTGTTACATTAAACCGCCCTGGTGAAAAAAGAGATAACAACACCCTTCCAGATAAACTCCTTTCCGCAAAAGAAATTAACAATAAGGCTGGCTCAGACTATAGGGTTTCTGCGTATAATATAACCAGAAACGATAAGGCCGAAACAGGAATAAATGAAGCTATAAAGAAATATGAAGAAAAAAAAAGAAAAAACCCTTATGATAATAATGCCTTTCTCAACCTGGCCCATGCCTATTACTGTAAAGCCATGTATCTTGACGATGCGATAGCAAGAAGAGAAGATGCACCGGAAGGCAATCAAAACGTTTCAGTTAAACGATATTATCTTAATGATGATGCCGGTAGTGGGAAAAACAGTGAAACCGGTTTTGCTGAACAAACTAACACTTTCGGGAATAATATAGCTTTCCGCAACAGATCAGGCAATATGTATGAAGAGATGTTTCGTGAAGCTATAATTGAGTATAAAAACGCACTCCGGATTAATCCAAACTCTTCAAACTCTTTATATGGCCTTGCATTCTCTTTTTCTATAAAAGGTTCATCCCCTGGTGTCGCATTAAAAAGCAAAAACAATTCCGAAGGAATATTATTTGGTTATTGAAAAATAATCTTTCGTGGTCTTACCCACAGATACAAGTGATTGTAGACAAATTTATTTTTTTGCTAAAACAAACCCAAAGCCCTTCTCTGCGATAACAGTACGTTAGAGTAGAACTTTTGGTTTGTTTGATATATGCAGAAATTATAATTTTATAATATCTGACATTCAATTATCTGTCTTGTCGTGCTTTGTAAACAGGATTTAGTAAAAACCGGAGCATAAAACAAATGGCTCAGTATGAATTAAACCTTAGAGATTACACCAGGATAATGCGTAAGCGAAAACTTATTATTATTTTTGCTACTGTTGTTATTGGTCTTTTCAGTTTAATTTTCTCTCTCACAAATCAGCCTATTCCATTGTATCAAGCAATATCAAGCGTAAGAGTGGAGCAAACAACAACTGTTACCGGGCTATATGTTGAGACTATATCATGGTCCGATGCAGATTCGTTAGAGACACAATCTGCCATAGCTACCAGTCTTCCAGTAGTGGAATTAGCAGCCAAAAATATGGGTCTTATTGATAAGGAAATTCCAAGTGAGGATATTCGAGATAATCCTGACCTGTTGAACATCGTAATTGATCTGAAAGATAATTTGAATACATTAGTAGAGGGAGAAACTGATATTATAAACATATCAGCAACCTCAAGAACCCCGAGATTTTCAATGGAGTTGGCCAATGCCGTTGCTGAGGCATTTCAGGAGAGGAACACCAGGGAAAGAAATTTACGTACATACGAAGCAAAGGATTTCATTGAAAGGAGATTAGGTACAATTGTCAAGACTTTAAAGGCATCTCAGCAGGAACTTAAAAGATTGAGGCAGGAAAAACGCTTTGTTTCAATGGAGTCTCATGCCAGGAACACTACCCGGAGATTAGAAGATTCTGAAAAAAGACTTAACGATGCCAGGCAAAAGGCGAAAGATATTGAAAATTTACTCGAGCATCTTAAGCTTCAGAAATCATTGCCCAGGGCAAAGGTGGTAGGCTTTTATTCAAAGGCGATAAGTCCCGTATTTACGACTCTCAATGCCAATCTGGATAAACTGCAATTGGAAAGGAATGTATTATTAATTGACTTTACTGAGAATCATCCTGAAGTAAAAAGAATAGATACTGAAATAGGTGCTGTACTGAGAAATATGGAGGACCATTTACTTGCTGAAAAGGAAAGGCTACGGGAAACCAGAAAAGAGTCAGATGCAGAGAGAGCCAAACAACTGCAAGTATTTCTTTCACTTCCAGAAATTAGTTTTGACATGGAAAGGATTCGAAATGATGTCACTGGTTATCAAAAACGTCTCAGTTATTTAGAACAGAAGTATCAGGAGGTCTTGGTTAAGGAAGCTGAAAAGATACAGGAAATAACAATTGTGAGGCCTGCTATTTTACCAGCTTTCCCGGTAAATCCGCCTACTACCAAAACGACAACAGTGGTCGGCGCTTTCATTGGGTTTATTTTTGGAGTAGTCATGGCCTTTGTGCGTGAGACCATGGATACTTCCATTGGTACAATTGAAGATGTGGAGGGATTTCTTGGGGTTCCGGTTGTTGGGGTAATTCCATTCATGGGTACTGAACAAATCAAAGATACCTTGCTAAAAAAGAAAAGCACTGAAATGTCAGAAGAAGTGCTCGAACTGAATGCCAGACTGGTATCTCACTTCGCACCAAAATCGACTATAGCAGAAAGCTATAGGGCTTTACGTACCGGAGTAGAGTTTATTGCAGCAGAGCGACAGATGAAAACTATAGCAATTGCCAGCTCTTCTATGAGGGAAGGGAAAACCACCATAGCATGTAACCTGGCTATGGCTTCTGCACAGATTGGTAAAAAGGTGCTCTTGATAGACACTGATTTAAGGAAACCTATGGTAAACGTAATGTTTGGAATAGAAAGAGAGCCTGGATTGTCTGATGTCATTTTAGGCAATTATAACTGGGATGAGGTAATAAAAACTGATACAGACATAATGATGGGGAAGATGGGAATGCAAGATATAACGACAACAGCACCGGGAATAGATAATCTGAACATATTAACCTCAGGTTTAATACCTCCAAACACATCTGAATTACTGAATTCATCTAAAATGAGTGAGGTCCTTTCTCAGGTAGAAGGTTCATATGATATTGTATTGCTTGATTGTTCACCCGTTCTCCCAACAACTGATGCAGTGATAGTTTCGGCAAAGGCAGAAGGTGTGATCATGGTATATCAAGTAGGCCAAGTCGCAAGAGGCGCTCTAAAGCGTGCAAAGGCACAACTGGAAAATTCAAAAGCAAATGTAATAGGTGTAGTCTTGAATGGCCTGAAACCTGAAACAGGTAAGGACTATAAGGACTACGGTTATTATGGTTATTATTATGGTTACGGTTCAGAAGAAGAAGAAACGAGAGAACCATGGTACAAGAGATGGTTTAAAATGCCAAAAATAACTGATAAATTATTAAAAATCATTATAGGAGATAAGGAGGAGGAAGAAGAAGGATCATCTGGAATAAGTGAACCAAAATATAAGAATTTGATTAAGAGATGGTACAAGGTGCCGGATGTAGTAAATAATTTATTGGAAAAGATAAAAGGCAGTGAAACAATGGAACAACCTGATCAAAAATCTGTAAAGAAGCTTCGGGCAAGTCAGGAAAGAACGAGCTCCTTAAAGGAAATACCATGGAAGAAGTGGCTGAAAATTATTATCCTGGGCATTACATCTACCTTCATATTTTATGGCTTACTGTGGCAATTTGGTATCTTAAAGTACTAATATAATAAACTATAAATAAATATCAAATTACAATGTCTGAATGACCCAAATCAGTTTTTTCTGGAATTTTAGATTTCTTTATTGGAATTTGTTTGTTATTTGGAATTTATTATTTGGTGCTTAACAGGCATCCTGAAAAAATTTATCA
>PVMS01165774.1_pt1 | contig 10380 bp, 7 predicted proteins | sample 1853461 | NCBI WGS metagenome assembly PVMS01 (sample SAMN08582032, study PRJNA380276) | Marine sediment metagenome, whole genome shotgun sequencing project. | isolation source: ocean sediment barecode stripped | collected 2017
CCGGCGTTAAGTTCCAACGTGGCCTGATTAATATGAGCACCATCAACATTGAAGTAGACGGCCGAACCCTCGAGGCCAAGCCGGGCCAGATGCTGATTGAGGTAACGGATCAGGCCGGCATTCACATCCCGCGTTTTTGTTATCACCCCAAGTTGTCAATCGCAGCCAATTGTCGAATGTGCCTGGTGGACGTCGAAAAAGCGCCCAAGCCGCTACCCGCCTGCGCAACGCCCGTCATGGATGGTATGATAGTTAAAACCCAATCTGAGCTGGCACGCACCGCGCAAGAGGGCACGATGGAGTTTCTGCTCATTAATCACCCTCTCGATTGTCCGATTTGTGACCAGGGCGGTGAGTGTCCCTTGCAGGATCAGTCGATTGAGTATGGTGCGAACGCATCGCGTTATCACGAAAGCAAGCGACAGGTGAAAAACGACAATATCGGGCCGCTGATCGCAACCTGGATGACGCGCTGTATCCAATGCACGCGCTGCGTGCGCTTTGGTGAGGAAATTGCCGGCGTGATGGAACTGGGCATGGTTGGGCGCGGTGAAAACTCGATGATTAAAACTCATCCGGCGGACGACAATCCGACGGCACAAGTGGATGCGATTCTTAGCGGCTCGGTAAACTCGGAAGTGTCGGGTAACGTGATTGAATTGTGTCCGGTGGGAGCATTGACCGCAAAGCCTTCCAAATACGCAGTGCGAAGCTGGGAAGTGCAAAATTACGCACAGATCAGCCCGCATGATTGCGTGGGTACGAACCTGAATATTCAGACGTTGCGGGGCGAGATACTGCGCACACTGGTGCGTGAAAAGCATGCAGTGAATAGCTATTTGCTGGCGGACCGTGACCGTTATAGTTATGAGTCGGTACACGCGGAAGCCCGCTTAAAACGCCCGATGATAAAGGATAAAAATGGCTGGCGCGAAGTTGAGTGGGAGGTGGCTTTGCGACATGCAGCGGCCGGGATGGATACGGTCAAACAGCGCTATGGTGAGTCGAAAGTTGGCGCGCTGGCGAATTCGACACGAACGGTAGAGGAGCTGTTCCTGGTACAAAAACTGATGCGTAATTTTGGCAGCGATAATGTCGATCACCGATTGCGACAGGAAGATTTTCGCGATGATTTTGTCGCGCCGCTATATCCCGGCAGCGAACTGGGAATTGCGCAATTCGAGAGGCTTGATTCAGCATTATTACTGGGTTCAAATATCCGAAAAGAACAACCCTTACTCGGCGTATTTTTACGCCAGGCCGCTGTGAAAAACGGCGCCAGCATCAGCGCGATCAATATGCTGGATTACGATTTTCATTTTCCGCTGGCGAATAACAAAATAACTACCCCTGAAAATTTGGTGCAAAGTATCGCCAATGTGGCATCAGTGGTGGCCGAGAAAACTGGCGTGACGCTGGATAAAGACATCCATAAACGGGCCACTGATCCAGGCTCTGAAGAGCACGCCATAGCAATTTCACTGCTGGGCGGCGCCTCACTGGTTGCTGAAAAGCAGAGTAAAGCGATTATCCTGGGAGCAGGGGCTTTGAACCATTTTGAAGCGAGCGCGCTGGCGGCTATTGCGGACTGGATCTGTGAGCAAACCGGCTGCAAGCTGGTAAAATTGGCCGAGGCTAATTCCGCAGGTGCGTGGATCGCAGGCTGCGTCCCCCATCGATCTGCGCATGGCAAGGAAGTGAGTAAATCTGGCATGAATGCAAAAAGCATGCTGGTAGAGGAGTCGCTATCGGCCTATTTACTTTACGATGTTGAACCTGGCCTGGACGCGCAGCGAAGTGGCGAAGCTTTACAATCGTTGAAGTCAGCCGATTTTGTAGTGCAATGCGCAACTTTTGCCAGTGACGAAGCGAAAAATTATGCAGACGTATTGCTGCCTATTGCGCACTATACTGAAAACAGCGGTACTTATGTCAATTGTGAAGGTCGGGTGCAGGCTGCTGGTGCTGCCGCCGCGCCAATAGGCGAAGCGCGCCCCGGCTGGAAAGTGTTGCGCGTACTGGGCAACTATCTTGAGCTTGAGGGCTTTGATTACGTCGATCTGGCTGATGTGCAGGATGACCTTGTACTGGGCGACGAGCAGATGATTTCACAGCGAGGCGCGAAGCTAAATAATTGCCCGGTGAAATTTGATAATAAGGCCATTTATCGTTATGTCGAAACGCCGATGTACCGTCTGGATGCGACCTTGCGGCACGCCGCTGCGTTGCAGCAAACGGCGGATACTCCGAAGCCTGCCTTAGGCTTGAACCAGAAAATGCTCACAAATTTGAGCCTGAAGGCGGGTGATCAGGTGAGTGTTCGACAAGGCAAACGGGAAGCTGAACTTCCGCTGGTACTCGATACTCGACTGCCCGATAACCAGGCATTCATCCCGGCTGGTTTTGTCGAGACCTGTACCTTCAGTGGTTATGAATCGATCACGATTGAGAGGGCTGATCATGGTTGATTGGCTGCATAACTGGTTGTTTTCGACCTTTGATTTTCTGCCCGAGTGGTTACTGGTGTTTAGCTGGACGCTGTGGAAAATTATTATTATTGTTCTTCCTCTAATGGTGGCAGTGGCCTATTTCACCTATGCCGAGCGTAAGCTGATCGGCTACATGCAGGATCGAGTGGGGCCGAACCGCGTGGGGCCGAAGGGCTGGTTGCAGCCAATTGCTGATGCGGTGAAGCTGATGTTCAAAGAGATCATCATACCGAGTAAATCTAATAAATATCTATTCCTGGGCGCACCGTTATTATCCATTGGCCCGGCGCTGGCGGCCTGGGCGGTTATACCCTTTACCAATGATCTGGTGCTGGCTAATATTGACGCGAGTTTGTTGTTTATACTGGCTCTGACCTCGACGGGCGTGTACGCCGTGATCATTGCCGGCTGGGCCTCGAATTCTAAATATGCTTTTTTGGGGGCAATGCGCTCTGCCGCGCAAATCGTATCGTACGAAATCGCCATGGGTTTTGCGCTGGTAGGCGTGCTGATGGTCGCAGGCTCGTTGAATTTACGTGAAATCGTCCTGGCTCAGGCGGGTGGATTCTGGCATTGGAACTGGCTGCCCCTGTTTCCACTGTTCATCGTGTATTTCATTTCCGGAGTGGCGGAGACTAATCGCGCGCCTTTTGATGTGGCAGAAGGTGAGTCGGAGATCGTTGCGGGGTTTCATGTCGAATATTCCGGTATGACTTTTGCCGTGTTTTTCCTGGCTGAATACGCGAACATGATTTTAATCGCAGCGCTGACCGCGTTGTTGTTTCTGGGAGGCTGGCAGCCGCTGATTGATTTTGCACCGTTTACCTATATTCCGGCATTTTTCTGGTTTTTTGGAAAAACGGCTTGCATCGCGTTTTTATTTTTGTGGTTCCGCGCGACATTTCCGCGCTATCGTTATGATCAAATCATGCGCCTGGGCTGGAAAGTACTCATCCCGGTGACGCTGGTATGGATCGCGGTGATCGGTTTTGTACGTTTTTACACGCCGTTCGGTTTTATGGGAGGTTAGCTATGGGTATCGACATTAAGCGTTTTATTAAAACTTTCGGTCTGATTGAATTATGTCAGGGGCTGAGTGTTACCGGTCGGCACATGTTCAGCAAGAAAATCACGATCATGTACCCCGAGGAAAAAACGCCTAAATCAGTTCGCTTTAGGGGCCTGCATGCGCTGCGGCGCTATGAGGACGGTACTGAGCGTTGTATCGCCTGCAAATTGTGTGAGGCGGTCTGCCCCGCGCTGGCAATTACCATTGAATCAACCGAATTGCCCAATGGTGAGCGCCGTACCAAGCGCTACGACATCGATTTATTTAAGTGCATTTATTGTGGGTTTTGTGAAGAAGCCTGCCCGGTGGATGCCATCGTGATGACGGACATCCATGAATTTCATATGGAGGATCCTGCAACAGAACGCGTGATCGACAAGCAGCAATTGCTCGCCCTTGGAGATAAATACGAGGCCTCAATAGCGGCTAACCGAAAACAGGATTTGCCGTACCATCGCTAAAAAAGACTATGACGTTTTATCAACTAACATTTTACTTTTTTGCCGGCATTGTAGTACTGGCCGCAGGGGCAGTCGTTACGGTAAAAAACCCCGTCAAGGCCACCCTGTTTCTGGTGCTTGCTTTCGTCGGGGCAGCGGGTGTCTGGTTAACCCTGCAGGCTGAATTCCTGGCCATCGTGCTGGTGTTGGTTTACGTCGGTGCCGTGATGGTGCTGTTTTTATTTGTGGTCATGATGCTGGACATTGACATGGCGGTGATGCGTGCGGGGTTTACACGTTATTTGCCGCTGGGCCTGGTTATCGCAGCGCTGCTGGTTGCGCAACTGGTATTTGTATTGAAAGGTAGTTTTAGCGGCGAAGAATTCGCCGGCATACAAAAACTGGCTGCAGATTATTCAAACACCAAAGCGCTAGGTGCAGTTCTGTATACTGATTATGTACTGGTATTTGAATTGGCCGCGCTGATCCTGTTGGTCGCGATGATCGCTGCAATCGCTCTTACTCACCGTAAACGTGCGCTGAAGAACAAGTCGGTTGACCCGGCTACGCAAGTGGTGGTGCGTAAGGAGGATCGGCTGAAGCTTGTCGACATCAAATCTGAAAAGAGGGTGTCGTCATGATTCCTTTAGCGCATTACCTCATTTTGGGGGCAATCCTGTTCGCCCTCAGCATTATCGGAATTTTCCTGAACAGGAAAAATCTGCTCATCATATTAATGTCGATCGAGCTACTGCTGCTTGCAGTGAACATGAACTTCGTGGCGTTCTCGGCATTTCTCGGAGATCTGGGCGGTCAGGTGTTTGTGTTCTTTATTCTGACGGTGGCTGCTGCGGAGGCAGCGATTGGCCTGGCAATTCTGATCGTGTTGTTTCGCAACCGTTCGACGATTAACGTCACCGACCTGGATACACTCAAAGGCTGATGATAAGTATGCAAAATATTTATCTGGCCATACCACTGGTTTGTTTGCTTGGCTCGGTGATTGCAGGCTTTGGTGGCCACCTGGTTGGTCGAAAGGGCGCACACTGGGTCACTATCCTGGGAGTGCTGGTTGCTTTTGTGTTATCAGTCGTGGTGTATCGTGATGTGCAGGCAGGCAATACCTTTGACGGAGTTGTTTATACCTGGGCACTAAGCGGTGGGATCTCGTTTGATATCGGATTTCTGATCGATGCCCTAACCGCGACCATGATGGTGGTGGTGACATTCGTATCGTTGATGGTACATATCTACACCATAGGTTATATGCGTGATGATCCGGGTTATCAGCGCTTTTTTGCATACATCTCGCTGTTCACGTTTGCCATGCTGATGTTGGTGATGGCGAAGAATTTTCTGCAGCTGTTCTTTGGCTGGGAAGCCGTAGGGCTGGTGTCGTATCTGCTGATTGGTTTCTGGTACGAACGAGAAACCGCCGTGTTTGCAAATATGAAAGCCTTTCTGGTGAACCGGGTCGGTGATTTTGGGTTTCTGCTGGGTGTTGCAGCGGTACTGTATGTTTTTGGTTCGCTCGATTACGCTGCAGTATTCAGCCAGGCCAGTTCAAAATCAACGGTGACGCTTGCGACGCCATTCGGTGAAATGCTCTGGATCACCGTCATATGTCTGTTGCTTTTTGTCGGGGCAATGGGCAAGTCGGCCCAGGTACCACTTCACGTCTGGTTGCCTGATTCGATGGAAGGCCCGACCCCCATCTCGGCCCTGATTCACGCTGCCACGATGGTGACAGCAGGTATTTTTATGGTGGCGCGTATGTCGCCGTTGTTTGAGTTTTCTGAAACGGGGCTGTCATTTGTACTGGTCATCGGTGCAACCACTGCCATATTTATGGCATTTATCGGTTTGGTGCAAAACGATATCAAACGTGTGGTGGCGTATTCTACGCTGTCACAGCTGGGTTATATGACAGTGGCGCTCGGAGCTTCGGCTTATCCCGTTGCGATTTTTCACCTGGGTACGCACGCTTTTTTTAAAGGCCTGCTGTTTCTCGGCGCGGGTTCGGTGATTATCGCCATGCATCACGAACAGGACATGCGTAAAATGGGCGGATTAAAATCTATCATGCCGCTGACCTATATTACCATGGTGATCGGCTCTTTGGCGCTGGCGGGGATTCCGCCCTTTGCGGGTTTTTTCTCCAAAGATTCGATCATTGAGGCAGTTCATGCAAGTCAAATAGCAGGTTCAACCTATGCCTATTGGGCGGTACTGATCGGCGTGTTCGTCACCGCATTTTATTCTTTTCGCCTGATTTTTATGACCTTCCACGGCAATAATCGGGCGGATGACCATACCCGTAAGGGATTGAGGGAATCACCGGCAGTGGTGATCTGGCCGCTGATTCTACTGGCTATTCCGTCAGTTATAGCGGGCGCGATATTCTTTGAACCAATGCTGTTCGGTGATCATTTCAAGGATGCCATCTTTATCGCTGATGAGCACAAAGCATTAGAGGGAATAACCCGCGCCTTTCACGGTGCACAGGGTGTGGCGTTGATTATTGGCAGCATTGTACACGGCATACAAACCCCACCTTTCTGGCTCGCGCTGGGCGGAATCTTTTTCGCCTGGTGGTGCTATATCAAACAGCCGGATTTGCCCGGAAAAATTGCCGCCAGGTTTGCGCCAATTACGCGAATGCTTGAGAATAAATACTGGGCGGATGAGTTTAATCAAGCCGTGTTTGCTAATGGGGCCGTTGCTTTGGGCAAGAAGTTGTGGAAGTCTGTTGACGCTGGATTGATCGACGGCGTGATTGTCAATGGCAGTGCGAATCTGGTTGTGAGCCTTGCGGGCAAATTGAGACAGATTCAATCGGGATACATTTACCATTATGCATTTGCGATGATTATCGGTTTGGTGTTGTTAATTGCGTACGCGATCTGGATTTGATATGAGCGAATTTTTATTGAGCATTCTGATCTGGCTGCCGATTTTCGGCGGTGTCGGCGTGCTGTTTTTATCAAAATCTGAACAGGCCCAGGGCGCGCGTTGGCTGAGCCTGGGCATTTCAGTGCTGGTGCTGGTTTTGAGTATTCCTTTGTGGACGGGGTTTGATACCAGCACGGCTGCAATGCAATTTGTAGAACGTTCCGTCTGGATCGGACATTTTAATATCCATTACCACCTGGGCGTGGACGGCATTGCAATGCCGTTGATATTACTTACCACGCTACTAACCTTGATTGTGGTCATCGCGAGCTGGGAAGTGATACAGAAGCGTGTGGCGCAATATTATGCGGCCTTCCTGATCATGGAGGGCGTGATGATTGGTGTATTTGCTGCGCAGGATGCAATTCTGTTCTACCTGTTCTGGGAAGTGATGCTGATACCGATGTTTTTGATCATCGGTATCTGGGGAGGGCCAAATCGTATCTACGCGACGATCAAATTCTTTTTATTCACGCTCCTGGGTTCGTTGCTGATGCTGGTGGCCCTGCTGTATTTATACAATAAATCGGGCGGCTCTTTCGCGATTGCGGACTACCACCAGCTTGCGCTGCCGCTGGGTGTCCAGAAATGGATTTTCATGGCGTTTTTTGCAGCCTTCGCGGTAAAAGTGCCGATGGTACCGGTGCATACATGGCTGCCCGATGCGCACGTCGAGGCCCCCACCGGTGGATCGGTTATTCTGGCGGCCATCATGTTAAAAATGGGGGGGTATGGCTTTCTCCGGTTCAATTTACCCATCACGCCGGATGCGAGTCACGAACTGGCGGGTTTTATCATAACGCTGTCAATAATCGCCATCATTTATATCGCCTTTGTCGCACTGGTGCAGAGTGACATGAAAAAATTGATTGCTTACTCTTCTATTTCGCACATGGGGTTTGCGACGCTGGGTTTCTTTTTGTTCAACCAGATGGCGCTGGAAGGCGCGATGGTACAAATGATTTCGCATGGTTTTATATCCGGTGCGATGTTCCTGGTAGTAGGCGTGTTATATGATCGCCTGCACTCACGTGATATTGCGGCCTATGGTGGGGTCGCGAAAGTAATGCCCAAGTTTGCCTTTTTCGCGGTATTGTTTGCGATGGCCAACGCAGGCTTGCCCGGCACATCAGGTTTTGTTGGCGAGTTTCTGGTGATTCTGGGAACTTTTCAGGTTAGCGGATGGCTGGCCGCGTTGGCAGCGCTTACCCTCATTCTGGGCGCAGCTTACACCTTGTGGATGGTTAAACGCGTGATGTTTGGCCCGGTTGAAAAAGACAGTGTTGCGGGATTGCTGGATTTGAACCGTCGCGAAATGATTTTTATGTCTATTCTGGCAGGCTTCACCATCTTGGTGGGTGTTTGGCCCAACCCTCTATTGGACGTGATGCGGGTGACGCTGGAAAACCTGCTTAATCATGTCGCGGTATCAAAATTATGATGGTTCTGTAATGATACAAATGCTTAATATTGCGACAGCTTTGCCCGAGATGCTGATTGCGGGCATGGCCTGTTTTATCCTGATAGTCCGTCTTTTTGATAAATCCTCCTGCCCCAATTTCAACTCGTTTGTATTGAGTTCGGCGACGCTCGCTGTGGCAGGCGTTTTGGCCATTGCTGGTCAACCAGAGCAGGCGCAACTGGCATTTAATGGTGCTTTCATTGCTGATTCGATGTCTTCGGTAATCAAAGCCTTTATCGCTTTTATTACCGCGGCGGTATTTATTTACGGTGCGCGTTATAACGCAGACCACGGGTACTTTAAAACAGAGTTTTATGTGCTGGGTCTGTTCGGTGTGGTCGGTATGATGGTGATGGCCTCGGCCGCTCACCTGCTTACCCTGTACGTAGGTTTGGAATTGTTTTCCCTAAGCCTGTACGCAATGGTCGCCTTTTTCAAGGATTCGCGCGTGGCGTCCGAAGCGGCGATCAAGTATTTTATATTGGGCGGTCTGGCGTCAGCTATTTTACTGTATGGGATATCCTTGCTCTACGGCCTGACAGGCTCACTGGAGATCGCCGTGGTTGCTGACAAGCTGGCCTTACTGGAATCGGGCAATCTGGGGTTAACGCTGGCAATTGTACTGGTAGTAGTTGGCCTGGCGTTTAAACTGGGCGCAGTGCCGTTTCATATGTGGGTACCGGACGTTTACGAGGGTTCGCCGACCTCTGTCACTGCCTACCTGTCAGCCGCCCCGAAGATTGCGGCATTTGCGATGGTAATTCGTTTGCTGGTCGATACACTGCAGGTCGAACATCAGCAATGGCAGGGTATGCTGGTCATTCTGGCTTTGCTGTCAGTGGCGGTGGGCAACGTCATCGCCATTGCACAAAGCAATATCAAACGTATGCTCGCCTATTCCACAATCTCACACATGGGTTTTTTCCTGTTCGGGATATTAAGTGGTACGGCTGAAGGTTATTCAGCGGCATTATTTTACGTGCTGGTGTATGCAGTGATGAGTGTCGGTGCATTCGGGTTGATTCTATTGCTGTCAGATACAAAAACCGAATCCGAGCAAATTAGTGATTTTCAGGGCTTATCGCAGCGCAGCCCGATGATGGCCTTGTTAATGATGATTTTGATGTTTTCGATGGCCGGCATACCGCCCTTTGCAGGGTTTTTCGCCAAAATGTCGGTGATACTGAGTTTGATTCAGGTCGATCTTGTGTGGGTCGCTGTTATTGCCGTATTGCTTGCGGTGATCGGGGCGTATTACTATTTGCGAATCGTCAAAACAATGTATTTTGACGAACCTCAAAGCGAAATACCTGTGGCGGAAAATCACTGGGCTGTTACCGCATTGCTAGTGGTAAATGTGCTGGCGCTGCTGCTGATCCTTCCATGGATCGGCCGCATGATCGATATGGCCCAGCGCCTGATGGCAACGTAAATTCTGGATTCGTATGCTCGCCGGTCAGCTTAGAGCAGCGTGAACCACTCTCTGATAAAGATTCTTGCCTGGTAATTGCTGATTGTTTATCTTGCGTCGGCAAAGCGCTCACAAAATCGGCTGGCTCTGGCATAGGGAAACACATCAGCACGCACGCCATTTTCAATATCCCGGATTATTTCCTGCCAATATTCGGGCTTGAGCAGGTCGGCGTGGTGTTTGAGCAATATCTGACGAACCTTCGGGTAGCTCATTACGAAATGCTCGAACTGTTCCGGAAAAAAGTCGTTTTCTTCAACTCGATACCAGGGTTCGACTGCCATTTCCTGCTCGGGCGTACGCGCAGGAGGGATGGGGCGCACACAGATGGATTTCATGGGCATGAGCTCATCATAGTCATAAAACACGATACGGTTCTGGCGGGTGACGCCAAAATTTTTGAGTAGCATGTCGCCCGGAAAAATATTTGCTTTGATAAGTTCCTTGATGGTATCGCCGTACTCCCTGATGACGTGTTCCAGCGCATCGTCCTGTGC
>PVMS01105314.1_pt1 | contig 10378 bp, 7 predicted proteins | sample 1853461 | NCBI WGS metagenome assembly PVMS01 (sample SAMN08582032, study PRJNA380276) | Marine sediment metagenome, whole genome shotgun sequencing project. | isolation source: ocean sediment barecode stripped | collected 2017
CCGATCGACCTCGCCTGCGACCGCCGCCATCTCCGCGGCGACCCGACGCTGAACCAGCTCCAACTCACGGAACCGTGCGGTCAATTCGGCGTCGTCGAACAAGGCGATGTCCGCCACCACCGCGGTGAAATCCGTCTGGGTGTCCACCACCTCCGCATCCACAATGCCTATTGTAACGCACAGTTGTTCGTTTCCCACGTCCAGCGTCGCACGTTTAATCGACTATCTCCTAGCGCCAAGGTTTGATGATCGCCGACAGTTCCTCGGCACCATCACCCGCTGCGATGCTGCCCGAGAGCAGGTCATCGACGAAGCGGGAGAACTCCGCACAACTGGGGAATTTCAGCGAGCGGCGGCTTCATCTTCAACGCCCGCATCATCGAAACCGGCACCCAGTCCTACCGACTCCGCTCCTCCAGACAACGCCGAGCAGGTGGGGCCAGATCAAACGAGCACAGTGGGCCCAATCCGGGTTGACATTCCCACCAAGCCGGAGTCCGGCCCATCATTTCCGCAAGCTGACACGACCAGCACCAAACCTGCAACACCGATCGCGACCGCAAGTCGCTCGTTCCCCATGTCGACCTCCTCGATGCTGAACAGGGATCTACTTCACCGGCGCCCAGATCAAGGGTCGTGACCCATATTTCTTGGTGGTGGGGCTGCCGGGGCTTGAACCCGGCGGCGCTTGCCGACCTGCCGCTTCCCGATGAGCCCTCGGTGCCGAACGGCGCTTCCCTCAAGACCCGTCGGCACCCTGCCATACTCTGCTTGTGGGGTGATCGAGTGTGTATCTCGACGAGCTGGCATTGACGGACTTCCGGGCGATCGCGTCGAGTCACGTCTCTTCGTGCATCCTGCGGTCGAGGGCGCCGACCAGTTGGAACTCCCGAACCTCAACGTTCTCCTCGGCACGAACGGTGGTGGGAAGTCGAGCGTCCTGAAGGCCATCGCCGCGGCGTTCCGGGTGAGCGCGGGTGGTGACCTGCCGGGCGACGCAGCGGGATGGCTTCGACTGGGCGGACTCGAGAATCTGCGGGTCGAAATGGGCCTCATCTCGACGAGCGAAAGCCCGGGCCGAGGGAGTCGGTCAGGATTCACGATCAGCAGATCCGAGCCACGTTCGTTCGAGCTCGTCGGGACACCACCGGAGCCGACTTTCGTCGCCGCCTACGGCCCGCACCGAGCCGTGACGGAGCTGGAGTCGGGCTCCGCCTCGAACATGCACATCTTCGACGATTCGGTCGGCCTTGCAACACTGGAACGCTGGTTCGACACATCGCGCCGACAGAGTGAAGCCACCGACATCGTGAACGCCCTGTTGCCGGACGACGTGGAGTTCCTGGGTGAGCGGCGCCGCGAGGGCGTCTTCTTCGCCCAGCGCGGGCTACCGCTGCCGACCGGCGCCCTGTCGGACGGCATTCGTAGCTTCCTCGCTTGGCTCGGCGACCTCCTCTCTCGCCTCGAGGCCTCGGCGGGTGACGGTCCGCTCGGCGAGGTCGAGGGCATCCTCCTCGTCGATGAGATCGACCAACGGATGCATCCGCGGTGGACGCAGTCGATCCTGACCAGGCTCTCGGCGACCCTGCCGGCGTTGCAAGTGATCTGCACGGCGCACAGTCCGCTCATCCCCGGCGGGCTACGCCGACGGAACCTCGCGCTGGTCGAGCCCGATCCCGAACTGGTCGACCAGGGAGCGACCGTCGTTCGACACCTCGGAACCGAGGAGGTCTATGGCCGCACCGCCGATCAGGTCCTGCCTCGTCGTACTTCGGGATGGTATCGACCCGCTCGGACCTGTTCCGGTCCGAGTTGCCAACGCTCGCGCTGCGGGCGCGAGATCGACCCGGTGGTCGAAACGCGGCGATGGAACTCACGCGGCGCCTCGCCGATCCGTCAACTGATTCGTCCGGGACGTCGGACGGATGATTCGCTACCAGATCACGAGCGCGGATTGGCAGGCCACCATTCGCGAAGTCTCGCCGACGTGGCTCGATCGCGCGCACGAGCGGTCGACGGCCTACGCCGACGCCGGGGGGGGGGGTACATCACTCCCCCGAGCAGCATCTGGAGCGAGATCAAGCGGGTCTACATGGACCTCCAGGGCTTCAAGTGCGGATTCTGTGAGCGCAAGCTCGAGAACTCGGAGTTCGGCAACGTCGAACACGACGTCGAGCACTACCGCCCGAAGGGACTCGTCACCCGATGGCCCCCTGCCTCCGCGACCGCGCGTGGCGACGACCTGTCGTTCCCACTGGGCGAGCCCGACGAGCCCGGCTACTTCATGCTCGCGCACCACCACGAGAACTACCTCGTGTCGTGCAAGACCTGTAACAGCGCCTTGAAGGGCAACGGGTTCCCCGTCGACGGCGAGCGGGACATGCGCATGACCTCTCCGCGGCACACGACCGAGCGGCCGTACCTCGTGTATCCCATCGGTTTCCTCGATGACGATCCCGAGAAGCTGATCCGCTTCGAGGGCATCGTGCCTGTCCCCGCAGCGGCAAGGGGACGTCGCCGGCGGCGTGGGCAGGCGATAATCAGCTTCTTCCAGCTGGCTGAACGGGATGGGCTGCTCGAGGAGCGTTCGATGGTCATCATCGCTCTCCATCTCGGGCTGGTCAGCCTCGATCGCCCCGACCAGCTCAGCCGCGCAATCGCACGGCAAGCGGTCGAGCGGCTCACCTCTGACCGGGCGGCACACGCGAACTGTGCGCGCAGCTTCCATCGTCTCTGGAACGACGAGCGTGCCGACGCCGAGACATTCGGCCGACTCGCCCTAGATCACATCTCGAGTCTCCCGTAGCCGGCGGAGCGCCTGGACGGAGACCCGCGCGTAGCTCGGCGGCCACGCGCCAGCGGGAGTCGCACCGCTCTGGTGGCTGCTCGGGACGCTGGTGTGCCGGACAGGTGAGGGCGGTCCGAGCCGAGCAGGCGACGACTGATCTGTCGCGCAGTGACCGCGCGCCTGCGTACGCCAGATCGGCGTATGGTCGAATCATGGCGCGGCTCGAGGACCGTCATCCCGCCGGCGCAGCAGGTGAATGGTTCGTCGACACCCGCTGCATCGACTGCGACGCGGCGCGCCAAGTCGCACCGGGACTGATCGTCCGCAATCCGGGCGACGGGGTATCGGTATTCAGCCGTCAGCCCGAGACACCCGAGGAGATCGAAATGGCTTGGCGGGCGGTCATGGTGTGCCCGACGCGCTCGGTCGGTCACGTCACACTCCGCCGCCCCGCGTCGCCGGTGTTCCCCGACGACCTCGGTGACGGGGTCTGGCGACTCGGGCACAACTCGCGTTCGTCGTTCGGGGCCCACTCCTACCTGGTCGGTCGCGCCGACGGGAACCTGATGATCGACGCACCCCGGTGGACGCGCGACGTCGTTGGACCCGTAGAAGAGCTGGGTGGCATCGCCCACATCCTGCTGTCACACCGAGACGATGTTGCCGACGCCGACCGCTTCGCCGAGCACTTCGGGGCGCGGGTGTGGATCCACGCCGACGACCGCGACGCAGCGCCCTACGCCACCGACCTCATCGACGGCACGTTGGCGATGCCGGTTGCGGGCGCGGTTGTCGCCTTCCCGGTTCCTGGCCACACGCTCGGCAGCGTGCTCTACCTCGTCGACGACCACCTCCTGTTCTCGGGCGACTCGTTGTCGTGGGACCCGCGTCGCGAGCGACTCCATGCCTTCCGACAGGCCTGCTGGTACTCGTGGCCCGAACAGACGAAAGCACTCGGTCGTTTCGCATCGTCCGCTCTGAGGTTCGATCGGCTGTTCTGTGGTCACGGATGGAGTCGCGACCTCGACGAGGAAGCGTTCCACACCCACCTCCTCGAGTTGGTCATGCTCATGCCGGAGATGTGACATTTCCCGGTCGGCTCGGGCCGGGCTTGGGATAACGTCGGGCGAGGAACTTGGGGAGGGCAAGAACATGGACATTCGAGCGTTGGGCTACATCGGGGTCGACGTCGCCGACGCTGCCGCATGGCGGGACTACGCGGAGATGCTGGGAACGATGGTGCTGCCGTCCGGCGACGACAACGGCTTCGAGATCAAGATCGACGACCGCCCGTTCCGGATCGTTGTCCAGCACGCCGACGGCGCCGAGGGTCTCGCATTCGCGGGTTGGGAGCTGCGCGATGCCGCTGCGCTGGACGATGCAGCGGCCGAACTCGAAGCCGCCGGCTTCGCCGCGCGGCCCTCGACCGAGGAAGAGCGCGCATCCCGCAAGGTGCGTGGCATGGTGAAGACCACCGATCCCGGCGGCTTCGCACTCGAGCTGTTCTGGGGACCCATTCACGACCATCAGCTGTTCGTGTCGCCAACGGGTGTGTCGGGCTTCGTCACCGGCGACATGGGTCTCGGCCACATCGTGTTGGGAACCACGAACCTTCGCGAATCCTTCGACTTCTACACCAAAGTGGTGGGCTTCAGGGTGAGCGACTACATGAACCTCGGCGTCGACGACATGGTGTTCACCCGGTGCAATCCCCGCCATCACAGCCTGGCACTGGTCGGCGCACCCGAATCGGTGCTGTACCACTTCATGCTCGAAACGCACACGTTGGACGACGTCGGCTACACCCTCCACCGCCATGAGTCACAGGGTCTGCCGCTGTCGATGGGTCTCGGCAAGCACACCAACGACAAGATGGTGTCGTTCTACAGCCTGAGCCCGTCGGGGTTCGACGTCGAGTACGGCTGCGGCGGGATCCGGGTCGACGAGGCCACCTGGGCGGTGAGCGAGATAACGAGCCCCAGCCTCTGGGGCCACCGGCACATTCCTGCGTCCTGAGGGTCTCCGAACAGCGGCAACGGCTGGTCGTGGTATCGCTTCGGCTTGACGAGTGGCCGCAGGCAGCCGAGTTCGGGAGTTCGACGCGTTGGTCGATCGCCTCGGAATCGACATGGCGGACGGGCCAAGGCTGATGATCCGCCGGCGACCGAGGGACCGTTGACGGCGAGCGACGAGTCGGCCGGTGCGATGTGACCTGGATCCCCCGGTGGTCGGAGCGGACTCAGTCGCGCAGAGGCATCACGACCTCGAAGACTTCGACTCGAGGTTCGCCGACGCCCTGATACGCAGCGGCGATGCTGGCCGCGAATACTCCCGATCTCTACACCGAATGTTGCCTGAGATATTGACAGTAGGCGCTGCACCGCGGCTTCGCCGGCGGCGGGCACGAGAGTCTCTGGAAGTGGCCTTTGGCCCCTACCTGGCGCCGGCGCCGCGAGGTATGTTCGCCGAGATCGTTCCCGTCAACTGTGGATGTGAGGTGGTCGCGTGACGGATCGGACCGATGAGGTGACGACGACCTGCAGGGACCGCGTCCTCACCACCCTCGCGCACCGCGAACCCGATCGCATACCCGTCGATTTCGGTGGAACCCCGGTGTCGGGGATCCACGTCTCGGTTGTCGCAGAGCTGCGCGACCATTACGGGCTCGAGCCCCGCCTGGTAAAGGTCCACGAGCCCTATCAGATGCTCGGGATGATCGACGACGACCTGAAATGCGCAATGGGCATAGACGTCGAGGGGGTCGTGGGCAGGGAGACCATGTTCGGCTTCCGAAACGACCATTGGACTCCCTGGACGACACCGCACGGCCTCGAGGTACTCGTGTCCGAGGACTTCCGGACGACTGTCGACAGTCGGGGTGACACCCTCATCTACCCGAAGGGAAATCGGTCGGTCGAGCCCAGTGGTCGTATGCCGAAGACCGGATTCTTCTTCGACACCATCGTTCGTCAGGAGCCGATCGACGACGCTCGGCTCGACCCCGCCGACAACCTCGAGGAGTACAAATTCATTTCCGACGCCGATCTCGACGACCTCGACACAGATCTCGGCGCGGCCGAGGCGACCGGGAGAGCGGTGATCGCCGTGCTGCCGGGTATGGCCTTGGGCGACATCGCGTTCGTGCCTGCGCCGGGCCTCGAGCACCCGCGCGGGATCCGCGACATCACCGAGTGGTACGTGTCCATCAAGAAGCGTCCTGAGTACGTCCGGCGGGTGTTCTCGGCCCAGGTGGACATCGCGCTCGAGAACCTGGCTCGGATCCACGGTCGGGTCGGCGACAGGTTCGACGCGGTGATGACCTGCGGGACCGACTTCGGTACCCAGACGTCGGCATTCTGCTCGGTGGACACATTCGAGGATCTCTGGTCTCCGAACTACCGACGGGTGAACGACTGGATCCACGACCACACCAGTTGGAAGACGTTCAAACATTCGTGCGGGTCGGTGGAGCGATTCATGCGGTCGTTCATCGACTGCGGGTTCGACATCATCAACCCCGTGCAGTGCTCGGCCGCACACATGGAACCCGATCACCTCAAACGCGAGTACGGCCGCGATCTCGTGTTCTGGGGCGGGGGCGTGGACACCCAGCACACCCTGCCCTTCGGCACACCCGAGGAGGTCCGCGACCAGGTCTTGAGCCGGTGCGAGGTGTTCGGGGCGGGCGGCGGATTCGTGTTCAACACGATCCACAACATCCAGGCGGGCACACCGGTGGAGAACGTCGTCGCGATCGTCGACGCCGTCCAACAATTCAACACAGGACACTGACTGGCCATGACACTTCTCGAAGAGCTCTACGAGGCCGTCGTCGACGGCGAGGACGACCTGGCCGTGGAGCTGACCCGTGAGGGTGTCGACGAAGGGCTCGAGCCACTCACGCTCATCGACGACGCCATGATCCCCGCCATGGCCGAGGCAGGCCGCCGATTCGAGGACGAGGAGTACTTCGTCCCCGAACTCATCCTCGCAGGGCGGGCGATCAAGGCAGGACTCGAGATCCTGCGACCTCTTCTCTCGGCCGGTGATCTCCATCATTCCGGCAGCGTGGTGATCGGAACGGTGCAGGGCGATCTGCACGACATCGGCAAGAACCTCGTCGCCGTCATGCTCGAAGGCGCGGGATTCGAGGTGATCGACCTCGGCACCGATGTCGGTCCCGAAGAGGTCGTGGCTGCCGTCGAGCAGCACCGCCCCCAACTCGTCGGGCTGTCGGCCCTCCTCACCACCACGATGCTGTCGATGCCGACGATCATCGAGGCGATCGAGGCCGCCGGCCTGCGCGACGAGGTCAGGGTGCTGGTCGGCGGGGCGCCTCTGAGCGAAGAGATGGCCAAGGAGTTCGGCGCCGACGCCTTTGCCGGCAACGCCAACGCCGCCGTCCGTACCGCTCTCGAACTGGTTGCCGCGCGATGAAGCCGGGCGGCTGATGCCGTGGCCGAGTCCCTGATCGCCGATCTCGTCGCCCATGGCCCGGTGCTGACCGATGGCGCCTGGGGGACGCAGCTGCAGGCGCGAGGGCTTCCGCCGGGTCATCCTGCCGATCTATGGAACCTCACCGATCCTGATCGCGTGACGGCTGTCGCGCAGAGTTCCGTCGACGCCGGAAGCCGGATCATCCTCACCAACACGTTCCAAGCGAACCGCTTCGCATTGCGCGACCATGCTGGCGACGTCGCGGCGATCAACCGTGCCGGTGCAGAGATCTCGCAGCGAGCAGCGGGCGAACGGGCGAAGGTCTTCGGCTCGATCGGGCCGAGCAACAAGATGCTGGTCACCGGCGAGGTCGACGAGGACGAGCTACGCGCAGCCTTCGCGGAGCAGTCGGTGGCCCTGGCCGAGGGAGGTGCCGATGGCATCGTGATCGAGACGATGTCGGACCTTGCCGAGGCCGTGATCGCCTTGGCGGCGGCTCGAGAGACCGGTCTGCCAGTTGTCGCCTGCATGACCTTCGACACCGGAAAGAACAAGGGTCGGACGATGATGGGCGTGACGCCGGCGCAGGCGGCCGAGGGCCTGACCGACGCCGGCGCAGATGTGATCGGCGCCAACTGCGGTGCCGGCGTCGACCTGGCCGCTCCCATCTGTGCCGCACTCGTCGGCGCGACCGACCGCCCGGTGTGGATCAAGGCGAACGCCGGCATGCCGGAGCTGATCGATCGGGAGGTCGTCTATCGGATGACGCCTGCGGAGTTCGCTGGTCATGTCGACGGGCTCGTCGCAGCCGGTGCCGGATTCATCGGTGGATGCTGTGGCACGACCCCGGAGTTCATCGCTGCTTTGGCCAAGAACCTGCGCTGACGAACTGCCCGCGGCCCGTCGGCAAGGTCGACCCGGGCGCCCGGTAAGTTCGGCGGTCGACGACCGACGAAAGGGACGAACGGGATGGACCTGGGACTGGCCGGAAAACGCGTGATCGTGACCGGGGCGAGCAAGGGGATCGGGCGCGCGATCGCGCAGGGATTCCTCGACGAGGGGGCACGGGTCGCGATCTGTGCGCGAGGAGAATCGGATCTCGCGGAGACCGCCCGCGAGTTGGCCGCGTCGGGCGAGATCCATCATCGCCGCTCCGACATGGCCGAGCCCGACGGACCCGCCGGATTCGTGGACTGGGCGGCCGGTGAACTCGGTGGAATCGATGTGGTCGTATCCAACGTCAGCGGGTTCGGTGGTCAGGACTATCGCAGCTCGGTCGACGTCGACATCGTCGCGGCACACGCACTGATCAGGCGTGGGTTGGAGCACATGAACGACGACGAGGACTGCAACATCATCTGCATCGGCTCGCGCGCCGGGAGCGTCGGGATCCCGTGGATGGGCGCCTACGCGGCGGTGAAGGCGGCGACGGTGAGCATGGTCAAGTCGCTCGCGCTCGAGGTGGCTCGCCGAGGCGTCCGCGTGAATGCGGTATCCCCGGGCGACATCAGGTTCCCCGGCGGCACCTGGGAGCGGATCGAACAGGAGAACCCGAAGCTGTACCGAGGCGTGCTCCGGGAGAACCCATTCCGACGCCTCGGACGGCCCGAGGAGGTGGCCGATGTCGTGACCTTCATCGCCAGCCCCCGTGCGAGCTTCGTGACCGGCGCCAACATCCTCGTCGACGGCGGCGCCACGCGGGCACTCCAGCTCTGAGCCGCGTCCGGGTCCGTGGCGAACAGGCCGGCACATCTAGGGAGTAGCCAGCGCCTCGTCGGGGTAGTGGAACCATCGGAGGTGCTCGAAGTCGGCCGTCGTGGCGGGCAGGCCGAGTGGCTCCGGGGGTGAGTCGGCGAGCTGCTCGATGAGGGCTCGGGCTCGTTCGAGGTAGGCGGGCAACCCGCCTTCGGGGAGCAGCGTGGGGCGTCGCCGATACGACATCGAGCCATCGGCATATGTGACGTCGAGCAACGAGAGCGGTGGCGGCGTGGCCCCGCCGCGGTGCCGCCACAGCCCCGTCGACGGCTCGAAGCGGTACCACGGCAGCAGGTCACGGTCCCGGTCGGCGACGAGCGACACTGCGTCGACGACGTAGCGGAACGTCTCGTCGTCGATGAAGTAGTTGAAGTTCACCCGCACCCAGCCGGGCTTGATGCCCTCGCACCCGCGCGCGACCTCGCGCTCGAACTCCCGCGACCGATCGAGGTCGATGCCGAGCAACCGGTGCCCGTAGGGGCCGGCACACGAGCAACCGCCGCGTGACTGGATGCCGAACAGGTCGTTGAGGACGGCGACCACGAAGTTGTGGTGCAGGTGCCGCGAGGGACCGTCGCGAACCGTGAACGACACGATCGACAGCCGCTCTGAGTCGCGGCTGCCGAGGATCTCGATGTTGGGATGTTCGCTCCAGGCGCTCACCGCTTCACGCACGAAGCGCTCCTCGCGGCGCTGGATCTCGCCTGCGCCGACGGCCTCTTTCAGCTGGAAGACGAGGCCGGCGCGGATCGAGCCGACGATGTCGGGGGTGCCACCCTCCTCGCGGTGCTCGATCTCGGCGAGGTAGTCGTGATTGGTCGGGTTGACGAACGCGACCGTGCCGCCACCGGGAACGTCGGGAACCCTGTTCGCGAACAACTCCCGGCGCGCCACGAGCACGCCCGGGGTCCCAGGCCCCCCTATGAACTTGTGCGGGGAGATGAACACGGCGTCGAGGTACTCCGGCCCGTCGGCCGGCGAGCCCATGTCGATGCCGACGTAGGGCGCAGCAGCGGCGAAGTCCCAGATGGCCAGCGCGCCGTAGCGGTGGAGCAGCGACGACACGGTTGTCGTGTCGGTGACGATCCCGGTCACGTTCGAGGCGGCCGAGAACGAGCCGATGAGCTGTGGCCGGTGGCGGTGCCGCTCCAGCTGCGCTTCGAGATCGGCGAGGTCGACGTGGCCGTTCGCGTCCTCGCGGACGGTCACCACGTCGGCGATCGATTCCCGCCAGGGCAACTCGTTGGAGTGGTGCTCGAACGGACCGATGAACACGACGGGCCGTTCCTCGGCCGGGATGTATCGGCTCAGCTGGAAGCGGTCGTCGAGGACGGACGGGATCCTCAACCCCAGCACGCCGACGAGCTTGGCGATCGCGCCGGTCGCCCCACTCCCACA
>PVMS01123714.1_pt1 | contig 10378 bp, 8 predicted proteins | sample 1853461 | NCBI WGS metagenome assembly PVMS01 (sample SAMN08582032, study PRJNA380276) | Marine sediment metagenome, whole genome shotgun sequencing project. | isolation source: ocean sediment barecode stripped | collected 2017
CTGGTCATGGATGTGGGTGTCTTGGGAGGGGTTCTCTTTGAACCGTTCATCACCCGGGATTCGGTGGCCCGGGCCGCGGGGACTTCCATCGAAGAGATCATCGCCCTTGGTCACGAGGGAAAAGCCATGTCCGTTATGGCCGCCGGGTGCAGCAAAATCCTGGAGGATCTTTACAAACAGGGTCAGGTACAAGGGGTCATTGCCGCGGGAGGGTCCATGACCACCTCCCTGGCCCTGGAGGCCATGCAGGTACTTCCCATGGGCCTTCCTAAGCTGGTCCTTTCCACCATCGCTTTTTCACCCCTTATATCTCCCGAATCGATCTGTGCCGACCTCGCCATGATGCTGTGGCCGGGTGGGCTCTACGGTCTCAATACCATCAGTCAAAGGGTTCTTGATTCCGCAGCCGGGTCCATTTCTGGCTCTGCCGGGGCCTATATGCGTCAAAAAGAAACCACCAGGAAGGTGGTGGGCATCACCTCTCTGGGAACCAGTCAACTGAAATTTGTGGAGACCCTCAAACCGGCCCTTGAACAAAGGGACTACGAGGTGGCCGTGTTTCATACGGTGGGTATGGGAGGGAAGGCCTTTGAAGAAGCCGTTTCAGCAGGTTTGATAGACGTGGCCCTCGATTTGTCCCTCGTGGAGTTAGTAGACTTTGTGAACGGTGGCGCTACCTCTTCAGGAAAGGACAGGCTCAAGGCGGCAGCCAGAAAAGGGATTCCGCAGATTGTGGCCGCCGGAGGGATCGGTCATTTTTTCTGGTTCTCCGGGAAACCGTTGCCGCCGAAATTTCAGAATAGAAAGCATCACCGTCACAACCAGCTGTTGACCATAGTGGTGGCCGAAAAAAACGACAAGGTAAAGGTGGGCGAACTGGTGGCGGAGAGGTTGAATAACGCCACGGGACCAACGGCAGTCGTTATCCCCATGAAAGGCTGGATAGAGGGAGACCGTCATCCTAAAAGCCCTTTTCATGACAAAGAGGGGGGGGAAGCGTTCTCACAGGCCCTGAAGGATAGACTCAAGCCAGGAATCAAGGTCATGGAACTTGATTGCCATATAAATGACGCCATTTTTTGTGACGTTGTTCTTGAGTTGTTCGACCAGTTGACAGATGGGTATAGAAGTTAAAGCCCGCGTAAGTGAAAGAAAACTGACGAAAAAAAAGATGGGACCACCAATGAGAGAGCATTCAAAAGAACCCATAAAGCGATTAGGGAAAATCAGTGAACAGGTGCTCAGCGGTATTGTTCAGAGTATAGAGGCTGCGGTTGTTTTGCACGATCGAAAGCTCAAAGTGGTGTTTGTAAATGACGCATTTGAATCGATTTTTGAGATAGAAGGCGAAAATGCCACTGGCAGGTCTCCAATGGAGTTTCTGCCGGAATTCGATAACAGCCACAGGGAAGCTATTATTTCCAGGCTGGAAAACACCCTGAAAACCGGGAAGAGGAGCAGATATCATGAATTTCCATATTGTTCTCCCAATGGAACATACCGCCAGTTGCTGGCGATTTCAATTCCTATATTTAATAACAAAAACGAGATCACACATGTCATGTCCGTCATACACGATGTTACCCGTCGAAAAGAACTTGAAAAAGAGGCAGTAAAGTCGGCGAAACTATCTTCTATTGCAGATATGGCTTACACTTTAGCTCATGAGATCAATAACCCGCTAACAGGGATAAAGCTGGGACTTTCCACCCTCTATGAGAGTTTAGGAAAAGAGGAAAACATCAAGGTTGTGGATAGCGTTATGAAAGACCTCAACCGAATTCAAAGCACGGTCCATGCATTCTTGAAGGCAAAAAAAAAGCCGTCTCAGATGAAAAAAGAAGGAATTTCAATCATAGCCGAGATCATCGAAGATGTCCTTTTTCATCTCTCGGGGCAGCTTGACCTGCAGAGTATTTCCGTAGACAAGCAGCTCCATAATGATGACGTATATATTCTCACTGACCGGGACGGGATTCATCAGATTTTGCTGAATGTTCTACTTAACGCTATCCAGGCCACACCTGAAAATGGCAAAATAGCCATCTCCACAAATACCATTGCACGTGACAACAAACCTTTCCTGTGTATATCTCTTGCAGATACCGGTGCTGGCATAGAAACGGACAAATACCAGGAGGCTTTCAGGCCCTTTTACAGCTCCAAACCGGGAGGTGTAGGCCTCGGGCTATCCATCTGTAAAAACATTATATCCTCTCACAAAGGATTTATGGAATTGGAAAGTGACCGGGGCAAGGGGACGATAGTCAGTATTTATCTGCCAGTTATTTGCGACTAAACAAAATATAATGAATATCAACAAAAGCATATTGATTATTGATGATGAAGAAAACATCAGGAAGTATTTGGGACGGGCCCTGGCCAAAGACGGGTTTGACGTATTTACAGCGGAATACGGGAAAGAAGGGCTTAATCTTCTGGTCCGAAAACACATTGATATCGTTTTGCTTGATTTAAACCTTCCCGATATCAACGGTCTTGATGTGCTGAAAGAAATAAAAGAGGTGGATGTACAATCTGTCATAATCATCATTACTGCGTATGGGGATATCACCAGCGCTGTTGAGGCAATGAGACTGGGGGCTTATGACTATCTTACCAAGCCATTTGATATAGAAGACATCAAGATTGTGATAAATAAGGCATTTAAGATTATAGGGCTGGAAGATCGGATAGTGGGTCTGCAGCGACAGGTCGACCGGTTCAAAGACGGTGAGCTCATAACACGCAGCAGGAAGATGAATGATCTTCTTGAGTTTGTTAACCGGATCGCCAAAGCATCGACTACGGTCATGATTTATGGGGAAACAGGGACAGGCAAAGAGTTAATTGCAGACCTTATCCACAAGAACAGCGAGAGAGCGAGCAAACCCTTTGTTCCCATTGACTGCACCTCGTTACCTGAGAATTTATTGGAAAGTGAACTATTCGGTCATGAAAAGGGTGCCTTTACGGGAGCGGTTGGGCTGAAAAAAGGATTGTTTCAGGTGGCGAATGAGGGCACGGTTTTCTTAGATGAAATAGGAGAGCTGCCGCTCACCCTCCAGGCCAAGATCCTGAGGGTATTGGAAACAAAGAGTTTCCGCCGGGTGGGTGGGGAAAGATATCTCGAGGCAGATGTCCGAATCGTTGCAGCTACCAACAGAGACCTGAGAAAATTGATAGATGAAGAGCGCTTCAGGAGCGATCTTTTTTACCGATTGAACGTGGTACCCATATATCTGCCCTCTTTGAGAGACAGAAAGGAGGATATTTTCCCCCTGATCGAGTATTTTGTACAACTTTTCAATAAAAAAATCGGGCGAAACATATCAAATGTTTCAAACCAGGCACTCAAGTTTCTCATCGACTACGATTGGCCCGGTAATATTCGTGAGTTGAAGAATGTGATCGAGCACATGGTTATCACGAGCAAGGGAAACATCATTGGTATGCGGAACCTGCCAACCGAGATCAGAGATATTGATAAAGACGTAGGCTACCGCTCGGATCATTTGGTTGAGAACGATGTGGAGATATTGCCTGATTACAGGAAAACCAAAAAGGAGCTGATAGAGGGGTTTGAAAGGAATTATTTAAAGAGATTATTAGAAAAAAACGACTGGAATATATCTCAGAGTGCCCGGGAAATAAAGATGCATAGAAGCAGCTTTCAGCGGCTTGCGCGTAAACACGGTTTGCAGGGAAGGCGCTGAAAATGTCAAAGAGGGGGAATTGAAACGCAAATGAACTGGAATCGATTTATTGAAGACCTTTTTAAGTTAGCCGAACCATACCTTGAAACAAGAGGGGATTTGCTCCACACACAGGTCGCGCATAAATACTCGCTCTTTCTTTTGGAAGAAGAAGGAGGCGATAAAGGAATCGTTGAACCAGCCGTCATTCTTCACGACGTAGGCTGGTCCAGACTTAAGCCTGAGGAGATCAAAGTAGCCTATGGCGTGCGGGCAGCGGGTGAAAATGCAAAAAGGCTTAACAGGGTCCATGAATTGGAAGGGGCAAAGATTGCCCGAGCCCTGCTTAATGAGAAAAAATATGATCCTGCGTTGACTGACAGGATTGCCCTTATCATTGAACGGCATGATTCCGGAAAAGAGACAGATTCACTTGAAGAAAAAGTGGTCAAGGATTCGGATAGACTCTGGCGCTTCTCCAAAGTGGGATACTATCAGGAGATGGAAAGACAGAGTACAGATTCAGAAGAGCGTTTCCGGTTCTTATCCAAGCATTTGGGAACATGGTTTTTCACTGAGACCGCCAGGAAGGTGGCGGATGAGGAGCTAAAAAAGCGACTCAAAGAAACTGGAAACTGGAAACTTGATAACAACCTGAATTGAGGCATATACTGTGGATCTAAAGAGGCTGCTCACGCTCAAAGGAAAGACTGCCCTGGTTACAGGTTCCGCCCGGGGTCTGGGAAAAGAGATCGCCCTGGGGATCGCCCAAAACGGTGCATCTCTCATACTGGCGGATGTGGAATATCCGGAGGAAACCGCAAAGCAGGTCAAGAATACAGGTGCGGACTGCATTGCTTCTAAAACAGATGTATCCCATGAAGAAGAGATAAAGGATTTGGCGGACAGGGCCCTTTCAGAATACGGAAAAATAGATATCCTGGTCAATAACGCAGGTGTTTCCCAGTTAAGCTACACACCGTCTGAGGATCAATCCCTTGAAGAATGGGATAGAATTATTCGTATTAATCTCAGAGGGACCTTCATCTGCTGCAAATATTTTGGCAAATTGATGATAGATGGGGATGGCGGCAGTATTGTAAATATTGCCTCTACGGCGGGCATTACCGGTGTTCCTCGCGCACCCGCCTACTGCGCCTCAAAAGCAGGGGTCATTCTGCTTACAAAAACTCTTGCCCTGGAATGGGCAGCGCACGCCATTCGTGTAAACGCCATTGCCCCCCATTACCTGGAAACAGATTTGACCCGGGGACTTCGTGAATCGGAGATGGTCTATAAAGGATTGATAAAACCCATTCCCATGAAGAGGTTCGGTAAGGCTTCGGAGGTTGCCAGCACTGTTCTGTTCTTGGTCTCTGACGCTTCAACTTACACAACGGGAACTGTAGTCTGTGTTGATGGAGGGTATCTCGCCCAGTAACTCTAAAGCTTTTTCGTTTATCGCCGTGAATTTCGAAAAACCGTCTTTTAAAAGGCATTTGACAATATAGGCAGACCCACTCCTACATTGAGGTATTCAGAATAAGGCTCGCATTTTGAAAGTAACATAAATGAAATCGGCGTTTTCAATCCCCCCCCTCTTTTCTTCATCCAATGTGTCAAAATTGCCTCCCCCCTTTGAGATGATCAAATCGGCCCGCTTGACCAGCTCATTCACCTCTTCTGAGCACCTGGGCAGGATCGTGCCCGGACAAGGCCCGTCGATGCCGTTCTCAACGATTGCGGCTATCTCACCCATTCCCATTGAACGTGCTTCATTAACTGTTACGTCATTGAGAGTTGGTTCACCCCTTACAATGAAGACGACTTCCATATCATGCCTGTTCTTGATTGTTTCAATGAGGAGTTTATCAAAGACAATTTCACCTGCGTTGTCTCCAAAAATCACCAGGAGCCTGCTTTCTTTGACGCGTTTCTCAAATTCCCCATACATGGTTCTTGAAAGTGGTATTTTCAGCTGCTCTTCAATTAAATTCTCAATATCCATCCCCTTATCGTTAATCATGACATCAATGGCATTTCCGAGTATGGCGAGTTTAACAGCGGTATAGAGGGGATCATGAGCCTCATCCACCACTCTTTTCAGGAAAGGATAAGCCTCCATAATCCTCTTGTTCTGTTTTAACTTCAGCAAACATAACGGGTCTTTGTTTTTTGTCGTATTAACAATTTTTTTCCATACGAGCTCAACAACTTCCGCACTTGTAATATCCCAAAATTGGCCCCTCAATGAGGGAATTTCCAGGATCTTGCAATATAGTTCTTGCACACTCCCTTCGTCCAAGGACAAATGTTTTATGGGTGTAATAGCCATCTTCAAAATGCAAGGGATACAATCCGGCTTAATCAGCATATTTACTCCGATCGTCAAATAGTTAAAGGCTCGCGCAAAAATAACTTCCCAGAGTTGGCGCCCAGATTTAGGTTAGCTTGTGCTGGGTCGATTGAGCAAAACCACAGGAATAGTTGTACTATTTCTAGGATTTTGCGATTGAGGCACCGCCTAAGATGACCTGAAGATGGTATGCGAAAATGTGAAGTTACTTTTCCGCGGGCCCTAAGTGCATTATCACTTCTCTTTCTTACCGGTCTTGAATCTTTCCCAGAATTCCCGGTCCTGGTCCTTCCAGTCACCGCCCCACTTCTTTGAAAAATAGGAAGAAGACAACCTCTTATGCCAGGGTTCCCAGGTTGATTCACCCTCATCCTGGGATTTTAATATATCAATCAGGAAAGTCGTGATCTTGCTCATCTCTTCTTTTGGAAGATAAGAATCAGCCCCCTCCTTGATGGATTTAACAAGATTGTCTGGACTTAATGCGTTGGCTGTCAGCATTACGGTTGTGATTTTTCTGTGTTTGGCAATGTTTAACAGCTTATAGCCATCGACACCCATAATATCCAGGATAGCCATGTCAAAATTTTCTGACTCTAAATATTTCTTGGCCTCATCAAATGAGGAGGCCTTTACAACCTTGCACATATCCAGCATCTCTTCCAGTACATCCAGTACGTCAGGTTCATCATCCACTATGAGAATTTTCTTGCCATCTAATAAACCATTGTCTGACATGATCTACCTCCCTCCCAGACACTATCTACCAAACCCTTTAAGCATAAGATCAATGATATGATCAGTATCGCTTTTGTCTTCCTCTTTGCTGACATTTTTGCCAAAGTCCCTCTTCCCCGCGGCCGTTACAGGCCTGGATTGTGTCGAAAAGGTGTTTTCCGGAAACGGCAGATCTTTGTCTATGGCCCACTCAATGTCTTGCGGGGACCCGTAATGTTTTTCAATTCGCATCCCCATCTTTGCTATTTCTATCACTTCAGCAACGTTAATGCAGGGGATTACCTGTTGCTCGGAAGGAACCGGTTCTACAGTCGTACCACATCCATTTGCAACAAATTTTTTGTCTTTCTGCCCGATGATACTCTGTTTTATGGACAGGGAATTCTTATTGATAATGAAGTTATCAGGAGAGACCAAACCTTGCACAATACTTTCTCCAAACCCCCAGCTTGCATCAATTGTAATCTTGGACCTGTCGTCAGTAACCGGGTCGAGGGTGAACATCACCCCCGCGGACCTGGAGTTAACCATCTTCTGTATACCTACACTTATAAGTACCTCATCCTGTGGGAAGCCCGCCCTCATCCTGTAAATAATGGCCCTGTCGGTGAAGAGGCTGGCCCAGCAATTATGGGTAGCCTTGACAACCTCATCGTTGCCCCAAATCCAGAGATAGGTATCCTGCTGTCCGGCGAAACTGGCATCTTCAAGGTCTTCTGCTGTAGCGCTCGATCTTACGGCCACGGGAAGGTCTGTCATGTTGCATTTATCACACAGGGATACATATGCGGTAATTATTTCTTCTTGCATCTCATCCGGGATCGGTGTGGATAGGATGGCCTCCCGGATTGAACTCCCGGCCTTGGATACGGCCTTTATATCATCAGCAGATACGTCAGACAATACGCCTCTTACCTGGTCCCATAGCGTTGCCTCGTCCATATATTGCTGGAATGCCTTACTCGTTACCGCAAATCCCGGCGGGACCCTTATTCCCGCATTCACCATTTCCCCCAGGTTTGCATTTTTTCCTCCTACAAGGGGGAGAGAGCTCTTGTCACATTCTTCAAACCAGAGAATATACTTAAATTGAGATGCCATGCAATACTCCTCCTGCTGTGCCCTTAAACCGCCCCGATCATTGAGCCTCCTAAAGTATTTCGGATTTTAGATTTCGGCCTCCGGCCTTAGCGGCCTACGCCCCGGCGGGAGTTCGGATTTGTACCAGACATCATTTTTAAATCCGCATTCCGAAATCCGCAATCCGAAATCGTCCTACTTATCCAGGAAATAAACAACCCCGTTATCACCATCCACCTTTATACGTTGACCCGTCTTTATCTTGGCGGTTCCCTCAAACACATTGATGACACAGGGGATGCCGTACTCCCTGCTCACGATGGCTGAATGTGAGAGACTCGCTCCCCTGTCAACCACAACAGCCTTGAGCAGACCGAAAACCGGGGTCCAGCTTGGAGCAGTTGTTGCCGCCACGAGGATATCCCCCTTCTCCACCTCATCAAGCTGAGACTCCTCCATAATTACTCTTGCAGTACCCTCTACCACTCCTCCTGAACCGCATATACCGTATAGATCTGCGTTCAGCTCAGGCTTGGGAACCGGCATAGCCCCAACCACGATCTTGAGAGCGATAGGATCATTGGACTGCACTAGGACACCCATAGCATCATCCATGGTAAAGCCTTCTTTGAGAATGGCGGGCGGATTCTCTTTGCTGCACCACTCTTCCCAATCCTTCCGTCTTCTATCAACGATATGCCTGAGGTTAGATCCGTCCGGCACGATGGCAACGGCCCTGACCTCATCCGGGATGAGAAAGAAGATATCTTCCGGATCGTCAATCACCCCGGCCGCTGCCAGTCTTTTTCCGATTGCAATACACGACCTTCGTATCAGGGCATGTGTATAAAGGTCTAAGTAATGATTGTGTTCCTCGCTGAAGGCGCCCGTCTTCTGGGCAAGCCCGAGAAGGGTTTTGAACCAACCCTTCTGGTCATCCGGGACCTTTTCAAGGACCTCCGCTGTGGCCTCCTCGCGTCTTTTGGCCAGCGCCTCTCTCTCCACATCCAGATTAAACTCCCCTGCCTGTTTAAGGAAGAACTTTACGCTTGCTATGGCCGGTGTAGGATCTTCAACCCAGGAGGGCATATTGATCTCACTCATACGCTGCATGCGCCATCCGTCCTCATCAAGGAAAACCTGAAGTTCTTCAAGCCATTTCTTGCCGGCATCACCCTCTTTGAGCGTTGCAAGGGCGTCTTCCGCCTTATTGTTGAGAATGATATCTGCGATACCCATTTCCTCTGCCTTCTTGGAGAACTTCCATAGCTCTCTGTCCACCTCGAATACCTTGTTGTCATAACCCCTCAAGAGATCGTGAAAGGTGGGATGTGTGTCGTCTATGCCGAGGGTGTCTTTACACACATTCTCAAAGAGGATAAATGCCGTGTCAACGCCGTACATCATATACATGTGAACCTCCCACATGCGTCTGCAGACATTTATAGTGTCTTCGAAATTAGCAAGAAGCTCGGTATTATCAGCCGTATCAACATCACAGGCCTTCAGCCTCGCGTAATGGCCAAGCATCTCTTCCACATAACCGCCCCATAACTTGTCATAGTCCTCAATAAAGGGGCGAATGGCCCCCTTGAATTTTACCTCCCGTTCTTTTCGCTCTCCTTCATCCATTACAAGGTTCAGGGTTAGATACCCGCCTCCGTCCTTGAACCTCCAATCCCAGCCCTTGACCGTGGGGAGGCTTAGTTTTTCGGCCCCGTACTGCATCCCGTGACGGCAGAAGTTGATCCAGAACCATCCGAACATGGGTGTCCATGGTGGCACGGAATGGGTGGCGTCCAAAAACCATGCCGGTGATTTTTCAAGGTCTACCTTCTCATCAAACTCAAGGCCCGGAACTACATCATAGGTTTTCATTTTTTCTTCTCCTTTTCCTTTATGGTTTTTGGTGACGGAAGGGCTCCCATTGAGATACAGCCCGACCTTTGGCCCTTACCCTTGACAAAGCTAACTGGTTAAGTGGTGTCTATCCATAAACGGCTATTTTCCATTCCACCAGGCGAGATCCCTGGATTCCCGCGTTCGCGGGAATGACAAAAAAGGATCAATGACTTTTTATGAGCCTGTCAAATCTAAAGCTTGAAATTGGGAAAACAGAAACATGTAAATGCATTATCTAATTTCCAATTTCAAATTTCAAGTTTCAATCACAAATCGTCAGTGCGTCAGCATCACACCAGGCAACACATTGGGGATCCGGAGGATCACCGCAAAAATCGCATTTCAAGGGAATGCCCGTGTCAGGTTCTTTAAATATAGACTTAGCTGGGCATGAAGCCCTGCACACAACACACCCGTCGATCTCTTTCCCCTCCACAAAAACCACATCCTTTGAATTGCACATGGCCTCTGTATATGGCCCTGCTATCACAGGAAGACAATAATCTTCTTTTATGAATATCCTTATTCTCGATCTCCAGAGATTGACCGCTTCCGTATGCTGCAAAGAGCAGACGACTTCGCAGAGCTTGCATCCGGTACATTTTAA
>PVMS01170236.1_pt1 | contig 10378 bp, 11 predicted proteins | sample 1853461 | NCBI WGS metagenome assembly PVMS01 (sample SAMN08582032, study PRJNA380276) | Marine sediment metagenome, whole genome shotgun sequencing project. | isolation source: ocean sediment barecode stripped | collected 2017
CATTCAGAGGGAAGCTTCCTCGTTGTCCATAAAGGATTTTTGGAACCTGAGGTTTACAGCAAAGATCGAAAAATTACCGTGGCAGGTGTTGTCATCGGCTCAGTGACGATGAAAGTCGACGGTTTTCCCTATCCGCATTTAAAGATCCGGAGCCGTGAAATCTTTTTATGGCCGGAAAAACAGTACCCTTATTATAATCATTACTATGATCCATGGCATTGCCCAAGCTTCAACTGTCGGTATTGGCATCGACACCATCCCTATTATTGGTAACGAATATTTATCGTATAGTTAGTGTCCGTCCACAAATGATAGATTTTGGTTCGGGGCAAGGCCTGAGCGATTTTGAAACCGGAGGAATAGCGTGCTATTTTGAGGATTTCAAAAGAGAGAAAACGCCGCCCCGGGCCGAAAGATGTCGTTTGTGGATGGAAACTGGGTAGGAGGACGGAAATGTTAATGAAACGAGCCAAACCTATTTTTTCTGTTTTTCTTGTCATCACTTTGGCTGGTTGTTCATCAGGAATTTCTCAACAATCGCTTTCCAAGGTGACACACATGGGATCATTCTCTGAACTGCAAGAAAATCCGGACCAATTTATCGATGAGATTGTCCTTTTCGGTGGCAAGATTATAGAGACCAAGGTTACACCAACTTCATCTGAACTCATTGTTTTGCAAATGCCGCTCGACAATAGGAGTCGACCGGTGAATCTTGATCAATCCAAAGGTCGCTTTCTTATCCGATCCGAGCAGTTCCTTGACCCCGCCATTTATCAAAAGGGAATTCTCCTCAGCACAGTGGGCGTTGTCAAGGGCAGTCAATCTCTAGCTATAGGCGGATTTAATTATGTCTATCCCATTTTGGAGACCATTGAAATTAAACTTTGGCCAAAGGACGTCCAAGGTTATCCCAGGATCCATTTCGGCATCGGTGTGGGAACAAGCTTTTAAAGCCTATGTTCCGATTGGATCGCCATTGTGAAAAATGTGGTAATGGCCACCGGTTGATTTAATAAAATAAAAAAATTATTTTAACAAAGTGACCTTAAGTAAACTTTTTAACACATTGGATATAGACAACAATGGGGAACTCTCCAGATTAGAGCTCCATGAATCCGCCAAACGCCTCGGATGGCACTGGAAAGAAGCGCCTGTTTTGGCGGTTCTTGACCTCTTAAGCATATTAAAGCCCATCTCAAAAAATGATTTCATCGCTTATATGCATCAAATCGTTGAGGACCCTCATGGCCCTTATGGCAACGTGTTGCTAAATTTCGCACATTTTGTATCCGCAACCACTTTAAAGAGATCGGTCAATTTAAAACATCATAAAAAAACATTGGATGAACAAACCGGTGATGATATTGTTCGGCTTTTGAAGCATACAGCTGGCATTGATATTGCAGATAGCTATAAGAATTTACTGAATAATATAGTTCACAATCAACTCAAAATCCCAATGGATCATGCTGCATTGTTGATCATCGATCTTCAACGATCCTTTACAAAAGGCGTTTGGATGAAATCGATAGGTTCTAACGCCGAACGTGAAGTCAGCCCCATCCGGTTGGCATTCGAAAAATGTGCGAAACTTTTAAATGACAGCTACCGATGTATAGAAACAATGTTTACGAGATGTCCCTTTCCATCGGATAGCTATCATTGGGACGATCGATTTGAAGACATAATCGATTCCAAACAACTTTATTTCATTAAACCCGGAAATAGTGTATTGTTTCCATCTACAAATGGTTTCCGTGGATGGGTTGAAAGCTTTATCAACGACGGCAAGAAAATATTGGTCATGGGAGGATGTACCTTAAATAGCTGCGTCCGAGTATCTTCAATTGAAACACAAAAATATTTCCAAGACGCCAGGCTTCAGGTTGTTGTGGATTTAAGTTTGTCCGGAGCGCGTACAAGTAGCTTCATACCGTCTTCTTTATATGGTGGATTATCGGCGGTTGAATCTGCTGTCCGTGAAATGAACCGTGAAGGGGTATGGGTGGCACAAGGAGTAAGGTGGGTATAAACGTCAACGGGGAATTCAAATTTAAATAGAGGATATGGTATGGTCAGCGCAATTTTAATGGCAGGATATAACAACAAACGCGCAGTAAAAAAATACAGCAGAATCGTTGCCAAAGATTACGGTGAAACGTTTATAGAGACAGGTTATAAACCATTAAGAGAATTTAAAACAATCAAGGATGGTAGAGAAGAAAGCAGACCGCTGATACAATATATGCTCGAAAAACTGCTTTCAAATGATTCAATTGATGATATCGTTATCGTCGGTCACAAGATGCTTCTCGAGCAACGCCTGGGCAATTACATCAATAAATTTAAAAAGCCATGCAAAATTGTGAGCCAAAATTCAAAAATTCCTCCTAACGTTATCGAGCGTTTCGATATTTTACAAAAGAAGGTCAAGCATAACTCCATAGCAGGGAATTTAATTAAGGGATATGGTGCCAGCAACGCTTTCCGAAAAAGAAAGCATGCGCTGTTTGTTGCTGCGGATTCACCATTGACAACAGGGAAATTTATTGAGCGTTTCTTGAATACCGTTAAGCAATTCATAGGACGGACGTCCATCATATTTCCTGCAGTAATCATTCATGAACATAGAGATAAGCTCGGAAGGCCTCCTATTAGGCTTCTGAATGACACGTCGTATCAGCTTTCCAATGAAACAGACAATTACGGCAGGCAGGGATTTAGGACTTCCTCCTTGATGTTTTTAAATCCACATTTGTTTAATATGAATACGGTGAACACGGCATACAGTCTTCGCAAGCTACTTAATCCAAGGGCGCAATTAAGATTATTCCGAATTACGCGCAGTTTAGGATACCCGAATGTGTATTCAAAGTATTTTTTAAGGAAAAATTTGAGTATCAAAGAAGTCGAAAGCATTGCCTCTAAATTTTTCGAAGGGGGGGTTAAATTAATTCCAATGACTGGAGAAGGGGCAACATATGATTATGATGGCACTGATTTTGAGTATCTCATGATAACAGAAATGCTGAATTCCAGCTTCAATGAATAGCTATTTAGCGGCTGTTTGAAAATATAGGTTTTAGACATTTCGACATAGTTTATGATTCTGCCTCGATGTTTGAAAAATTCAAGGTTCCTGGCAACTATAAATTTTCCTTATGGTGCTAAAGCTAGCATACGATCAAGGGCCATTTTAGCCTCTGATTTTACCTCTTTCGCCACATTTATTACATTGGTATGCCCAATATTTTCAAGGGTCCATAAAAGGTTTCTAGGACTAATTTTAAACATATTTGGACACAGGGAATAACACAGTTCAAGCACGGTCTTGTCCGAATTTTCAATGGAAAGCCTGTTAATTAAATTTATTTCTGTTCCTATAATAATCGTAGCACCTGAAGGCGCATTTTCCACGTATTTCACTATAAAGCTAGTGGACCCTGCTGCATCTGCCAGTTCAACGACTTCCTCACTGCATTCCGGATGAACCACAATTTTTGCATCAGGATATTCCTCCCTCATTTTCAAGACATGTTCCACACGAAACCGGGTGTGAACATGGCAATACCCGTCCCAGAGAATTATATTGGCTTTTTTGATACTCTCCGGGGTATTGCCACCCAGGCTATTTTTTGGATTCCATAAGATCATTTTTTTAGATGGAACTCCTATCTGATTGCCCACATTTCGTCCAAGGTGCTGATCAGGGAAAAAAAATATTTTTTCGCGCTGATCAAATCCCCAACGAAAGGCTTCTTGTGCATTGGATGAAGTGCAGACAATACCTCCATTACGACCACAAAAAGCCTTTAAATTTGCATCAGAATTCATATAAACAATAGGGGTGATCGTTTTCTTGCCAATAATCGATGTAACATCTTCCCATGCATTTTCTACGTTAGCAATATCTGCCATGTCTGCCATAGGGCATCCGGCGCCTTTGTCAGGAATCTGAACGGTCTGATGAGATTGAGATAGAATTTCGGCGCTTTCAGCCATAAAGTTCACCCCGCAAAAGATAATAAATCGAGCATTTTTGTCCGCTGCTGCTATTTTTGATAGCTCAAAAGAGTCCCCCCGGAAGTGGCCTATATTAACAATTTCATTTCGCTGATAATGATGGGTAAGGATAATAAGTTCATCCCCAAGGCCTTCTTTTATATTAAGAATCTGTTCGATAATGTGTTTATCATCAATACGATTTAACATTTCATCCTCAAAGAAATTTTGTCTCTTCATATAAACCGGAAACCGGTTTCATTTTAACCAGAGTTTTTCCGTCCATAATCCTTTATGGCTTTGGCCAGGCTTCTGCGCCTAAATTGGAACAATGCCTTTTTCTCCAAATAGGAGAGAGAGACCGAAGTTTTTCGACAGCAATGCTTAGTTTTTCCAGAACGTATTTAACTTCTTCAATCCTGTTATTGTTGCTCATAGTGAATACGATAGACCCCTGAGCTATATCAGGTGGTACTCCTATTGCCACCAGAACTGGCGATGTTTTTAGCGCTTTTGAAGCACAAGCAGAACCGGTATTCGCATAGATGCCCTCTTGGTTTAGCATATAGATGAGTGACTCTCCTTCAATGGCTTCAATGCAAAAGCTAGCGTGACCGGGAAGCCTTGTATCAGGATGACCAGTTAGTCTCACATGCTCAATCTTTTCTTGGATACTGCCAGCAAGATCTTTGCTCAATTTTTGCAAGTGGTTCATTTTATCTGTCAGTTCTTCTACCGCTAGTTCAGATGCCTTGCCCAGTCCAACGATTCCTGGCACATTCTCCGTTCCACCGCGTCGACCCATTTCTTGAATTCCGCCATGAATCAGTGGCATAAGCCTTAAATTGTTTCTAAAATAAAGTGCTCCAATTCCTTTAGGCCCGCCAAGGGATACACCAGAGAGACTCAGCAAATCAACATTAAGCACATTTACATCAACCGGTATGTTGCCAACGGATGCAACAGCGTCTGTGTGAAAAAGCACCCCTTTTTCGCGGCAAATATCAGATAGTTCCGATATGGGTTGGATGGTCCCAATTTCATTATTTGCGTGCATGATTGACACAAGTACGGTCTCAGAATTAATAGCCTTGGACATGCGCTCCGGATCAACCATCCCATATTTATCCACTGGCAGGAAAGTTATCTCGAAATCCATGCGTTCAAGGAACCTTGCAGAGTTCATAACAGAGTGGTGTTCGATAACTGAAATGATAATATGTTTTCCTTTTTTCTTCCTGGCAAGGGCTACGCCTTTAATTGCAAGGTTATTGGCTTCAGCCCCAGATGAAGTAAATATGATTTCTTCGGGTTTTGCACCGACTAATTGAGAAACATTTATCCTTTGCTCTTCTATTACCTGTTTAATTTTTAATCCCATGTCATAGACTGTAGAAGGATTGCCGAAGTATTGGTCAAAATAAGGAATCATAGCTTCGATTACCTGTTTCTTTACCGGCGTTGCCGATGCATGATCCATATAGATAATTTCCATATCCAAATCCCTTATTTAACCTTTTTAATATACAGTTTATAACAATCTTCGTCCTCTTCTATCCCGATAAATTGTTGGCCATTTTTCTCACACCACTCGGGTAGATCATCTAGTGCACCATCATAGTCGGTTAATATTTCTAAAATCTGGCCCTTTTTCATGCATTTGAGCTTGTCGCCAGGCTCCAAGAGATGTATCGGGCACATGCGGCAAGCCAAATCTAGAGTATCATCTGAAGTCTGGTTTTCTATAAATTTCATATCATCCACCATGGTTATTATTTCATAAAATTGCAGCGTTGCTCAGAATTTATATAAGGGTTTGAAGATTTCGCAAAAACGGCAAATTTTCATCTTTTCTTCCCGGTTTTGTTGGATCTCTCCTTCACAAAAGATTTTCATTCCTGTGGACAGGAAATCGAGGTTAGATTTATTCATATACCGGAAGAAGTCCTTTTTATTATACCATATTGTGGCTATAGTGCATAATACAATGTGGCACTTTCTGTCAAGATTTTTTGAGAAGTTGGCAGCAGGTTTTTTTTCTTGACAGCATGTATCACAATGTAGTATTTTTTACAGGTTAAAAAGTCTATTATAAAGGAAAATAACCCTTTTGCTATAGGCACAATAAGGAGACAACTTATGGAATCCTTGAAACCTCTGGATATGAACAGCGTTATGGATATAAAGTTCATCAAGGAGATGTTTTCTTCTATCCAGGCAAGAACCTCTGCCTTATGCTTTCAGTGTACCGCCTGTACCAATGGGTGTCCGGTAGTGCTAAACTTTAAGCCGCGGCCCAGGGAAGAGCTAGACCTTTTGCCCCACCAGCTGATGCATGCTGTGCGCATGGGGCTAAAGGACCTGGTTCTGGAAGCGCGGATGCTTTGGGCCTGTACGGAGTGTTACAATTGTACCGAGGGCTGTCCCCAGGGAATAGAAGTATGCGATGTTATTTATCAACTCAAGAATATCGCTATAAAAGAACGCAAAAATCTAATCCCTCGCGGCATCCGAATCTTTGCCAACGCCCTTTTAGACAATGGCCGTACGGCGGAGATCATGGAGTGGGAGAGGGAGGAACTGGAACTCCCGGAGCTGAATGGCTCCGGTGATGATATTCTTAAAAAATTATTAACGCAGATGCACTTATCTGAAATTATTAACCCAAAACCGAAATTGTGAAAAGATGAATTCATATGCTATTTTTCTGGGATGCTCCATCCCTGCACGGGTGAATCACTATGAGGCCTCGGCCCGCCTGGTTCTGCGCGAACTGGGGATAGATCTGGTGGACATTGATCTGTTCAGTTGCTGCGGGCCTGTACCACTACGATCCATCTCCTTTGATATGTTTCTAACTGTGGCAACCCGCAACCTTGCCCTGGCTGAAGCAGAAGGTCTGGACATCATGTGCTTATGCAGCGGTTGCTTCAGCACCCTCAACGATGTCAACCACAACATCAGCAAAGAACCACAATTGCGAGATGCCATAAATGAACGCTTAGCGCCTTTTGGAGTTGCTTATAACGGCAATATCCAGGTGAAGCATTTCCTCAAAGTGCTCCACGAGGACGTGGGTATAGAGACCATTCGGAAACGAATTGTTAGGTCTTACAATGGCCTCCGGATTGCCGTCCATGCCGGCTGCCATACCTTGAGGCCCAGCAAGGTCACTAAATTCCAAACCCCTTCCGCACAGCCTATCTTTGATGAGTTGGTTGAGATTACAGGCGCCAAGAGTATTCGATGGGCAACTAAACTGGATTGTTGTGGTGGGCCGCAGCTTGGAGTGAATGAAAAGCTTTCTCTGGATCTCTGTGAAACCAAGCTGACCAATGCAAAAAACTGGAACGCCGACTGTCTTTGTACCGCATGCCCCTTCTGTCAGGTGCAGTTTGATACTATTCAAGCCAAGATTGCCATGGATCGAAACCGCGCCTACGATCTTCCTTCCATCCTTTACCCCCAACTTCTGGGGCTGGCCATGGATCTTGATCGAGACAGCCTAGGCATAGACGAAAATCGACTATCTCTGGCTAAAATCGAAGATTCCCTGTAACCGATCGACTCGCCAGCGTCTATACCTGGTTTATAACCATTTGTTACAGTCATTTGAAAAAAGAAGGTTCAAAATTCGGGCTGCGCCTGAATTTCTTGCGGGCTAGAGCAACATGTCATGTGAAACTCCATTTCTAGACCCATCTCCCGGGCTCGCTTCAAAGCCGCTTCGGAAGGCATTGCGATACGATTTACGCCTGCCGCCAGGGTCAGAAGATCGGTTTCCTCACGATGCCGACCCGGAGGTCGGGCACAACTAAGGGCAATGGGCACATCAGGTATCCTCAACCGAGCAGCAGCAACAAATCGGGCGACAATCTCAGGCTCTGGCGGCCGAACACCTTCCATAGGCGTTTGCCTCATTGGTTGAAGGACTACGATGACCAGTGTGGAAATAGGATGTTTAGCTACCATTTCCAAAGCATGCATTTCCCCCTTGATTTGCCCATAATGAAGGCCCACTACAATATGTGGGATGAGTGGAAGTTCGGTTGCTGCCAGAGCATCTATGGAAGATTCCATAGCCGCGAAGCTTCCTGGCAAATGGTATACACGATGCATGGTTTCTTGAGATCCAACCACATCTATCAGCACTTCATCCACGCCAGCATCTTTAAGATCCAGGGCAGTGGCTTGGTCAATAATTCCTGTGTGGATGGATATTTTAAGACGAGTATTTCGTTTGACCCATCGGATAGACTTCAAAAATCTATGCCAGGGAAGGGCGCCTTTTTTATCTGATCCCCCGCTGAGGAGTACGCCGATATTACCTTCTTCATCCAGTCGCCGACAGATTTCCTGTAAGCTTTGAGGCTTCTCGGCCGGAATCATACCCTCCAAAATCCTTCGATAGCAGTGATCGCAATCAAGGGCACAAAATGTGCCTGTTAAAGAAATGGCAGGATATTTTCCACGCTTCCCCAAAAAAACCATTTGGCCGGGGATAAAGCACTGAAGGCGTTTCCCGTGTATTTCCCAGGAAATTTTTCGGGCCGTTTGGAGAAGTTCCTTAAAATCCCAGGATATTACCTGCTTCCAGGCGTAAGATTTGTTAGGAATCATGGTAATATTCCCTGCATGTTACCCAGCACCTACGCACCAGTTTCGCGAAATTTTCTCTGTTCCAACCGGTTTCCAGCTCTTTTCGCCTTTTCGCTGCCTTATCCATCATGGGGCCAAATGCACTTCTCCATTCACGGTCATAATCCTCAAAGGCCTGTTGATTTCCCCTGACCCAGGCTGCTGCTGCCCTTCCTGCCATGGCACCACATATTACGGCCTGGGGAATGCCGCCACCAGTGATGGGGTGAGTGTGTCCTGCCGCGTCGCCGACTAGGATGATTCGAGATTTCTTATCTGTGCTTCGCAGCGATCCGCCCACCGGAATGCGACCTGCAGTTGTGTCAAGCACCTTTCCAATTCGGTCTTTTATTCTTTCCCTAAAGGCATTAAGCACCTGTTTGGCCGTTTTGCCCAATTCTCTCTGTATCCCCACGCCAATATTAGCCGCTTTTCCTTTAGGAAAAAGCCAGGCATATCCCCCAGGATATTCTTTGCTAAAATAGACTTCGGTATCATGAGATGGTTGTTTCAACACGACGGTATGCTGCATCGCCCATATCACGCGCTTATTCTTCTGGCCTATCCATGAGCCCACCAATGAATCCGGACCATCTGCGCCGATGACAACCGATGCCTGCACTTCATCTTCACCCGAGGGCCCCAGGATCAAAACCCTATTTCCTTTTCTGGAAATAGCCTTTGTTCTTGTGAGGATTTTAGCACCTGATCTTGACGCCTCCATGGCCAGTGCCTGGTCAAACTTGGCGCGATTGAGGATAAACCCCGGAGCATGTTTTCTTAGCTCCTTACCATCCGGCATAAAGGTGATCATCCCTTTAATTTCCTGGGCAATGGCCTCTGAGGGAATTTTCACATGTTGCGTTAAAAGGCGGGGAACGTACTCAGCACATTGGACCGGCTCACCAACCTTCCCTCGCTTCTCGATCATCAATACATTTGCACCTTCTTCTGCCGCGGCGCGCGCTGCAGAGCAGCCCGCCGGGCCTGCACCAACAACCAATACATCAACAAACCTTCCCATATCTTAATCTCTGTTGCACATAACCTTTTCAAGGACGTCGAGCTTGAGTTGGGTTGTGCCATTAAAAGTTCCCGCTTTGCCTTCCTGTTCCTGGTCAAGGTCATAACAGGTTGTGTTGTCAACATTTATCAACAACCCGGCCATACCGGCTTTCTCGAAATCCTCGCGGTGCTTCACAAAAAAGGGATCACAGCAACACCCCAAAAAACTCTTGATCCCCCGCTGCTTCATGTCTGCCAGCGTGGCCTGCAAATCATCAAAATCAACAATGGTAATGGGCTCCATATTGTGACTGCGCGCCAATTCATAAGCGACACCCACCGTACAACCTCCGCAGGAGATACAGTCTTTATCATACCGATACTCGCAACTGGCCAGTTTGGCACAGTAAGGCAGGAGAATCACACTCGCTTCCGGCAGCTTTTCAATGGCATCGTTAACCAAATAGATGTGAGTGGCCTCTTTTATACTCAGCCCCAGGTTTGTGAGATCCCGTTTTCGAAGGGCTTCATGGACGGCCACAATGAAGTCATCGGGCGTGTGCCATTAAAAGTCCCTGCTTTGCCTTCCTGTTCCTGGTCAAGGTCATAACAGGTTGTGTTGTCAACATTAATCAACAACCCGGCCATACCGGCTTTCTCGAAATCCTCGCGGTGCTTCACAAAAAAGGGATCACAGCAACACCCCAAAAAACTCTTGATCCCCCGCTGC
>PVMS01100333.1_pt1 | contig 10377 bp, 12 predicted proteins | sample 1853461 | NCBI WGS metagenome assembly PVMS01 (sample SAMN08582032, study PRJNA380276) | Marine sediment metagenome, whole genome shotgun sequencing project. | isolation source: ocean sediment barecode stripped | collected 2017
TGCGCCCTGAGTGCACCACGCACGTCTGGAGCTATGATTTTATGCAGGACCGCACCCACAATGGTGTGCCTTATCGCAGCTTGAATGTGATCGATGAATACACCAGGGAATGTTTGGCGGTCAAAGTCGCCCGACGCCTGACTCACAAAGACGTGTTGGATGTATTGACTGATTTATTTCTAGAGCGCGGTGTGCCGGTTCATATCCGCCCAGACAATGGTTCTGAATTCACCGCCAAGAAGCTACGAGAATACCTATCTAGACTAGAGATCAAACCCTTATTCATCGAACCAGGCAGTCCCTGGGAAAACGGCTACATCGAATCCTTCAACGGCAAGATGCGAGACGAATTACTAACAGGAGAAATATTTTATTCAATCACAGAGGCTCAGGTCATTATTGAGCAATGGAGATGGCATTACAACCAGATCAGACCCCACAGTGCACTGGGTTACCAGCCTCCAACTCCCGCAGCTTTCATCCCAACTACTTCACATCCTCAGCTTGCTGGAGTAACATAGCTACTGGTACAACTATTGGGGGCAGGTCACTAGCGATCCTATTTTCACAACATATCAGATTAATTAATAAATATTGTACTGTCCCAGCGGAACACATCATATTGGCAATTTTACATCAATCGCGAACCAAATTTTCGTAATCTCTAATGCAGGGTCATTGGTAGTCGTAGTGGTTTAGTGGCCACCCAATTCCAAAATGATTATAGGTGGGCTTCTAAAGCTAGCTCCTGACGCTGTTCTTCCGGTATTTTCGCTGTTTCCAAGTCCGCGATAGCTGCTAGAAAATGTTTAAATGCCAGCCCTGGAAGCGATTTGGCCTTTGAGCTGTCGATTGATTCATGGGTGAATAGATTTTTGATTTATAGCTACATAATAATTCCAATAAAAGCTAGCGGAATATTGGGAATTAATTTTTGATGAAATTCAATGGAATTTCAGGATGTAAACCCGCGTCGGTGAGGTCCTGATACAGACTCGAGATACGTATACCGCTTGGGCTTGCCACCTCCACCGATAAATTATTGACTTGAGTCCAAGTCGCACATTCCATTTTTTGACCACTCAAAACTAAAGTAAGCAAATCACTTTCTTAATAAATGTTGCTGTGTTTCCGAATGCTCTTATTCGCAAATAGGTATTGACATTGCCATGTCTAAATGTTATATATATCTATCATATTGTTAGAATTATATAACTAGGATATATTTATGAAAAAGTACAAGAATGAGATTGTAATTGGTAGTTTGCTTATGCTTTTCTTTGCAGGAAGCGTATTTTGGCTTGCCAGACTTGAGCCAGGCTCATATCTAATAATCAGCATTGCGGCTATCACCATTTTCCTGGGAATTGCATCTTTTACATGGCAACTACTTCAAAAGAAACGTGATTTGGAGTCGGGTGCACCTACAGAGGACGAATTCACTGAAAAAGCAAAATTGTATGCAGGCAGCCAAGCATTCCTTTACTCCCTTTACCTTTGGCTCCTTATTTTTGTTTTCAACGCGTCATTTTCTAAAAACCAAGAGATGCTAGGATTCGGAATTTTAGGATCCGCATTAATTTACGGCATGCTATTGTGGTATTACAAAAATACTTCGGAATTCTAAAATGAAAACTAGGATAAAAGAACTACGAGCAAAGGACGATCTCACACAACAGAAGTTAGCTAATCTAGTGGGTGTGCGAAGAGAAACAATTGTTTTTCTTGAAAAAGGAAAATACAATCCTTCACTGAATTTAGCTTACTCAATTGCAAAAATCTTCGGATTAGCTATTGAAGATGTGTTCCTTTTCGACAAACAGGACAAAACCACATGAATTTCAGGATGTAAACCCCCAACGGTGAGGTCTGAGCTTCAAATGCTATTTGTAAATTTTCTCACCCAATAACTATTTATAGCCCATACGCTCCAGATAGCCTGCAAAAGTCTGATTGGCCTGCTCCAACTCCTCGGCAGAAAAAATACTGCGAAAGCGCTCAGCCTCGCCATGTTGAAAATGCTGTCCCTTGCGCGGCTTTCCTTTTTGATCGGGGTGATGCTTTGCGATCACATCCCTAATTTCTTCGTTCTCAGCGGCCAAGCCAAAATATTCGGAAAGCCTTTGCGCCTCAACTCCGTAGTCCCCCAATAAATCTTCGTAGCGCAGATGATGAATATTGGGCACGGCCATCCATGCTTCCCAGATGCGCAGATATTTCTTCATGAATACCAGCCCATCATCAAAGCTGTCCAAGGCCGAAAAAGCGTTCCTGCGCTCTGCTTTGCGCGCACGTTCACCATATTCCAGAGCCGATAAAAGCGCCGCACGGGGATCACGATAGATGTAGCTCACCTGCATGCGCCCAGATTTCATCAAGCGTAAAGCGGACGGAGTGGGTGCCGAATGCGTTTTGATAGCAAAGGATTTTCCGAAAAAGGTGGGAAACAGTACCGACCAAAGGCGATGAGTGCTGAGTACGCGAATATTTAAGTTGACTTCGGTAAGAAAGGGAGCCAGCCCGAAGCGTCGCCTTATTTCACGCGCATCCTGGCCGCCGCCAGCCACGATCAGATCGTGGATCAGGTTGTAGTGCCAGCCCGAACCTGCGCGCGGCATCCCTACGGCCAGGGTCAGCATAAGCAAAACTCTTTGAATTGATAAATGCTAGAAATCATTGCCTTCATTTTTACCCTATAATTGGTTTTCGATACACAATTTCAGCTTGCGAAAGCGGATAGGAGCAGATATGCGGAGATTAGCAAATTTCATATTAGGCGCGATGATTGGTGCCTTTGTGGGCGCAGCCACCACTATCCTGCTGACGCCCTCTTCTGGTGACGATATTCGGGCAGAAATGCGCGATCGTTTCAGTCAAATTTGGGGAGAGCTACAGGATGCTGCGCAGGAACGACGTGTTGAAATGGAAGGCCAGCTAGCGGAAATGCGCAAACCCAAATAGCTCGGAATTTCATCCATAAAACAAAAAAGCGAGGCCTCTGGCCTCGCTTTTTATTTAGCTTTATTTAGGGGACTTCAACGATTATTCGATAACCCGCTGACTGACGCGTAAAGCGCGTAGCGCCCATTATCACCAGAGTGTATTCATCCACATCGCCGTCAAAATTCAGATTGATCTCAAGGCTGTTGCCCGCCTCAATCTCCAGGATCTGCACACTCGTTTCACTGCCATGCGAGATCAGCGCAAGCTGGAAATTTTGCGGTAAAACATTCTGCACGCGTGCAAATCCCTGTGCTTCCCAGCCGCCGTCATCACTTTCAAAATCACTGAAATAATCCACTGCGTCAACGCGCACATCGTCGAGTAAGAAGCCTTCTCCATTTACAGCAGCATCGGTGATGTATTCAAAGCGCAAGAGGACTTCTTTGCCTGCGTAGGCCGAGAGATCAACACTCTTTTCGATCCAGATGGCTTCATCCTCGCCGCCACCACTAAAGCCAGTGAGCGCCCAACCATAGCTGTTGCCATTAGGATCGGTATCAGTGCCACCTGGAGTCACCAGGAAATCCCAGGTAACGCCATCATCCGTTGAAGCCAGAAAATAAAGATAATCCCAATCCAGCTCAATATCAAACCAGGTGTGAAAATCAAAAGTTAGCGGTCCGCTGACATTTGTGAAATCGAAGGCGCGCGTGAGAATCATATCTGATTCGTCGCCCTTATTGGACCAGAAAGCAAAATCTCCGGAATAAGAGTCTGCGGGCAGTAAGGCTGTTTGTGTTGAGCCTTCAAAGCGCAAAGTGGCATTTTCGCCACAGTCGATTTTGATGTAATCAACACCGTATTGATGCACATCGCGCGATAGGCCGCCAATTGAGCAATCTGATATCCATTCTGTTGGCCCCGCGGGTGAAACAATATCGCTGTATTCTGGATAGGTATAGCGGCCATCAGCCACAGTGCCGTCAAGCAAATAATTCGCAATCATCCAGTCCAGCACAACATCGTCCGCCTCAATTTGCATTCCTAAAATCGGATCTGTAATGGAAAATTCATCCAAAACATTGTCCACGCTTTCGAGCCCATTGGCTGCATCCGCCACCAGCGCCTGCGTGGCATCATTGCCAAAGCGCTCCAGGAAATAAGATGAGAAGAGGAAACCAGCTCCATAGTGAGGGGGAGAATCGTCGGAATCAACCGGCCAATCATTAAGCTGCAGATCTGGCTTCGATGTATAGAGGCTTCCAAAGCCCGTGTGAGCATATCCGTTGAGCAGGGTGGAAAGCTCAGAAAGGCCCTCATTGAGCCATGAGGTCTCATTGCGATCGCGGTACCAGTGGATCATGTGCTGAAATTCATGTGCCAAACGCCATAGGTGTAGCTGTCACTTAGAGGGCTATTATCCGCATTTAATACAAACATCTCTACCGCATTGGAATACTCATGCGCCAAAGGATGCAATGAATCGGCTGAGGAGAAATAGCCAGCGGTGCGGATGCCTATTCCAGTGGTATACAGAATGTAGATATGGGGATCATTATCGATGCCAGGGTTCCACTCGCTGCCGAAGAAATCACGTGTGAGGGGCACAATTTCATCCTCAAAGGTTGTTGCCAATTGGAAAAGATCATTTTCGCTGTAACTAACCCCATCTTCGATCCAGAAATAGATCGTGTCACCAGCATAGCGCAGCAACGCCTCGGTTTGAAAAGTGAAATCACTCGAAGTATCCGTAACCCAAAATGTGCGACGATCTCCCAAGCGATAGGGTCTGACGGGCGGATCCACGGTATCTGGGATATTAGCAATGCCCAGTAATCTCTCTGCCAATTCAACAGGGTCGTTTTCGGGTGCGATAGTATTTTGCAATACATCCAGGGTTTCTGAGCTGGGCAAATCGCCACCGCGAATAACCTCTGGAGTGGGGCCGGCAGTTGAACTTTCTCCTGCTTCGAAAAGATCTCCTGACGCCTGATCGATCTCACGGGCGAAGAAATATGCACCCACACCAGTCAGGCTAAGGCATGCCACACATGCCAGCATGAGCGCAAGAACGCCCACAATAATCAATATGATTTTTCGATTTTCCATAATTTCCTTTACTTATTTATCGGCATCGATCGGCGAGAGGCCAGCTAGCATGCCTAAAGATACCCACATAATTGGCAATGTAAGTGAATCCTGGGTGAGATTCCGCACCATAATACCGATCCATGCGAATAGACCAGCAGTGGCTGCATAGCGCAGCCAGGCTTTCCCGCTGCCCAACTGACGGCGGATCATAATGAGGAAGCTGAGCGAAAAAGCGATGAAGAAGATGAAGCCGGGCAAACCCGTTTCAGCCAGCAGGCGCACAAATAGATTTTTAGCGTTGGCTATGACATTGGAATCAGGGCTTAACTGGCGGGCAATTTCAGGAACCGCCAGTGCCCAATCAGGAAATTCCTCAAAGAGGTACAAGCCACTGGCGCCTAATCCCACGCCCACTAAGGGATGATTTTCAAATACGCCGTAACCAGCCACCGCATAAGCCAAACGCTGGGCCGTGTTGATCTCGATCAAATAGTTGGTCAGGCTTTGATTGCGGCTGGCGTTCCAAAGATTTGCAAAATAATTGTATTGCGAAAGAAAAGAAAAGGTGCCCAGGGCGAATAGGACAATCACTGTGATCAATAGCAAGCGCACAAATAGCGCTTTGCCACGCTCAGCATTTTTCGCCCGCCTGAAGGGGCTTGCCAGCCAGGCAAACATACCTGCCAAAAATTCTCGGCCCAGCACTATTGAAACCACAGCAATGCTGATCGCGGCTCCCAACATGCCGCCACGCGAATATGTGAATAGCAGCACCACGATTGCCAGCACAAATAAAAGCGGCTCCATCCATTTTCTAGATTGAAAGCTGAAGCGCGTGATCAGAGCTGCAAAAAGCCAGGGCATATAAAAGATGACCAGCTGATCAGCCAGCCATGCCGGTTCAAAGGCGAAGCCAGTAACGCGGCGCGGTTGAACACCACGCTCAGAAATGAATAACTGAAAGCGATCAATGGAAGCGCGCGCAAGCAGATCGGTGTTCACTGCAAGCGCCTGGATCAAGCTCCACAGCAGAGTGGCAGCAAGACCTGCATAGAGCCATTTAAGGCTATGCTTCAAATCCTCTCGATCGCGATTCATCCAGTAGGCAGAAAAAAAGAAAAGCAATCCAAGAAAAAGCGAGAGCCAGGCACGCATTGCGCGATCTAAATAGCTGGCGCCTCTAAGCTCAATAGGGGACAGTAAATAGCCTAGCACCGTGCTAATCAGGGCAAAAATCAGAAAGGCAAGCAAGGGAACTGTATTTGCAGGCAAGGATAATTTTCTGCGCTTCCAGATGATGACCAACAACAATGGAACGAGCAAGGCCAGGGGCAACAAGGCCAGCGGTTTAATAGTTGTGCGCCCCAGTGCTCCGGGGAAATACGGGAAAGTGGTTATCGGGAGCGTAAGAAGAAGCAGGCCCCAAAGGATTCTTGCGCTCTTTTCGAGACGCTCAATTCGAAAGTAATTTTTCATTTCTTTTTGCTTGCTCTGCGGGCAAATAGAAGCGAATAAAGTGGGCCAGCCAACATGCCCGTGAAAGCACCGATCAAACTATAGCTGGCCATGCTTGGATTGCGTTCTGAAGGCACAGCTGCAGCCTGGCTCAGGTAGACCTCCACGTAAGGAGAAAGGCCTTTTGTGCTTTCAGCCAACTTTGTAATTTGATTCGTCAGGATCAGTAATTCAGCATCATTGGCTGGCGGATCCGTGAGCACGAGTTCATCGAGCGCAATGCGTGCTGCCTGCATTTCTGGATTTGTACTAATAGATTCAGCAACTGCGGAAACAAATGCCTCTGCCCATGCGTTTGCCAAAGTGGCAGCATGCTGCGCAAGAGGATGATCGGCATAGAAATGCCAGCCGCCATCAGAAGGCTGGCTAAGTTGAAGCACTCCATCGCGAAGATCTTCAACGCTCACATCAGGTGAAATTGATTCCACTTCACGAAGCACTTCGTCCGACCAGGCCAGCTCCACAAGGCGCGCAGTCTCTCTCCGAATAAATTGAAAAAGCTGCCGATCCGGAAAATAGGTCCAGGCTTGCTCCACATTTTGATCGACCACAACAGTAGCCTGCGCCCGAAAATCAGGTGGAGACATGATAAATAGCGTCCAGCCTGCAAGTGCCCCCAGGAAGGCAGCCAGCAACCATTTACGCCATTCAGTCAACATCTCCGACCAGAGCTGCTCGCCATCAATGCCTATGCGGTCTTCTCTTTTCTTTTTGGTCATATCAATCTTCCATATTCTTGATCAAGCGTCTTCTTCGAAAAGCGATCAGAGGGGCCAGCAATCGGCGCAAATAGTATTTTCCCGTGATGAATGAGAACCAATGCCCGCCTTCTCGCCGATGAACCTTTAGCATTTCGGGCCAGGCTCTAAAATCATTAATAATGGTCTTTGAATCGCCATGTAAGCGGAATTGCGCCCATTTGCGCTCCAGATATTTCACCTGGCTCGTTTTTGCCAGCCGAACCCATAGATCATAGTCCATTGCAAAGTAGAAGCTTTTATCCAAAGGCCCTACTTTTTTCCAAAGATCCGTCCGCCAAAAGGCTGCTTGCTGCGGCACATGCACATAGCCGCGCATCAGGCGCGCGTAATCTGTTTGAGCCGCAGGAAAGCGCCCGATGATTCTGCCCTCTGCGTTAATAAAATCTGCCTCGCCATAAACAAGTCCGGTATCGGGATGTTGCTCTAAATAAGCAACTGCCTCTTGAATGGCATGCGGAAGAAGAATATCATCCGCATTTAGCCAGGCTTGGTATTTTCCTTTGGCGCGATTTAAGCCCTGATTGATGGCATCTGTTTGGCCTTCGTCTTTTTTTGAATGCCAGTAGGAAAAGTTTTTTGCATAGCTTTTAATTATTTCCAGGCTGCCATCTGTAGAGCCGCCATCGATCAAAATGTATTCAATATTCTTATAACTTTGAGCGAGGATCGATTGAATTGTGGCTTCTAGAAAAGGAGCCTGGTTGAAAGAAGGCGTGATGATCGAGACAAGTGGCGCTTTCATGATCAATCCCAATCCTCATCTGTGTAATAGTTGCTCGCGACATCCTTCGTTATTTCCCAGATGCGTGCTATCTCTTCATTGCTAAGACGTTTTCGCCAATTGCGTAAATTGGCCGCGCTGTCCAGCTTTGTGGAATAGATCGATCTCATAGAAAGCTCACTTGGGTTTTTTTCCTGGGTAGCTCGCCGAATCCCACGCCTGGCTTTTTCACTAAAGGGCAGTTCTAGATGCGCATAAAGTTTCTGGAATTCTATTTCAGGATGTCTCGATAGTTCTTCGTGGCGCACGATCTGCACTTTGGGATTTTCAAGGGCAAGCTTACTGGCCACATAATAGACAATGCGCCACAGCAATGCGCCTTGGGAAATTAGATCGCTTTGCTTGCCTGCCTGGAATTCAATGTCCGCTCGAAATGGCTCAAGCCAATCCTGCATTAATTGTTCCTGCGCAAGCAAGTCAGCGAAATCGAAGTTCCATCCCAGACGTTTCAGGCTGCTGACTGCGGCCGCAGGATGCCTAATTACAATGACCACATCGCAATTGAGGACTTCACTGTACCAGGGTACGGAAAATATCGCGAAGGGATCTTTGAGCAGCGGTCGCTGACGTGTTAATCTGCCACGAAAAAAGACAAAGGCATCACGCAGCATGCGCAAGAGATCTCTATCCGAACGAAGCGAATTCAGCTCTTTGCCAAATTTGTATCGCAGATTCAATGTGTCTTGAAATGCGGCTTCCATTTGGGGCGCGAGCGCTTTGGAAATATAGGTATACCAGTGCTTGATTTCCGCATCCAGCACGCCAGGGCGATGCAGCACATTTAGCGGCTCACTGATATAGGCGGTTCTGCCGCTCAAATTGAGCATACGCCCCACCCAGGAAGTTCCCGAGCGATGAATGCCGGTGACCAAAATCGGCTTTCGCGATTCATAGTTCGCTGGGACGAGCCAAGCCAGGCCGAGCCAGGAAAACAGGGCAAGCAGGAAGTGCTTCCAACTACGAGCAAACTCGATGGGGCTATTGGCAAAAGCACGTAAATAGGTGCTTACGGATGCGCCTGCCAGACTGGCCTCCAGCTTGTAGCGCGCATCAAGACGGTGGGCACCCCCAACTATTTTTCTGCGGTGTCTCTTTATTAGCTCTGAACTCTTTGGCTCTGATTTCGCCCACTCTATGATGCGAAAGGCTTCTTCTCCAAATTTTTCAGCCTGCGCCCGATTTTTCGCGCCGGAATGATGGCGTGCTGTAGCCCAGATCTCTGGCACATGAAGGTTTGGGTGCTCCTTCGCCAAGCGCAGCCACAAGTGGTGATCGAGCAAATAATGGTAGCTTTCATCCAATAAAGGGCCTTCTGGGATCATTTTTCGACGAATGAAGACAGATGGCTGGCCGATCATTCGAAATGAAAGAAAATCCAATAAGCCAAATCGTGCGTAATGAATGGTGTTAAAACGCTTCCCATCACGTCTGATCGAGTCCAGATCCCCATAGACCATTGCCATTTCTGGATGGTCCATTAGCTGCTTTACTGCGCTTGTGATCGCACCGGGCTTGTACAAATCATCGGAATTTAACCAGGCAATGATTTCACCTTTGGCCTTTGCAAAGCCTTTATTGATCGCTTCTGCCTGGCCGCTATCGGATTCCGAAATCCACCAGGCCAACGATTTTTCGTGACTTTGTATGATTTCCTGGGAACCATCGCTGGAAGCCCCATCCACAACAATGTATTCGATATTGGAATAATCCTGGCTCAATACCGATTGCATGCAATCGTCCAGAAACTCCGCCTGATTGTAAGAAGGCGTGATGATCGATACCAGTGGGAGCAATTTCTTTTTAGCCAAAATATTCCCCTAGCTTTCCGGCTCGAGATTGCTTCGCAGATCATAAATTCGATAGCCCGCGCCCTCAGCAGCAATGAAAAAATGATCGTCCAAATAATCTTGCAGCAAGACCTGCTGATTCAGTTGGTTGAAACTGGTGACCAGGAAATAGGCCTTACCTTCCGTGCGCTCCAGAAAAGCAGCCTCAAAATCATCCATATTGTTGCCGCGCAATGCAGCCAGCTTGATCTCGCTGGTCACAGGCCAGAGCGAAATGTTGCGTGCACCATAGTAGTTGAGCAGGTTGCCATAATGCTGAACCAGGCCAATGCTCTTTCCATCTGTGGGCAAGGCGGCGCCAACGCTTTCCCAATAAGAAATTTCAGCTCGATGATCTTCGGCCAGAAAATTGCTGCGGCTGATCCAGGCATTGAATGCGATTGCAGCCACCAAGATTCCCGCAAATGCCCATTGCCATTTTCGTTCTAATCCAGCTACA
>PVMS01156202.1_pt1 | contig 10377 bp, 10 predicted proteins | sample 1853461 | NCBI WGS metagenome assembly PVMS01 (sample SAMN08582032, study PRJNA380276) | Marine sediment metagenome, whole genome shotgun sequencing project. | isolation source: ocean sediment barecode stripped | collected 2017
CAAGAGTTCAGAATTACGGCCGCTAGGGTATAATCAGTTGGATGAATAATCGCGCAATTGCAGAGATGTTTGAAACAGTAGCCGATATGCTGGCGATCCGGGGTGATCATTTCCATCGAGTAAATGCCTATCGTCGTGCTGCCGAAAATATCCGTGAGTTGAACAGGGATCTAAACGTTTTTTTGGCCGAGGACAGCTTAACCTCAATCCCTGGAATTGGAGCGACGTTAGCTGAAAAGATTGAGGAGATGTTGACCAGCGATCGCCTGGCTTTTTACGATCGATTGGCACAAGAAATCCCACCTGAATTGGTGGAGATGCTAAGGGTTGAAGGGCTGGGGCCCAAGCGAGTTAAACAAATCTATGATTCCCTGGGCATCACAGATCTGGACCAGCTTTCCAGGGTGGCGCAAGAAGGCGGTCTCCGGCAGTTGTCAGGGCTGGGGGCAAAATCGGAAGCAAGAATCATTACAAGTATCGAAGCGTTGGCCCGGCATGGAGATAGCCGGACCCCTCTTGGCGTTGCCTGGCCTTTGGCTAATCTGATAGTTGGCCAACTACGAGATTTGGCCGGAGTGGAGCGCGTGGACGTGGCCGGATCGCTTCGCCGCATGAGGGAATCGATTGGCGACATCGATATTTTGGTCGCGGCCGATGATGCAGAACCGATAATGGAATTCTTTTGTGGATTGGACAATGTCGAAGCGATTCTTGGTAGAGGCCCAACAAAGAGTAGTGTTATCCTACTTAACGGCGTGCAAGTTGATTTGCGCGTGTTACCAATTGCTCGATGGGGTACCTTGTTATCTTACTTTACCGGAAGCAAGTCCCACAATGTTCGGCTACGGGAGTTGGCCGTAAAACAAGGGCTAAGCCTTAATGAGTATTCATTTACCCCGCAGGATGGCCAGTCGGATATCCTTTGTGCCGACGAACAAGCGGTTTACGCTACGCTAGGGCTTCCCTACATTCCCCCAACCTTACGAGAGGATAAGGGCGAAATAGAAGCAGCTCTGAAGGATGAATTACCAGTATTGGTTAAGGTTGAGGATATTCAAGGTGATTTGCATATGCACTCGTCCTGGTCAGACGGAAAGATGACAATCAGGGAGATGGCCAAGGCGGCTCGAAGAAGGGGTTTGAGTTATATTGTCATTACCGATCATTCAGCCAGCCTGGGGATCGCTAATGGCCTAACGGTCGATCGGTTACGGCAGCAGGCGGCAGAGATTCGAGGCCTTGATGACGAGTTTGGTCCGCTTTTTCGAATACTGCATGGCACGGAAATGGAGATACGGGCTAACGGAGAACTCGATTTCCCCGACGAAATCTTAGCCGAGTTGGATTTTGTCATAGCCAGCCTTCATATTGGATTAAGACAGTCTCGCCAGCAAATCATGGAGCGGCTCCTTGGCGCGGTTCAGAATCGACATGTTGACATGATCGCCCACCCAACCGGCCGGCTAATTCCCGGCAGGCCTGGGGCCGACGTTGATATGGAGCGGCTTATCCAGACGGCGGCCGGGACCGGCACAATCCTTGAGGTCAATGCTAATCCCCAACGTCTTGATTTGCAGGCTAACGATGTCCGTCGTGCAATCGAAATTGGGGCGAAGATTGCAATCAACAGTGACGCTCACCATGCCGATCATTTTGATTTCCTGCAATTTGGCGTTGCTACAGCTCAGCGAGGGTGGGCGATCATGTTGACATGATCGCCCACCCAACCGGCCGGCTAATTCCCGGCAGGCCTGGGGCCGACGTTGACATGGAGCGGCTTTTCCAGACGGCGGCCGGAACTGGCACAATCCTTGAGGTCAATGCAAATCCCCAACGTCTTGATTTACAGGCTAACGATGTCCGTCGTGCAATCGAAATTGGGGCGAGGATTGCAATCAATAGTGACGCTCACCATGCCGATCATTTCAATTTTCTGCAATTTGGCGTTGCTACAGCTCAGCGAGGGTGGGCATCAGCTAACGATGTAATGAACACCTGGAATGCTAGTAAGTTGATGGCATTTGTTGGGAACAAACAATAAAATGTGGCTTGCGGATAGTTATCTACTGTCGCTGAATCGTGAGGTGATATGAGTACCGGAACGACAAGTATATTCAAGAGCATTTTCCATGGTTTAGGAGATCAGGCTCTTGACACATTTCGCGAGTTAGCCGAGACACATACGTACCCTCCTCAATATATCTTGTGCCAACAGGGTGAGATTGAACATACATTTTATGTGGTGGTCGAAGGACGAGTAGCTATCTCTCAGAAGCTGGAAGATGGTGAGGAAAGATTGTTGTCGATACGTGGTCCCCGTGAGTATTTTGGCGAGCTAGGCTTGCTTGATGATACACCCCGGATGGCCAGCTGCATTGCCATTACGTCAGTTACGGTATTGGAGATTACGGAGGAAGTGTTTCAGTCAGTTCTTGAGAATAGCCCTGCGGTCGCATATTCAATGACGCGCCATGTGGTGGAGATGCTACGAAGTAACGATAAGCTGGCTATCGTTGACTTAACGGCGAAAAACCTGGAGCTTCGAGAAGCATACCAGGACCTCCAGGCAGCCCAGGCGGAAGTGGTCGAAAAAGAGCGTCTTGAACATGAGCTGGAGATCGCTGCCAGCGTACAAAGGAGTTTGCTACCAGGCACTCTTCCAGAGTATCCTGATCTGACCTTGGCCGCCTTTTTGAGGCCAGCGCGACAGGTGGGTGGCGATTTTTATGATGCGATGGCGTTGGATGATGAACATATAGGCCTCGTTCTGGCAGATGTGGCCGATAAAAGCGTTCAGGCCGCGTTATTTATGGCTGTAGGCAGAACGCTGTTCATGGTTGAGGGCCACCGTTCATTGAGCCCGGCCGAGGTAGCAATGGCAGTTCACCGAGGTGTAATGGAGGTGTCTCCTTCGGCCGATATTTTCGTGACCGCTTTTTATGGTGTGTTCCACCGGCCGCCAGGATTGCTGACCTATATCATAGCCGGTCATGAACGACCATTGTTGATTCGTCCAGGCGAGGGCGTGCATGAACTGACCGGAAAGGGTAGATTTTTGGGCATGATAGATCCCCTTGAACTGACTGAGGAAACATTTCAGTTACAGTCGGGCGACCGCCTGTTGATCTTTAGCGATGGTGTGCCGGATAGCACCAATAGTCGAGGCCAGCAATACGGATACGAACGGTTGCTAAAATTTCTCAAAGAAAATGAAAATTTATCGGCCGTTGACCTGGTTGAACGATTAGCCAGAGATGTTACTCATTGGTCTGGTAGTTCACCGGCCTTCGATGACCTGACGTTATTAGCCCTTGAGGTATCTGCTGAATATGGCAAGATACAGAAGACCTCCTGATCCGCGAGATCCCGGATCTGAAGACAACTGGGATAAGCCTTCTGGTTCCGATCAGGGAAGGCAACCGATCCCCTGGCTTTGGCTGGGTTTGGGCATCGTCGTGGCTATTTTGGGTGTGGCCTTGGCCCTGTTTCTCGTCATCCACTTTTTGACTCGCGAGCCGTTGCCGGTTACCTTGCCAACACCGACGATTATCCGCCTGACAGCCCCACCTATGACGCCTCCAACGAGCATTGATGAGTTTTCAACGGCGACGCCGATTCCCACCTTTACACCTCCCCCGACGCCGGACCTGTCCGTTGCCCCAGAGGCACTAACGGTAGGCTACTATGCCCAGGTCGCAAACACCGATAATATCGGAGTTAGTCTTCGAGCAGGTCCCAGTACCGACAATTTGCGGCTTCTCCTTGTACCAGAGGGTGCCTTTATCTGGGTGTTGGGTGGTCCAGAAGAAGGCAGCGGTTTAATTTGGTGGCAGGCGCAACTTGAGGATGGAACTGAAGGCTGGATCGCCGGAGATTTTCTGATACCAGCTGCGCAGCCTGAATAACATACGGAGGAACAACAAACTGATCGTGCGCTCAACTCTTAGGCTATTAATCATTCTTCCTCTGTTGGTTCTTTCCCTTGATGCGACCCTGGTTTATGGTCAGGATGATGGACAGGATGAACTTTCACTGCGCCTGAGTCGTGATTTCGGATATGGGCTCGCCGGGCAAATGCAAGGCACATTTTCATTTATAGTAAGTGGGCCGGAGAGCTTGACAAGGGTCGAGTTTATCTTGGACGATGAAGTTATTGGGGAAGATACGGTAGCCCCCTTCCGATTTAGATTTGACACCGGCGATTATTCAAACGGAAGCCACAAATTGAAAGCCATTGGCTATACTGCTGGTGCCCAAACATTGCAGTCAGAAACGATCACACGTCAATTTGTTCCTGGTAATTCTGTGATGTGGATCGTTATATTAATTGTGGCCGTGGTTATCGTTGCTCGAATAGCAACCATTCTTCTGACGCGGTCGTCAAAAGGCTCCCGGACCGGTTCAGCGACATTTGGATATCTCGGTGGCGCCGTTTGCCCGAGCTGTGGACATCCTTTTGGTTTACATTGGTGGAGTCTCAGGCTGGGAATCCGCCGTTACGATCGCTGCTCAAACTGTGGAAAATGGAATCTAATCCAAAGAGCATCAGATGAGGAGTTGACTAAGGCGGATGATTTCGTGAAGGATTTGGAGGCAAAGCAAGGAGCTGATCGGGTCTCAACCACACCCAGGGATGATGCATATCAGCAACTATTGGATGAATCACGTTTTGATGACAATTAGGATCTAGATATGGACCTGGAGCAACGCGCAAAATTCTTGCGCGAGCAGATCAATTTTCATATTTACCGGTATCATGTGCTCGACTCTCCGGTTATTAGCGATGCTGACTATGATGCGTTGTACCAGGAATTATTAGCCCTGGAAGCGGAAAACCCCAACCTTGTGCAACAGGATTCACCAACCCAGAGAGCCGGCGCGGAACCGCTTGATAGGTTTGATAAAGTTGCCCATCCGGTGCCAATCTTGAGCCTGGCAAACGCCTTCGACGAAGCTGATCTTTATGCCTGGCGAAAGCGTATCGATCCGTTGTTGCCGATTGATTCAAAACTACAATATGTGGTCGAGCCGAAAATCGATGGCTTAACAGTCGTTCTGACGTACCGGAATGGTCAGTTTGCCCTGGGCGCTACCAGGGGGAACGGTGAGGTTGGGGAAGATATTACGGTCAATTTACGAACTCTGCATTCATTACCCATGCAAATTCCGGTAGATCCGACCAGCGAATTAGCGCCCCCTTCATATTTTGTGGTCCGCGGAGAAGTGTTTTTCCCGCTCGATAAGTTCAAAGAACTAAATCGGGAACGACTGGCTCAGGAAAAGCCGCTCTACATGAATCCGCGTAACACGGCCGCCGGGTCTCTCAGGCAACTGGACCCAAAGATGACGGCCCAACGACCTTTGTCCCTCTATTGCTACGACATGATCGCCTGGGACGGACCAGGTGTACCGGATGATCAATGGCAAAGACTCTCCTGGCTGAGAGAATTGGGATTTCCCGTGTCTGAAGATATCGAGATCTGTCCAACCCTGGAATCCGTTTATGGGGTTTACCAGGAATGGATAGAAAAAAGAAATTTCATAAATTATGAGGTTGATGGCATTGTGATCAAGATAAATAACCAGCCTCTTGCCCAAAGCCTTGGTTTCGTGGGTAAAGATCCGCGCGGGGCAATCGCGATGAAATATCCTGCCCAGGAAAAGACGACCCGGCTTGTCGATGTTACTGTCAATGTGGGACGGACAGGCGTGCTGGCGCCCAACGCGGTCCTTGAGCCAGTTGAAATCGGCGGCGTCATCGTAAAAAATGCGACGCTGCATAATTATGACGAGATTGGCCGCAAAGACATTCGAATTGGAGATACGGTCGTGGTGAAAAGGGCCGGTGATGTGATTCCCTACATTATTGGCCCAGTAGTAGATCTTCGAACAGGTTCGGAGCGAATCATATATCCGCCTGAACTTTGTCCATTTTGTGACACTCCTGTCCACCATTTGCCAGGAGAGGTAGGAGTTTATTGTGACAATCCAACCTGTCCAGAACAACTGATTCGACGGGTCGAATATTTTGTCGGACGCAGCGCAATGGATATCGACAACTTTGGATCTCGTACAGGTGCGCTCCTGGTTGAGCAGGGTCTTATTGAGGATGTAGCCGATATCTACTTCTTGCGACGAGAGGATCTGTTGGCCCTGGAAGGATTTAAGGAAAAGAAAGCGGAAAATCTCTTGCTTGGTATACAGCAAAGCATCCAACAGCCGGCCGACAGGGTGCTTACGGGCTTAGGCATCCGATTTGTAGGGAGTATTGTGGCCGGACTGTTAGTGGATGAACTGGCAGGTATTGAACAGATTGGTGTTGCTACTCAGGAAAGTCTAGAAACCATTGAGGGAATAGGGCCGGAGACCGCGGCCTCTGTGGTGGCCTGGTTTGATGAACCAAAGAACCGGAAATTGTTGGAAAAAATTCGGGCGGCCGGTCTCAATTTCAAGAAGGCACAACGAGAAATTGCTACCAATTCCCTGGAAGGATTGACATTTGTGATTACCGGGACGCTGCCTACTTTAACCCGAGACGAAGCCAAGGGGATTATCGAATCGCATGGTGGCCGGGTTACGGGTTCTGTCAGTGGGCGGACCGATTACCTGGTTGCGGGCGAGTCGGCCGGGAGCAAGCTTGGCAAAGCCCAGAAACTTGGTGTAACCGTGCTAGACCAGGCAGCCCTTCTAAGGCTGGTCGATGATGGATAGGAGTAGCTGGCAATTAGAACTTTTGCCGAATAAATAATGAACGAGACAAGTTCGGTTCCCTTTTGTGAATCGTTCTCAGAATATCGAAGTTTCAAGGATTTTATATTGATTAACCGCATCTAACCCTTCTTGAGTACTTTAACCTATGCCTGAATTCTTTAACGTACTACCACCGGACGAAGCCAGAAGCTTGCTTTTTAAGCATATCGATTTTCCGCGCAGGACTGAGAAACTGTCTACGGTTGATGCCTTGGGCCGAGTGACGGCCGAGCCGGCTTATTCACCTCATGCCTTACCTTCCTTTCGTCGCAGTACGATGGACGGTTATGCGGTGCGAGCGGCTGATACGTACGGTGCAAGCGAGACATTGCCAGCCATCTTATCGGTGATAGGTGAGGTTGAAATGGGAAAGGCCTCCCAACTCGCAATTAGCAAGTATGCGGCAGCGGTTGTGCACACAGGAGGAATGATACCGGGTATCGCCGACGCAGTGGTTCAAATCGAACACACCCAACAAGTAGACCCGGCTCACTCTAAAGCCTTTCCATTTGAGATAGAGGTTTACAAAGCTGTTGCCGTCGGTCAAAATGTCTTACAGGTTGGAGAAGATGTGCAACAAGGTGTCGAGATATTGCCAGGGGGTCATCACTTGCGAGCGCAAGATCTGGGCGGGTTATTGGCGTTGGGCATTACTGAGATAACCGTTGCCAGACGTCCCCGTGTTGCCATCATTGCTACGGGTGATGAGGTAATTGAGCCCGGAGCGAACCCCATGCCGGGGCAGATCAGGGATATCAATAGTTATACTGTCGCCGGCCAAACGAGGAATGCGGGTGGCATACCGGTGCTCTTTGGTATCATTCCTGACGACTTCGCTGTTCTTAAAGCGGTCGCCGAGACAGCGATCCAGGAAAATGAAATGGTCGTCATGTCGGCCGGCTCATCTGTTAGCGTAAGAGACATGACGGTGAGAGTAATGGAGCAATTGGGCGTACCCGGCGTTTTGTTACACGGTGTGGCAACAAGACCGGGAAAGCCAACAATAATCGGCGTTGCTGCGGGCAAACCACTCATCGGGCTTCCAGGAAATCCGGTATCGGCTATGGTCCAATATGCCATGTTTGGTACGCCGACAATCTACCGTCTGCAAGGCTTGCTTAGGCCACCCCGACAAGGTATTGTATGGGCCAGGATCAGTGCCAATATCGCCAGTGAATCTGGTCGGGAAGATTACGTTCCTGCTAAATTGGAAGACAGTGAAGAGGGGTTGATTGCGAAACCAGTATTTGGAAAAAGTAATTTGATTTACACGCTTGTAAATGCTGATGGTCTCTTGAAGGTGCCATTGAATAGTGGTGGCCTTGAGGCAGGTGATTGGGTTGAAGTGCGATTGTTTTAAGGGACGTTATGCCTGAGCGGGTTGCGATAGATCCAGAAGACGCCCATATTTTGGTTGTTGAAGATAATCCAGGAAATTTCGCTCTGACTGCACGGTTGCTCGCATATTCTGGTGTGAGAAATCCGGAGTGGAAGACAACCGGGTGGGGCGTCGTCGAGCACGCTGAACAGATGGGGCGAGTTGACCTGATACTTATGGATCTCCGGCTTCCAGTAGAAGATGGATATGAGGCTTTGCGCCAGATCAGGGCTCATCCAGAATTGGGTAGCACCCTGGTGGTTCCGGTGACGGCCCTGGGCAGCCTGGCAGAAATGGAGCGAGCAAGAAAGGCCGGCTTCGATGGGTTTCTGGCCAAGCCTTTGGATGCAAAAAAGTTTCCCGAGCAGATTCGAACTATCTTACGCGGTGAAGCGGTGTGGGTTGCTGATATCGATCAGTAATTATCGCTAGGCCAAATAAAAAAAACCAACAAATTGGTGGAGCTGGGAAAAGAAGATCTCTTACCGTGAATCGTGCCTGGGGGATGTATTTTCCGATAAACGACTCCCTCGTATCGTTGAAAGAAGATAGATTGGCGCCCCTAGCAAACTTACGGCAATCGTGATTACCCGAACAAGCAAAGACAAAACTACAGCGGTTGATCCAGCCAGACCCGCAGCAGCGAATAGCGGTCCGGCAATTGACTCTCGCACGCCGATTCCGCTGATTGAGGGCACAAGAAGAGCTAAGGACATGATGGGTACGACCAGGGTCATATAACCATAGGAAACATCTTCCCCAAGAGCTTTCGCCGCCGCGACCCACCAGGATATCAACAGCAAGTTAAATATCATTGACACTCCAAAAGCGCCGGCTATGGCTTTCCATCCACAGCCTTGTACAGCCTGCATCAACTTAGCGACGGGTCCATCCCCCTCTGTGGAGAGTTTCGCGGGTAGCCACCCACCAAGGCGAGTTATTAGGCTGCCCTCGAGAAGAATAATACCGCCCATCAAGCCAACTAAACTAACTGCAGCGACGATTAAGGCCAATTCATCCGGGAACTCTGGTGGCCGAAACGGCATGGCTAAAAGGGCAAGCAGTAGAAGGGCCATTATTCCGGTAAGCCGATCGACGATCACGGTGCCGGCGGCCACACTGGTGGGAACATCTTTGGCCACCTCTATAATGCGCACAGCATCTCCCCCAAAACCGCTTGGTAGAAAGGTGTTGAAAAATGTACCGGCAAAATATAGTTCAACCAAACGAAGATAACGTACTTGGGCGTCCAAACCCCTTAACAATAAACGCCAACGAAAGGCACGAACAAACATGCCAACAAGGACAAGGAAAAAAGCAATGACCACCCAGGGCCAACTTTCGATATGCAAATCTTTGCGAATCTCATCGGCCGGAATGGTGCTGAGGACATAGGCCAGGCCCGCTATAGTAACTGAAACCTTTATAAGCGTAGCAAGGTGCCTGCGGAAGAAACGCGGCACGCGTGTGCTTGCCAACCTTGACCAGAACTCTTTTATCATCTGGGGAATTCTAATTCATTCCAGCAAAGTTACCAGCAGTCCATTGAGCCGTTAATGAGTAGCGAACCTCGTGTATTGCCTGGTCCGATTATCGTGGCCTATAATCAGCACCCATGATGCGTCTCCGCCGAATTCGTTCAGTATATCTTGCGTTGCCGATCATCCTGCTCTTCTTTTTCCTGGCTGTTGATTCCATGGAAGGGGATAGTCCGACGATGGATGAGCAGAATCACCTGGCGAGGGGGATTGCTTTATTGCGTTCCGGAGATCCGCGCTTCAGCCTCGAACACCCTCCATTGATGAACCTTATCAGCGCATTGCCATTGCTCACCATAGATGATCTGCAGATCCCTTATGACCACCCAAGTTGGGACCACCCTGAAGGTTGGTATGCTTTCGCAGATCAACTACTTTGGGTCTACAACAATGACGTGACGCGGATGATCTTCCTTGCTCGAATGCAGAGTATCTTCATGACGCTGGCTCTAGCCCTCATCAGCTTTCGTTTTGGTCGAGAGATGTGGGGCAAATTGGCCGCTATCATAGCTTTTACGCTCATCTTATTTGATCCAAATATTATGGCCCACGGCCGGTATGTAACAACTGACATTGGCGGAACTACGATGTTGTTTCTGGCGGCTTATTTGTTGTGGCGGCTCTGGAACGGCTCGGGTTGGCACTTAAAAGGATACGTTACCCAGAGCCGCCACAACAAATAAAGCGCCAGAAACAACAACGCACTTCCGC
>PVMS01016571.1_pt1 | contig 10376 bp, 8 predicted proteins | sample 1853461 | NCBI WGS metagenome assembly PVMS01 (sample SAMN08582032, study PRJNA380276) | Marine sediment metagenome, whole genome shotgun sequencing project. | isolation source: ocean sediment barecode stripped | collected 2017
TGTTTGGATCACGGGACTGGTGGTAAATCGTATCACCCGCGCGGCCACCCTCCATCAACTCTTCACCGCCTTGAGCGAGAATGCCAGCGGCAATTTCGTCTGGCCGTCGGCTTGGGCGAACATCCGATCGCCAGCCGGTACCATCGAGGGGAAGGCGCGCCACGGTATCGTTTCGTGCTCGTGCAGGAATTCGAGCCTCAGACCGGCCTCGGCAAGCGCACCGATAATGTCGGATAGCGGATGATTCCAGCCATAGGTGCGCAGGTTTTCGATTCGCGTACCGTCACCAGCATAGGATAGCTCGTTCATTTCGACGATCGGCGCATTTTCAGGCGTACGCCAGTCCCAGAGGAGGTCCAGCCGGCCATCCCGCTCGTCGATCATATGCAGCGTCGGGTGACCGTCAGCCATATAGAGGAACCCGCCGGGCGCCAGACATCCGGCAACGGCTCTGGCCCACTGGCTTATGCTCGGCAGCCAGCCGATCGTGCCCCAAGTTGTATAAACCACCTCGTAGTCCGTGCCGGCCAGTGCCGGTGCGTCGTAGACATTACCTTCGACGAATTCGACATCGACGCTGAGTTCGTGCGCCAGCCCGCGCGCTGCTGCGATCGCCTTGGGCGAGAAATCGAGCCCCGTGGCCCGCGCCCCGCGTCGCGCCAGGCTGATCGTGTTGCTACCGAAATGGCACTGCAGATGGAGTAGCCGCTTGTTGGTGACGTCGCCGATCTCGGCGCTCTCGATCGGCCCAAGAACGTCCTCGCCGTTTTTGAGTGCATCGTGCCGGTAGAGGCCGGTGGTGTCACGCAGATGGATCCCCACCCGCTCGTCCCAATTGGCGCGGTTGGCGGAAAAGAACTCATCCATCTGTTCGACCCTCTATGGCTCCTTGGAAATTGCAGGGATGTCTGGCAGGTTCGTACACAACTACAGTTCGTCTGTCGGGACACCTCCCCCAAGGCATTCTAAGCGATGTCACGAGCGATTGGGAACACCGGCTCAAACCGAACCGATGTCCGTTCCGGGTCAAAAACGGAAGTCGCGAACCACGTTTCTGATGTCCGCTATGCCCCAACAGCGGACATTCTCCTGTAGCTCGCTTCATTGCGCCCTGACGCGCTTTTGGGCAATCAGCAGGCCGCCAACCTTATCCCAAAATCATCCCACAAAACTTGCGAGGGAGGTGAAGGCGGCGCCCCCTCGGAAGTAGGCCCAGCCCGGTATGGTCCATTCCCACGGGGAAGCAGCCATACCCCCCACTTGCGCGAATTGTTCTGGCGGGCGAGTCGCAAACGCCGCGATAAAGGAAGGGCCATCGCCGTGGATGTCCGCTTTGCCCTCACAAGCGGAAGTCGCGAGACGCCGGTTGCACTTCCGCTTTGTGCCATCAGCAGACATGGGCGGTATCTGAATAGCAGGCGCAATTTCGCACATCGCGATGCCGGTGGAGGAACCGTCTACAGCATCATAAGCAGTGCGCCACCAGGTGTTTGGAAGAATCCACGCTCCCCGGTCTCGCATACGCCGAAGCGCCTAATTATTTGCCCTATACGCGATGTTGCCGGTCAACTCTTGGATGAAACAAAAACGACCCGAAAGCGCTCACACACAACCGCCATCTTGGGTGATCTTTGTTGTGCCAACTGTTCGCAAACTCGTCCAAAGTACGACCAATGGACGCGCCTCCAGTACGCCAATGACAGATCACCTTTCCCTTCCGCAGCCGCGAATTCGTCGCCTACGTCTTCAAAGGCCCGGATTTCCACTCCCAATGTTTCGATGACGCATAGCGGCGAGGCCTGCCAGTCAGTCACCACGCTTAAATCACCTGTTTGAGGAGGGCGCTTGCCACTTTTTTCGTATTCCCAAAGCAGGGAAGCGGTTGCGGCCTTTGTTCCGAGCAGCACGAGCTCAGCCAGCTCGTTTGCATCAGTCTCGTTATCGTCGAAATGAAATATCTCGTAGAGAGACGCGTTATGGTCTCGATCGGTTTTTGCTAAGAACTCGGCCCAAAAGACTTGTATGTGTTCCGGAAAATCCATGTCTGTTTGATTTTCGCTCGAAGGTGACACGCCTAGAGCCGTTTTGGGTCAAAACTCCTCGTGAGCGACACTGCCAAACACAGCCCGTTTACAGTTCAATGACAGCCATGATCCGCAGTGTCCGCCCGTCACAGTTTCGGGACTGGAATCTCGCCGGCCAGCGGCTTGCCGGCATCGCGTTCGATGATGGTTTCCAGGAAGTCGCGATCGAGAATTCCATAGGGCCGTTCCGGCCGTGGAAAGGCCGTGGAGAATGGGATGAAACGCTCCTTGGCAACTTCGTAATGTCGCGCCAGTTCTGCCAATGGGTCGCGATGGTCGTCAACCCGCAGCGAAAGCCGGGGATAGGCCTCGTCGCCCTGGATCAGGAGCGCCGCTGATTGCTTGCCTCGCTTGTCGCCGCCGGCCGCTTCGCCAGCCTTCATCGCAGCGATCAGGCGCTCGACGATCGGCTGCTTCAGGTTGGCCTCGTAGGCCGCCACGGTCTCGGCGACAACGTCAGGCCCCGCCAGCATGTTGCCGGCGACCGAAATGCCATCCGCGGCAAGGTGACCGCACCAATCGATGCACGATTCCCCGGTATGCGCAGCCGTCCGCCCAGCCGCGTCGATGAGATGAAGCTGGCGTTGGGCGCGTCCCTCGTCGCCGGCAATCAGGATGTCGCGGACATCGGGCGCATTCAGGCTTTCGCGCAGAAGTGCCAGGCTACGTGGCCCCAGGATCGGATTCACCATGGCCTGTGTACAGACCGCGCCAACGCCTCCTTCGGCCCAGGGACACAGGGCACCGACTGCAAAAAAAACGCGAGGCAATCGCCAGCCCGAACAGGCCGGTTTCGCGATCCCTGGCGACAATCGACCAGGTCATATCGTACCTCCTTGTACACCAGGACTTGCCTTGACCCCGTTCCAGCCCTTGGGCAGACTCGTGCCGACACGCTTGGCAAGGTACGGATCTGCGGCATGACGCATCTTTTGGAAATCATGGATCTTTCGGTTCGCTTCGGCACGCCCGAGGGCACCGTGCAGGCTGTCGATGGCGTGTCCTACGCGGTCGATGCCGGCGAGGCGATCGCCATCGTCGGCGAATCCGGCTCGGGCAAGTCGGTCAGCGCACTGGCGATCATCGGACTGGTGCCGTCTCCGCCCGGCCAGGTGACCGGTCAGGTCCTCTTCGATGGCCGCGATTTGCTGTCCCTGGACGAAGAATCGCTGCGTCAGATACGTGGCGCCAGAATTGGCATGATATTTCAAGAGCCGATGACCTCGCTCAATCCCTTGCTCACCATCGGCACGCAATTGCGCGAAACCATGGAAGTGCATCTCGATCTGACTAGGCAACAGGCCAGTGCGCGGGCCGTCGATCTCTTGAAGATGGTCGGCATCTCCGAGCCGGACCGCCGGATGAAGCAGTATCCGCACCATTTTTCGGGCGGCATGCGCCAGAGAGTCATGATCGCCATCGCTCTATCCTGCGAGCCCAGGCTGGTGATTGCAGACGAACCGACGACGGCGCTCGATGTAACGATCCAGGCTCAGATTCTGACGCTCATGCGAGATTTGACCGACCGCCTTGGGGCGGCGCTGGTTTTGATCACGCACAACCTGGGTATCGTCGCCCGCTACACCTCGCGGGTTCACGTCATGTATGCCGGCCGCATGGTGGAAAGCAGCCGGACCGAGGAAATATTTATGCATCCATGCCACCCTTACACCATGGGGCTCCTTGCTTCCGTACCCCGGCTCGACAAGCCGCGCGGCCAGCGCCTGGTGCCGATCGAGGGCAAGCCGCCCGACCTTACGCGACTCGGCCCCGGATGCGCTTTTCGGCCGCGCTGCAGCTATGCGGTGGCGATGTGCGCGAACACCAAGCCGCCCCTCGATTCCATAGCGCCCGGTCATCGCACTGCCTGCTTCCAGTCCGCCCAGTTCTAAGCCAGTCCGCATTCAGTGCTCGTCCCTGAATTCCTTGACGTCCAGCACGTCGCGCAGGGCGTCCCCCAGGAAGTTGATGCTGAGCACGGTGACCATGATGAAGATTCCGGGGAAGATACCGAGCCACCAGGCGCGTGAGATGAAGCTGCGCGAATCGGCCAGGATCAGGCCCCAGGTTGGGGTATCGGCCTCCACGCCCAGGCCCAGGAAAGACAGGCCGGCCTCGGCGAGGATGGCGTAGGAAATGCTGACGGTCGCCTGGACAATGATCGGTGCGGTGGCATTCGGTAGGATATGGCGCAACATGATCCGGGTGTGGGAGGCGCCCAGGGTCCGTGCCGCCGCAACGTATTGCTCTTCCTTGATGGTCAGGACCATGCTGCGTGCGATGCGCGCGAAATCGTCGACGAAGGCAAGCGAGACCGCGATGATGACGTTGGACAGGCCGCTGCCGAACACCGCGACCAGATAAACGGCAATGATGAAATTGGGAAAAGCCCATTGCAGGTCGATGTAACGCATGATGACGGTGTCGAGGAAGCCGCCGAAATATCCCGCCATGATCCCCAACGCGACCCCGCCGACGAGCGCCAGGGCAACGGTGATGAATCCGACGAACAGAGAAATCTGTGTGCCAAAGATCAGCCGGCTCAACAGATCGCGCCCAAGATCGTCGGTCCCCAATGGATGCGTCCAGGACGGCCGGTCCATCATCATGAAGTCCATGTTGTTCGGGTCGTAGGGCGTGATCCAGGGGGCAAGGATTGCCGACACGATGAGTATCGTCAGCACAATCAGACCGATCAGCGCCTTCTTGTCGCGCACAAGCTGACGGCGCCACAGCTGGGCATAGCTTGGACGGCGATAGGCAGCGTCAGCGTCAAGCAATGTGTCCTGAACCATGTCGGTCATTTAGGCTTGCCCGATCATTCGTAGCGGATCCTGGGGTCGATGACGGTGTAGAGCACATCGACCGCCAGATTGGCGAAAACGAATATCGCCGAGATGGCCAGGATCGCGCCCTGCACAACTGGGTAATCCCGATTCAGGATGCCTTCGATCAAGACCCGCCCAAGCCCCTTGATGGCGAAGACATTCTCGACCACGACGGCGCCGGCCATCAGCAGGGCAATCGCGATCCCCATCACCGTAATGACGGGTATCAGCGCGTTGGGCAGGGCGTGAACCATGACGACGCGCCACTTCATCAAGCCTTTGGCGCGGGCCACGTTGACATAATCGGTGTTCAGGACCTCCAGCATGGAAGAGCGGATCATGCGCGCGATGATCGCGGCGAATGGTGTGCCCACCGCAATCGACGGCAAAATGAGGTGGGAGAACCACGGCCAGAACCCATCGGCCAATGGCGAATAGCCGATCGCGGGCAGCCACTGAAGCTTGGCGGCGAACACGATGATCAGCATGATGCCAAACCAGAATTCCGGCATCGACAAGCCCAGGAACGCGATCAATGTCACGACGTGGTCCAGGGTGGAATGCTTGCGCAGGGCCGAAATCAGACCCGCCGGCACAGCAATGATGACGGCGATCACAAACGACAGGCCGGCGAGCGACAGAGTGCGCGGTAATGCCTCGCGCACGATGCGCAGAACTTCTATCCGGCTGCCGTAGATTGAGTTGCCGAGGTCGCCCTGCAGAACCAGCCAGAACCACTTGGCGTACTGCACCCAGATCGGCTGATCGAGCCCCAGCTTGCGCCTGAGCGCGTCGGCCGCGGCGGGGTCGCCGACGTCGAACAGCATGGCCGCAATGGGATCGCCCGGGACTGCCCGCAACATGAAAAAGACCAACGTTGCCACCGCCCACATGACGACAATGGCGCCCAGAAACCGCCGAAAGAGATAGCCGCTCATTTTACCGCAAACCGATCAATGGCCAGGACAATGCTTTGGGGGCGGCGAAGCGCTGCCGCCCCCGAAATCGGCATAATCAAGCCAGGGTGACCCGATCCATATCGACCAGGCCCGGAATCCGGCTCTCGGCCGGGAATTTGACCTCCTTGCGGTGCACCATGATGTCCATGGGATGGTAGAGGAACAGGCTCGTGATCTTGTCCGAGGTGATCTTGTTTACCCGCTGCACCAGCTCCTTGCGCTTGTCGGGATCGACTGTGACCGCTTGCTTGTCGATCAGACTATCAACCTCGGCATCGGAGAAAAAGCCGAAGGCGAACTTAGCCTTGTCCCGCTCGCGCCCGTTGAACTTGGAGGCGGTCTGCATCCAGTCAACCAGTCCGTCGTCCGGATCAAAATCGCCACCGGAGCCGAGGCGGCACAGATCCCAATCCATCCTGTCAAACGCGTCGATCAGAACGGGAAAGTCCTTGGTGTCCAGCTTGACCTCGATATTGAGATTGGTCTTCAGGATGTTCTTGATCACCTGACAATCGCGCCGGGTCGATGGCGTGTGCAGCAATTTAAGCGTGCCGATGCCCTCGCCGTTGGCGTGACCTGCATCGGCCAGAAGCTTCTTCGCCTCTTCCAGATTGAACCTCTGGTTGCTGGTTTCCGCCACCCCTTCGTCGAAGTAGAATCCCATGGCCGGGTTGATCGTGCCGTAGCCCGGGATGGCACGGCCGAAATGCGCCTTCTTGATATAGCGGTCGCGATCAAAGCCCTTGGCAATGGCCGCCCGGACCATGAAGCCGGGCTCCTTCATCAGCTCCTCCAGCGGCTTGTTGAAATCCGCCACTTTGAAAGGATCGCGCCACGGATTCATCCAGACGCTCTGGAAGCCGGGGCCCGGCACCGAGTTCACGACAAGGTCGTCATTTGCTTCGAACCGGTCGATCAGCTCCGGTGGCAAGGGATTGCCGCCGGTGATCTGGATGTCGCCGGCCTCCAGCGCGGCGGCGAATGGCTCCGGGTCGATGATCGGCTGGATGATGATCTTGTCGAGCTTCGGCCGCTCCGGATCGTAGTAATTGTCGAAGCGTTCAAGGGTGATTGCCTGGCCCATCTGGTGATCGGTAATCCGGAAAGGCCCGGTGCCGACCGGTGTCAGGCCGTATTGCGAGGTGCCCAGCTGCTCCAGCGCACCCCGGCTAACGATGGTCATGGCCCGTCCGCTGGAGCGCTCCAGCGTCTTGACCAGCAGCGAGGCCTGCGGCGCCTTCAACTTCAATTTGATCTTGTGCTCGCCCAGCTTCTCGATATCGGCGAAGTTGGCGACCACACGACTGTGGATCGATTTTTCCGGATCGCGCGAGCGCTGGAACGTGAAGATCACGTCGTCGGCGGTGAATTTGTCGCCGTTGTGGAAGGTCACCCCTTCGCGCAGGTTGAAAATATACTCCGTGCCGTCGTCACTCGCAGTCCAGTCGAGCGCCAGGTCGCCCCGGCCGACCAGCGCAGCGTCGATGTGGGTCAGACCGCTCAGGACGTTGGAAGCGATCTGGAACAGCAATACCTGATTGATCTGGGCGGGATCGAGGGTGCGGAATTCGCCGACGCCAGACCAGCCGGCGCGCAGCGTGCCGCCCATGGCCGCCGAGGCGGGCCTGATGCCCATGCCCGGGACGAGGTGCGTTGCCGACAGGGCGCCGGCTGCCGCGAGGAGGCGGAGAACCGCGCGCCGGTCAAGCTGCGGTCCCGACAGGTCGTGGCGGTGCAGCCCGAGCAGCGGATCGCGCGGGTCGAAATCATAAGCAGCCCGCATGTCGGCCTGCATCGCTTGGCTCATCGCAGAACCTGTGTTGGGGGATTTCTTCATCATGCTTTCTTCCTCCCTGTTGATCATGCGGCCGAACTAGCCGCCATGAGGCTTTTCAACGGCTTGCTACATTGACGCCCTTGCACCCTCGGCCGTGACGCGAGGCCGCGGTGGTGCGATCTCCGGGCACGCAGCCCAGTGATCGCGCTTCACCTGCTCAAGCAGCGGTACCTTATCACGGCAGCGCGGAACCGCTATGGGACAGCGCGGATGAAAGACGCAGCCCGTCGGTGGATTGAGCGGGCTCGGAATTTCGCCTGCCAGGACGTGATGGGCGCGTCCGGCCTCGACCTCGGGATCGGGGACCGGAATCGCCTCAAGCAGCCCGACCGTGTAGGGGTGCTGCGGATCGGAGAATAACGCCTCGCTCCGGGCTGATTCGGCAATTTTGCCGAGATACATGACCGCGACCCGATCGCACAGGTGCTTCACGACGCTGAGATCGTGGCCGATAAAAAGATAGGTCAGCCCCAGCTCATCCTTAAGATCGCTCAGCAGATTGATAATCTGGGCCTGAATCGAGACATCGAGGGCCGAAACCGCCTCGTCGCAGACGATGAAGTCGGGGTTTAGGGCAAGGGCACGCGCAATTCCGACCCGCTGGCGCTGACCGCCGCTCATTTCGTGCGGGTATCGTTCGGCGATACGGCCCGGTAGCCCGCACAGCTCCAAGAGCTCACGTACGCGCCGATCAATTGCCGCCCGCCCTTCGGCGGATTCGTGGATGACCAAAGGCTCGCCGACTATCTGGCGTACCGACATTCGGGGATTGAGCGATGAATAGGGGTCTTGAAAGATCGCCTGGACGCGGCGCCGGAAACCAAGCTCGGCCGCCTTATCGAGAGTCCAAATGTCGGTGCCGCCGAAGCGAATCTGCCCCGACGTGGGCTTGACCAGCTTCAGGATCGTGCGCGCAACCGTGGTCTTGCCACATCCCGATTCCCCGACCAGGCCAAGAACCTCGCCGCGCCCGATCGAGAAAGACACACCATCGACCGCCTTCACGTGCCCGACGGTCTTTTGCAACAGCGCGCCACGGGTCACCGGGAAATGAACCGTGAGGTCCCGTACCTCAAGGAGGGGAGCAGGGCGTTGGCTAGCCTTCGGGTCGGCTGCAACGGCACTCATCCGTACGGCCCGACCTGTCTGTGCGCCAGAGATATGTATTTTGTGGCGCGCCACAGCTGGCCCCGCAATGGCTCGGAGTAGCCGTATTGGCGACGGCCTTGGTGTGCCGTTTCTAACGATATCCTCGATACAGCCCTCATTCCGGTCGGCTCACCTGGCGCTCGGCGCGTCGCCCTGTTGGCATGGGTTGCCACGGTCTCGATCGCACTTACCTGCCCGTTTTTATTATCGATATTGATTTTGGGTGATAGGGAAATTCAATGTCAAGGCGCGCTCGCATGGCCGCACGGCAGTCTTCGGCCCTGGAACCGATCCAAATCGTCAAAAAGGCGAGCCTGGGTTCCAGGCTAGGCCGATCTGCTAGTCACGGCCGAAATGTCCGCTCCGAGTCATCAACGGACCTAGACGGTACATGCCGCTGACTTCCGTTCCGGGTCAAAAGCGGAAGTCGAGAACCACGATTTCGATGTCCGATAAGCGCCCGAAAGCGGAAGTCGCGAGACGCCAGTGGCATGTCCGCTTTGTGCCATTAACGGAAGTGGCACCGCCGACACGGCTTTGAGCCTATCCTGTTATCCGTTTAGCCCCCAAAACCGGAAGTCATGAAATGATTGGCTCCCTGTTCTGACGAGCATTTGGTCAGTCAGGACAGCGCCGGACAATCCCCGCTCCCTATTCAGAAACGGACATTGGCCGGCGTTTGAATTTTCAAGGGGTCAGCCAGGCACTTTTGTTACCCGGGATCCGACCTAGTCGGCAGCGAAGCAATAGAAAAGCCCGGCGCCGCCGGATTTTGGCAGATCCTCTTCACCACACCCGCGTGAGCCATGCGCGGAGCTCCATGACGTGTTGCCGCCGCCATGCCGGTCATGGTGTCCGACCTGGGCGCTGCCTTCGCCTGAGCTGGTCCAGTTGCTGCACGTATGGTCATCCGTGTCGCGCGGGAAATAGGCGGTGCCATCGTGCATCGAACCGGTCAGAATGTCATGCCGGTTGGGTTTGTCGCCGCGGCCGTTCACGCGATTGCCGTTTTGGTCCAAAGCGGTTCTCAGGACGATATTGGGGTTCAGATGAAGTTCATCCAAATCGCTGGCGATCAACACACCATTTGCGTTGTACCAAGGACCAAGGCCGATCCGGCTGCGAGCGAAAATACCGCGCTTGCCTTCGGCCTGGGTACTCAGATAGGCGCGCCATGTGCGGCCGGTTGAACCGGCAGCCTCCGCCAACTGTGTGCAATAAGCGTCCGCCCCTTCAAGACCACCAAGATTTGCGCCCTGTCCCATACCGACACTGGTGATGAAAAATCCCATCGGATGATCTTGAGCCACCGCGAGCGGCGAACTCATCAAAAACACCATCCCTGCAGTTGCTATTGCTTTGGTAACTTTCATTTCGATTTCCTCTCCTGGGGTCCGGACCCATAAGATGATTCCCTCAGCGGCGATTTTGTGATTCACGGTCTTGGAAGGGAGATCATCGATGAATCACGACCATTCCGTGTGCTACTGGTTATGAGTCCGGACCTTAGGAGAGGAAA
>PVMS01179280.1_pt1 | contig 10376 bp, 9 predicted proteins | sample 1853461 | NCBI WGS metagenome assembly PVMS01 (sample SAMN08582032, study PRJNA380276) | Marine sediment metagenome, whole genome shotgun sequencing project. | isolation source: ocean sediment barecode stripped | collected 2017
ACTGCAAGGCGTTTTCAGACGGTCTAGATGCATCTGTTACTCCCCTTTGCCCGAGCAGGACACATCACAATAGGAGTCCTGATGGCAAATGTCCAGCTAAAACTGCCGTCATAGCGAGACCCACAGGGCCTAAAGGAGCGTTAGCGACGCGGCAATCTCCAAGGATTTGATATTTAAAGAAAAAGATTGCTTCTCTATGCTCTTGATGAACTTAAATCTTCAGCTTTACTCCGATTTGTCATGCCGACGCCCGTCACCTCGGACCCCGATCCGGGGCGGTATCCAGAGGGTGCTGGATTGCGCGGTCCGACGTATCGGCTCGGGGGCCGCAATGACGGGTGATTTTGGCTAAAGTAAGTGCAATTGGGGGCAGGTAGCATCTCTTCTTTTTTAGTCGTCAGCTATAATCCAGTTTTAACGTTTTGAGATAACCTTACCGTGTTACAGATCTCGCGCAATGTCGCCATTCCCGATGAGGAGATCGAACTCTTTGCCATCCGCGCACAGGGCGCCGGCGGGCAGAACGTCAACAAGGTATCGTCGGCAATTCATCTGCGCTTCGATATCCATGTGTCGTCGCTGCCCGATGATTACAAACAGCGTCTGCTTGAATTGCGCGACCGACGCATTAGCAAGGACGGCGTGATTATCATCAAGGCGCAGCAATTTCGCACCCAGGAAAAGAATCGGCAGGATGCGCTCGAGCGCTTACAGGAGTTGATCAAGGCTGTTGCGGTGGTGCGCAAGGCGAGAAAACCGACCAGGCCCACCAAAAATTCTCAGAAAAGGCGCATGGACAGTAAAACGCATCGCGGCAAGACCAAGCAGCTGCGGGCCCGTGTTTCAGATCAATAATTTAACTATTCCCTGTCTGCTGTCGTAGTCCGCTTGCACGGCAGTATTTATTGACTCTAGTGAATATTTTTATGGTAAATTCAATTATTCAAAATTGAATAATGTCGGTTCCTTATGCGTTCACAGCTGGAAACTGTTCAAAATATATTTGCCGCCGGTGAGCTGGAGCAGATATTTGAAGCGATGGCGGATGGTGTCTGGGTTTGTGACGCCACCCCTACTTTGCTCTGGATAAATAGTGCCTGCGAAGCACTGAACGATATAAAACGCGAAGACGTCTGTGGTAAATCCGTCGATGAATTGCTTGACCGGGGTAATTTTGATACCGACGTTACTCATCGGGTCCTGCGCGAAAAAAAACCGGTAGCAATCATCCAGAAAGTCCTTTCAAACCGTACCTTGCTGGTCAATGGCGTGCCTATTTTTGATGCCGCGGGCAAGGTTAAATTTGTCGTCGGCAGTGAGCGCGATGTGACCGAGTTGAATCTGTTACGTGAGGAAATCGAACAAAAGCAGGAAATTGCCAGGAAAATACAATCCGAGCTTCTGTCGATGAAAATGCGCGATCTGAAATTGCAGGAAATTGTTTCCGTCAGCGACTCGATGGAACGCATCATGGAAACCGTGCTACGCGTGGCCAATTTCGATACTACGGTCTTACTGACTGGTCCCTCGGGTTCGGGTAAAAGCCTGATTGCGAAGCTGATCCATGATGGATCAGATCGTCGTGAGAAACCCTTTATGACCCTCAATTGCGGTACCATTCCAGGTCCGTTGGCGGAGGCCGAACTGTTCGGTTATACCGATGGCGCCTTCACCGGTGCACAAAGAGGCGGTAAAATCGGCCTCATCGAAGCCGCGGAAGGCGGCACCCTGTTTCTCGACGAAATTGATGCTTTTACACTCGATATCCAGGTAAAGCTGCTGACATTTCTCGATGCCAAGAGCTTCATCAAGGTGGGTGGTAGAAAAATACAACAGGTCGATGTTCGACTCATCGCGGCGACCAATAGTGATCTTGAAGTCCTGGTTCAGGAGGGGAGGTTTCGTAGCGACCTATGGTATCGGTTGAATGTTGTGCCGATCGAGATGCCGGCGCTGGTGGACCGTCCGGATGATATCCTGCCCTTGATTGGCCATTGCATGAAGCGTCTCTCCGAGCGTTACGGCGCAGAAAAAACGCTCGATAGAAATGTAATCGATGTATTGACCCGATATCACTATCCTGGAAACGTGCGTGAACTGGAAAATATCCTCGAGCACAGTTTTATCATGTGCCAGTCCAACGAGATCACGGTAAATGATTTGCCACAGAATGTACTGGATACCACATCTTTGGTTCGAGCATTTCCGAAAAATGCGCATAATCTGAAACAGGCGCTCGAATCGGTTGAGCGGGAGTACCTTAAATCTGCCTGTATCCGGCATACGACACAGAGCGATATCGCCCGCTTTCTGGGGACTTCACAACCCACCGTGGCGCGCTTGCTAAAAAAGCACAAGTTGCGTTCAGAATAGATCACTTTTCTATTCAATAATGAATAGCCATGCCCGGTTATTCAATTATGAATAAAATCCAGAATAATCAGTTGCCCTTAACTCATTGATTTAAAATAACTTTTAGGAAACCTTCCTGCATGGCATAGTTATTGCTTTTTTATACATTGAGGTACAGAGGTTTCTTAACGAAACCCTACCCATTTTAATAAAACAATCCTATGAGGACCGAGATGAGACATTTTAAAAAACTCACGAAATCTGTGACAACAACCTTTCTGGTCGTGGTTGCAAGCATGCTGTTCGCAAGCTCCGCAGTCCAGGCAGCCGGTAAAACTTTCACCTACGCGATGTATGGTGATGTCAAGGACTGGGATCCTGCCAGCGCTTTTTCACTTGAAGTGATGATGCTGGCGAACGTCTATGAACCTTTGGTCTGGTACAACCCTCCGGGCAGTAAGGAACAGTTTACGCCGGCGCTTGCCACCAGTTGGTCGGTTACCGATGATGGTCTGACCTGGACTTTCAAGCTGCGCAAAAACGTAAAGTTCCATGATGGAGAGGCCTTTGATGCAAAGGCAGCTAAGGCCGCACTGGATCGAACCATTTCGATGAAAAAAGGCGCTTACTACATCTGGTCCAGTGTCGAGTCGATCACTGCAGCCGACAGTCACACACTGGTCATAAAGACCAAGACCCCGCAACCACTCGATCTCATTGCGTCCTCTCAATACGGTGCCTACATCTATTCACCCAGGGCAGCTGAAAAAGGTGCGGACTGGTTCAATCAGGGCAATGCCGCCGGTACCGGGGCATATCGGGTTCGTCAATGGGACAGGGCGCAACAGGTTGTGCTGGAAAAGCATGCTGATTATTGGGGAGGCTGGACCGATAGTAATTTCGACCGCGTCATTCTCAAGGTCGTTACCGAGAATTCTACCCAGTTACAAATGCTCAAAGCCGGCGAAGCACAGTATATTTCACTGGTGCCCGCCGATATGGTTGAATCCGTCAACCGGGACAGCAAACTTGCTGCCTACGCGGTTCCCTCCTGGAAAAATTCACAATTTTTGATCAATACTCAGAAGGCGCCAACTGACAACAAGAAATTTCGCCAGGCGCTAACACATTTATGGGATTACGACACCGTGGTGAAAGAAATCTATGCCGGGTACGCAGAAGTTGCCAGGGGCCCGGTGCCGGCAACCATGTGGGGACATAACAGTGCGATCAAGGCCCCCAAATTTGATATCAACAAGGCCAAACAGCTGTTGATCGAGTCGGGTGTGCCCCCTGCGCAATGGAAAATCAGCATGGCCTATATCGGAACTTCCGAAGGTTATAAAAACTCAGCCTTATTGTTTCAGGAAAATGCTCGCCAGGCCGGTGTAACCGTTGAGCTGCTACCCGGTACCTGGAGTAATATCTGGGACAAGGCCAAGAACCTCAAAACTGCGCCCAACATGCAGTCGATGACCTGGTGGCCAACCTATGCAACCCCGAACGACTGGTTGATCGGCCTGTTCAGGACCGAGAAAAAGGCGTTGTTCAATTTATCGCACTACTCTAACCCTGAATTTGACAAGCTGCTCAACATGGGTGTCGAACTCGAAGGTTCAAACCGGAAGAAGGCAATCCAGCTTTACGGCGAGGCGCAGCAAATCCTGATGGATGACGCAGTGGCCATTTTCTACGCTGATATCAAGGGTCGTGTTGCCCGCGCCGCCGACATCAAGGGTCTGCAGGTTAACCCTGCTTACGATGCGGTGTTCTTCCACAAACTTTCAAGATAGTAGCGCTCTAAACCGAGAGAAGCTGCAATGCGACGGTATGTGCTCAAGCGTTTATTGATGATGGTCGGCATCCTGTTGGGGGTGCTGATCATCACTTTTGCGCTGAGTCGTCTATTACCGGGTTCACCGATTGAAATGATGTTGGGGCACCGCCCGACGCAGGAGCAGATCGACCTGGCGAGGGCGGAGTTCGGACTCGATAAGCCGATTCCGGTCCAGTTCTTTAATTATGTGTCGAGTGCCGTACAGGGTGATTTTGGAATCAGTCTGCGTACCCACCGCCCGGTGCTGGAAGACTTGCTTGGCCGCATGGCGGCGACGTTCGAGTTAACCACGCTGGCGGTGATCCTGGTGGTCATCGTCGGCATTCCGCTTGGCATCCTCTCGGCGGTCCGTCAAAACACCATCGAAGATCATATAACGAGAACCTTTTCGATTGCCGGCATGGCCTTGCCCATGTTCCTCGTGGGCATGGTGTTGCAAATGACTTTTTATGGATGGCTGAGCTGGTTGCCGCTGCAGGGGCGAATGAATGTCGAAGTGTTGCTGGATTATCCGTTCGAGAAATATACCGGCATTTACCTGATTGATACTCTTGTCACCGGGCAGTGGCGGGCATTCCAAAGCGCGGCCGCCCACCTGGTTTTACCCGTACTCACGCTGGCGCTTGCATCCTTGTCGGTGGTCATTCGAATGACGCGAAATACCATGGTCGAAGTATTGAATGAAGACTTTATCAGAACCGCGCGGGCTTACGGATTACCCAACCGATTGATCTATTATCGTTATGCACTGAAGGCAACGCTGATCCCGATGATGACTGTGATTGGTCTGACCTACGGTTTTCTGCTCGGTGGTTCAGTAATAGTCGAATTTGTATTTGACTGGCCAGGGCTTGGTGGCTACGTGGTTGGTGCGATCACACAAAACGATTTTCCTGCGGTTATGGGCGTCACCCTGTTTTTGGCGACGATTTATCTGTCCGTTAACTTGATCGTGGATTTACTCTACTTCGTGGTCGATCCTCGCCTGCGGGCTTTTTGACTTTGTCATGTCAACTTATCTGCCCACAGTTGCCGGTCGCTCCCTGAGACTCAAAAAAATACGTTTTTTTCTAAGTAGCAATGTCCTGTTCGTGTTTGGCGGGGTGCTGTTCAGCCTGATTATTGTGCTCGCAATTTTTGCGCCTTACCTGGCGCCTTACGATCCGGTCAAAATTACTTTTTCTGAAAAACTGGTAGCGCCCGGTCTGTCCCATTTAATGGGTACCGATGAACTCGGCCGCGATATTTTGTCCCGGGTCATTTACGGCGCCAGGACATCACTGGTAATTGGGGTCACGGTATTAATTTTATCGATCTCGATCGGTGTCCCGATTGGTCTGGTAGCTGGATATTTTGGCGGCCGTGTCGATACCATATTGATGAGGTTTTCAGATGTGTTTCTGGCCTTCCCGCCGCTTTTACTGCCCATTGCGATAACCGCGGCGTTGGGAGCCGGTTTATTTAACGCGATGATGGCATTGGCGATTTCGTGGTTCCCCTGGTATGCGCGAATCATGCGGGGTTCGGTACTTGCGATAAGAAAAGAACTCTATATTGACGCCGCGCGCGCGATGGGTGTTGGTCATGGCCGGATCATGTTCCGTCACGCTTTACCCAATGCCTCTACCCCGGTCATCGTGCAGGCTTCGATGGATTTCGGTTATACCATCCTGGCAGCCGCATCGCTTAGCTTTATCGGCATCGGTGCACGACCGCCGACTATCGAATGGGGGCTGATGGTGGCCTTGTCACGGTCAAAATTTCTCGATTTCTGGTGGACTGCCGCGTTCCCCGGATTGGCAATTTTTGTAACCGTGCTGGCGGTAAATCTTTTAGGTGATGGCATCAGGGATTTACTCGACCCGAAGCACGGTGATCTATCATGAGTAAAACCGTGCTGGATATGCGTAACCTCCGGGTCACCTACCCGAAGTTGTCGGGTAAGGTCGAGGTCGTCAGAAATTGTTCGATCCAGGTGGAAAGAGGCGAAATCCTCGGGCTGGTTGGTGAGTCCGGTAGCGGCAAATCCATGACTGCGATGTCCTGTCTTGGTCTGGTGCCGAAACCAGGCCGTATCAGCGGGGACATAAAAGTCGGTGGGCAGCAAATTGTCGGACGCAGTGAAAGTCAGTTAAGCGGGCTTCGAGGCGGGTTGTCGGCAATGATTTTTCAAAACCCGATGACTGCTCTGAATCCTTTTCTGAATATCAGCGAGCAAATGGCTGACGCTGTTATGAGCAGTCGTTCATTGTCACGCAGCGATGCAACGAGTGAATCACTGGCGGCGTTACACACCGTGTATATTCCAAATGCCGAAGCCTGTTTGAAGAAATATCCTCACCAGCTATCCGGAGGGCAATTGCAAAGGGTAATGATCGCTATGGCGATTGCCTGCAAGCCCAGGTTATTGATCGCGGACGAACCGACCACTGCGCTGGATGTGACCATCCAGGCGCAAGTACTTTTACTGATCCGTGAGCTCGCCAGTGAAATGGAATTGGCCGTGCTTTTCATTACCCATGATTTATCCGTAGTCGCATCAATTTGCGACCGGGTTGCGGTAATGTATGCCGGTGAAATCGTCGAGTCTGGCCCCGTGGTGGATGTCTTTACAGCGCCGGCCCATCCCTATACGCGAAAACTCTTTAGTACGGTGCCGGTATTGGGGAACAAAAACAAGCGACTCGAATATATACCCGGCCAGGTACCGGATATGACTAACCTGCCGGCAGGATGTGCGTTCCAGTCCCGTTGTGATGTGGCGATGGATCAGTGCAAAGATATTGCACCGCAATTATCCGCGTCTGCCAACGGGCATCTGGCAGCCTGTCATTTAATTGCAGCGCAACAGGGCATGAATTGATGGGTGCTATGTTGTCAGCAAGCAACCTGGTAAAAAACTTTGCAACCTCGGCGGGCATCGTCAAAGCGGTGAACGATGTCAGTTTTGATCTTGAAAGCCGGTGCACGCTCGCGCTGGTCGGAGAATCCGGCTGCGGCAAAAGCACCATCGCCTCGGCAATCTTGCGACTCATCGATATCGATGCGGGAGCGGTGATTTACGAGGGACAAAATATTGCCGTGATGAATATGAATAATTTACAGGCTTACCGGCGCAATGTCAGCATTGTTTTCCAGAACCCCTATTCTTCGTTAAACCCGAAAATGAAAATCCGCGAGATTGTCGGCGAGCCTTTAAAGGTCTGTTATGGCATAAAAGGTAAGGAATTAAGCGATCGAGTCGAGAAACATTTGTCCGAGGTCGGTATCGGCTCGGAACATATCAACCGATTTCCTCACCAGTTCTCTGGTGGACAAAGGCAGCGCATCGCCATTGCACGAGCGATCGCGCTGGAGCCTAAAATATTGATTCTGGACGAACCGACCGCTGCGCTCGATGTTTCGGTGCAGGCTCAGATTCTGAATTTATTCCAGGATTTAAAGCAAAGGCTTGGATTATCTTATCTGTTCATATCGCATAACCTGGCAACAGTAGAATACATAGCTGATCGGGTCATGGTGATGTACCTCGGCAAGATTGTGGAGCAGGGTCCGGTCGAATCAATTTTTGAAAACCCTGCCCATCCCTACACCAGGGCGCTGCTGGATTCGGTGCCTTCACTCGATCCCGCCAACCGGCATCAACTGAAAGCCTTGCATGGAGAGTTGCCCGACCCAACCAACCTGCCTGTCGGATGTGCGTTTTATTCGCGCTGCGATCGTGCTCAAGATCAATGCAAAACAAGTTCACCAGACTTGCTATCTACGAGTCGTGAACATGCGGTTGCCTGTTTCTTCCCAATTACCCTGGAAAAAGACTCATGAAAAAATTCGCGATTGCCGGAATTCAATTGAATGCGAAAAATGGAGATAACCTGGATAGCATGACCAGGCAGATCAAAAAAACCATGGACCGCTATCCCTGGATCCAGTTGATTATGTTTGGTGAACTCTGCACTTTTGGCACGAATCTGGGCGCGGCACAGCCCTTGCCTGGAACTGCCGAGAATCATTTTTGCAGCCTTGCCAAGCAACACAAGATATGGCTGTTGCCCGGCTCACTTTATGAAATGGAAAATAGCAGCATCTTTAATACTGCTCCGGTTATTAATCCGGATGGTGAAATCGTTACCCGACACAGAAAAATATACCCGTTTGAACCCTACGAAACCGGTGTGCAAAATGGGCAGCAACATACCGTGTTTGATATTCCCGATGTTGGTCGATTCGGTGTTTCGATTTGTTATGACATGTGGTTTCCCGAAACTGTTCGCGCGCTCAGTTATTTGGGTGCCGAAGTAATTCTTCATCCGACACTAACCAATTCGATCGACAGAAATCTTGAACTATCTATCGCACGCTCCAGCGCAATTACCAATCAGTGTTACTTTATCGATATCAACTCTTGCGGTGAGCTAGCCAATGGCAGGTCCCTGGTTATCGGCCCCGAGGGGGACATTATTCATCAATCAGGCACCGAGCAAGAGCAAATCCCGATAATTCTGGATCTGGATCGAGTCAGCTACATCCGTGAACATGGCACCCTGGGACTGGGCCAGCCGCTTAAAAGTTTTCGTGACCTGAAAATTGAGTATCCACAGTACCAGTCAAAAAAGGCTCAGGGATCATTTGAGAATTTGGGTAAGCTGATAAAACCTGACCAAATTTAACCATCAATGTCCGCTAATCAATTGCTGCAGCAACTCAAAGCCATCGTCGGCACAGCCGGTATGCTGACCGGCAAGGCGCTCGCTGGTCGGAGTGCGGGTATCTGGTCGGACAAAGATTTGCAGGCGCTGGCACTGCTGCGCCCCGCCACCACCACGGAAGTGTCTGAGATAATGAAAATCTGCCATGCGGCCGGGCAGGTGGTGGTTCCCGCAGGCGGCATGACCGGGCTCGTCGGCGGGCATAAGTCCACGCCGACGGATATCGTCCTTTCCACCGAGCGCATGAACCGGATCGAGAGCATGGATGCACGTGCCCGCACGATGGTGGTTGAGGCCGGAGTGATTTTGCAGACAGTGCAGGAAGCGGCCGCGCAGGAAGGGCTGATGTTTGCGCTTGATCTCGGTGCACGCGCGTCCTGTACCATCGGCGGCAACATCGCCACCAATGCCGGCGGCGTGCGCGTGCTGCGCTACGGCATGATGCGCGAGCAGGTGCTCGGGCTCGAGGTGGTACTCGCCGACGGCACCATTGTTTCATCGATGTTCAATGTGCTGAAGAACAATACCGGCTACGACCTGCGCCAGATGTTCATCGGTTCGGAAGGTACGCTGGGTATAGTCACCCGCGCCGTGCTGCGGCTGCATGAAGCGCCGCTGGCCATCGAAACCGCGTTACTGGCGGTGCCGTCCTGGGACAAGGTGATGGAATTGCTGCGTTACTTCGACGCTGCGTTGCCCGGCGCACTGGCTGCCTATGAAGTGCTGTGGCGCGATTACTACGAGCTCAACACCGGGCCGCATTCAAGCATCGAACCGCCGCTCGAAACCAACACGCCTTACTACGTACTGATGGACGTGTTCATCTCCGATCAAGAACAGGGGCGGGCGAAGCTTGAAGAACTGTTGACCAAAGCGCTGGAACAGGGGGAGGTTGTCGATGGCGCACTCGCCAGTTCGGAAACCGAGCGTGGGAAATTCTGGCAGATTCGTGAAAACTTCGAGCCCGAACAGGATAAATATGATTTGATCTATGGCTACGATGTCAGCCTGCCGCTCGAGGCGATGGCGGATTATGTCGAGTCAGTCAGAGCTGAGCTGGTCGAACGGTTCAGCGATGCCGCGTTGATGGCTTATGGCCATATTGGCGACGGCAACCTGCATTTCTCAATTTACCCGGGCGCGAGTCGAGACCGGGACGCGGTCGATGAAATGGTATATTTCCCATTGCAGGCGTTGCATGGTTCAGTGTCCGCCGAGCATGGCATCGGCCTGGAAAAGAAGGCTTACCTCAAGTACACCCGCAGCGAGCCCGAGATCGAGTTGATGCGAAAAACCAAGCACATGATGGACCCCACCAATATCCTCAACCCCGGCAAGCTGTTCGATCTCTAGTAGCAGTTGTCATCCCGCGAGGTAATAATGTCATCCTGTGAGGTTGCAGATAGCGTCATCCTGCGAGGTAATAATGTCATCCCGGGCTTGACCCGGGATGACATTATTACCTCGCAGGATGACGC
>PVMS01049175.1_pt1 | contig 10375 bp, 11 predicted proteins | sample 1853461 | NCBI WGS metagenome assembly PVMS01 (sample SAMN08582032, study PRJNA380276) | Marine sediment metagenome, whole genome shotgun sequencing project. | isolation source: ocean sediment barecode stripped | collected 2017
CTCCACCAGGTGCCATCACATTCATGAACGGCACCCGGCAAATGGTAAACACCTGCCACCCTAAGCCCGTCTAGCCTCGTGTCACCAAAATAGCCCTCGGTGATTTCCATCGCCATGACACCTTCGCAAGGAACCCGGGTCGGCGGTGCATTAAATTCGCAGGGGCAACCATAGTCGCAACTACAGGTTCCTAATTGCTTTGTACGGATCATCCAGTCTACGTAGGACATAATTCAGCTCCTGTTGAAAATAGTGTCAGGCTATTCCGGCTTGCGGAATCTCAGGGTCATACGATTGGATTCCCCAATCACCTTCATTTTTTCTTTCAATTCCGGATTTTCACGGGAAGTTGCATAGGACGGTGGCAGACGCCAGACAATGTCTGTTGCCTCGGGCTGGTCGGCCAGATTGTTATTGATGTCACTTGATGCCTCAAATGCAAAACCGGCCTTTTCCATACGCTCAATGACAAAGCCTTGCTTGAGATAGCCATGGCTACCATCAGCAAATTCGTCCGGCATTTCATCGCGTGCCATATGTTGAACCACACCGGCTACGCCACCGGGTTTCAATGCATCAAATGCATCGCTCAAAGCCGTAGTCAGATAGGCACCATCACCCTCAAACCTTGCCAGGTTGTGCAGTGCACGCACCAGGAATACAGCATCGGCAGTTCCCTTCATTTCATCCGGCATGGAACCAAACTGGAAAGCCTTTACGTTAGCACCGCCATCTCCACGCCAGCCATTGGCTTCTTCGGTCCAGTCAGCGACCCATGTTTTCTTGGTATCGAGTACTTCCTGGCTAAAAAATCCAAAGCGGGGATACATGTCTTCCGCGTAGTCGGCACCGATCAGAACCCCATCTGCACCCAGGTAGGGTAATAAGATTTTCGTGTACCAACCACCACCCGGCAGGCCTTCAACCAGGGTCATGCCCGGTTTGATACCAAAAAACTCCAGGGTTTCTTTTGTGTGCCGGTATTGATAGCGGTCCTGTACTTCTTCAGGCTGGGCAGCCAGCACTTCGTCAAGACCATTACTGCCGGCATGCGCTTGTGTCATGCCAAGCATCAGGCTGACGGAAAGAACACTCAGAATTACTTTTTTCATTCAGACACTCCCGAACTAATTCCCTACCACATAAGAATAATATACCGGAACAGACGGTTTTGCTTGTTACCTTTACCTGGCGATCACCGGGTAACAGTAATCCTTATCTTTTTCGACATGACCGGCGGTTTGTGTGGAATATGTGAGTAGTTACCCAATACAAGTTGCAGTGTGTGTTCTCCGGGTGAGAGGCTCAGTGTGGTTTCTGTTTGCCCACCACCAAAATGACGCACTTGCTCGGTTTTTGGCAAGGGGGTATCCATCGATGGCAAGGTCTCCACATCTATCAACAGGTGATGATGCCCGGTATTGTCGATTTCCACACCTGCCGGTGCCACTCCCATACCCCGCAGACCAAAACTGACTCTGAATTCCCCACTCACCTCATCCCCATCCTGGAGTGAAATAAAATACAGTTCAGTATCAGCAACAGCACTCGAAACTGACAATAATGCCAGGATTAAAAGGCAGGATATTCTCATTTTATTGATCTCCTTGTTCGTTGATCCAGCGACCAACCTCGTCGGTAAGTATATCCAAAGGAACCGAGCCGAGTGAAAGAATGAAATCGTGGAAGTCACGCAAATCGAATTCTGCACCCAAACGGCTTTCCGCCTCACGGCGCAATTGCCAGATAGTGTATTCACCCAATTTGTAACTCAATGCCTGTGCCGGCCAGGATATGTACCGATCAATCTCGGTGGTTATTTCGTGGATGGATAAAGCGGTATTGGCCGCGAGGTAGTCCTGTGCCTGCTTACGGGTCCAGCCTTTGCTATGGATACCTGTATCGATAACCAGGCGGCAGGCACGCCACATTTCATAGGTCAGCCGACCGAAATCCTGGTATGGGGTCTCGTAAATATCCATTTCGAGGCCCAGCTTCTCGGCGTATAGCGCCCAGCCCTCACCGTAGGCCGAGATATAGTCATTGCGTCTGAAATCCGGCTGATCACCGTGCTCCAGCGCCAGCGCGCCCTGCAAATGATGACCGGGTACCGCCTCATGCAGCGTGAGTGCTGGAAGTGTGTATAAAGTCCGGCTTTCAAGCGCGTAGGTATTGACCCAATAGTAACCGCCACGGTGTGCACTCAGCGGCGAACCTACATAACGACCGGCGGTGTAAAAAGGCGCAATGTTGTCCGGTACGGGTGCAACACCATAGGGTTGGCGTGGCAGTTTTTTGAACAACTGGGGCAGGCGACCGTCAATCTTTTTCGAAAAATAGGAGGCTTCTGCCAAAAGCTCATGCGGGGTTTTTGCATAAAACTGCGGGTCGGTACGCAAAAACTGGATGAAGGCAGCCATGTCTCCGTCAAAATTCAGATCCTTGATGATGACTTCCATCTCGGAGCGGATGCGGGCAACTTCCGAGAGACCTAATTGGTGGATTTCCCCGGCACTCATATCCACGGTGGCATATCGATAAATCTGCTCCTTGTAAAACCTTTCTCCATTGGGCAGATCAATGGCACCAAGGCTTGAGCGTGCTTGTGTAAAATACTCATCAACAAAGAAATCCAGCAGGCGTTGATAAGCAGGTACAACACCAGCCATAACAGCCACGCGAGCCCTTGCAATCAGTTTTTGCTGTTCTTCCTTGTCAACATTGTCATCCAACTTCAGAAATGGTTTGTAGAATGCGCTGCGTTCCGGGTTTTCCACCAGTTGCTTCCGGATAGGTATTTCACGCCCCGCAAGAATGACCTTCGGTTGTGTCATTCCAATACGCAAACCCTCATGCATCAATGCAATGTACTCATCCATCACCTGTGGTAAGGCTTCGAGACGTGACAGGTAATCATAATAGTCATCAACAGAACTGAAATCGGTCTCTTCGCCCCAGCGGTTCCATTCCAGGTAAAAACCCCAGTCGCTATTGAATGGAATCAGGTACGCTCGGGTTTCATAATCTGCCAGAAACTGGTGTATCTGCCGGCCGAACATTCGGTAGTTGATGCATTCTTCGCGCTCAAGTCTGTCACAGGAAATGGTGGCAAGCTCAAGCTTTATCTGTTTCCAGAACACATAGCGTTTCAGTTGGTGTTCTTCGCTGACATGCGCAATCGGCTGGTCGGTTTCCTCGGCGCCATTATTACGCGCCTGAGAAGGAAACTCGCTCATTCTGAAATTCCATTCCTTTTCATACAAAGCACGGAAAGCGGCGCTATCGTCACCTGCGAGAAGACTGGAAGACAGGCATATGAAGAGCAGGGGGATCAATTTTTTCATTCAAATTACCTATTGTTTATACTCAGGGCACAAGGAAGCCTTGCCAATAAGGATCATCCTGCGGGTCAACGGTGATAGTGTTTTCTCCATAAATTCTAGCCCAGCCCCGGATCGAAGGAATAATTGCAGCATAATTGCCTACTTTTGTCAGGTCTTCTACCCGACCGGTGAACTGGCTGCCTATGTAGCTTTCGTGAACAAAACTCTCACCCTTCGCCAGGCTGCCTCGCGCCACTAATTGCGCCATTCGTGCCGATGTGCCGGTACCGCATGGTGATCGGTCGATAGCCTGGTCACCGTAAAACACTGCATTGCGGCCATCGGAGTCTGCCCGTGTCGGTTTACCGGTCCATTCCAAATGTGTCAGTCGGCAGATACGTGGGTCCTCGGGGTGTATAAAACTATATTTTGCATTCAGCCGTTCTCGCAGTAATGGACTAATACGCAAAATATCACTGGCTGAGAGGTCTTCCAGGTCACGATAGTGGGTCTGCGGATCGACGATGGCATAAAAAGCGCCACCGTAAGCTACATCCACCGTCAGTTCACCACCGAGTTCAGGACAATCAACGGCCAGACCCTGTGCGTGCAGGTAGGATGGGACATTGACCAGCTTCACGGTTTTCACCTTGCCGCCACTCTCGTTATAAATGGCTACAACCTTGCCGGCCGGGGTTTCAAGATGGAGTTCACCCTCAATACGCGGTTTCACCAGGCCCTTTTCGATGGCAACGGTCACGGTGCCAATGGTGCCATGACCACACATGGCGAGACAGCCGGAAGTCTCTATATACAAGACACCGATATCACAATCCACACGCTTGCTCGGATACAGCATGCTTCCGGACATCATGGCGTGGCCACGTGGCTCAAACATCAGTGCCGTACGCATCCAGTCATATTCCCGCAGAAAGTGTTCACGCCGGTCCAGCATGGTTTCACCTTCCAGTTCCGGCATACCGCTGGTGACCACACGCACCGGATTTCCACAGGTGTGTGCGTCAATGCAGTGAAATGTGGTTGCCGGTGGTGGTTTCATTCCGGTGGTGTTTTCTCTATTGAGTGCGCAGTGTACAGATTACACACATTTTAAAACCGGTCAAACCTGAACGGGGTGGAATCGATCGATGTACCTTCCCCCATCATCAGGTCAGCGATGATACGCCCCGTGGTCGGGCCCTGGGTCAGACCGTAATGGCCGTGGCCGAAAGCGTAAAACACATTCCGGTGTGCTGGTGATACCGATATAACAGGCATTGAATCTGCCATCATCGGGCGTGGTCCCATCCACTCGCTAACGTCGTCGGATTTCAATCCATCCAGGTATTGATGAGCGTGTTTTAGCAACATTTTTGCACGCTGGTAATCGGGTTCGGCATCCAGGGCTGCGAACTCCGCCGTACCGGCTACCCTTAAGCCATTTTCCATAGGTGTCATCACAAACATCTTGCTGAGTGACATCACCGGGTATTCCAGTTCAATACCCGGATCAGCAATCATGCTGTGGTAACCACGCTTGGCGATCATCGGCACCTTGTGATCCAACTGTTCTGCAATACTGTTGGACCAGGCACCGGCTGCAACAACAAGACTGTCAGCTTCAAGCTGACGACCGGATTCTGTTTTTAAGACAACCGTTTTTTCACCGGCCGTCACGCCGCTGACACGATCCTGAATCCAGTCGCCACCACGTTGGGAACAATCTTCGGCGATCCTCGCGGTTACCTTCGCGGGGTCAAGCAGGTGATGCCAATCCGGCATCATCATAGCGACACCTTTTTTAAGTTTCAGGCAAGGCACCAACTCCCTTATTTCCGCCGGGCTGAGCCTGTGAGATTCAAAACCCAGGCGAGCCCGCATATCAGCTTGCCATTGGTCCTGGCGGTATTCCCTCTCTGTATCGTAAAAGTGAATAGCGCCCTTGGACTGCATCAGATGCCTGGAATCTGTGGCCTTGAGGATTTCGTCGAAATCAGCATATGCCCTGTGCATTAAAGTGGCCTGCGCTTTGGAAATGGCTTCGACATTCCGCATATTGCTACAACGCCAGAACTTCCAGAACCACGGGATCAGGGATGGGAAATCTATCGGCCTGATCCGCATCGGCCCAAGTGGATCAAACAGCCAGCCGGGCACTTTTCTGATCATACCCGGATAGGAAAACGGGATTACACTGGAAGTTGAGATACAGGAGGCATTGCCGAAACTGCAGGATTGGCCTGGGAACACATGATCAATCAGGGTGACCTGAAGTCCCCTGCGTTGCAGGTGCCAGGCACAGCTTGCGCCAATGATACCGGCACCGATCACTACACAATGTTTACCCATTTCAGCTCAACACATCCAGTCCGTTCACGAGGTTTTCCAATATTACAATGATCTCTTCCAATGCCCGAATTGCGCCAGCACCATCACCTTCAGCCACCGCACGCGCCAAACCCGCATGTAATTCCGCAGATCGGCGTAAGTTTAACGTTTGCCGGTGTAAATACCACAGACGCCGGCATTGGGCGTGCATGGCTGTTAGTGATTTAACCAGGTAGCGGTTTGAACAAGCGGCCTCCAGCAATTCATCCAGGCGATGGTCAAGACGGAAAAACCCTTCCAGATCATCATCGACAGCATCCAGGTGCAAGGCGAGTACAAGCAGAGCCTGTCTCTGATCAGGCGAGGCTCGCTCAGCCGCCTTGACCACCATCAGGCGTTCCAGCACCCGGCGTGTTTCAATAATTTGAGACAAATCAGAACGCCGTAACGGTGTAACCATCAATCCTCTACGTGGCAATATCTGCAACAATCCCTCGGCCGATAGACGTTGAATGGCTTCACGCACCGGGGTACGACCGATGCCTGACGATTCCACCAGGTCTTTTTCACCGATCAATTCTCCCGGTGCAAGACTTAAGGTAACCAACTGCTCCTCAAGCCGGCAATAAGCCTGCTCTGCGAGGCTCCCGTTGTCTGCCGTTTGTGACGGGCTTGTGATCATATTGCCGGTCGGTTATTCAAGGCCTGTTCAACAATTTCACGTACCATTTTGGCGTTATCGTCAGTCAGGGCCAGACGTGGTGATCTCACCCGCGCCGACCCTACACCGACAATTTCTTCAACCAGCTTGATTTGCTGTATGAATTTGGGGCCAATATCAAGATGCAGCATAGGCAGGAACCATTCATAGATCACCCTCGCCTCCTGCCAGCGTCCCTCACACATCAAATCATACAAACGCACCGTTTCCTCGGGAAAGGCAACCACCAGGCCGGCTACCCAACCCACTGCACCCAGGGAAAAGCACTCAAATGCAAGGTCATCAACACCACAGAATATTTGGTACCGATCCCCAAGTACACGTCGAATTTCAGGGATACGACGAGTATCGGCGGATGACTCCTTGATGGCTACAAACTTCGAATTCGAGGCCAACTGTTTGAAGTCTGCCGGGCTCAAATCCGTGCCATAAGCAATCGGGTTGTTGTAAAGCATGACAGGCAAACCGGATGCCGCTGCAACTTCTTCGAGATAGGCAACCGTCTCACGTTGATCACTGGGATAACGCATCGGTGGCAGTAACATAAAACCATCCACACCCATTTCCTGTGCCTTGCCGGCATAAAGACAGGCTTCACGGGTATCAGATTCTGCAATACAGGCCAGCAGTGGCACCCGCTTGTTCACCTGCTTGACGAAAAACTCAGTGATCTGGAGCTTTTCATTCATATTTAATGTGGAACATTCTCCAAGCGAGCCAAGAATAATGATGCCGTGGACACCGGCCTGTAATTGAAACTCCAGGTGTTCTGCCATCGCATCCAGGTCAAGACTGTAATCTGCCTTGAACTTGGTTGTGACTGCTGGATAAACACCTTTCCATCTTGTTGTATTCATTTGCGTTCTCGTGTTGATTGAGCTAATATACTTCTGATATATCAGTATCAAGTATAATCGTTTTCAAAAATGAATTACAAGTGTTTTAGTCACAGGGAGTGACTTTGTTTACGAACACAAAAAAGCCCGGCAGAGTCTTACCTGCCGGGCCTTGATTTAGTCTTGATCGTAGTCAGTTACTTTTTATTCTGATCGCGCCGTTTACGGTATCGATATTCAATCTTGCGCTGCCATTTCCAATCTTACCGTTCAGGTCACTGCCAACAAAGCCCTTGTCAGCTTCAAGACCAAAATCCCGGCCATTGATCCCACCATTCAATGTATCTGCAGTGATCTCTACGTCTGCGTCAGCAGGCAAGCTGATCGTCACACGTCCATTAACGGTTTCAGCCTTCACACTCTGCTGTCCTTCCAGCCTGGAAAAACTGGCCTCGATGCTGCCATTGACGGTAGAAACCCTGACGTCACCGGCCAGATCACTGATTTCCAGGTCGCCGTTAACCGACTCGGCAACCACCTTGCCTGAAACACCGCTGATGTCGACACCACCATTTACAGTTTCCACCGAATCAAGTGTGGTGCCTGCAGGAACCGTGATCGTATAGGTCACCTGGCCGCTGGAACTATTGTGTGAATACCAGCTTTTCGAATCGCCTAATTCGGTTTCAACCGAGATTTCACTGGCCGAGTCGGAAATGACAATCTCGATCTCATCCAGATCATCCTGGTTGTCGGCTTTCTTGGTTGCAACGATTTTAACCTCATTGCCACTGCCACCGGTGACGGTTATCGAGCCATTGACATTGGAAATACTGAAGCTGCCACCGTCACTGAGTTCAAAAGAAAAAGTTTCTTCTTCAGTGACACTCGCAAGAAGGTTTCCGGATGCCAACAAAGTGACTGCGAAAATGAATGATTTGAATTCCATAACAAGTCTCCCGAGTATTTATACATAGTAGTCCATAATAGTGGTTTTGATGCACGTGGTAGCCAAGAGGTTTAAACCACTGTTATGTTTTTGTATTAAAGTACGTTTTAGCACCACGCGCGGGGTTATTCGTCAATGAACCAGAGTACTGGCAGGGCCGGATTAATCACACGGCTGATCAAAGAGGGTGACAACACAGCAGTCGCGGACATTATCCGGCTGGTGATGACTGAATTTGAGGCGGTTGGTCACGGCTTTTCCATCAATGATGCTGAAATTGATGATATGTACGGTGCTTATTCTCCCAGGGGTTCAGATTTCTATGTTGTAGAACTTGATGGCGTGGTACTGGGCTGTGGCGGTTTTGGGCCACTTACGGGTGGCGCCCCGAACACCTGTGAACTACGTAAAATGTACTTCCTCGCCGGATTGCGGGGTTTGGGTGTTGGTACCAGTCTACTTGAACTGTGTCTGCGCGAAGCTGCAATCGCCGGTTACGAGCACTGTTACCTTGAAACACTTGCGGGTATGAAACAGGCGCAACACCTGTATGGAAAGCATGGTTTCAAATATCTGGATCAACCCATGGGTGACACTGGTCACACCTCATGCGGCACGTGGATGGCAAGGATTTTATAGATGCAAATGAAATATGTGTTTATTCTGCTATACTTAATTTGAAGTCTGTTTTTATACAAATTGATTTCGAAAGGGGATTTCGTTCAATTTAAACTAACAGCTTGGAATAAGCTTGGCGCGGACGAGGTTTGTCCGGTGCAAAGCAGTTGAGCCATGATGGCACGTCCTGACCGCTAAGCGGCATTTACCTACAGGATGGACAAGGAAAAACAGGGATAGGTAAAGTCGAGCTGTAACCAGTCATACTGGTGCTCCGGATAAAGAACCAAACCGTACCCGCTTATCGGGTTTAGTAACAGCTGTGTTTGTATGCTGCAACTGCGTACAAACAGGCCTATACGAGGGGAAGGTTTGGATGCTTTTTTATACCACTGTATTGATTGGCTGCGTCATCGCGGCCGTTGTTATTCCTTGGGTTCACCGCACTATTTCGAATGTCGGATCGACAATTCACAAGACCATAGCCCCGCAATCTGATAAAGATCCCACCAGCCACTTACAGACCAATCCACTAGCTCCCGCCACCCAAAGCATGCCCACACATTGGGATCTGCAAAGCCACGACGCGCGGGGGATGATGATCAAAAATTATAATGGACACTCGAAAGACCAACACCAACCAAGTAAAGTTAATTCATATTTTTGCCCCAACGGCGAGTATTCGTTGCCGCTACACGTCAGGGTTGAGTTGACAAGCGCCGGCTGGATCAAGCGAGAAGACAGGCTTGAGAAGGGTGGTAGAACATACAAAGTCACCCGCCTGGTAAGGGCCAGGGAATTACATCCCAGGTACGTAGATAAACCATTAAGCTGGCAGTAAGCTCAGGAAAACCATACCCTGTCCAGGCTACAAATTTCAGCAAATCAATGGACAATCCTTGAAACAATTAATCCTGGCGGTCTTTCTATTATCAGCATCCCTGGAAATCAAAGCTGAAAACGCCTTGCCAGGGGCGCTTGAAGCCGGTTGGCAAGGTGAGAAAGTCTGCGAACTCCTGCAGGAGGACGAGATGACACGTGTGCTGCGCTGTACATTTCCTCCGGGGGTTGGTCACGAACGTCATTATCATCCGGCGCATTTCGGATACACGCTAAAGGCCGGCACCATGCAAATCACTGATGCCTCGGGTGTGCGTGTAGCCACCAGTACGGTTGGCAGCACCTGGAAAAGCGACGGTGTTGCTGAACATACAGCGATAAATATTGGCGAAACTACATCGCAATACCTGGTTATCGAGCAGAAGTATTAGCCCGTTTAAGTAATTCTTTCACTCATTAGCGATGAAACAGTTCAATTTCAAAAATCAAAGTTGAATTTGGAGGAATTGATCTTGCGCCCTTCTCACCGTAGGCCAGTTCCGGTGGAATCAGGAATACATAAGCACTACCGGAAGGCATCAGCTGAAGACCTTCATTCCACCCTTCAATAACCCGGTGCAGGCTCAGTTCAATGGGCTCATCACTGCTATATGAATTATCAAATCCTGTGCCATCGAGCAAAATACCACGATAATGTACCTTAACGGTGCTCTTTGGTTTTGGTTTACGGCCACGCCCCTCAACCAATATTTTGTATTGC
>PVMS01014683.1_pt1 | contig 10374 bp, 8 predicted proteins | sample 1853461 | NCBI WGS metagenome assembly PVMS01 (sample SAMN08582032, study PRJNA380276) | Marine sediment metagenome, whole genome shotgun sequencing project. | isolation source: ocean sediment barecode stripped | collected 2017
CCTATGAATTGTTCAAAATGTTTGAAGATTTCGTCAATAAGAAATTGGGTACCAAGAATCTGCGGGTTCACGTGGTATTCATTCCGGTTGCCCGCGATCAATTAATTCCAGCCCTGATCGGCGGCAGGGGTGATATCGTGGCGGCGGGTTTGACCATCACACCCGAACGGAAAGAAGTAGTGGATTTCACCAATCCGGTCAGCAGGGAGCTTTCCGAAGTCCTGGTCACCGGGCCGTCCGCCCCCAAAATCAATATCCGGGATGATCTTTCAGGCCGGACGATCTATGTGCGTGCGTCCAGCAGCTATCGGTCCAGCCTGGATGCATTGAATGAATATTTCCGGAAGTATGATCTGGCTGAAGTCAGAATCAAGGATGCGGATGAATTGCTGGAAGACGAAGATTTACTGGAGATGGTCAATGCCGGTCTGCTGAAGTGGGCCGTGGTGGACGACTACAAGGCAAAAATCTGGGCTGACGTATTCGACAAACTGACTGTCCGTGAAGACCTGGTGCTCCGCTCGGGCGGAAAAATTGCCTGGGCCATCAGAAAAGACAGCCCGCAACTGGCGGGCGCACTCAATGAATTTCTCAAGTCCCATCGACAAGGGACACTCAAGGGTAACATCCTGATCAATCGTTACTTCAGGGACTTCGACTGGGCCAGGAATGCATTGGCAGCGGATGATTACAAGAGATTTCAGGATGTGGTTGATCTCTTCAGAAAATTTGGGGAGCAGTATGGATTCGATTTCCTGATGGTCGCTGCCCAGGGTTACCAGGAGTCACGCCTGGACCAGAGTGCCCGCAGCAGGGCCGGCGCCATCGGCGTGATGCAACTGTTACCGAGTACCGCAAAGGACCCCAATGTCGGGATTCCGGATATCAGCAAAGTCGAATCCAACATTCATGCCGGCGTAAAATACCTCGACTTCATTCGTAACCGCTATTTTTCCGACCCGGGAATGGATCGATTCAATCAAACACTTTTTGCATTTGCGGCCTACAACGCCGGCCCGGCGCGAGTCCGTAAACTGCGCGACAAGGCGGCGCAGCAGGGCTACAATCCCAATGTATGGTTTGACAATGTCGAGGTCATCGCAGCCAGGGAGATCGGCCACGAAACCGTGCAGTACGTTGCGAATATTCTCAAGTATTATATTGCTTACCGGTTGACCTTTCAGCAACAGGCTGAACGCGCGAAATCGAGGAAAAGTCAGGGAATTGATGGAGGCCGTTGAGCGCTGTTTTTGGCTTGAATTAATTTCCACAGATTTCACAGATTTCACAGATTTTTTTGGTGGCCTTGTTCTGTTCGGATCGGTTTGATCCAAACCGGAAGACTGCGTTTCTTTTTTGGTGATTTTATTTTCCGCAGATTTCGCAGATTTCGCAGATTGAAGAGCATTTTTGTACTGGTGCCGGCTGTTGTTTTGAGCACTGAATGAAGTCTTGTATCTTATTAAGCCGCTGGCTTTTTGCACGGCAATTCAGCAAGTGACAAGCCAGCAAATAAATGTTTTTTTGTTTTAATCTGCGAAATCTGCGAAATCTGCGGAAAAATTAATCCCAGAACCATCTCAACATAACCACCGTGCTGACCCTGGTCATTGAATCGTGGCGGAAAGCCCGCACAATGATATATTAACGATATCTAATGTGAGGATTGAAACATGAGCGAAATGGCTTTCGAAGTAACCCTTGATGGACCCTATGCTGAATCCCTGGAGCGTGTGATCGACGCGTTGAAAGAGGAAGGATTCGGTGTGCTGACCCGTATCGACGTGCATGATGCGTTCAAGGAAAAACTGGGTGTTGAATTTCGTAATTACAGCATTCTTGGTGCCTGCAACCCGCCGTTGGCGTATAAGGCGCTGAGCAACCGCCCTGATGCCGGCCTTATGCTGCCGTGTAATGTGATCGTGGAGGAGAACGATGGCGGCACGTTGGTGCGCATCGTGGATCCGGCGGCTATGATGCAGGCTGGAGGTTTTGATGGCGATCCGGTGTTGAAAGAAGTAGGTGGTGAAGCAGAAATTCGCCTGAGAAGGGTGGCTGAAGCCCTCAAGAATTGATTTTAAGTTATCATTCCGCCGGCGCGGCCCCCGGAATCTCCTGGGCCGCGCCGGTTTTTGTTTGAGTCATGGGAAATTCCAACAGAATGAATAAATTCCTAAAAGAACCCCTGGTCCATTTCCTGGTTTTGGGCATCCTGATATTCGCTGTCTACGGCTGGCTCAGCCGCGACCTGCAATCGGAAGAAGAGATTTTTATCAGCCGCGGCCAGCAGGAGCACCTGGTAAATATGTTTTCCCGCACCTGGCAGCGGCCGCCGACGCCACAGGAATTCCAGGGCCTCCTGAAGGATTATTTGCGCCAGGAAATCGCTTACCGGCAAGCCATGAAAATGGGCCTGGAGCAGGGCGACATCATCATCCGGCGCAGAATGCGCCAAAAGCTTGAGCTCCTGACCGACGAAATCGTCTCGTTTTCGAAGCCGGGCGAATCCGACCTGCAAAATTACCTGGAGGAAAACCGGGAGGTATTTCGCCTGGAGCCGGTTTTTAACCTGCGGCAGATTTACATCAGCCTGGACAAAAGGGGCACCGCGGCCGATGAATTTGCCCAGAGTCTGCTTGACCAGCTCCATAAGGATAAGGGCGAAGGTATGCTGGCTGACTGGAAGGAGCTTGGCGATTCCCTGCCGCTGCCTTCCGAACTCAAAGGTGCACGGTCCAGTGAAATCAGCCGCCAGTTTGGCCAACAGTTCACGGACAGCCTGATCGAAGTAGAACCAGGTGACTGGACCGGCCCGGTGTTGTCCGGCTATGGACTCCACCTCGTCATGATCGATCAATTCACCCCGGCGCGCGATCCTGCATTGGAAGAAGTCCGTGAACGCGTGAAAATTGAGTGGATGGATAAGCGCCGCCGCAATGCAACTGACGAGTTGTACGATCAACTCGCTGAAAATTACGAGATTGAGATCGAGTCGCTGGTCGAGGACAGCGCGGAGTGAGGCTTTGTCTGCCTGTCATTGCTGTAGCGCTCTTGTTGGTGACCTGGCTGAGCCCCGCCGTGGCGCACGAAGTGAGGCCCGCCTATCTTCGCATCCAGCAGACCGGAGAACAGACTTTCAAAACGATGTGGCGCGTCCCGGCCAAGGGTGAATTGCGCCTCGGCATCTACCTGGAAATGCCGCAGCAATGCAAAGCTCAGGGTGATGTGCTGAGTTGGAAGGATGGCGCAACATTCGTCGAGCAAGGTAGCTGGATTTGCCCGGGTGGCCTGGTCGATAGTGAGGTGGTCATAAGGGGCATCGAGCTGATGATGACCGATGCCCTGGCCCGGGTCGAACGGCTGGATGGTACAACGCAGATTGCCAGGCTGACACCAACCGATAATTCATTCACGGTGACCGCGACCGAAAGCTGGGGTGAAGTGGCCTCCACCTACCTGGCCCTGGGTGTGGAACACATCCTGCTTGGCATCGATCACCTGTTATTTGTGCTGGCCTTGCTGTTGCTGGTGCCCAATACCCGCATGCTGGTATGGACCATCACCTCATTCACAGTGGCGCATAGTGTCACGCTGGCCGTAGCCACGATGGGTTGGGTCAACATACCCCAGAAGCCGGTGGAGGCGGTCATAGCGCTCAGCATTCTGTTCGTCGCGATGGAGATTGTGCATTGGAAGCAAGGCAAACCGGGCATAACCCGGCGCTGGCCGTGGCTGGTCGCGTTTACCTTCGGTCTTTTGCATGGATTCGGTTTTGCCGGCGCGCTGACGGAAATCGGACTGCCTGAGCACGCTATTCCGCTGGCCCTGTTGTTCTTCAACCTGGGAGTGGAAGCGGGGCAATTGATGTTCATTGCCGCAGTCTTGCTGCTGTGGGCCGCCCTCAGGCGGATGACCTGGCCAGACTGGGCCTGGCGGGTCCCGGTCTACGCCATCGGTTCCCTGGCGGCCTTCTGGACAATCGACCGTATCAACGGCTTTATCTGAACCAGTCGACCGACATGAAAATGCCCAGCCTGTTGGGTGTTAATCAGCTTAATTGCTTGACGCACCTGCCGAGAGAATAAAAGATAGTGCCTTCCGCCAGACATCAAGGAAATGTTTCCATGACCAACACGCATAAGACCGGCCTGATGCTACGGGCTATCGGCCTCAGCCTTTTTGTGTTGATGCTTCCGTTGTTTGCGTTTGCCTCCACCGAAGCGGCATTGGAAATGATAGACCTCACCACCCACTGGGCCGGCATACTGTCGCTGGTGATTTTTGTCGCGGCCTATTCCCTGGTCATCGGTGAGGAAGTCCTTCATCTGAGAAAGTCCAAACCGGTCATTGTGGCGGCTGGGCTGATCTGGGTGCTGGTGTCCATCGCGTTCATTCAGGCCGGTGACGTCGATCGGGCGCACATTGAAATTCGTGGAGATTTGCTGGAGTTCGTCGAGTTGTTCCTGTTCCTGTTGGCGGCGATGACCTTCATCAATACGATGGAAGAGCGCGGGGTGTTCGATGTGCTGCGCGTGTGGCTGGTGACGCAGGGTTTCTCACTGCGCAAAATTTTTTGGATTACAGGTGTCCTTGCGTTTCTGATTTCGCCGGTTGCGGATAATTTGACGACCGCATTGCTGATGGCTGCAGTGGCAGTCGCCGTGGGCGGCAGCAATACGAAATTTATCGCGATTGCCTGTATCAACATCGTGGTGGCCGCCAATGCCGGCGGAGCCTTCAGTCCCTTCGGCGACATCACCACGCTGATGGTGTGGCAGAAAGGCGTGGTCCAGTTCCAGGAATTTTTCGTGCTGTTCCTGCCTTCAGTGGTGAACTGGGTTGTCACTGCCGCCATTCTCAGTTTTGCGGTTCCAAAAGAACAACCGGAACCGGTCACGGATCAAGCTGAGCTGCAACATGGCGCCTGGATCGTTGTAGGCCTGTTCATCATAACCATCGCCATGGCGGTGACCATGCACAACGTTCTTCACCTGCCACCAGTAGTCGGCATGATGACCGGACTGGGCTTCCTTAAGCTGTTTGGCTATTACCTGGCGCGGCGCGATGTGCGGATAGCAAAGGGGCATGAACTGGCGAAAGTCGAAGGCACGGCGCTGGGTGTGGAAGCAGTTCACGAGGGTGAACACGAAAGCAATAAGAAAATTTTCGATATCTTTCATAGCCTACAACGCGCGGAATGGGACACGCTGATGTTCTTCTACGGTGTGATCATGTGCGTGGGTGGCCTGGGCGCCTTCGGCTACCTGGCAGCCGGCTCGGAGTTGATGTATGAAGGTATGGGCGCCACCACGGCCAACATCATTGTCGGTTTCGCTTCGGCCATCGTGGATAACATCCCGGTGATGTTCGCCGTGCTGGAGATGAATCCGGATATGTCGCAAGGGCAGTGGCTGCTGGTCACGCTAACAGCCGGAGTAGGGGGTTCGATGCTCTCGATCGGCTCCGCGGCCGGTGTGGCTGTGATGGGAACCGCCAGGGGAATCTATACTTTCTTTGGTCACCTGCGCTGGAGCTGGGCAATCGTTCTTGGTTATTTCGCCAGTATCGCGGTGCATTTCGCGGTCAATTCCTCATTGTTCACCTAAGCGTCCCAAAGATGCACCAGGCCATGTAGGAGCGAGCCTTGCTGGGACATGGATTTCGGTGCAACGGAAACGGTTTGATCAGGCGAATGCATTACACTGGCCTTCATTTCAGGGTTCGGAGAGTCGAATGACCGCCGCAAAGCAATCCGGCGTTGGGCTAAAACGGGAAATCGGCCAACTGGGATTCAGCACCATAGCGCTCAATGGCACCATTGGCGCCGGGATTTTTGCTCTGCCCGCCATTGCGGTCGAGCGAGCCGGCCTGTTCAGCCCCTGGTTGTTTGTCATTTGCGGCTTGCTGATCATGCTGGTCGTACTCACTTTATCGAGGGTGGCAAGCTATTTCCGCGATACCGGTGGGCCGGTTACCTATGCGACTGCAGCATTTGGCCCGTTTGTCGGGTTTCAGACCGGTTGGATGTTGACGTTGTCGCGGGCGGCTTCATTTGCAGCAAACGCGCACCTGATGGTGACCTATGCCGGCTGGTTCTGGCCGCCGCTGCTCGATGGTATTCCACATTCAACGGCAGTGGCTGTGGTATGTGTTGCACTGACAGTCATCAACGTGATTGGCGTGAAGCAGGGCATGCTGGCGCTGTTCGCATTGACCTTTCTGAAGCTGCTGCCACTGGTCTTGCTGGTGATTTTCGGTATCGCAAAGACCAATCCACAGATCTTCACCGGCGCTGAAATCCCGCCGCTCGAATCTCTGGGGGAAACGGCGCTGATCCTGTTCTATGCTTTCGTGGGATTTGAAAGTGCATTAATACCCGCCGGCGAGGCGCGCAGTCCGCGCCGTGATATCCCCCGCGCCATGGTCAAGACCATACTGGCGGTCGCCATTTTCTATTTTCTGATCCAGGTGGTCACGATATCCGTTGCGCCGGATATCGCAGGCAGCAAAACGCCGCTGGCCGATGTGGCCCTGATCCTGATGGGGTCCGCCGGTGCAGCCGTTCTCACGCTGGGCGCTGTTTTTTCCATTACCGGCAATCTCACATCGAGCATGCTTTCAGCGCCGCGCATGGTGTATGTCATGGGGCATGACGGCAGTTTGCCGCGCTGGTTTTCGATTGTTCACCCTAAGTACCGCACGCCGGCCAATGCGATCATGTCCTACGGCCTGTTTGCCATTTTGCTGTCGCTGAGCGGAGGATTCGTATTCCTGGCCGTGATGAGCACTGCGGTGCGGCTGCTGGTCTACGTGATGTGCATTCTGACTCTGCCGGTGCTGCACAAAAAACTCGGGGAATACGAGGGGCAGTTCAGCTTGCCGGGCGGCATGGCCATTCCCGTTTCGGCCCTTTTACTGACTCTGTGGCTGATGACCCATGCCTCCCTGCAATCCTGGCTGGCCACCGGCGGTTTCATACTTTTAGGTGGTTTTCTCTATGTGTTTACACGCAGCAAGCAGCCCGAAGCGCCGGAATCGCCCTGATTTCCGGCTTGAGTGATAATCTGTACTACGAATTTTCATAAAGTCGGCGACAATTTTCCCTCAACCGCAGGTCCATTGCCGCCAAGTGAACAATAATTTCGCTATGGATAGAGGACGACGTTCATGGAAAAAATGAAAATTTTTTCACCAAAGTTACCGTTCACTGTAATGAAGTCATTGTTGATTTTCAGCATTGCTTTGCTTGTTTGTCAAAGCGCTGTATTCGCCCAGGGTGTCAGCTACGAGCAAGTTGGCCGTTGTTGTGACAACGGGTGGCGAGGATGGCCGGCAGAGGATCCTGGATGACTCCGGCCACGTCGTTTTCGTGCTGGATTTCGAGCCCGCGGCGCCGGACACGGCCAGACGGGAGGGCGTCTTCATCGGTGATCTGAACGACACCCTCCATGTGGACAGCCTGGAGTGGCGTTGGACTCCTGATCAGTAAGCAGCGTATCTGGAGGATACTCCTCCAAACCGGGTACCTCCGCCAGGTACTGCTTATTTGTGCAAGGGTTGCTCACATAAATTTGGATGCCACGTACAAATATCGTTAATTGCATTCACTATTCGTGGCTCGGAAATAGGTCTGGGTCAGTTCGCCTTTTTCGCACACGATCACCATGGCGAGCCAGTTCCCGACGAAATGATCTGCATCCTTTTGACCGATCGATTCGACCAGTTGCGGGTACATATCTCCTTTGATCAGCTCATATTCTTCACGGGACCGGCGACGGTACCAGTCGCTGCCATCCGAATGTGAGACATGGGCGAATCCCGCAGACTGATACAGTTCCCGGTAGGTTTCAAGTGTTTCCAGGGCGTAGGTCAAGCCTTCCATTTTGAAGAAATACTTCATGTCTTCGCTGATGGTGTCTTGCGTTGTGGTCCATTCGTAACTACTCACCGAGCCACCCGGCCTGAGCACGCGGAAACACTCGGTAAAAATCCCGGATTTATCCGGAATCTGGGTGAACGCGCCGGAACTGATGACCAGGTCGAAATGCTGATCAGGAAAAGGCAGCGGACCGGGTTCCACCAGCAGGAATTCGCATTTTGATTGCAGCCCATTTTTCTGAGCCCGCTCACGTGCGCTTTCGATCAGATGCGGTTCGAGATCGATGCCCGTGGTTTCGGCGCCAAGTTTTTCAGCCAGGTAACAGTCCGGTCCGCCCAGTCCGCAGCCGATATCCAACACGCGCTTGCCCTGCAGATCAAGTCCTTCCACCATCTTGTCCACACTTCCGAAACCGCCCGGAGCCATGAAACCCTCGCCCCAAATCAACTCGAGCATTTTCATCATCGCGTCGTGATATTCGATATCGTGTCCCAAGTCTCTGTTCCCTGTTCGTTGTTGTTGTAATCTTCAGTTTATACTGTCGGGCTGGTGGATAATAAGTCGCGCGTAGCGGCAACAGGCCAGAGGCCATTCTGAATTTTCTGATGGAGAAACCATGTTATTCCGATCCCTGATGTTTCCTCTATGTACATCCCTGATTCTCGGTGCCTGCGATATCCACATTGATTCCAAGGATCTGGAACACGCGGAGCGCCACAGTTCGGAGCAAGCCAATACCCTCGAAATTGGCCGGCCGGTTTTTCCGATTGATACCGATCGTGCATACGACCCGGATTCAGTAGCCGCCTATGCCGGTGATCATGCCGAAGTGTATGCGCATATCGATCAATCGCTGCCAGTGCACACTAAAGCCTTGCAGCGCTGGATGCGGCAGCGTTCCATCAGCGCCCAAAACGACGGTATTCAGGAAATGGCTGAAATGCTGCGAGCAGACCTGGAGGCGCTGGGTTTCCAGGATACCGCTCTGGTGCCGACGGATGGCCATCCCGGTGTCTGGGGCCATTACGATGCGGGGGCGGAAAAGACCCTGTTGGTGTACATGATGTACGACGTCCAGCCGGTCAACCCCGAAGACTGGGACAGCCCCCCGTTTGAAGCCAATATCGTAGACCATGAGTTGGGCAGAGCCATCATGGCGCGCGGCGCGGTCAATCAGAAGGGTCCGGAACGAGCCTTCCTGAACGCATTGGAATCCATCATTGCTATCGATGGAAAACTGCCAGTCAACCTGATGGTTGCGGCCGAGGGCGAGGAAGAACTGGGTTCACCTCATTATCCGCAGATCGTGGATGCCTACGAGGACCGTATGCGTGAGGCGGACGGCGTGCTGTTCCCGATGTCGGTGCAGAGGCCGAATGGCAAGCCAGGCATGTTTCTCGGAGTGAAAGGTATCCTTTATTTCGAGATGGAGTCGAAGGGGGGTGCATGGGGTGGTCCGCAAAATGCTGAAATTCACGGCTCCTACAAGGCCATTGTCGACTCGCCGACGCTGCGACTGATCCAGGCGATTGCCAGCCTGACCACAGAGGACGGCAACACCATCCTGGTACCGGGCTACTACGACGGAATCCGCCCGCCTACGGCCGAGGAACAGGAGTTGATCAACGGCGTCGCTGCAACGCGAGATGATAAGCGACTGCTGCAGTCACTGGGTATTGCACACTGGATTGATGATTTGTCCGGGCGCGACGCGATCGTCGAGTCGCTCTACGTTCCCTCGCTCAATGTCGATGGCATCTGGTCCGGCTACACCGGGGAAGGCGTGAAAACCATACTGCCGCATATCGCCACGGCAAAAATCGACTCACGACTGCCGGTTGGCATGGACCCGGACGAGGCCCTGGCCAAAATCCGCGCCCACCTGGACGCGCAGGGCTTCGAGGACATCGAACTGCGTAAGCTGTCCGCATACCCGGCTGCCCAGACTTCGGTGTCCGCCGGCCTGGCCCAGGCCATCATCGGCGTCTATAACAAATACTCGACCGGCTTATCCATCCAGCCCCGAATCCAGGGCAGCGCCCCCTTCTACCAGTTCACCGACCGCCTCGGCCTGCCCCTGGTCCCGGCCGGCCTCGGCTTCGGCAGCGGCGCCCACGCACCCAACGAAGTGTTCCTGATAGAACCCGGCCCCGACGTCCCGGTCGCCGGCCTGGCCGACATCGAAAAATCCTACGCCGACATGATCTATGCCCTGGCAGGGGAGAACTGAGGCGAAATGCCACGCATCACCACATGAGCCAACCGACGAGGAGGTGAATTTTTTAACGCAAATTAGAGCAAATTACGCCAATTACGCAAATTAAAAACATCTTGGGGTTGGGCAGCGCCGGCTGACAGGCCTTGCTCTGGCATTGGCGCCAAAGCCCGATTTCAGTTTGATGGTGGCAGGACCGTTCCACACATGACAAGCAAGCAATAAATTGCTCTTTCTTGTTCTTTAATTTGCGTAATTGGCGTAATTTGCTCTAATTTGC
>PVMS01153007.1_pt1 | contig 10374 bp, 9 predicted proteins | sample 1853461 | NCBI WGS metagenome assembly PVMS01 (sample SAMN08582032, study PRJNA380276) | Marine sediment metagenome, whole genome shotgun sequencing project. | isolation source: ocean sediment barecode stripped | collected 2017
AGTCGGACCTAACGGTATCGGTATCGGTGTCGGCATCCTCTCCGGCGGCAATTAATTCAGCCTCCAGATTGCCGCCCAGGACAATATCTGTTCCACGACCCGCCATATTCGTCGCGATCGTAATGGCTCCCGGGCGCCCAGCCTGCTGCACGACGATAGCCTCACGTTCGTGCTGTTTCGCGTTCAGCACTTCGTGGTCGATCTTGCGCTCCTGGAGGAACGACGACAGTAATTCCGAGGTTTCGATTGACGTCGTACCAACCAGAACTGGCTGGCCTCGCTCACGACAGTCTGAAATGCCCTCGATAATCGCTTCGAATTTGTCTTTTTGCGTCAGGTAGACAAGATCGGCATGGTCGGCGCGGATCATGTCCTTGTGCGTTGGAATGACGACGACCTCGAGGCCATAAATTTGCTGAAACTCGAATGCCTCGGTGTCCGCCGTACCTGTCATACCGGACAGGTTGTTGTACAGGCGAAAAAAGTTCTGAAACGTGATCGATGCGACGGTCTGGTTTTCCTGCTTGATCGACACGCCTTCTTTGGCCTCGACAGCCTGATGCAGACCATCTGACCAGCGCCGGCCAGGCATTGTGCGACCTGTAAACTCGTCCACTATCACCACCTCGCCGTCCTTGACGATGTAGTCGACATCCTTCTGAAAAATGACATGCGCTCGTAGCGCCGCGTTCAGGTGGTGCAACAGGCGAATATTTGATGCGTCGTAAAGACTCTCGCCCTCCTCGAGAAGCCCCGCCTTCATCATTAGCAATTCAACCTTCTGATGGCCGTCTTCGGTCACATGCGCCTGCTTGCCTTTCTCATCCTTCGTGTAGTGACCACGCTTCACAAGCTTGCAGACGCCGATTTTTTCGCTGTCATCGACCAGCACGACATCAGCCTGTTGCTCATCACCGATATCAATTGCCTCATCGAGACTCAGCACATCGCTTTGCTCGCCGTTTTCTCCGGATGATGTGACCGGCATGCCTCGCAGGTCTTTCAGCCGGACATTTTTTACGAAAATGTCGTAATTGGTGGGCTCTTCGGTCTCGTTGTGTTCGGTGAGTTTCGGCACCAGCTTGTTGATCTGCGCGTACAGATCGGTGCTGGCCTCGGCCGGGCCCGAGATGATCAGCGGCGTGCGTGCCTCGTCAATCAGAATCGAGTCGACCTCATCGACAATCGCAAAATTCAGCTTGCGCTGTGCCTTGTCGTCGAGCGAGAAAGCCAGGTTGTCGCGCAAGTAGTCAAAGCCGAGTTCATTGTTGGTCGCGTACGTGATGTCGCTGCTGTAGGCCTCGCGCTTTTCAACCTGCGTCTGCCCGCTCCGCGTAACGCCTACACTAAGCCCAAGGAACTCGTAGACCGGACGCATCCAGTCCGCGTCGCGTTGCGCCAGGTACTCGTTGACCGTCACGATATGGACGCCGTCACCGCTTATGGCGTTAAGGTAGGCCGGTAACGTAGCGACGAGTGTTTTACCTTCACCCGTGCGCATCTCGGCAATATTGCCGTCGTGCAAGACCATGCCACCGATCAGCTGCACGTCGAACGGACGCATGCCCAGCGCGCGCAACCCTGCCTCACGGGCAACCGCAAAAGTCTCCGGCAAAAGTTCGTCTAGCGTCTCTCCGTCGTTGTAGCGCTGCCGGAATTCGTCTTTCTTCGCGCGCAGCGCGGTATCGTCGAGCTGCTGCAGGCCCTCTTCGAGAGCGTTGATTTTGGAGACGACTTTCGAGTACTGACGCAGTAGTCGTTGATTACGGCTACCGAAAATACTGGTGAAGAATTTGGCCACGTGGGCTCCTGCAAAAAATTGGCGCGCAAAGCCCGCTATTCTATCGAAACTGGCAGACAGCTTCCTGAATTATGGGTGTTTTTCGGGATAACAAGTCATCCGCGCCATGAAGGCCCGGGCGGTACTATTTTGACGATTCGCGGATGAAATTAACAGGATTGACGCGGCTTCCGTTCTTCAGCACTTCGAAATGCAGATTAGGACCGGTCGCACGCCCTGTCTCGCCCATTCGCGCTACCGCCTGACCTTTCTTCACTTCGTCGCCGACAACAACCAGATTTTCCGCGTTGTGCGCGTAGCGAGTCGAATAGCCATTGCCGTGATTAATCTCGACCATGACACCGTAACCGTAGCGATCGGCCGACCAGGTGACAACGCCATCGGCAACGGCCGAGACCGGGTCACCGTTCTTACCAGCGAAATCGATTCCCGTGTGATTCGCGGGCTTGCCCGTGAACGGGTCAGTACGCTTGCCGAAATACGACGATATCCAGCCAGAGTCGACCGGACGCCCCTGCGGGTACACACGGTCTTTCAAATTCTGGCCCATCAATACGCTTTCAAGCACGCCTAACTGTGCTTCACGATTATTAAGCTGATCGCCAAGTGACTGCATCGATTCAACCAGCTCGGGTATTGCGACATTGGAGCCGGTTGCGACAGGCTCTTCCGGACCGCCCAGGGCGGGCGCCGTGTTAAAATCGAATTCCCCGTCCTCGAGGTCCGCCATATTGGTTAAGCGACGGCCTAATGCGTCCAGGCGAATGATGCGCGCGTTCATCTGCGCAATGCGAATCGCCAGCGCATCGAGTGTATCTTCGTTGCCCTGGCGAATTGAGTATATGTTTTCGCGCTCCAGCTGCAGTTCATCGTTTAGCTTTGCGACTTCGTTCATGCTGATACCCGAACCAGTGATCGTCGAGTACCAATAACCTCCGGCAAATCCGAAGGCAGATAGAACACCGGCGCAAACGACAGCAGCAGCCGTGGCCGAAAGGCCGGACAGGTTCAGTTGCCTGGGCTTCCCAAAGCCCTTGCCGAAAATGACTACATTCATCGAGTTCGCCTCAGATGCGCTTGCGTCGTCTTGTTGTTATTCGATTCTCTCTCTATTGAACAACAGGTATGAGGCCATTTCTGGCAGCATTCTAATTCTGTAATCCTGTGTTCAATTTTCACTTCGGTAGCCCCGCTGTCGTAGGACAAAGTCCCTTAGACCGGTGGATTTGCGACCCCGCCTTTCAGCGGGTTTGCCCTTATCGGAAGCGACAATATGCATAATGTCGGTTTTTAATACAAGATAAGGCCTCCCGAACGGTGACTAAAGTCCCCAGAAATCGGGCCAAATCGCTAACTACGTCACATTTTTATGCCTATAAAACGCCTCGAAAACCTACTTAATCCTAATAATGACGGGGGTTTAGGCGATATTATCCGCCACGCTCAGGACATGGGAGAGCTGGTGCAAAGCTTGCAACAGCAACTACCCGAGGAGTCTGCGGCAAACATAATTGCCGCCAATGTTCGCGACGATGGCGAACTCGTTGTATTAGCCAGTTCACCGGCCTGGGCGGCCAAACTTCGATTCGAGGCAGACGTGTTGATGGCGGCGGCACGCCGGTCCGGGGCGGAAGTTTCATCTTGCAGGGTTCGCGTCAGTCGCGGCTGAAGCCGCTCCCACAACTAGTCGTCCAGGTGGATGTTCACGCGACGATTGCGCTTACCCTTTTTCTCAACTTTGCCGATGCGAACAGCGCCAACTTCGGCGGTTGAATGCAGGTGCGTGCCACCACAAGGCTGCAAGTCGACACTGTCAATTTCCAGCAGACGAATACTGCCTTTTCCTCGCGGTGGTTGAACCGACATTGTGCGCACCAATTCTGGCTGTGCATCGAGCTCCGCTTCGCTGATCCAGCGACAACTGACCGCGTGATCTGCCGCGACGAGTTCTCGCAAAGCGGCTGCAACGGCCTCCTTATTGACCGTTTCTTCCATGTCAAAATCCAGACGGCTTTTCTCAGCTGAGATATTGCCGCCCGTTACGCCATAGTGCAGCACGGAACCGAGAAGATGCATTGCCGTGTGCATGCGCATATGGCGATAGCGACGTTCCCAGTCGAGACTAATGCGCACGCTATCGCCAACTGCTGGCATTTCCGCGCCTTCCGCAAGGATGTGCCGAATAGAACCGTCCTCTCCGTAACGGGTATCGACAATCGCGACAAAAGCAGCGGCGAATGAGAGCGTTCCTGTGTCGCCCGGCTGACCGCCACCCAATGGATAGAAGACAGTTCGGTCGAGAATCAGAGCCCCTTCTGCCGCAGCCACGACAGTGGCATCACATTCCTGCAAATAAGAGTCCTCGCGAAACAGTTCTTCAGTCATGCTCAATATGTTCCGCGGTATCGACCGCCATCGACGAGAATGTTCTGCGCAGTAATGTAGGCAGCCTGCTCGCTGCAAAGAAAGGCACATACCGCGCCGTACTCGTCCGGATCGCCAGGACGCCCGGCAGGTATCGTGTCAAAGAAACTCGCGTTAAATTCTTCAGGGGGCTGACCGGCCTGTTCAGCTCTCGCACCCAGAATTGCCGACATGCGCCCCGTCGCGAAATAGCCTGGCAACAAATTATTGATCGTTACGTTGTGTCGTGACGGGTCTCGAGCAATTCCGGATACAAATCCGGTTAACCCGGAACGCGCACCGTTCGACAGGCCGAGCTCGGCTATCGGCTGCTTCACGGCGCTGCTCGTAATATTTACGACGCGACCAAAATTACGATCAATCATGCCGTCAAGCGTTCTGCGGATCATGTCGATTGCCGTATACATATTGGCGTTGACCACCTCGAACCAGTCTGCCTGGCTCCAGTCGCGGAAGTCCCCTGCTGGCGGGCCGCCTGCATTGTTGATCATTATGTCGGGATTTGGACAAGCCGTCAGAAGTGCCTCACGACCTGCGTCGGTTGTCACGTCGGCAATGATTGCGGTCACTTCACCGCCACCCGCCGCGGCGATTTCTTCCGCCGCCTCGTTGAGACTGTCTTCAGTCCGACCAGAGATCCAGACGTTGACGCCCTCTTTTGCCAGTGCGAGCGCACACGCTTTGCCGAGTCCGCGACTCGAGGCGCAGACGATAGCCGACTTGCCGGCAATGTTCAGGTTCATTTAAGCGTAGGAAGGTGTTGCGTACGAGATCGGTGCTTTCTGCGGGTCTTCAAAAGTGACCTCATCCCAGGCCGATTCTTCTTCCAACAATGCCCGTAACAACTTGTTGTTGAGATCGTGCCCGGACTTGTACGCCCGAAACTCGCCGATGACGCAGTGTCCGAGTAGATACATGTCGCCGATCGCGTCGAGAATCTTGTGGATCACGAATTCGTTTGCGTAGCGAAGCCCATCCTCATTGAGGATGCGATAGTCATCGAGAACGATAGCGTTATCCATACTGCCACCGAGAGTAAGGTTGCGCTCGCGCAGTGCCTCAACATCGCGCAGAAAGCAAAATGTTCGTGCGCGGCTGACTTCCTTCAGGAACGACGTTGAAGAAAAATCGATCGTCGCGTCCTGCTTCAGTTTGTTGAATACGGGATGATTGAAATGCACCTCAAAATTCACTTTGAAGCCATTAAACGGTACGAGTTCAGCCCATTTTTCGCCATCCTCGACCCGCACCGTGCGCTTGATGCGAATGAATTTCTTTGCAGCCTGTTGTTCTTCAATTCCTGCGGATTGCAGCAGAAAAACAAACGGCCCCGCGCTGCCATCCATAATCGGAACTTCCGGTGCGGAAAGGTCGACATGACAGTTGTCGATACCCAGTCCTGCAAGTGCCGACATCAGGTGTTCGACTGTTGCGACTTTTACGCCATCCTGCACGAGTGTCGTGCCTAGCATCGTCTCACCGACGAGCCTCACATCCGCCTTGATATCGACAGGGTGGTCGAGATCCACGCGACTGAAAGTAATTCCTGAGTTCTCCGCTGCTGGCCGCAGCGTCATGTAGACCTTTTCGCCGGTGTGTAGACCAACTCCGGTTGCCCGGATAGTTGTCTTCAAAGTTCGTTGTTTCAGCATTGACGAATTTGTCGTTCCTGAGAATGGCGCAAGATTATCACATCACGGAAAAACGTCAAGAATTCAATCTCTTAGCATACTTCGATCAGGCAGAATAGGAGGTGCCGGATTCGGCGGGTAGGAAAGTGCCGGCCCGGGTGACCCGGGCCGGCGAGCGGAGGTATTCCTGTGACGGTGTCCTTGCCGTCAGTCAGCCTGGCGTCGCAGAAATGCCGGGATATCCAGCAATTCTTCCTGCAAACCGGCATCTTCGAGTCCATCGCCTACGGCGCGTTGACGCTGCACCGTCGGTTTGTCGAGACCGTGATAATTGGGCTCTGCGGCAACAGCAGCCGGACGCCGCACTATTCGCATCGGCGATTCCGCATTCGACGCTGCGTGGCCGAGGCCTGTCGCGACGACCGTTACCCGAATCTTGTCAGTCATGTCCGGATCAATAACCGTACCGACCACAACCGTTGCATCATCCGAAGCGAATTCCTTAATCGTATTACCCACTTCCTGGAATTCACCGATCGACAAATCCGTGCCAGCCGTGACATTGGCAAGTATGCCGTTGGCGCCGGCCAGATTGATGTCTTCGAGTAACGGGCTCGAAATAGCAGCTTCTGCTGCCTCGCGAGCTCGGTCTTCACCGGATGCCTCACCTGATCCCATCATTGCCATACCCATCTCAGCCATAACCGTTTTGACGTCGGCAAAGTCGACATTAATCAGGCCCGGTCGCGTAATGAGTTCGGCGATGCCCTGCACTGCACCCTGCAACACCTGGTTAGCTGAGCGAAACGCGTCAAGCAACGTTGTTTCTCCACCCAGCACGGCCAGCAATTTTTCATTCGGAATGGTGATCAGAGAGTCGACATGTTTGCCCAGTTCGGCAATACCATGCTCGGCAATCGTCATCCGCTTGTTGCCTTCCATCTGGAACGGTTTCGTCACAACAGCAACCGTGAGAATTCCAAGCTCTTTGGCAACCTGGGCGACAATTGGTGTTGCACCGGTACCGGTACCGCCACCCATGCCGGCCGTGATGAACAACATGTCGGCACCTTCGATAACCTCATGAATCCGGTCACGGTCCTCCATAGCTGCCTGGCGGCCAATATCAGGGTCGGCACCTGCGCCGAGACCTTTGGTGATATTGCAGCCGATTTGTAGCGCCGTCCGTACGCGGGCACTCTTCAGAGCCTGTGCATCGGTGTTGGCGCAAATAAAGTCGACACCTTCAATACCGGTATCGACCATGTGAGCCACGGCATTTCCACCACCGCCACCGACACCGATGACTTTGATGACCGCGCTCTGATTATGCGCATCCATTAGTTCAAACATTGATACTTCCTCCGCTTTTAGACCTCTTCATGGGAACACTCTGTTTCCCGTTCTTATTCACCTGCATCGCTCACTTTCATCGCTCTGCAAGAACCCTTAAAACTGCCCGCCGAACCAGGCTTTCATCCGGTCCCAGACATCATTCAGGTTGTGGCTGATTGGTGTCGCTCGCGTTGTACGTCGACTCAGGCTCTCATAGCCGTACAGCAGCAAACCCACGCCCGTCGCGTAAATCGGATTGCGCACAACGTCCATTAAGCCTTCAACGTATTGCGGCGAACCCAGCCGCACTGGCATATGAAATACTTCCTCTGCGAGCTCGACGGCACCCTCCATCTTGGCGCTGCCGCCTGTGATCACGACGCCAGCCGCAATCAGCTCTTCAAAGCCCGATCGGCGTAGCTCGTCGCGAATCAAGCCGAACAATTCTTCAAAGCGCGGCTCGACGATTTCAGCGAGCGTCTGTCGGGCAAGACGCCGCGGTGGGCGCTCACCAACGCTGGGCACCTCAATCGTCTCGTCAGGGTTCGCGAGTTGCGATAGTGCGCAGGCGTACTTGATTTTGATTTCTTCGGCGTACTGCGTGGGAGTGCGCATCGACACAGCAATGTCGTTGGTTACCTGATCACCCGCTATTGGAATGACCGCTGTGTGTTGAATCGCACCACCCAGGAACACGGCAAGATCGGTCGTGCCGCCGCCGATATCGACAATGCAGGAACCCAGTTCTTTCTCATCATCGGTCAGCACCGAGTAACTTGAAGCGAGCTGCTCCAAGACAATGTCATCCACCTCGAGTCCGCAACGCTGTATGCACTTCACGATGTTTTGCGCGGCACTTTCAGCGCCCGTCACCATGTGCACTTTCGCTTCGAGCCGAACACCGGACATGCCGATAGGTTCGCGAATCCCTTCCTGGTTATCGATAAGAAATTCCTGCGGCAGAATGTGCAGTATTTTCTGATCTGCAGGGATTGCTACTGCGCGGGCAGCATCGATCACCCGGTCGACATCACTGGAGCTGACTTCTTTGTCGCGAATCGCAACGATGCCGTGAGAATTAAGGCTGCGCACATGACTCCCGGCAATTCCCGTGTGCACGGAATGTATGTCGCAGCCCGCCATGAGCTCTGCTTCTTCAACAGCACGTTGAATCGAGTGCACTGTTGACTCGATGTTGACGACAACACCTTTCTTTAGTCCACGCGATGGGTGCGAACCAATGCCGACGACCTCAATCATGCCTTCGTCATTGATCTCACCAACGATCGCAACGACTTTGGACGTTCCAATGTCGAGCCCTACGATCAGGTTCTTGTCACCCCGTTTGGACATTCAGCGATCACCTCGCAACGCCAGCATTTCATCCATTGCCTCTTCCGCATCGTCGACCGGTGTACGCGATCCGTTGTTCCAGCCGATCGTGAAGCCATTGCTGTAGCGCATATCGACGTAATCGATTTCGGCCGCACGTCCGGTGATGATGTCGGCGACGATATCGAGAAACAGATCAGTACGTTCATCAACGTCGCGTCGGCCCAGCCGTACTTCGACACCGTTATTCAACGTCATGTCCCAGGCCCCGCGCGGGTCGAGGTGCACTCGGCGCAGGTCCAGTCCAACGGGTATCAGGCGGTCACGAACATCCAGATAGCGCTGCGCCACATCCGCAGACCGGTCTTCGGGCCCGCTCAGACGGGGCAATTCAGCCGGTATATGCCTGGCGTTGGCGACGAACAATTCGCCACGCACATTTAACAAACCACGTTCGCCCCAGATAGCGGCCGGTACTTGTTCGGTTACTGTGATACGCAGGCGGCTCGGCCAGCGGCGAGCAACCGTCGCCTGATCAATCCAGGATAATTCGACAATTTGTTGCTGCACGTCCGTGAGGTTCGCACTGACGAAGCCGTCCTCGAGCTCAGTACTGACAGCCTCTTCAATTTGCAGCGCCGTCACGCGTTGAAATGGCCCGTTGATCTCAATTGATCGAATCGGCCGGTCTAGCATGCTCGCACTCGCGAGGTAGGTTGCGACAACCGCCGCTACCGCAATCAGCGGCGCAACGATATGTTTGATCCGCAGCTTCGGCATCTGCAACCGCGGAGCTTTCTTCTGCTTTTTGCGTCGTGCTTGTTTACGCGTCATTAGCTGCCACCGAGATCTCGTTAGATCGCAAGTCATCGCGAACGCTGGCACTGGTTTCGAGAATCCGCCAGCAAAGTTCTGCAAAATCGATACCAGCCTGTTTTGCCGCCATCGGCACCAGGCTATGGCTCGTCATTCCGGGAATGGTGTTGACTTCGAGTACCTGCGGCTTGCCGTCATCGCCGGTCATGAAGTCAACGCGACCCCAGCCCGTGCAGCCGACTTCGTTGAAGGCAGCTGTCGCCAGCCTGGCGTACAACGCTTCGGTCTCATCATCGGTCGTTCCGGGACAGTGATATTCGGTGCGATCCGATTCGTACTTCGCGCGATAGTCGTAAAACACGCGCGGTGTTTCGATTCGAATACTGGGCAGCGCTTGCCCCTGGAGAACGCCAACGGTGTATTCGCCACCGACGATGCAGCGCTCCGCAAGCGCGATACCACCGAATGCGAGTGCAAGATCCACCGCTTCAAAGAGGTCTTCGCGCTCGAAAACCTTGGACATGCCGACACTGGAACCCTGCCCTGCAGGTTTCAGAATCATCGGAAATCCCAATGACTCGGCGGCCAGGATTGCGTCCGCCTGATGGCGTACTACCGCGTACTCGGGCGTCGGAATTCCAGCAGCCTCGAACAGATGTTTACTACGCACCTTGTCCATTGCGAGAGCCGATGCCATCACGCCACTACCGGTGTAAGGCACGTCAAGCCATTGCAGCGCACCTTGCAGGGCGCCGTCCTCGCCGCCGGTGCCGTGCAGAGCAATCCAGACACGATCAAACCCGGCTGCCGCGAACCTGATCAGATCCTGCTCCGCCGGATCCCAGGCATGTGCATCGACGCCTCGAGACTGCAATGCTTTGAGGACCGCAGCCCCCGTATCGAGTGACACCTCGCGTTCGACAGACGTACCGCCGAGCATGACAGCAACTCGACCGAATTCACGCGCATTGCTAATTGGCTTGCGCTCCTCGTGCAATACCACAACGTGGCTCATGGAGACACCTCGCCTACAAT
>PVMS01176188.1_pt1 | contig 10374 bp, 8 predicted proteins | sample 1853461 | NCBI WGS metagenome assembly PVMS01 (sample SAMN08582032, study PRJNA380276) | Marine sediment metagenome, whole genome shotgun sequencing project. | isolation source: ocean sediment barecode stripped | collected 2017
CCACTAGCTCTCCCAGAGCAGTGGGAGATAGTGTGATGGATGCCACCCAACAGGGTACGGATGTCTTTTTTGTATTGATTGGCGCGATCTTGGTTTTTGCCATGCACGCCGGTTTTGCGTTTTTGGAAGTTGGCACGGTTCGCAAGAAGAACCAGGTTAACGCCCTCATGAAAATTTTGGTCGATTTCTGTGTATCGACAGTAACCTACTTTTTTATCGGGTTCGCAGTAGCCTATGGCGTGACGTTCCTGGTCAGCGCCTCATCACTCAGCGGTGCCGACGGTGTATTGGGACCCGATTTTGCCAGCGGCTATAAACTGGTGCATTTCTTCTTCTTGATGACATTTGCCGCCGCCGTGCCTGCCATCATCTCGGGTGGTATCGCCGAACGGTCCCGCTTTGGTCCACAAATGTTGGCCACTGCCGTGATCGTCGGGCTGATTTATCCCTTCTATGAGGGCATGATCTGGAACGGTAATTACGGACTGCAGGACTGGCTGACTGCCAATTTCGGCGCGCCCCTCCATGACTTTGCCGGGTCTATTGTGGTCCACGGTATGGGCGGCTGGTTGGCCTTGGGGGCCGTCCTGGTGCTCGGTGCCCGCAACGGTCGGTACAATAGTGATGGATCTGTTATTGGCATTCCTCCATCCAACATCCCCTTCCTGGCGCTGGGGTCCTGGATCCTGTGTGTCGGCTGGTTCGGCTTTAATGTCATGAGCGCCGCTGCCGTGGGCGGCATTAACGGTCTGGTTGCCATAAATTCACTGATGGCCATGGCCGGTGGTGTGCTGGCAGCACTTGTTGTTGGCAAGAATGACCCGGGCTTTGTTCACAATGGTGCGCTGGCTGGTCTGGTCGCTGTTTGTGCAGGGTCTGACATCATGCACCCGGTTGGCTCGCTGGCCGTTGGCATCGGCGCTGGGGCCTTGTTCGTCGTTGCCTTTAACCTGTGCCAGAACAAATGGAAAATCGACGACGTGCTGGGCGTCTGGCCATTGCACGGTCTTTGTGGACTGTGGGGTGGTATTGCCGCGGGTATCTTCGGATTAGAAGCCCTCGGTGGCACGGGTGGTGTAACCTTTATGGGCCAACTCGTCGGCAGCCTGATCGGCGTTACCTTCGCCCTGGTCTGTGGCCTGATAATCTATAGTGCCATCAAGGCAACTGTCGGATTTCGCCTTTCTGAGGAAGATGAATTCATTGGTGCCGATCTGTCGATGCACAAAATCAGTGCTTATCCCGAAGACGACCTTCGTTAGGATAATCTAGCCATATCGAGTTTAAAGGGCGGCCAAGGCCGCCCTTTTTATTGTCTTGTCGCCGCGAATCTGCGCCGTTACAGTATCAGCGTTTCCTTTTTGTTCCAGTTGAGCCTAACGACAGCGACAGGCGATTAGTGTGTTGAATCCTAGACTTAAGCAATTACCCGGCCATACGTGGGACCAATTGCGTGCCTTGTTGGACCCGCTGACCCCTGGTCGGCCCGACCCGTTAAGCCTGACCATTGGCGCGCCCCAACATGCCATGCCTGCCTTCATTGCCGACATTCTGGACGCAGAGCGCGCAGGCTATGGCCAATATCCACCCATTATGGGGACGCCCGACTGGCAGGCCGCTGTCACAGCGTGGCTGGGACGTCGGTATGGTCTGACCGACATAGACGCGCACCGTCACATCCTGCCTGTATCAGGCACGCGCGAGGGCTTGTACAACGCCGCTTTTGTTGCGGTGCCCGAAACCAAGGCCGGTGCACAGCCTGCGGTGTTGATGCCGAACCCGTTCTATCAGACCTATGCGGCAGCAGCCGTTAGTGCCGGGGCAGAGGCGATTTATGTTGCGGCAACACCGGACAATGATTTCATACCCGACTTCACAGCCTTGCCAGAGGAAACCCTGGCACACACCGCGCTCATATACTTGTGCAGCCCCTCCAATCCACAGGGCGCGGTCGCCACGCGCAGCTATCTGGAACGCCTGATCCATTGCGCTCGAGCCCATGATATCGTGATCATTGCCGATGAATGTTACGGCGAAATCTACTCCGGAACGCCCCCTCTGGGGATTTTGGAAGTGTGTCGCGGTATGGCCTCTGATAATGGCGAGCCCTATGCCAATATTTTGTCGTTTCACTCACTGTCGAAGCGGTCCAATGTCCCCGGCCTACGGTCTGGTCTGGTGGTCGGCGATCCTGCCCTGATCACCGCTTATAAAGAGTTAAGATCCTATGGCGGCAGCACGTCGCCCCTGCCTGTTTTTGCTGCCGCCGCCGCCGCATGGAATGACGATGACCATGTCCAGGCCAATCGGATGCTCTATCGGCAGAAATTCGATATGGCAGACCGGATTATCGGCAACAAATATGGATATCAGTGCCCCGAGGGCGGTTTTTTCCTGTGGCTGGATGTCGGAGACGGCGAACAGGCAGCCGTCCACCTGTGGCAGCAGGCCGGCGTTCGTGTGTTGCCTGGGCAGTACCTGGCACGGACCGACAATACCGGCTTCAACCCCGGTGCGGCCTACATCAGGGTCGCCTTGGTCCAGTCCCTTGAAGTGACCGAAGAAGCACTGTCCCTTATCAGCGATAATCTATAGAATCACCGCAATGGCAAAACAAAGTGCATCATCGACCCAGCCAGCGACCCGGTCCTTTTTGCCGGACAGCGTCTCTGACATGCTGAAATTGCGCCTGACTGAACTTGCCGGGTTTGGCCTAATCGTCTTCAGTGCTGCGCTGGCTATGGCGCTGGTTACATTCAACCCAGCAGACCCCAGCGCCAATACGGGCACCAGCGGACTGGCGACCAATATGATTGGTGTGCCCGGCGCCTATGTCGCAGATATTTTGATGCAGACGGTCGGGGTGGCCGGGTTTTCACTGGTTCTGGTGTTGTTCTGTTGGGGCTGGCGTGTCGTCACACACCGCGGTCTGGGCAAAGTATGGCTTTATATCGCTCTGTTGCCACCCGGGCTGATTATCCTTTCGCTCAGCACCGCAGCCTTGTTCGAGGGCAGTGTGTGGGTTTTGCCATCAGGTTATGGTGGGTTCGTTGGTGCTGAGCTGTTGCGCGCGCTGGCAGGCCTGTTTACCGGCACGCCATTGGCAGGCTGGCCGGTGCCCCAGTGGCTGTTCGGCATCGTCTTTGCCATGGTTGCCCTGCCAATTCTGGTCCCGGCGACCGGGGTGCGATGGGATCAGTGGGGCACTTTGTTCGCCACAATTTTCGGGCCCGTGATCCGCACGGTTCTGTGGGTCTACAACAAAATTGCAGAAGCACTAGACGGCCGCACGGCCGATAAAGCCGCCAAACCCGTTTCTACGCGTCGCAAGGCCAAAGCGGCCCCAAAGGCAAAAACAAAACCGCGTTCCAAAAAAGCCAAGGTCAAGCGTGAGCCCGGCAAATTGCGCCCCGGCCACAGACTGGAAGACGAAAAACAGCCGAGCCTTGACCTGACCCCCAGCGAAGACAGCGAATTGCCGCCCTTGTCACTGTTGACAGAACCCAATGCCAGCACCCTGACTGGACCCGTCAGCAAAGAAGCGTTGGAACAGAATGCCCGCCTGTTGGAATCTGTGCTCGATGACTTCGGCGTGAAGGGCGAGATCGTGGAAGTGCGCCCCGGCCCTGTTATCACCCTATATGAATTGGAACCCGCACCGGGCACCAAGTCATCCAGGGTTATCGGCCTTGCCAATGATATTGCCCGGTCCATGAGTGCGGTCAGTGTTCGCGTTGCTGTTGTGCCGGGACGCAATGCCATCGGTATCGAGTTACCCAATGCCAAAAAAGAAATGGTCTATCTGCGTGAAATGCTGGCCTCGCGCAATTTTGAGAGGTCTTCATCCAAGCTGGCCCTGGCTTTGGGCAAAGATATTGGCGGGGCGCCTGTCATTGCCGATCTGGCCTCGATGCCCCATCTGTTGATCGCCGGGACCACCGGGTCTGGTAAATCCGTTGCGGTGAACACAATGATTCTGTCGTTAATCTTCCGGATGACCCCGAAAGACTGCCGCTTCATCATGATCGACCCAAAAATGTTGGAACTGTCAGTCTATGACGGCATTCCTCACTTGTTGACCCCCGTGGTGACCGACCCGCGCAAGGCCGTGGTCTCGCTGAAATGGGCCGTACGGGAAATGGAAGATCGCTACAAGGCAATGTCGCAGCTTGGTGTCCGCAATATGGCCGCCTACAACGATCGACTGCGCGAAGTGACCGCCAAAGGCGAGAGCTTGTCGCGGACAGTCCAGACCGGTTTTGACACCGACACGGGTGAGCCCATTTATGAAGAACAGCTGCTGGACCTGACGCCCATGCCGCTGATCGTGGTCATTGTCGACGAAATGGCTGATCTGATGATGGTCGCCGGAAAGGATGTTGAAGGGTCTATTCAGCGTCTCGCGCAAATGGCCCGTGCGTCTGGCATTCATCTGATCATGGCGACCCAACGCCCATCGGTCGATGTCATCACCGGCACGATCAAAGCCAACTTTCCAACGCGCATCAGTTTCCAGGTCACGTCCAAAATCGACAGCCGCACAATCCTGGGTGAACAGGGTGCCGAACAGCTGTTGGGCCAGGGTGATATGCTTTATCTGGCAGGGGGCGGCCGCGTGACCCGCGTGCACGGCCCCTTTGTCGGTGACGAAGAAGTTGAACGCGTGGTCAAGTTCCTGCGGGCGCAAGGTCAGCCCGATTATGTCACGAACGTCACAGAGGAACCTGAAGGCGGGTTCGAAACCATCCTCGACATGGCCGGGGGCGGGGCTGGTAAAGGCAGTGGCGACGAACTATATGACCAGGCCGTCGCTCTGGTGGCCCGCGAAGGCAAGGCGTCGACCAGTTTTGTCCAGCGACATCTGCAGATTGGCTATAACCGTGCCGCGCGACTGATCGAACGGATGGAAAAGGACGGCGTCATAGGCCCGGCCAACCATGTCGGCAAGCGCGAAGTCCTGGTCAGCGACCACAGCCAATAAATCCTTCTCTGCAATGTTAATGTTACAGTCATCTTATCCGGGCTATGGTCTGACCATGAAATTACCTCTGCGCCATATTGCTGCCATTGCCATCATCGCTGGCCTGACGGTCAGCCCCGGTTTTACCCAGGAAGCCGATCGACTGACACCACCCTCTGGCAACGATGACGGCACGCCATTTGTTGTCGATGAGAGTGTGGATTCAGGTGTTGATCCGTGGGTTGACCCTGATCTGTCGGATGCAGCGCAACCGCTTGTTAGTCTTCAGGAAATTGAGGATTATTTGCAAAGCTTATCGCAGATACAAGCCCAATTTATCCTGATCGGACCGGATTATCGCACCAGCCGCGGGACATTTTCACTGAGCAAACCTGGCCGCATCCGTTTTGAGTATGACCCTCCGGATGAGCTGCTGATCGTCAGTGACGGCAAAGTCATATCATTGGTCGACTATGATTTGCGGCAAGTCACCCGCTGGCCCATCAAGAAAACACCCCTGCGCCCGTTGGTGCGGTCTGGCGAAGTGTTTGGTGAAGACGTGACAGTGACAAGGATGGTGCAACAGGGTGATCAGATCCGGGTTTTGATTGCCGAAGCTGGTGAAGAGGACGATGGCGCTATGGAATTGGTGTTCCGCCAATTCCCACTGCGTCTGAAGGGGTGGGAAATCATCGACGGCCGCGACAATCGAACGATTATTGTCCTTGAGAACCTGGAAACCGACGTAGACCTGGCTGATAGTTTGTGGACCTTTAAAGACCCCAGACCAAAAAGAAGAAGCCGGCCGGGTCGATAAACAATAGAGCTTCAGTTGAGGGGTTGTTGCAATGGTTTTCACGGTGATGAATCACTGAAAAAGCAATGATGATTCTCGAGTCGTTTTCCATTCGGCGAAGCGCTTCGAGCACCTATACCAAAATCACTAAATATTTTGTCACGCAGCCGGTTTGATAACAATCTGTATTCATGCATCTTTTAAGTGAATACATGATTAGAATGATCAACTGTCAAAACTAATGGTTGATATTTGTCTCAGTTTACACCACATACACGCCACGATGGCGTTTGAGGTGCTCCTGACACACCCCTCCCTTAGTGTTGCGCACCGAGCCATTATTGGTACTGGACCCCCCTCCAGATACCTGGCGCTATTAGCGCTCAGCCCGACTAGGTCATCCCCCTAGTCGGGCTTTTATATTGTGGCCAATTCAGAGTACAAGAAGGGGACGATCAACCCAGGGGAATCCTTTGTCAGAACAAGACCAGTCAGACAACGCCAGCGACGAAGAAATTGACGAAGAAGTGGCCCTGATCCTCAGTTCCCTGCGGCGTCTGCGCAGTGTCATCGAACATGCAGACTGGTTCCACCAACTGGGCCAGCCCCTCGGCGGCATCACGACCGGTCTGGCAGAAGATTATGTCAGTTTATTGGGCTTTCCCGGCACCTGGGTGGCCTCGGTTGCCGATTGGGAGCACGCGGCCATTGCAGCCGAGAACCCCGAGATCAACAGCGATAGCTGGGAAGCCGAGGAACAATTGCGCGTTCACCTGACTAGCGAAGCCACGATGATCTTTGGTGAGCAAGAACTGCATGACGCACTTGAGGCCATTACAATAACGGCGGGGCCAATCATATTCGATGCGGCCGCCAACGCGGCGGCCATGTGGGGCGTTGACGACGACGGCATTGTCGAAGCCTGCGCCGGAGCTGCCTTGCAAGCCTGCTACAACGCAGCCCTTGTGATTGTTGCCGAGGAAGAAGAAACCCACCCCTGTGCCCTGAAGTTTGGCCTGTTCGAAGCCGGTCACTGGCCCATAGGCATTGTCGGGCAATCCTTTAACATTTTCTAGCCCCTACCGAATTGAAAGCTCTTCATGAACCTTCGCATTTCTACCTGGAATATTAACTCTGTTCGTTTACGCATCGGTCTGGTCGAACGTTTTGTCCAAGAGGTCAAGCCTGATGTCCTCTGCCTGCAGGAAATCAAGGTGGATGACCCCTTGTTTCCTGCCGACGCTTTTTACGACATGGGGTACGAGCATCATGCAATTGCCGGACAAAAGGGTTATCACGGTGTCGCTACCCTGTCCCGGATCCCTATCAAAAAATGGGAGCGCAGGAACTGGTGTGGCAAAGAAGAAGCCCGCCATGTAGTTGCGACCTTGGATTGCGGTCCAAAAACTGGCATTGACGTTCATAATTTTTATATCCCCGCAGGCGGCGACATCCCTGACCCGGCCGAAAATGACAAATTCGCACACAAGATGCAGTTTCTCGACGACGTCAGCGCCTGGTTTCGAGATGAAGAGAACCCAGGACATGCCAAAATACTGGTTGGGGACCTCAATATCGCCCCGTCGGAACACGATGTCTGGTCCCACAAGCAGCTGCTGAAAGTCGTGTCGCACACACCCCTCGAGGTTGAAAAGCTGGGCATTCTGCAGGACAGCCTCAACTGGGTTGATGCCGTACGCCACCTGGTGCCCGAACCTGAAGAACTATACAGCTGGTGGAGCTATCGATCCAAAGACTGGCGGGTCAACAACAGGGGTCGTCGACTGGACCACATCTGGGTCACCAAGCCCCTGCAGAAAGGCCTAAAGGCCATGCAAATTGATGATGACACCCGCGATTGGGTCAAACCGTCAGACCACGCACCCATCACGGTTGATCTGGACCTGTCCTAGAACTCTATGACCAGGCCATCTCGGGACACAACAGTGCCCGGCCGCGCCTTTGTCGCCTGGGCCGCAATATTGTCCATGAACGCATCGTCATGGGCAGGATCGTGATGGAATATCACGAAGGTCCCGACTTGCCCGGCCTCTGCAAGTTGCATTCCCGCTTGCCAGCTAGAGTGACCCCGCCCCTTGCGGCTGGAATATTCCTCTTCGGTATAGGAGCAGTCATAAATCAGTATATCTGCGCCATCGATGAACGCCGCCAGCTTCTGGTCCGGCCAGCCGAGCGGATAAAATTCCCCTTCATGCTCGAGATCAGTGAGATAACAGACAGCCTTACCCTCTGCCTCAAGACGATAGCCCACGGCCCCATTGGGGTGATTGATGGCGACAGTACGAACCAAAACATCCTCGCCCAATAGAAAGGCATCGCCCGCCGCAAAATCTGTGTAGGCCAGGCGCGCGTTGAACATCGTCACTGGCATGGGGAAATATGGCGGCTGCATAAAATTGCTGACGACGCGCTCGATCGATTGCCCTGCGCCAAGATGGCCCGCATGGATATGGCAGGTGAATGATGGGCTGAACAATTTCTTGAAATGTGGGAAGCCCATAATGTGATCAAGATGGGTGTGCGTGAACAACAGGTCAACGGATCCCGCAGGATCTAATGTTTTATCCAGCGCCTGCAGGCCCGTGCCCGCGTCCAGAATGATGTTTCGATCCCCCATTTGGACCTGAAGGCACGATGTATGGCCACCATATTTAGCAAACTCGGGTTCCGGGCAGGGCGTTGTGCCACGTGTGCCCCAAAATGTGACGCTGGGTTGCTGGATTTTGAGCGGTGCTGACAAAAAATGACCCTATTTAACGAGGCGGTACCCACTGCTTTCGGTCACCAGAATAACGGCATTGCGGGGGTCGGTCTCCATTTTCTGGCGCAGGCGGTAAATATGGGTCTCCAGCGTGTGGGTCGTGACCCCTGCATTATATCCCCAGACTTCATCCAAAAGGACATCCCTGGAAACAGGTTTTTCAGCTCTGAACAGATATTTGAGGATTTCAGTTTCTTTTTCTGTCAGCCGGGTTTTGGCATCTTCATTGCCATCTTGGAGCAGCAACTTCTGGCTGGGTTTAAAGACATAGGGTCCAACACGAAAAACAGCGTCTTCGCTTTGTTCAAACTGGCGCAGTTGGGCGCGCATCCGGGCCAGCAATACGCCGGTATTGAAAGGCTTGGAGACATAGTCATTGGCACCCGATTCCAGACCCAGGATTGTATCGGAATCGGTGCTGGCTGCTGTCAGCAAAATGATGGGAACCTTGACTCCGCTTTTGCGCATAAGACGGCACACTTCACGGCCATCAAGGTCAGGCAGTCCGATGTCGAGTAAAATCAAATCAAAATCACCCTCCTTGGCCTGGGCAACGCCATCCGCACCCCAACTAGCCTCAGAGGTTTCAAACTCATCGGTCAGGCGCAGCTGTTCCGCCAGCGCGCCGCGCAGGTCGTCGTCATCGTCTACTAGCAAGACATGTTTCTGAGCACTCATGAGCCGCCTCTGCCTCCAACTATTACTCTATTATGCATGGCTTTAGGTGTTTCATCGTTGTTATATCTCTTTCCAGAAGCGTATATAAGTCCGATGGACTACAAGACAACCACACAATTAGTTGAAGACCCCGAGCAGCGCCGCGCCTTGATGGCCCGGGTGCAGTCCGCAGTCTATGCGTTGCGTCGTGGGGAACTAGTGCGCGTTGTTGCCGATGATGGGGCCTATCTGTGCCTGGCGACCGAACAATTGAATAGCGGCAATCTAGAGCGGTTACATCAGCTGGGAACCGGAGACACCTTCATTGCCATCACGGCCAATCGAGCGGCCGTATTGCACATCGCCCCGACAGGGGAACAAACAGTTTGTCTACCTCTGCATGATATGAAACTGCGCGCCATCCGCGATTTGGCCGACCCAACCAAGGATCTGTCCAACCCCTTCCGTGGCCCGCACCCGCATCTGGAGTCACCAACCAGTACTGCCATTGATGGGGCCATCAAGCTGTGCAAAGTGGCCCAGCTATTGCCCGCCGTATTGGCCGTCAAAGCCCCGGATGAAAACGGCCATGATTCAATCCTGACGCTGCAGCCTGATGATGCGGACTTGTTCGAAATCGTCTCTGCCCTGTCGCTAAAACAGGTTTCGACGGCCCGCGTCCCCCTGCATGGGGCTGAAAATACGCAAGTCATTGCCTACCGTCCCGAAGATGGGGGGGTTGAGCATCTGGCCATTGTTATTGGCGACCTTGATGTCGATAATCCGGTGTTGATCCGCATCCATTCTGAATGTTTTACGGGCGACCTTCTGGGGTCCATGAAATGCGATTGTGGCGAACAATTGCGCGGTGCCATCCAACAAATCGGACACGTAGGCGCCGGTGTCCTGCTGTATCTTTCCCAAGAAGGTCGCGGCATTGGCCTGATGAACAAGATGCGTGCCTATTATCTGCAAGATGAAGGTTTTGACACTGTCGAGGCCAATGAGCGCCTGGGGTTTGAAGCTGACGAACGGGTGTTTCTGCCCGCCGCCGAAATTTTGCGGCAATTGGGCATCAGCCGGGTTCATCTGATGACAAATAACCCCGACAAGGTGGCGCAATTGGCGGAACAGGGTATCAATATCGAAAAACGGGTCGCACACGAATTCCCCAGCAAC
>PVMS01000759.1_pt1 | contig 10372 bp, 10 predicted proteins | sample 1853461 | NCBI WGS metagenome assembly PVMS01 (sample SAMN08582032, study PRJNA380276) | Marine sediment metagenome, whole genome shotgun sequencing project. | isolation source: ocean sediment barecode stripped | collected 2017
CCCATTGAATTAATCATATCAATCGAGTCTGACCCCATTGAATTAATCGAGTCTGACCCCATTGAATTAGTCGAGTCTGACCCCATTGAAGTCATTGAAGTCCTATTGTTAGAAAAATATGGGTTAGACCGCCCTGAGGTATCGACCCAGAAGCATCTGTTATACAATTCATCGAACTCAAAACCAGGTTATAGAGGCAGGGTGCCATGCTAATAATCCCCGAGATACAAATTCAAAATGGTCAGGTGGTTACGCGTTCTACTATCAAGGGTAGTGACACGATTCACGATATCTCCCCGTCTGAGGCCGCACAGAAGTTTGCCGCCGATGGTGCGCAAATGCTGCAGGTGGTTGATATAGATGCTGCCCGATCGGAAGCGACCAACAACGAGGCCATTATCAAGCAGTTAATTGAGGATACCGATATACCAATTCAGGTTTCCGGCGGTATACGCACGCTCAATCAGATCAACGACTGGTTTGATACCGGGGCGGCAAGGGTGGTACTCGGTACCGTGGCCATTACTGATGCGCCACTGGTGGTCGAGGCATCAAATCGGCACCCGGGTGGTATTATTGTAGATCTCGCCACCCGCGATGGCTTCATCACTATCGACGGCTGGAAGACTCTCACTGCGTTTCGACCCCAGGATCTGATTCTGGAGCTACAAATGACCGGTATCGCGGGCATCATTCACAAGGATACCAATCGTATGGGTGATGATATTGACGACGTGCTTGCGCTCACCGAACAGCTCAGCCATGATATTTCGATACCGGTATATTCCAGTGGTACGGTTCGCTCGCTGGATGACATCGCCAGACTCCGTTATCTGCCAAATATTAACGGCGCGATTATCAGTCACGCACTGGTTGCCGGCGATATATCGCTTACCGATGCATTGGAAATTGCCGCACAAAAAGAAACCTCACTCGAACCCGAGTCGATCACCCAGAACGTCAAAATGGGTATACACAGCGGCATCAGGGCTTACCTGGCGGCCTACAATAGTTCGCAGGCCGCTCGTGTCTGGAACCTGACATTGCGAGATATGCTTACCAGCGACAACCCGTATATGGAAGTCACGATACCGCAGCTGGACCTGGAGGTTGATATCGACTCACTATCGGCAAAGGAAATACAGGAATCCTATACAGCCGAACTCGACAAAGCCGATATCGTCATAGTCATCCTCGACGGCATTGAGAATACGGCCTGGACTGGATTTGAATGCGGCTATGCCCGTGCCAGGGGAAAGTATATCTATGGCGTCACTGGTGACCCGAGCATTACCGAAGGTAGCCAAAGGCGCTTCGCGACTATGTGTGATGAACTGATTTATTATACGGCAGGCGACGATTTGAATATCTCACACAGTGAGATATCACACGCGTTGGCGACTCGCGTCATGGTCCAAAACCATTAATTCAGGTCAAAAAAAAACCTAAACGTAATTCCCAGTCTGGACAGGCTGCTAGCCATCCGGATTGACACATTTGTAGATACTAAATGACTGTTTTCCGTCGGTTACCACCGTTAGTGGCACAATGGTATCACCACCCATGTCACTGGCACTATTGCGACCCATGGTCATCAATTCTTTTTCTATGGTCTCGATCGGCCTTTTAACACCGGCTACCTTGGCGGTCACCGAATTAGTGGTCTTACCGAGATGCTTGCAACTCGATACCTCGTTGGGTGCCAGTACTCGCACCTTTTCACCACCAGATGACATCTCGATTGATGCGCAACCACTGATGATGAGTCCGGTTGCAGCGATCAGCACAATGCTTTTTGTTATTTTCATATTTATTTTCCTATTTTAAGTCTCAGTCACTAGCGCAAAATCATAGCTGGACAAATTTAAGTTCGAGAAGCCAGTACAATACTCTCAATCGAGTCGTCCAGCATAGCGTTAAATTCATCATCACTTTGTTGAATGGAAAGACCTTCGGTCAATGCGCGTGAAAAGCTGGCGACCATGCCATGATGGGTTGCCAGACGTCGATTCGCTTCGTCTCTGGAATACCCTCCCGACAGGGCAACCACTTTTAAGACCTGTGGATGCGAAATACAGGATTCATAAAAGTTTACCTGTTCGGGCAGGGTCAATTTCAACATGACAAACTGGTCGTCACTCAATTGATCCAGATGCTTAGTTAAAGCTACCCTCAGTATCGCTTCGGATTCAGGTTTCTGGGTGCTGTGTATGTCGACTTCGGGCTCGATAATAGGCACTAATCCTGCTGCAATAATAACCTTTCCTATCTCAAATTGCTGATCTACAACCGCATTCACCCCATCGGTATTTGCTATCTTTATAACCGAGCGCATTTTGGTACCAAATATACCTTTTTGCTTACCGCGTGCGAGCAAGGCATCAAGATCCGGCATCGGTTTCATGATTTGTACACCATTATTTTCGTCGGCAAGCCCTTTATCGACTTTAAGAAATGGCACTACATTTTTCACGCCCCATAAGTAATCAGCCGTGGGGCGGCCCTCTATGTCCCGGTCCATGGTATTTTCAAATAATATAGCACCCAGTATGCGATCACCGTTGAAACTCGGACTGGTAACGATACGCGAACGCATCTGGTGCACAACCGCATACATTTCTTCATCATTAGAATAAGCATCGGCGCCGATTCCATAGTTGGCCAACGCCTTGGGTGTACTACCACCGCTTTGATCCAGCGCGGCGATAAATCCAGATTGTGTTTTTATTTTATCGAACTGTTGATTGGAGTTGGTCACGTTCATCACTTGAATTAGAGGTTAGAAAAAATCAATATCTACTGACGTTTAGTATAAACGCTGTCATTTTCGAATACAATTGGAAGCGAAGCTAGCCCGCATATTGCACGAAGGTGGTGACAGCTTATGATCTTTATCGGTGAATTCAAATAATAAAGTACGAATGCCATGAAATCTGATCAATCTTCCATTCCAATGTATCTATCGAGCGATTGAATCCGCCTGAGCCAGGCGAGTATTGCAGGATATCGGGTGTTTAGGCGGGGGAAAGACTTTTCTGATCCCGGCAGATAACCGGTACTAGTATTCTGATTTTATAGCGTGCATGCGGCTCGAAATTAGGGTATCGCGCCCCAGTGACTTGTCGAATACGGTCGCATAGGCGAGTACCGACTGTACGTAGTCCCTTGTCTCCTTAAACGGCACAGTTTCAACCCATAAATCAGCAGGCATCAAATCTTCCCGCGGCAGCCAGTTCCTCACATTGAGCGGTCCGGCGTTATAGGCAGCGGCCGCGAGCGACACATTATTGTCAAATCGATTCAGTACCAATTTGAGATACTGAGTACCAAAATTTATATTATTATCGATTTCAAGAATATCGGATTGCCGCGGGCGTTTCATGCCCAGAGATCTCGCGACTCGTCTGGCCGTGGACGGCATCAGTTGCATCAATCCCAGCGCACCCACCCCTGATTTTGCCAGCGGATCGAACAGGCTTTCACGACGCATTACGCCGTAAATCACAGAAGGATCAAGATTTTTGGCATCGGCATTGTCAAATACCTGTTGTTTAAAAGGGGTCGGAAATCTCAGGCTGTAATCCGTCCGATGCGGTGTTTTGGCAACGGTTTTAATGGCGCTATCGTGCCATTCCCAGCTTGAGGCCAGCACCGCCGCCTGTTTAATTTGCTGGGTGTCCAATAATCTTAGCGCCTGGGACCACTCCCGCCTGGCGTCGATCTGGCGGCCCACGAAGTAAAGCTCCCGGGCACGCAATAAATATGGGTTTTCACTCAAGAATTGTGCCTCGTCAAACTCCTCTGTGGTAGTCACGTTTTCCTGTTCTATTCGATAGGGTATTTTCAGTTTGTCGGCCGCGAGAAACCCGTAGTAACTGCTCTTGTTTGCGAGGGTGAAAAACTTACTTTTTGACATGACATCATACCCCAGAGACTCATAGGATCGAGCTAACCAGTAGTGCCACTCGTTTTTCTGCTGCAAATGAATCGGCATTTCCTCGATGGTATCGATCAGACCTTGCCAGTCCTGGTCTCTAAGGTAGATTCGCGTAAGCCATAAATAGGTCTGATCATTTTTGAGTTCCGATGGCAACTCCGGTAAAAGTTGTCTCGCAATCGACAGGTGCTGATAGGCTGCTGACAATGCAATCCTTTGCCGTATCTGGCCTTTTTGACCCTCGCTAAACTCAAACCTGGGTTCGATATCGTCCCATATCAGTTTGGCGGCTAAACTATCTTTACGCGCCAGCCTGTCTACCGCGTGGACAATAATTACCCTGTATTGCTGATTGTCACTGGACTCGACCAGCGACTTGAGCGATTTTTCCGGGCGTCGATGGGCCTGATACCAGGTATTAACCATCGCCTGGTCTTCCTGATTCAAATTTTTGCCGAGGTACTTGGCCAAATTCGGCCGGCGAGCTTCAAACGCCTTATCGATTCGTTCCCATACAGCCTGTTCTGCTTCGGGGTAGGTATCGAGGAAGTACTTAAACGCCTGGTCGCATTCTCTCGGTTGTGAATAGCCTCTTAGCCAGATTTTTTTAATTTCCTCGTTGATAGATTCATCGACTCCGAGGCTGAGGCGGGCCTGAAATGCCAGGCACCGGTAACGGGTACTGTCACGATCGTCAAAATACATCAAGTAGCTGCTCCAGTCCTTGCGCTTCGCCAGGACGGATAGCCACTTTGCGCGTAACCGATAATTGAAAGGGTAGTCTTGATGGTTATCCAGAAACTCGCTCACTTCACTTTCTGATGCAAGATTTAGACGCCGCCTTAAAGCATCGTATTCGAGATATGCTTTGACAGGATAATCTCCGAGCCTTGTTAGCAGGCGTTTATATTTGCTGATTTGATTGGTGTTCAGGGCATGCGACGCATCCTGGAACAGGACGCGCTGCTGCTCAATATTGGCCTCTATATTAGTACTTAGCAATAAGCTATAGATAGCGGTCAAACCGATTGCCAACGGTCTGATAATGTCGAGGACAGGTGATTTTGAGGTGTAATTATTCAAGAAATATCTTTTATTTTCAAAATCTTAAACTCGAGTGTAGAAGTTAGATATCACTATATCAAGAAAAATACAAAGAAATAGACGCAATCGACATAATCTCATTAAAGCGGGACTCTGAATACCTTTTGTATTTGCTTTCAGAGCAAATTTAGATCGAAGTTTGCTCGCTAGATTTGCTATATTCAAAGCGCTGATTTAAAAATGATCGGGTTTAAAAATGAGGTCAAACTCGGTTGCCTCAATCGCTGATAATGTACGAATATTTGCTTCAGGTATGCGCTCAGGATTGGTATAGCCGGACAATGCTTGTTCGACACTGGATTCTCGCAGAATGTGCAAAATTGGAAATGGCGAACGGTTACTCCAGTTTTCACGGTCGTCAATCGAGGTATTGTTGAATTGATAGCCTGGATGAAAACTGGCAACCTGAAAAACTCCGCTCCATTCGTTGGTCATAATCAGCGCATCTGCCTGATCAAGCATTTGATTGAAATCGGCAAAATCCAGCAACTGGTGAGGAATAATCAATAAGGTGGTATCGATCTCGGGAGTCTCGATTAAATACTGACACTGCTGGTACAGATCGAGCATCAATTCATCGACCTGTTCCGATTCGCTCACCACGCAGCGCAGCCTGTTTTGTGCATAGACCGACCTTGCAAAGGGGCACAGATCAAGCCCGATAACGGCTTTTTCGACCCAGTGATGTACGCGCGAGATAATATTTCGATTTTCTATCACTAGCGCTTAACTCCGGGTCAACAATGCCGGGTCAAGTAAGCGTTTCAATTCCACTTCGTCCAGATCGGTGAGTTCCAGAGCCACCTCGATAACCGGTCGCTTTTCCAGATAGGCAGTTTTGGCTATTTTAGCACCCAGTTCATATCCGATCACCGAATTGAGGGCGGTTACCAGTATCGGGTTTTGGGCCAGGGTTTGCTCGATCTGATCGTTATTAACGGTGAAACCACTGATCGCCTTATCCGCCAGAATCAGGCTCGAGTTACCTAGTATGTCGATACTTTGCAATAAATTATGGGCAATTAAAGGTAGCATCACGTTTAGTTGAAAATTTCCGGACTGGCCCGCAATCGTGATAGTGCTGTCATTACCAATCACCTGGGCACAGACCATCGCGACCGCCTCCGGTATCACCGGATTTACCTTACCCGGCATGATCGAGCTACCCGGTTGCAATGCGGGTAGGCTAATCTCGCCCAGACCCGCCAGGGGACCCGAGTTCATCCAGCGTAAATCGTTGGCTATCTTCATCAGCGATACGGCCAGCACTTTTAACTGACCGCTGGTTTCTACCGCGGTATCCTGTGCGCTTAGACCTTCGAATAAATTATCCATTTGAGAGAAACGTATCCCGGTGATGTCATGCAGTGCCTGGCACACCCGCGCACCAAAATCTTCGCTGGTATTAATACCGGTTCCCACCGCGGTACCGCCCTGTGCCAACTTTTGCAGGCGAGTTAAAGAAGATTGCAGACGATACCTGCCATTTTTGATCTGCGATTCCCAACCTGACATTTCCTGTCCTATGGTGACTGGCATTGCGTCCATTAGATGGGTTCTCCCGGTTTTAACAATTTCACTACAGGCGTCGCCCTTCTCCATGATCACCTGCTCGAGATGCTGTAATGACGGCAATAGTTTTTCATGGATAGCGATACAGGCAGCAATATGTATCGCACTCGGAAATACATCATTTGAGCTCTGCCCCATATTGACGTGGTCATTAGGATGCACCGGGCATTGTTTCGTCGACGCCAGTGATGCGATGACCTCGTTAGCGTTCATATTACTGCTCGTCCCGGAGCCGGTCTGGAAAATATCAATCGGGAAGTGCTGGTCAACCGCTCCGGAGATAACCTTTTCAGCGGCTTTTTGAATGGCATCGGCCCGGACATTGTCGAGTTGGGTAAGCTCGGCGTTAACCCTGGCACAGGCTTTTTTAATTAAACCCAGAGCAGAAATCACCTGGCTGGGTAAAGGTATACCACTCACCGGGAAATTATTCACTGCCCGCTGAGTCTGGGCCTTATACAGAGCGTCTACAGGAACCTTGATCTCTCCCATACTATCTTTTTCGGTACGGTATTTGATTTTAGCCATGATAATTACACCCGCCTGTAGCCCCTGAAGATGAATATCGGTTCATAAATTTCTATTGTACCACCGGGAATACTCGCGCGGTTTTATTGATCTGGAAAATTACCGCTATTTACTGCCAATCGGGCTAATTTTGCCAATTCGGTGATGGGTCACATAATTCTGACAAATATGACGGTATATTGCCGGAAGATATTGTTCTGGCAGCACCGATGCAATTAGCCTGGGGTCGGGTATAATTGTGCGGCGTTAAAAAGACTGCGCATGAGATTCCCTTCGCAGCGTGGAAGCGGCTAAGATATATCTCTAATAATGAGGCAAAACCAGATGGAAGAAGACGACACTACCCAGATATTAACCCCGGCCGATAAAGATAAGTTAATAAAGGAAATAGAAGAACAAGAGGACGAAGACGAAGACCAGGAAAAAGACTGATTAGCGCCGCTAAATTACCGGTCGATCAGTCAGGAATATTGCCTACTACCTCACTAACAACCTGACAAAGCTTCGTCAGGTCACTGTCATTGATAATGTAGGGCGGCATCAGGTAAACCAGTTTTCCAAAAGGCCGTAACCAGACCCCGGCATTCACAAATTGTTCGATTATCGACTTCATGTCGACGGCCTGATGTAGTTCGATTACTCCAATTGCGCCAAGTATTCTGACGTCTTTGACCTGGGGAATATCGATGCAAGGTGACAACTGTGCATCGAGTTGCTGTTCAATATTTTTAACTCGCCCCTGCCAATCCGAATCTTCGAGTAGTGAAATGCTGGCTAGCGCAACGGCGCAGGCGAGTGGATTTGCCATAAAGGTCGGTCCATGCATCAATACACCGGGATCTCCCTGATCAATCGTCTTGCTTACCTCCGAGGTAGCTAATGTCGCCGCCATACTCATATAACCACCGGTTAAGGCCTTGCCTATACACATGATATCCGGTGTAACCGCTGCGTGCTCGCAGGCGAAAAATTTTCCGGTTCGCCCAAATCCGGTCGCTATTTCATCGGCGATGAGTAACACCTGGTACTTGTCACACAATTTTCTTGCCCTGGCCAGATAATCTGGCGCATAAATTCGCATGCCGCCGGCGCCCTGCACTATCGGTTCCAGTATCAGGGCGGCAATCTGTTGATGATGTTGTTCAAGCAAATCAGTTAGCGATTTCATGTCCCTTTTGGTACAGGGCGCGCCGAATCGACAATCAGGCGTTTCGGCAAAAAATTGCCTGGTAACACTATCTGAATACAAACCATGCATACCCTTGACCGGATCGCAGACCGACATCGCACCAAAGGTATCGCCATGATAGCCATTACGAATCGTGGCAAAACGGGTCTTGCCGGGAAGATTAAGGGCATGCCAGTATAATATTGCCATTTTCATAGCCACCTCGACCGAAACCGATCCGGAATCTGAAAAAAATACCGAAGTCAGTGCTAACGGCGTAATTTCGATCAGTTTTTCAGCCAGATGTACAGCCGGCGGGTGAGTCAGGCCACCGAACATAACATGCGACATGTCCTCCAGTTGACACTGTATCGCCCGGTTCAAAACAGGGTGGTTGTAACCATGCACAGCGCACCACCAGGACGCCATGCCATCGATTAACTGGCTGCCATCGGCGAGTCGAATTCTCACACCCTGGGCGGAAATAACCGGGTAAACGGGTACGCCACCGTGCATTGCACTGTAGGGATGCCAAATATGATCGTAATCATAATTAATCAGTTCTTCGATCTTCTGAGCCGGTAGCATTTTCATATTTGGATTTTACCAATATTTATAGGCGTTGGGGTCGTGGTTCCCAGTCCGGTCCGCCAAAGTTCTCGATGGCCTGCGCGAACAGTTGAGTCCCGAGCCTGGCCGCCTGCGTCTCGATCAACTCTCGCCCGGGGACCTGGTTTCCGAGCTCCAGGCCGACCTGCCCAATTATATCGCCACAATCAAACTCCCGACTCAACAGGTGAAGAGAAACACCCAGATTATGTTCCCGACAATCTAGTTGCACATTCACCGGATCGGCACCTCTATAATCTGGCAGTAATGATGGATGTAAATTGAGTGCAGCCTTGTCCACTGCGTTAACTATTTCAGAAGCGAGCAGGTACGGCCAACAGGCAATCAGTAGAAAATCAGCCTTAAATTCTGTAATCGTCTGAACTTCAGAGGTTTGTGACGATTCAGGCAGGTAAATTAGCGGTATCGATAATCGCTTCGCCGCCGACACAAACAGGTTATCTTTACCACCCCTGTCAACCGGAATTTCACCCAGACCTTTTAATATCGAAGGCGCAAACCCGGGCAATACGAGTGCCACCGGCTTCAGGCCGTATGCCAGCAAATGATCGAGCACGGCGGTAGAAAACAGTACTCCGGTTCCAAATAAAATAATGCGATGCTGAGGCAAGAACTATCAACCGGTCAAGCCGTGTCACCGAGGTCTTCATCACAGGGTTGGGGTGTCATAAAACCATTGGCTTCGAGTTCGTGACGAAATCCAAAATAACGCATATCTTCGATCCTGAACGGATACAGGATACCGTCCAGATGATCACATTCGTGCTGCACCACTCGTGCGTGAAAACCCGATGCTACCCTATCGACAGGAATTCCTTTCTGATCGAAACCGCTATAGCGAATATCGGTGTAGCGGGGAACCAGGCCTCGCATTCCCGGTACGCTCAAGCACCCCTCCCAACCCTCTTCCCTCTGATCATTCAGTTCGACATAAACAGGATTGATTAATATGGTTTGCGGGACGGAACCTACGTCGGGGTAGCGTGGATTGTCTTCAAAACCGAAGATAACCACGCGCTGATTGACCCCAATTTGCGGTGCCGCCAACCCTGCACCGTCTTCCGCGGCCATCGTGTCCCACATATCAGTGATTAGCTGATCCAGTTCCGGTGCATCGAACTGTTCAACCGGGCTGGATTTTTCGAGCAGGCTTGTTTCACCCATTTTTAAGACAGTTTTTATCGCCATATTGACTAGCCGTAATAATCCCCGCTGGGAAATTGACTTAAATTGATTGTACCGTAATTCAATGTTATAACATTTTCACAAGCATTGATTATCCGGTGCATCTAGAGGATTTACAATGGCAGATAAAACACCCCCCATCGAACCGGTCAGCGGTACTATCATGCCACGTTACGCCGGTCCTTCGACCTTTTGCCGATTGCCCGAGTTACGCGATGTACCCTACTGCGATGTGGCAATACTAGGCA
>PVMS01073199.1_pt1 | contig 10372 bp, 8 predicted proteins | sample 1853461 | NCBI WGS metagenome assembly PVMS01 (sample SAMN08582032, study PRJNA380276) | Marine sediment metagenome, whole genome shotgun sequencing project. | isolation source: ocean sediment barecode stripped | collected 2017
AAGGAATAGAAGACCACGAGCATGATGTTTCAACCTCCCAGATTACCGTCGTAGGAGAGAGGTCTTTAACTAGCTTTCCGGCGATGTCTGAACGGGGATTATTTCCTGCCGCGACTGAATCAGCTTGCACCGGGATTGGCAGTATTCCCATCCCGATACAGACATCACCCCCATCATTGCCATCCTGCATCTTGTCCAGCAAGGCCTCGTGTGCGTCCAGCTCGTCGCTCGTCGCCCTGACCACGCCAAGCGTCAGCCCGTCAGGACGCTGGCGGCTGGCAGCGGCCTCGCTGGCCGTAGCGCCATCGGTTTTTTCCTCATCGAGCAGCAGCGTGCTCTGGCCGCCGGTCATCGCGAGATACACGCGGGCCAGCAGCTCGGAGTCGATCAGCGCGCCATGCACGTCCCTTTGTGACGCATCCACTTCGTAACGCTTGCACAAGGCGTCGAGGCTGTTGCGCTGGCCCGGGTGCAGTTTTCGGGCGAGGCTTAAGGTGTCCAGCACCGTGGCATGGTCGGTGATGGCACCTTTCTCATGCTTCATGAGCTTGAGTTCGTATTCGAGAAAGCCGACATCGAACTCGGCGTTGTGGATGACGAGCTCGCTGCCGGCGATGAATTCGAGGAATTCCCCGGCAATGTCGGCGAACCGCGGCTGACCCTCAAGGTCGGCCAGGCTGATGCCGTGGACACGCTCGGCGCCCTCGTCGATGGATCGTTCCGGGTTGACGAAGCGATGGTATTCGCGGCCGGTCAAACGCCGGTTGACCATTTCGATACAACCGATTTCAATGATTCGGTGGCCCTGGGCAGTGGAGAGGCCGGTGGTTTCTGTGTCGAGGATGACTTGTCTCATGAATTATTCTCTTTTGTGAAACTGGAAACCGGGAAACCGGGGGCGAACCGAGGTTTTTCCAATGCCGCAGGCGGCTTGGCCTTGACATTGGTAGTTTTTGAAAAACCTCGGTTCGACCCCGGTTTATTGCTACAGCTCATCGATGCCCCGATTCGCGAGCTCATCCGCTGCCTCATTCCCCGGATCTCCGGCATGCCCTTTCACCCATTTCCAATCCACTACATGCTTTTCCCGTGCCGCATCCAGCGCCTCCCACAAATCCTGGTTCTTCACCGGTTTTTTCGCTGCTGTTTTCCAACCACGACTTTTCCAGCCATCGATCCAGCTTTTGATGCCATCCAGCACATACTTCGAATCTGTATGCAGCAACACCCGCTGCTTGCCCTTCAGCGCATTCAATGCCTCGATCACGGCCGTCAGTTCCATGCGATTGTTGGTGGTATCGGACTCGCCGCCGTGGAGGGTTTTTCGGCGTTCGCCCGAGATCAGCAAAACGCCCCAGCCGCCGGGACCGGGATTACCTCTGCATGCGCCGTCGGTGTAAATCTCAACTGTTTTCGTCAAAACGGATTCGGGAAACTCTGGATGTGGGTTTGACCAGGCCTGCAACCACCTTGGGTCGCGAGCGCCACTGGACTTTTTTCACAGGCGTCATGGTGAGCATGCGTTTCTGCGCGGTGAGCATATAGCAAGCAGCCAGCTCAGGCCACCAGCGCTGGCCGCGACGCTCCCAGGCCTGCGACAACGGGCCGCGGTTGCCGGGCAACGGCCAGCGAAAGAAATATCGGGTCAGGCCATGGATTCTCAGATCGAGCAGGTTGAGCCAGTCTTTCAGGCGCCGATCCGCAATCAGCTGGTCGGTGCCCGGCGGCAATGCCGCACCGGGAATGAGCCTGCGAAGTCCCCACAAACCGCCGGATTTGAATCCGAGCACGACAATATAGCCGTCCGAGCGCAACACCCGGTGTACTTCGCGAAGAATGGCATGCGGCCGGCTGCTGAATTCGAGCGTGTGCGGCAGAAAAACGGCATCCACCGATTCGCTGGCAATCGGCAGACGATGCAGCTGGCCGCTGACGCCACGAACGTTGCCTGACAGGCCTTCGGTACCGTCAGCCACGAGCGTGGCTCGCTGCGTACGTGAAAATGTCAGGAAGGTACGAGCCTCGCCCCACAGGCCGAGCTGCAGGCACTCTTCCCCGAAGATGCCGTCGAATGCTTCCTCGACCAGGCGCTGTTCTGTCTGTAGCAGCGAGCGGCCGAGTGGCGTGTCGAGCCATCTCTGCGCAAGGTCGGGATGTGGGTGGTTCAGCTTGTTGTTCATCGTGTTGTCCGGGCAACCGCGCTCAATGTGAGATGGGCACTTGCATCGTCTTTCCTCCTGCGTAGGATAGCCCGATGCGTGTTTCAAATCCGAATATTAGTGCACAAAATGCGATCGCGGCTGGAAGCCGCTCCTGCGAAGCCCCGTCGCAAACCGTAGGCGCGGCTTTGTGCACAGGACGTGCTTATGTCGCGGAGCACATGGATGTGCGAGAGCGACCCAGCCGCGATCGCATCATGACGCTGCTGGCATTGATGGCCATTTTCCTCGCCCTGCCCGCCGCCGCCAACTGGGGTAACCTGCCAAATCCAGGCCCGGAGGCACCTGAGCAGCCGGTTGCGGCCGTAGACGACCATATATGGATAACACTGGAAGACTACGTTGCCCCGCCGATCGCACCGGCAGCTGCACATAACGACCTGCTGCAACGCCTCCGCGACAGTTTCGCCCTCGATGAGGCAATGAACAATCGTATCCAGGCCGAACTGAACTGGTACGTGAAGCACCCCGACTACCTCGACCGCGTCTTTACCCGCAGCCAGCGATACCTGCCGCACATCACGGCACAACTGGAAGCACGCGGGCTTCCCCTGGAACTGGCACTGTTACCGATCGTTGAAAGCGCGTATGACCCATTCGCGTACTCGCATGGCCGCGCGGCCGGCCTGTGGCAGATCATTCCGGGCACCGCGCGTCGTTTCGGCATCCGCCAGAATTGGTGGTATGACGGCAGGCGTGATGTCGTCGACTCCACCGACGGCGCGCTCAAATACCTGTCCTACCTGCACGAGTTGATGGACGGTGACTGGATGCTGGCGGTCGCTTCGTACAACTCCGGCGAGGGCAATGTCTTGAAAGCGGTCCGGCGCAACAAGGCGAAATCCCTGCCGACGGATTTCTGGAATCTCAAGCTGTCCAGGGAAACCAGCAGCTACGTGCCAAAGCTTATTGCGCTGGTGGAGATCGTTAACGATCCGGCAGCGTACGGTCTCGACCTGCCCGAAGTGTTGTACGAACAGCAGTTCGTCCAGGCCGATATCGGCGGACAACTCGACCTCGCACTGGCGGCAGAACTCGCCGGCATGGAGCTCGACAGCCTCTACAGTTTCAATGCCGGCTTTAACCGCTGGGCCACCGACCCGTCCGGGCCGCATCGCTTGCTGATACCGGCCGACCTCGCGGATTCGTTTACGACCGCCCTCGATAACGTGCCGGAAAACGAGCGCGTGCGATGGAAGCGGCACAAAGTGAAGAGCGGCGACACCGTGGGTGAAATCGCCGAGCAATATCACACGACACCGTCGTCCATTCGGTCCGCGAATAGTTTCCGCGGTAACACGATTGTTGTTGGCAACTATTTGATGATCCCTGTCGCCAGTCAGTCGTTGTCGGCCTATGGCAAAAGTGCCGACTCACGACGCACGAAGACGCAGAATCGGCAGCGTTCAGGCAACCGCATCGATCACGTGGTGACCTCGGGCGAGAGTTTCTGGTCTATCGGGCAGAAATACGGCGTGGGCACACGCGACCTCGCGGCGTGGAATGGCACCTCGCCACGCGACACATTGGCGATTGGCCAGAGACTGGTTGTCTGGACGAATAAAGCGGCGCCACCGACGACGGTGAGCAGCAAGGGGACCACGCGTAAGTTGCGCTATACCGTCCGAAGTGGTGATTCGTTGTACCTGATTGCGAGCCGGTTTCGGATCACGGTTAACGACCTGGCCCGGTGGAATGGTATTGACAAGAACAAAATTTTGCGGCCGGGGCAGAAGCTGACCATGTATGTAGACGTTACGGCGCAGTCGAGCTAACTAAGATCGCGGCTGGAAGCCGCTCCTACGGAGGGGTGCCGGGTGCTGCGGTCTTTCGCAGGAGCGGCTTCCAGCCGCGATTTTGGTTAGAATTACGTCCAGAACTACAAAACAAACAACATTCAATAAACGGGGAAATCTAATGGGCTTCATGTCTGGAAAACGCGCGCTGATCGTTGGTCTCGCCAGCACCCGATCAATCGCACACGGTATCGCTGCGGCGTTTCATCGCGAAGGCGCGGAACTCGCGTTCACCTACCAGAACGAAAAACTAAAACCGCGCGTAGAAAAAATGGCGGCCGAGTTTGGCTCCAGTCTTACTTTCCCGCTCGACGTTGCGCACGACTCCGAAATCGACGACATGTTCGCAGCACTCCGCAAGGAATGGGACTCCCTCGACGTGCTGGTGCATTCCGTCGGCTTTGCGCCGCGCGACCAGCTTGCGGGTACGTACATCGAGAGCGTCACAAGAGAAGGTTTCCAGATCGCGCACGATATATCGAGTTACAGCCTGGCGGCACTCGCGAAGGCGGCATTGCCGATGATGGAAGGTCGTAATTCGGCGATTCTTACCTTGACTTATCTTGGCGCGGTCAGGGCCGTGCCGAACTACAACGTGATGGGTCTTGCCAAAGCCAGCCTTGAGGCGAATGTGCGCTTCCTTGCAGCGGATCTGGGGCCGCGGGGTATTCGCGTGAATGCGATTTCTGCCGGGGCGATCAAGACGCTGGCGGCGGCGGGCATTAGCGGCTTCAGGAAGATGCTCTCGCACATGCAACAGGTGTCACCGATTCGCCGCAATGTTACGCCGGAGGATGTTGGTAATGCGGCGGCGTTTTTGTGTTCGGATCTTGCTGCCGGGATTGCGGGTGAGATTCTTTATGTTGATGGTGGTTATAACACCATTGGTATGCATTTGGACGAGGAATGATTAAGGGGACAGTGACCTTAATTAGTTAATTAGTTGTTTAGTTAATTAAGGTCACTGTCCCCTTAATCCCTTAATCAGTCCCCTTAATCATTCCCCGGTAGAGCGCATCGTACGACGTGGCCATCGCTTCAGCCGAATACCTGCCTGATTTTGCCAAATTTTCCTCGCGCATTTTTTCCTGCAGCGCTTTATCACCCAGCAAGCGCTCAAGCGCGGCACTCAGTTGCTCCGGGTTGTCGGGTTCCACTAACAAACCGTTAGCGCCGTCTTCGATAATGTCCGGAATTCCGTCCACTCCCGATGCCACGATCGGCAACCCGAAACACATGGCGTCGAGCAATATGGATCCAAGCCCTTCCATCAGCGACGGAAACACGAAGATGTCGAACAGGTCCAGGTAGTCGTCGACGTTCTTGACCTGCCCCGCGAATTCGATGTTGGTGAGACCTTTCGCGAGTTGCTTGAACTCAGCGCCGTCTTTGCCCGATCCCACAAGCACGAACAAAACGTCCGGATGGCGATCCTGCCAGCGGCGCGCGACGTCGATGATGTTGTGCTGGCCCTTGACCTCGCGATGCAACGCACCGATGTGGCCGATGACGGTCTTGCCGCGGTATTTTTCCACGAACGCTGGGTCGCGCTGGTGCTGCCTGGCCAGGTCCGCATGCGCCGACGGAATGATCTCGCATTGAGTATCGGGATACTGCTGTTCAACCAACGTGGCAATCATGCGGGAGAGACCCACGATGCGTGCGGCGCCGCGATACGCCAGGTCACGCAGCGGCGATCTCGAAAACTGGTTCGGTACACGACGCGTCGCAAGGTAAGGTATGCGAAACAACCAGCGACCTAGCAGGCCGGCATAGATGCCGCGGGCCTCGTGCGCATGCACAAGCTGGCAGCCCCGCGTAGCAAAGCCGGCCGCGACCGCATTCGATGCCACTTCTGCTATTTGCAGAGATTCGACACCCGCCACTGTCTCCGGCAGCGCGCTTTCCTTTCTTACGATGAGGCGCTGTCGCCAGCCAAGCTTTGACAGCTCGTTTATCAGCAGTTGTGTCTGGCGCTCGCCACCGCGAAACCCTTTCGCCAGGTTGATGTGGCAGATGACAGGATCAACGGACTTTGCTTTGCCGCCCATCGTCCGTCGCAATAATCAGCTCGCCGGGTTGGCGGCGATATTGGTTTCCTCGCCGGACAAGCGTGCCACGATGATGGCGCAACAGGAATCACCGAATACGTTGACGCTGGTTCGTGCCATGTCGAGGATGCGATCGAACACCATCAGGTACGCGATGGCTTCAATCGGCAAACCAACTGCGGCAAGTATGATCGCAATGGCAACCAGCGAGGCAGACGGCACGCCAGCGACACCGATGGAGGTGAGTAGCGCGGTAACAACGATCACGAACTGAATCCCGAAATTGAGATCCAACCCGTAAGCCTGCGCCAGGAACATGGCGGCTGCACATTCATACAACGCAGTGCCGTTCATGTTAACGGTCGCGCCCAGCGGCAACACGAAACTGGAAATCTTGTTGGATACACCGGCGCCCTCTTCGACACATTCCATCGTTATCGGCAATGTTGCCGACGAGGATGCTGTCGAAAACGCCGTCAGCATGGCCGGGGCCATGATCGGAAACATCCTGTAAGGCGAGACACCACCGACAAATCGCAGCAACAGCGGCAAGGTAACCATTACATGCACGGCGAGCGCCGCCAAAACCGTCAGAGCAAAAATCACCAGTGGCGCAGCGGCTTTGAAGCCACTCTCCGCAATCACGCCGGCGATCAATCCGAAAACGCCGATGGGTGCAAATGTCATGATCCACTCGGTCATCTTCATCATGACGTTGAAAACACCGTCCCAGAAGCGGAACAATGTGCCCGACAAATCCGACTTGATCTTGGTCATGAAAAAACCGAACAGCAACGAGAAGAAAATTATGCCGAGCATCTGCCCTTCGACGGCAGCCTTGACGATATTTGCAGGCACGAGCCGCAGAAATACTTCCGCGACATCATTAACACCCCTGCCTTCCACCTTGGCCGCGATTTCTTCGACGTCGCCGCTGAGCTCCATGGTATCCCGCACAGGAGCACCATCAGAGATGCCGGGCTGGGTCAGATTGATCAGCACCAGGCCAACAATGATGGCGGCCAGGGTTGTCACGGCATAGAACAACAGGGTTCGACCGCCCAATGCACCAAGGTTGCCACTGGCGCCGATGCCGGACATGCCGACAATGATCGACGACATGATCAGCGGCACGATGATCATTTTCAGGGCGTTTAGAAAAATCGTGCCGACGTACTGGAACATGCTCAGGAAAGGAATACCAAGAAAGCTGGGTGCTGACGGGTCGCCCTCGCCAGCCTGGTTGACCATATAGCCGACAACCCCTGCCAGGAGAATCGCGATCAGAATTTGCCAATGCAAAGCCAGCTTTCTCATTATTGTTTTCCTTTTTTCCCTGTCTTTTTTCAGGCGCTGCTAGTACGTATCTTCGCTTTGCATGATGTCATCGTTTCTCACGATGACTGCGCGTTGCTCAAGCTCACTCAAGAAAGCAGTGAAGTCAGCCGTCCCGGACTGTGTGGCAAGTTCGCTCTTGCGCGCGTCCCTGTCCGCGAGCGGAATCGACTCGGGACGCCCGGGTGCAACCGCTTCCAGGCTGAACACGGCGTAGTCTTCGGTCTGCGTAAATGTACCACCGATTCTAGGTACGCCATCCACCGGTTTCTTGCTGCGGAAGACTGCCGCCAGCAATCGTGCGTCTACGGCCGTGTCACTACGGCTGACGACGGCAGTCGGGCGGACCACCGCGCCAATGCTCTCGGCCGCCTCATCGATGCTGACACCGCGCCTCAGCATTGCTTGCAGCTCTTCGGAACGCTCGGCAATGATCTTCTGTGCTTCGGCGGATTTCAGTGCACCGCTGATTTGATCGCGAACTTCCGCCATCGGCTTGAGGGACGCTTCGTGATGTTGTGCCACCTTGATGACAACAGAGCGATTGGCATCGATCTCGACAATGTCGCTGACCCCGCCATCCGTCAGTACGCGTGCGTCGAACACGGCATCGATTGCCGCCTGGTTGGCGCCAAACGGATCGCCACCTGCGCGCGTATAGCCGCTGCTGGACTTGACCTCTAGTCCGACAGTGTCGGCCATCGCGGCAATATCCAGGTTGTCGAACATCGCGTTGGACACGGCATTTTCGAGATCGCGAAAGTCCACGTCGGCCTGGGCGTCGCGCAGCTCTCGTTCCAGCTCACCCCGAACCTGCTCCAGCGGCAACGGGCCACCGGCGACGATGTCCGCAAGCTTTACGATATGAAAACCAAAGTCACTTCGGACCGGACCCCGAACCTCGCCCTTGCGCATGGAGAAAATCGCATCGCCCAGTGCTTCGGATTGCTGCGACTGCAGCGTCAATCCAAGATCGCCGCCGTTGTTGGCGGTCAGGCTGTCGTTTGAATACTGTTTGGCAAGATCTTCGAACGGCTCGCCGGCCTGCACGCGGGCGGTGATTGCCTTCGCCTGATCACGCGCTGCGTCTTCGTCGTCGCCGAACAGGATCAGGATGTGACTTGCCTGGCGTTGTTCGTCCTGCATGTATCGACCGCTTGCACTTTCGTAGTAGCTTTGCAGGTCGTCTTCGCTGATGACGGCATTTTCAACCAGCTCGTCGCGACGAATCTCGAGGTAGTACAGGTCCACCGTTTCGTCGGTGTAAAACTCGTCCGGGTTTGCGGCATAGAAGTCTGCGATCTGTTCATCCGTGATTTCGACTGACTCTTTAATATCATTGAAACCGATCGTCGCAACCGTGACCTGCCGTTGCTCCGCGAAAAGATTCAGGTAACGCCGATACTCGGACGGCGTAACGAACGCAGTGCTAAGCACGGCCTGCTGCAACTGAAACTGGCGAAGCGACTGCGCCACTGTTGCTTCAAACTCCGTGGTGGATCGACCTTCGAGCTCCAGCGCTGTGCGGTAGGCCTCCATCGAAAACACACCATCCACCTGGTAAGCCGGAATCTCCTGCACCAGGTCCGTCACCATCTTGTCGCTGACACGCATGCCCTTGTCGTTGAGGTAGCCGATGATCAGGCGGTCGCGGATCAAGCGATCGAGAATCTGGGTACGCAGCATATTCTGGAACTGCGGCGGGTAGTTCAGGTAGTCCGGGTTCTGGTTGACCTGGTTTTGCCAGGATCGCTCGAACAGTTGCAACGATATTTCATCACCATCGACTTTGGCGGCATAGCCCGAGCCAATGAGCGGCGAGCTCAGGCCAACGAATATGAAGGGGATGGCGATGAGGCCAAGAACGATGAACGCAGTCGGTCCGGTGAATTGATCTCTGATGTTTTGCAGCATAGGGTTAACGGTCTGTAGGGAAAGGGGGATTCGGCGCCGAGGCGCTGATCTGTATGAGGCGTGGGATGATACTTGAGCGTACAGCGGTGAACAATGGGTCGGTGGGCAGTTCGGGGGACAGTTTACTTAATCTCTGTTCCAGAGATAAGTAAACTGTCCCCCGAACTCTGTCCCCGGAACTGCAGATACAAAAAGAGGGCCCCGCCGGGGCCCTCTTTTCGTGTTATGGCGGAGTGGACGGGACTCGAACCCGCGACCCCCGGCGTGACAGGCCGGTATTCTAACCAGCTGAACTACCACTCCGTAACCTGGTGGGTGCTGACGGGATCGAACCGCCGACCCTCGCCTTGTAAGGGCGATGCTCTACCAGCTGAGCTAAGCACCCGGTTGGACCGCAGGAATCACCGCTGATGCATGATTCCTGCGCAATCGTCCTCAGTACACGGTCGTGAAAACCGTGCCAAATCAAACGATTTTCGTCCCCCCGGTACTGAAGGGCGCGCTAGTTTACGGCTTCCTTCAGGGCTTTACCAGCCTTAAAGCCAGGTACATTACTGGCCTTGATTTGAATGGCTTCGCCGGTTCTCGGATTGCGTCCCATGCGTGCCGCACGAGCCTTGACAGAGAATGTTCCAAAGCCGACCAGCGATACTGAACCGCCGCCTGACAGAGTCGAGGTTACGCTTGCGAGTACCGCGTCAACTGCCTTGGTTGCATCCGCACGTGACGTACCCGTAGCTGCAGCAACCGAATCGATGAGTTCTCCCTTGTTCATGCATTCACCCTTAGCAAATAATAAATCGTCAAATAGATAACAATGCGGAAGGCCAAAAAAGTCTCCCCGCATCTCCGTTTACGTTCCAAACCGAGGAACGCTTGCTTACCCTTAAAACTGACGGGGCCGTGACTACCCCCACAAAACCCGTCAATGCCTCGCCAGACCTGACGTTCAGCCTGTCTAAGCACGCGTAGCTTATACCAAGTGCCTAAAACAGCGTCAACAACGCAGTGTTTTAGCGGGTTTCAGAAATTAATGGGGGAGGACGATATCGTCGGA
>PVMS01079263.1_pt1 | contig 10371 bp, 12 predicted proteins | sample 1853461 | NCBI WGS metagenome assembly PVMS01 (sample SAMN08582032, study PRJNA380276) | Marine sediment metagenome, whole genome shotgun sequencing project. | isolation source: ocean sediment barecode stripped | collected 2017
ACTGGTTGAGGGACTTCAGCTCTTGCGCGCAGCTTTCATCGCTCGCTTCTCCTCACGAAGGACAGCAACGTCATCGAAGGTCGCGACATCAGCAATGCTGGGCCAGTCGGCTGCCTTGTCCTCCCAGCCGATCGGTCGCACGCCCACCCGCTTGCCCAACACTCCGACGAAGATTCGCGATTTTGCGGCTCCAAACCCCGGGAGTGCTTCGAGCCTCGTGAGAAGGTCAGCGCCATCCTCAGCGGTGTCCCACACGTTCTCGGCCACGCCGTCGTATTCCTCGACGATCACCCGACAGAGCTCCTGGGTGCGCTTTCCCATCGAAGCGGGATACCGATGAATGGCTGGAGGGCCGCGGAACATGATCTCCATTGCATCCGGATCCCATGAAGCAATCCGTCCGGCGTCGAGATCCTCGCCGAGACGATCCTTGAGCAACTGCGGTCCATAGAAAGCGCGTTCCATCGGAAACTGCTGATCCAGCAACATCCCTATGAGCAGTGCGAGCCCATCGGTGGCCAGGAGACGATTGGCCGCTTCCGAGGTAGTGAAGTGAAGGAAGTCCGGCTTTCTCATCGCTGTCACCGTAGTGATCGGATCCCATCTCGTTCAGCGGGCTTTGATCCTCGCCCGGCCGTGACGCTCAACCGCCCTCTCATACTTCTCACTCCGATAGCGGCGCTGGGCCCACCACGATGAGGGTCTCGCCAGCCGGACGGCCGCTATCAGCGAAATGACCAAGAAACCCACCGCCGTGAAGCCGGCATAGGTCCGCACGGAATGGAGGTTCTCGAACAGCCAGACCGCGGCCGTCTGATCTTCCAGGAGACCAATCGGGAAGAACGACACCAGCATCGCGAGCGCCCAACCCAGCCATCCGATTACAGCAGACCATCGGTGCCCTTTCAACCAGGCGGCCGTTGCAGCGAACGGTGCAACAAACACAGCCACGACGGCTCCGTACATCGCAACCATCTCGATCAGAGAAATTCCGGCGTCTTCAGAGAAGAGCGACTCCCATCCAGTAACCGAAAGGCTCATCACGGTCGCCGACTCTAGGAGTCTGCTGACAAATGCCGTTGCTCAGATCGGCGGCCAGGCGTGCCAGTCGCAAGGACGAGGCTTCGCCACTCCTTGTGGCGGAATGGCGAAGCCGAGGACGGAGCGAGTGGTGACGAGTGGTCGCCGAGATGAGTGACATGCATTGTTCAGCGGGCTCCTAGGCCCAGGTCGGTGTTCATCGTTTGTTCAGAACCTGTTACGCGGCGGTTTCTTTTCAGTCGCGATGGTGACTCACAAGCCGGCAACGTGCCGGGTTTTGAGAATGGAGGACAAAATGCGCAGAAGCATCCTTTTATTGGCGATAGTCGGAATGTTGGTGGCAGCGCTGGCAATCCCTGCTTTTGCTAGAGGTAGTGGAAACCCCAAACCACAGCCGGTCGTCTATGTGACCAGCCAACATCTGGCCTTTGACTCGATCGTGTTGACCGAAATTCCCTTCGTGGAGGGTGCGCCATACCAGCTATTAGAAAAGGAAACAGGCCCTACGGGGTTGCAGACCGAGTTCGGGCCTGGGGACAAAGAATATGTCGGTGGCCGCTGGTGGGTAGACGTGAATGAAAACGGGATGATGGATGAAGAAGACGACTTCTTCCTCTGTCCACTTTTGGGCCCCGGCTTCGAAGTCTGATACCACAACACACGACGAACACCGGAGGCCATCCCGGTCTCCGGTGTTCTCTTTTGGGGGAGGACCTGGTCAGAGACGTCTCACCCAGTGCACCGGTTTGTCAGCTCGACGTGATTGTTTGAACACCACCCGGTCACCCAACACCGCCTTATCGACCTGGCTTCTATCGACACGAACAGAAACCAGCTCGCCATCGGAGATGTCGACAACCAGATAGCACCAGTCCCGGTGTGTTTCTCCAGCAGGTGGTTTGAAATCCTTGCCAACCACCAGACCGACCTGTCTTCGAGCCATCCTCGTTCCTCCTTCAGTCACCCAGCCCACCGGGCAGCCGCGGGAACCCCCATCGAGGAGCGCGCAATCAGCTAGTCAAAGCTTATCCCAAGAATCGGATGATTCCAGAAGGTTTTGATGACGAGCATCGGGGTGAGCGAGGGAATGTGATTCTGTTGAAGAGGAGGATCGCCCCATCGGTCTTCTCGATCGACCAAGATTGACGTCACATGACTGACATCTTCATCGTCGACGCATGCCGGACCCCGATGGGGAAACTCGGTGGCCAACTGGCGTTCGTCAGACCTGACGACCTCGCCGCCCACGCGGTGGCAAGTCTCATGGGTCGAAACCCCGATCTCGACCCGGCGGCGATCGAGGATATCCAGTGGGGCGCCGCCAATCAGGCCGGGGAGGACAACCGCAATGTCGCACGGATGGCAGCCTTGCTTGCCGGCCTTCCGATCGAGATTCCGGGTGCCACGGTGAATCGACTCTGCGGATCCGGTCTTCAAGCCGTCGTTTCCGCCGGCCACGCCCTCAAGGACGGATGGGGGGAGGTGATGATCGCCGGCGGCTCCGAATCGATGAGCAGGGCTCCATACGTCACCCTCAAGAGCGAGCGGGGATTCCCGACCGGTGCACCCGACACCGCCGACACCGTCCTGGGCTGGAGATTCGTCAACTCCCGAATGGACGAGATGTACCCACCCATCACCTTGGGGATGACGGCAGAGGTGGTCGCCGAAAAGCACGGCATCACCAGGAAAGATCAGGACGTCTTCGCCTTGCGCAGTCATCGGCTTGCTCTCGAAGCGATCGCCGCCCGTCGTTTCGACGACGAGATCGAACCAATCGAGGCGCCGGGAGATCGTCGGCGGCGGACGACCAACCTCATCGAGCACGACGAGGGACCACGGCCCGACACTTCTTTGGAGAAGCTCGCAGCGTTGCAGCCGATCTTCCAGAAAGGGGGCACCGTCACAGCGGGTAACTCGTCTCCGATGAACGACGGTGCAGCGGCATTGCTGCTGGCAACCGAGGAGGGACTCACCAAACACGGTCTGACTCCTCTGGCCCGCATTGTCTCGTCGGCAGCGGCGGGACTCCACCCCGACATCATGGGGATGGGCCCGGTTCCGGCTTCCGAGAAAGCACTTGTCCGCGCGGGCCTGACGGCAGATGACCTGGATGTCATCGAGATCAACGAAGCGTTTGCCTCCCAAAGCTTGGCCAGCCTCCGATTGCTCGATCTCGACCCTGAGAGGGTGAACGTCAACGGTGGCGCCATCGCCATCGGCCATCCGCTGGGAGCCTCGGGCGCTCGAATTCTGGTGACACTCGTGCATGAATTGCGCCGACGCGACGGGCGTTACGGTCTGGCCACCATGTGCATCGGCGTGGGACAGGGAATCAGCATGGTCGTCGAACATGTCTGATCGACCGCTGACAGGCGTTCTCGTCGCTGAATTCGGCAACCTGATAGCTGCCCCTTACGCCGGAATGCTGCTCGCCGATCTTGGAGCGAGAGTCATCAAAGTAGAGCCGCCCGGTGGGGATCTGGGGCGTCAGTTCGGCCCCTATCAAAAGGGGGAGTCGGCATTCTTCATGGCGGTCAACAGAGGCAAGGAGTCGTTGGCCATCGATACCAAGGATTGGGTATCGAAACGGGTACTCGACAACCTGATCAAGAAGGCAGATGTCGTGGTGCACAATCTTCGACACGACGCCATGGACCGTCTCGGACTCGGGGAGGACTGATGCCGCGAGCTCAACGCCAACCTCATCTACGCGGTGGTGTCAGCCTTCGGGGCTTCGGGCCCATACGCCAATCGCTCCGGAATCGACATCATCTTCCAGGGTGAATCGGGAATGACCTCCATCACCGGCGACTCCAAGGACGGGCCGCGAAAGACCGCTACGCCCATCGGCGACTATGTGGCGGCAACCAACACCGCTCTGGCGATCGCCGCCGCCCTGGCCGAGACACCAAGGACTGGACGACGCATCGATGTCTCTCTCCGCGATGGGCTGATGGCTGTGCAATCTGGCTGGAATGCCCTCGGATTCGTCAACCACGCCCAGCCGGAGCGAACCGGGACCTCCAGCCCGTTCCTGGCCCCGAACCAGGTATTCGGGGCGGCAGACGGTCCGTTCACTCTGGCGATTGTCTCGGATCGTCACTTCGCCCTTCTGGCGGACGCTCTGGAACGGCCCGACCTGGTCGAGGACTTCCCCTCCAACCAGGACCGGATGGATGGTCAGGACTCCCTCACACGCAAGCTGACCCGTGTATTCAAGACACAGGATGCCGAGTACTGGATAAACCTGCTCACCGATGTGGGCTTGCCGGTGGGTCGGGTCCTCAGCCTGGTAGAGGCTTTCGACGACCCCCAGGCCCGTCACAACGAGATGCTCGTCGAGTTCGACCATCCTGTGGCCGGACATGTCAGGACCACCGGGTCGCCGATCAGACTCGACGGCGATCCCGCTCTCGCGGCGACTCTGCCGCCCACACTCGGCCAACACACTCGTGGCATCTTGGGTGAGCTCGGATTGGACCCGACCACGGTGGAGAAGATGATCGAGGAAGGCACCGCGGTGGCGTCGTGAGAATCCACTGGACTGAGCCAGTGGGCGATGACTGGAGCGAGATAAGAGCCGAGCTGGATCGCGCTTTTCGGATGAGCAGGACCGCTGCCATAGACGAAGAGTCCTTTGTGTATGTGGTGCACCACGACGCCCTCCTCGGTCGCCGAGGCGCCGGGAACGCCATGGTCGCTTCGGGCCTTCTGTCAGCTGCCAGGACAGCAGCACTCGAAGGAGTGAGAAAGGGCTGGACCACAAATGTGATCGCATACGACGATGACGCCGACCCGAAGGATGTTGAGAAGTGGGCCGAGCGAATGCTCGAGCCTCGAGGAGTCGCCGGTGAACTGATTCGGATCGGATCGACCCACATCGGAAAGGCCTTGCCATGAACGGGTCGATTGTCGTCACCGGAGCGGCCCGCGGCATCGGACGGGCGATTGCGGAGAGACTCGCCGCCAATCCATTGTTCACCGTCATCGGAGTCGACCTCGCCCCGGAACTCGCACTCGCCGAGGACATCGTGGGCGTTCAGGTCGACCTGACTTCGGATGATGGCGTCGATTCGGTTCGCGAAGCGGTCGAAACCGCGGGTTTGCCACTCCTTGGAGTGGTGAACAACGCCGGGATCACTCGCGATTCGAGACTCGTGAACATGACCGACGAGAGTTTCCAGGCCGTTCTCGACGTGAATCTGGGCGCCGCCTATCGACTGTCGACCGTCCTGGCGCCCCTGATAGCCGAGGCAGGCTCGATCGTGAACATCGCCTCACGCGCCTACCTGGGCAACTTCGGACAGTTCAACTACTCGATGTCCAAGGGGGGAGTTGTCGGTCTGACCCGAGCGATGGCCCTTTCGCTGGCACCGCATGTGCGGGTCAATGCCATCGCACCGGGATTGATCGGCACGGAAATGGCAATGGCCATACCCGAAGACGTGCTGGAGAAGATGGTTTCGGCCATCCCTCTCGACCGGATGGGCACACCGGAGGAGATCGCCAACGTCGTCTGGTTTCTCCTCACCCCACTCTCCTCCTACATCACCGGCCATGTCGTAGTCGTCGGCGGGGGACGCAGCCTCTCGTGAGTTAACTGGTCGCTGCGAAGACCTGCCATGTGTCGGGAACACCCTTGAGCTCATGTCGGCCGCGATCCTCGAACGCGAACCCCGAACCCGCCACGAGGTCCTTCACAGTGCTCGAAACCAATACCTCTCCGGGAGATGCCATAGCGCCGACTCTTGCTCCGATGTGGACGGCGATGCCGGCTACGTCGTCTTCGACAACCTCGACCATCCCGGTATGAACCCCACACCGGACTCGGAGCCCAAGCGATTTCACTTCTGCTGAGATCGACAGTGCACATCTGATGGCTCGCGCCGGCCCGTCGAATGTTGCGAGGAATCCGTCACCTGTCGTCCCCACCTCAACACCATTCCATCGACTCAGTTCGGCCCGAACGACGGAGTGGTGACGTTCCAGCAGACGTCGCCATTCCGAGTCGCCGAGTCTCGCTGCATTCTTCGTTGAATCCACAATATCGGTGAACAGCACGGTGGCAAGACGGCGGTCCGGGTCATCAGATCCCCTTGCACCAGTGACGAACTCCTCGATCTCGTCGAGCATCTGATCGATGTCGCCGGCCCAGAACAGATGATCGCCGCCAGGAAGTTGGATGAGTCGGGAGCCCTCGATCGCATCCGCGATATACCTACCTTCATCAACACGGACATCCCTGTCATCAACCCTGTACAACAACAACGTTGGAGCCGTGATCGAACCAAGCACCGAACGAACATCAACTTGTGAGTTCATGGCCAGAAGAGCGGCCGCTGCCCTCGGACTTGCCGAGAATCGCTGATACCTCCCCCACCATCTCTGGAAGTCCGGATCGTTAGCCCGACTGGGAGCCATCTCCTCAATACCCTCCGACTGGCCCCAGGTCCGCTCGACCTCCTCGGCTGTTGCGCGGCGCTCGTCCGCGGTGGGCGCCCATGGATAGTCGTCGGAACGGACTCGTTTTGCATAAGCGCCGGTCAGGACCAATCGGTCAGTGCGCCGGGGATGAGTAGCCGCGAACAGGATGGACAGGGCCCCTCCCTCGGAATGTCCGAAAATCGTCGCGCTCTCAGAACCGCTCGCGTCCATCACGGCCCGCAAGTCATCCATCCGAGTTTCCAGATCAGGCAAATTGTCGACTGCAACCGGATCAGAGAGCCCCGTACCACGCTTATCGAATGTGATCACCCGTGCGAAAGAGCCGAGTCGCCTGAAGAATCTCGATAGGAGCGGATCGTCCCAGATCAACTCGACATTGGAGACCCACCCCGGCACGTAAACGAGGTCGACCGGCCCATCGCCGAACACCTGATAGGCGATGCTGAGATCCCCACTCTGGGCGTATCTGGTCTGAGGCAAGGGCATTCCTAGTAGTAGTAGCGGGTGACGGTCTCGGCGACCATCGCCGGCTTCGCAGTGCCCTCCACCTCCATGGTCACCGTCCGGTTCACCTGGATACCGCCGGTCACCTCGCTCACCGCCTGCAACGCAACCCGGGCCCTGATTCTCGATCCGACAGGCACCGGTGCCGGGAACCGCACTTTGTCCAGCCCGTAGTTGATCGCCATCTTGGGTTCGCCGACATCGAGCTCGACTTGGCCGGCCAGGGTCACCGTCAGTGACAGCGTCAGAAACCCATGGGCGATGGTTCCCCCGAACGGCGTCCCGCTTGCCCGATCCGGGTCGACATGGATGAACTGATGGTCATCCGTGGCGTCAGCAAAGGCATTCACCCTTCCCTGGGTGATCTCCATCCACTCACTGACACCGATCTCGGTGCCGACCTGAGCTTGAAGTCTCTCGAGTATCTGTTCCATCCCGCTGATTCTGTCACGAGTTGGGAAGAGTTCGCGAAACATCTAAATTGGTGGGATGGCCGACGCAACCAAGCTGATGGTTTGGATCGATCAGGACCTCTGCACCGGTGACGGGATTTGCGAGGAAATCAGCCCCGAAGTCTTCTTGGGCCGAGACGATGGCCTTTGGGTCGTCAAAGAGGATGCCAAGTTCTTCGGCAACACGGTGGTCTTCGACGGCGAAGAGGCGCCCGACGGAGCGAGGGGTCTTGCGCGAGTTCCCGATGCGCTGATCGAAGACGTCGTCGAGTCGGCTGAGGAGTGTCCCGGGGAGTGCATCATGATCGAGCCCTACCAGGAATCCGCTCTACACGACGGCTGACCCCGGCATCCGCCGAGCAATCGGCCTCTAACTACGCTCCTCGACCATGCAGGTAATGGGAACGCGCATCGACACGCGCTCTGAGGAATACGTGGCCAACCGGACCGCCATGGAGAAGAAGCTCCACGAGTTCGAAGAGCTTCAGGAGAAGGCTCGTCAGGGCGGGGGCGAGAAGTACATCAAGCGGCACCGCGATCGCGGCAAGCTCCTGGCCAGAGAGCGGATTGAGCTTCTCATCGATCGCGACTCCTCTTTCCTGGAACTCTCGACACTCGCAGCTTGGGGTACCGACAAGCCGCTTGGCGGCAACGCGGTCACCGGGCTCGGTGTGATCAATGGTGTGGAATGCGCCATCCTCGCCAACGACCCCACCAGCCAGGCGGGGGTGTTCAATCGATACACCCTGTCCAAGTCGCTCCGCATCATGGACATCGCCATGGAGAACCGGCTCCCCCTGGTCAACCTCGTGGAGTCAGGGGGCGCCGACCTGCCCGACCAGGCCGACGTGTTCGTCGTCGGTGGCAAGTGGTTTCGTAATCTGACCCGACTCTCCAAGCAAGGCATCCCAACGATCTCGCTCGTCTTCGGAAGCTCCACGGCCGGAGGGGCCTACTTCCCGGCGATGTGTGACTACTCGGTGATGGTCAAGGACAAGGCGAGAGTCTTTCTGGGTGGCCCACCTCTGGTCAAGATGGCAACGGGAGAGGAGTCGACTGAAGAGGAGCTTGGCGGTGCCGAAATGCACTCCAAGGTCTCGGGCCTGTCCGACTATTTCGCCGCCGACGAGCACGAGGCCATTCGGATGGGACGCGACATCGTCGACCACATCAACTGGCGCAAGCAGGGCTACGGACCAACCAAACCGCCGGATGACCCGGTACACGATATCGACGAGATCCTGGGGGTGATCCCGGCCGACCTGAGAATCCCTTTCGACATGAGGGAGATCCTCAATCGGGTGCTCGACGGCTCTCGTCTCGAGGAGTACAAGGCTGTTTACGGGACCTCGATCCTCAACGGCTGGGGGTCGGTACACGGTTATCCAGTCGGAGTCATCGCCAACCAGCAAGGGGTGATCTTCTCCGAGGAGGCTCAGAAGTCCACCGAGTTCATCCAACTGTGCAATCGTTATGACACGCCGATCATCTTCATCCACAACACCACCGGCTACATGGTCGGCAAGGATTACGAGCAGCGGGGGATCATCAAGGACGGCGCCAAGATGATCAACGCGGTCGCCAACTCCGAAGTCCCCCACATCTCCCTCATGGCGGGTGTCTCCTACGGTGCCGGCAATTACGGCATGTCGGGTCGCGCCTACGACCCGCGGTTCGTCTTCGGCTATCCGAATCACAAGGTGGCGGTGATGGGAGCGAAACAACTGGCAGGTGTCATGTCCATTGTCGCTCGCCAGTCGGCAGAATCGCGCGAGGAGGATTTCGATGAGGAGGCCGACCTGGTGCGCACCGCCGATCTCGTGGAGATGATGGAAACCACCGAGCAGGCCTTCTTCTCCACCGCCCGTGTCCGCGACGACGGTCTGATCGACCCCCGCGATACGAGAACTGTCCTTGGCATAGCTTTGTCCGCAATTCACTCCGCACCGGTCGAGGGAACAGACCGGTTCGGGGTTTTTCGCATGTGATGACAATCTCGAAGATCCTCGTCGCCAATCGAGGAGAGATTGCGCGACGGGTGTTCCGGACAGCCAGGGAGATGGGAATCGCCACTGTGGCGGTCTACTCCGACCCCGACAATGGCGAGCCGCACATGATGGAAGCCGACGAGGCAGTACGGCTGGCTGGTGCTGCGTCGACTGAGACCTATCTCAACATCGAAGCAATCCTCTCGGCTGCCGAGGAAACCGAAGCAGATGCCGTGCACCCCGGTTACGGATTCCTATCCGAGAATGCCGACTTTGCCCGAGCCGTGACTCGCGCAGGGGTCACCTGGATAGGCCCCTCACCGCATTCGATCGAAGTGATGGGCTCCAAACTGGAGTCCAAGCGCCTGATGGTGTCGGTTGGCGTCCCCGTTCTGACCAGCATCGAGCTCGAAGGGCCTCCTGACACAACTTCGGTTGCCAGGGAACTCGGCTTTCCCCTACTCGTGAAACCGTCGGCAGGAGGTGGCGGTAAGGGGATGCGAGTCGTCATCAGTCCCGACGACCTTCTCGAGGCCATCGAAGGCGCCCGTCGCGAGGCCGCCTCGTCATTTGGCGACGACACGGTCTTCCTCGAGCAGTACCTGAAGGCCCCCCGGCACATCGAGATCCAGGTCTTTGGCGACACCCACGGTAACTTCGTCTCCCTCTTCGAGCGTGAGTGCTCGATCCAGCGCCGACATCAGAAGATCATCGAAGAATCGCCTTCGACGGCTATCGACGAGACCACCAGGATCGCCATGAGCGAGGCTGCGATCGGAGCAGCCAGGGCGGTCGACTACGTGGGCGCGGGAACGGTGGAGTTCCTCTATCAGGACGGGAGCTTTCACTTTCTCGAGATGACCACCCGACTCTGGGATGAGCATCCGGTGACAGCGACGGGCACGGGTTGGGATCTCGTCAAACTTCAGATAGAGGTC
>PVMS01107359.1_pt1 | contig 10371 bp, 10 predicted proteins | sample 1853461 | NCBI WGS metagenome assembly PVMS01 (sample SAMN08582032, study PRJNA380276) | Marine sediment metagenome, whole genome shotgun sequencing project. | isolation source: ocean sediment barecode stripped | collected 2017
AAAGCAGTATTTGAAAATGAGCTGTTGGCGAATACACAGATTTTCGATTTTGAGTTGAATAAGGAAGATATGGATTTGCTTGACTCGCTGGACGACAGAGGTCATTGTTCTTACAACCAATACCTTTTTAACGGAGATTTTGAAGAGGCGGATATTTGGGCAAAGGCAGACAAATTGAGGTTTTAGTTATTTTAAAGTACCCTGTAGCAATGCCGGGAGTCGTTATTACTTTTTTTGGCAACGTCGTTGGGATGAATAATGTGGTAAAATTTGAATATAGGAAATGGATGAAACATAAGGGAATTTGTATTTAAACTGACTGCAATAAAAGCGGTATTGTTGATTAATCGATTAGATTTGCAAAGATCACTTTGCAAAAAATATAAACTGGAGGGAAAAACGATGTTTAAGGAAAAAAGAATTGGAGCGGTGTTGGCCGTCGTACTTTCATTAGCAATGATATTTACACTGGTAGGGTGCCAACCTGCAACCGACGGAACCGCAGCCGATGGTGCGGCAGCCGATGAACCTGCAGCCGATGAACCTGCAGCCGATGGTGCGGCAGCCGATGAACCTGCAGCCGATGAGGCCAAACAGCTTCCGGAAGTTATAAGAATTGGTTGGGCACCATCAGGTATGTCTGGCGTGTTTGCGATGGCAACCGAATTTATGGACAAAGCGATTGCTGAAGCAGCCGAATATGGCATTATCATTGAACTGACAACAAAGGCGATGTCCTCTGAGCTCGAATACGAGGAGCAGTTGAAAACGATTGAGTCGTTTGTACAGGCTGAAATGGACTGTATCATTGTGTGCCCGTCTTCTAATATGGAAACGATAAGGCAGGCGCTTGAAGCGGCTACAGACAATGGGATCCCCATCATTATGGTTAACCTTCTTCAAAAGCAGGAAGGATTTGAAATTGAAAGTTACATTGGTTTCGATAATGTAACAGGTGGAGCTGTTTCCGGATATGCTATGGTTGACTATCTTGGAGGCCCCGGTGTTTTGGGCACAGGCGAGAAGGCGGACGTGACAGTTGATGACTATCTTGACTTGGCAAAATGGGAAGAAATTTATGCTGATTTCGATTGGTCTTCAATAACCGCAAAGGTAGCAATACTTGAAGGAATTGCCGGCGGCTTCTATTCTGATGCTAGGTTAAAAGGATTTAAGAGTGTTATTGACAAGTGTGTTAATATAGAGGTAGTGGCTCAGATACCAGCTGATTGGGACAGACAAAAAGCGGTTACAGCAATGGAGAACATCTTACAGTCGAATCCAGAACTTGATGCGGTTGTTGCGTTTAATACTGAAATGGCAATGGGCGCTTTGACGGCCACGGAAAACATGAACCGAACCGAAGTTAAGGTTTTTTCTAATGACGGAACAGAAGAGAGTTTGGCGTCAATTGCTTCCGACGGAATGATGGCCGAAACTTGGCATGGGTTCCCGTCTTGGGGATGGTATGGTGTAGAATTTGCAGTTAAGCTTGTGCTTGGGCAGGATGTACCGGAGATATTTGATACGAGACCTAGAACTGAGTATAAAGCAAACGTAGATGCTTTCTATCCTAACACAAAACTAGATTCGATAGATTGGCAAGCCATTGTAGACGAGTACTTAGGTAACTAATACTTATCAAACTGTCTAATTGTGTGGAGTTGTGTAACGCAACACAACTCCACACAAAAACCATTTAAACTTGAAATATATTAGCACATGTAAATTTTTTTACTTAAAATCAATAGGAGCAAGTGATGCAAAATAATCTTCTTGAAATGCAAAATGTAAAAAAGAGCTTTGGCGCAACAACGGCATTGAAAGGTGTAGATTTTGATTTACGACAAAGCGAGGTTCATATGCTTTTGGGTGAAAATGGCGCGGGCAAATCTACATTGATGAGAATACTTGCGGGCTCATTACGTTGCGATGCGGGGGAAATATTATTAGATGGCACAATCGTAGAGATCAAAACACCTGCAAAGGCAGATTCGCTTGGAATTGGGATGGTGTATCAGGAGCTTGCGCTTGTAGAGCAAATGAGCGTATTGGAAAACGTTCTTATTAATCGGTTTCCAAGAAGGAAAAGACTCCCGTTTGTCAATTGGAAAATTGCAAAACAGCAAGCAAAAGAAGTGCTTGAAAAAGTTGGACTTGGAAAAATTGAGCTCAAGCAAAGATTATCAAGCTTGTCACTCGGCGTGAGACAGTTGATTGAAATTGCGAAAGCAATTAGCAAAGATGCTAAGTTGATTATTCTGGACGAACCCACCTCGGCCTTAAATGATACTGAAACAAAGAAGTTGTTTGAAGTGATTATTGGACTAAAGGCTCACGGTGTATCTTTTATTTTTATAACGCATAAACTAGAGGAAGTCTTTATCATCGGCGACAGAGTCACTGTTTTTAGAGACGGTGAAAAAATAGAAGATACAGTTTCGACAACAGATATTGAAGAGGATGAACTGATACGCAGAATGGTTGGCAGAAAAATCGAAGACTTATATCCTAAGGAGAACAATGTAATAAGCGATGAAGTACTTTTGGAAGTACGGGGGCTGTCTGACAAAAAGCATTTCAAAAACATTAATTTTGTGCTTAAAAAGGGTGAGATTGTTGGTATGGCAGGGCTAATTGGATCCGGAAGATCAGAAATTGCAGAAGCAATATTTGGACTGCGGAAAAGTTTAAGCGGAGAAATCATTTATAAAGGCAGCAAACATATACCGAAGTCACCTAAGCATTCCCTTTCCAATGCGATAGGGTTTACAACCAAAAACAGAAAAAGCGGACTGCTTCTGCATTTCCCGATATATAGAAATGTAACGTTATCAAATGCTGTTAAGTTTGTGAAATTTAAGATATTTAGAAGAAGGAAACTTGAAATAAAAATTGCGAATGAATATGTAAATAAGCTGAGCATTAAGACGCCAAATGTCAAATACCCTACCAGCAGCTTAAGCGGAGGGAATCAGCAAAAGGTTGTAATATCAAAATTGCTGTGTGCAGATTGCGATGTCTATTTAATGGATGACCCAACAAGAGGTGTCGATGTGGGGGCGAAGGTTGAAATATATAAACTTATGAATGAATTGACGAGAAAAGGCTGCGGGATATTGTTTATATCTTCTGAGATGCCTGAATTATTAGGTATGGCAAATAGAATTCTCGTGGCACGACAAGGAGAACTGGTAGCAGATTTAGGTATTGAGCAATACTCACAAGAAATCATTATGAAAAAGATAGCTGGAGGAACTGAAAATGAATAGCAAAGTTAATAATCGCAGCAAAGCATTTTTTGAGGTCATCAAAAAGCGCAACTCGTTTTTGATACTGATCTTGATGGTAGGCGTTATGTCTATTTCCAGCGAATACTTTTTCAAGTGGACGAATATGATGAATATCTTAAAGCAATCTTCCGTGCTGGGCGCGCTTGCGATTGGAGAAGTCTTTGTAATTATCAGCGCAGGAATAGATCTTTCTGTTGGAGCAACGATGGCGATAACTGGCTGTGTGATCACGCTGGGCGTTTCGGAATGGGGGATGAGCCCGGGCGTAGCGGTATTGGTTGGGCTGCTTGTAGCCCTTGCAGTAGGCGTAATCAATGGATTGATTATCACGAAACTTGGATTGCCCGATTTTATTGCAACGCTAGGGACCAGCACCGCGATGGTTGGGCTGGCGCTGATTATAACCAAAGGATACCCGGTATCAACTAATATCCCGGAGGGATTACTGGTTATTGGGGGCGGCAGCTTGCCCATGGGTAATCCGAACGGATTTCCAATCGGTGCAATTACTTTTATTGTGTTGGCTATTATCGGGTACATTATTTTAGAGCATACAACATTCGGCCGGAATGTCGTTGCAATTGGAGGAAATAAAGAGGCATCAAGAGTCTCGGGCATTAGCATAATGCGCACGAAGATGGGGGCTATGATTTTTTCAGCGCTTTGCTGTGGTATTGGCGGAATAATCATGATTGGTCGGCTTAGATCCGCAAGCGGCACAATGGGGACCGGGCTTGAACTAAGCACTATTGCCGCAGTAGTAGTGGGAGGTACCAGTATAAATGGAGGTCAGGGTTCAATCGGTAATACAATAATCGGTGTATTCACCATGAGTATAATACAAAACGGGCTTGAACTTCTAAACATATCATCGTACTTGCAAAAAGTAGTACTTGGCACTGTAATGATATTGGTTGTAGCGCTTGACACATTCAGGCGGAGGAGGCTATTAAAAGATAGCTAAAAAAGATGGCGGAGGGAGAATCAAATGAAAATGATAGGCATGGGACATGTCGGAATAAACACTGCTGATTTTTCTAAGTCAATCACATTTTATAGAGATATTTTAGGCTTGGAAGAATTGAGCACACATAAGTTTGATGATTTTGAGATGACAATGCTGAAAATGCCGGATGGAGGATGGCTCGAGTTGTTTGACTACGGCAAGCGCATAGATAAGGCAAATCAGGACGAATCCGCCGTTGGGTATAGGCATTTCGCATTTTTAGTTGATGATGTTGAAAGCTGGGAGAAACATTTAAAATCAAATGATATTCCAATAAAAATGAGCTCTGTTGTTCTTAAGCAATTAGGTACTAAGGCAATGCTCTGCTCTGATCCCGATGGAATAGAAGTAGAGTTATTCGAATTGCTCAAGTAAATATATCGCATCAAGGGGCAAGAGAACATATGAGTTAAGTTTTGGTGCAGGGATAAAGGGATACCTGTATAAGCAAATTGCGAGAGCAGCTTTCGAAAGGTCAGAAAACCATGAATGAAAAAGATTGGCATAACCAGACAATAGCAACAAAAGTAATAATTGTTCGTCACGGAGAGACCGTTGGCAATATAGAAGGAGAATTCCAAGGACGTACTGATTCTGCGCTGACACCAAAAGGGGTCCGTCAGGCTCTTTGTGTAGAAGAAAGCCTACGAAATCAAAACATTACCAAGATTTATAGTAGCCCACTTCAGCGAGCGGTTAGGACAGCGGAAATTATTCGTGGAAAACGCGATATAGAAATATTGACGGATGAGAGACTTTTGGAAATGGATTGCGGTCTCTTTGAGGGAATGAATTATAATGATGCCAAGGAGATGTTGCCAAATCAGTTTCATACATGGGAAAATGAACCGCAAAATCATGTGATGCCTGAAGGCGAGTCTTTCCTGCAAGTGTTAGAGCGCGCATCCGAAGTGATTGAAGAAATAGTTTCGAAAAAATTCTGGAAAAACGATTCTCATTGTGTCCCATTGCTTGCTTATTATGCTCTTTATGGCACATCATGCCGGAGAGAAAATAAATGATCTATGGGTGCTGGAGTTGCAATGCAATACGGCTATTAATATCGTGGAAGCATTTGAAAACGGAGAAGTGAACATTTTGACAAGAGGAGACTGCAGCCATCTCAAAGAAAACAATTCTTTTAAAAATAAGAGCGGCGAAAATAAGCCATAAATTAAAGGATAATTATTTACAATTTAGAAAAACCAATGTATCTAGATATTAAAAATGGAAGTAAAAAGAGTAACGAGGAATTTGACAGCATTGTATCTATATAATGAAAATAATAACACTTCGTTTATACTCTTATCATCTGAATTCCAATGAGGTTTAAGGTTGTGGAAATTGTATGAAAAATAACAGCAACTTCATGGCGATAGACATAGGCGCAAGCAGCGGCAGGATAATTCATGGCAATTATAATGGTGAAACCCTTGATATTGTCAAGGGTTTTGAATTCGCTAACAACTTTATATTTCAGCATGGCGAATTGAGTTGGAATATTCCGTATCTTTTACAAGGCATTAAGGATGGATTGAAAGCATACGCCGCAAATAATCATCAAAAACTTATTTCAATCGGCATTGATACGTGCGGTGTTGATTACGGACTGCTCGATAAAAACGGGGAATTAATAGAGGCTCCTTTTTGTTATAGAAGCCATCAATTTTGCAACATTATGGAGGAAGCCCACAAAATTGTTTCTGGTGATAAATTGTTCGAAATTACCGGAGTCAACGACCGAAGTTATAATACTATATATCAGTTATATTCTATGGTGCAAAAAAACGATTCAGCAATTAGAAAAGCTGAAACTTTTCTTATGATTCCTGATTTATTGGCATATTTTCTAACGGGAGGTATATCTTGCGAATTTACTAATGCCGTCACAACCCAACTCTTTGATACAGTAAAAATGGACTGGTCAGAGGAAATAATGAATTTGATTGGAGTTAGAAAAACAATATTTCCAAAGATCAAAATGCCGGCGACACATAAGGGTACACTTTTGCCTGAGATAGCAGATGATATTGGAATAGGCCGTGTGCCAATAGTAAATGTGGCTTCGCACGATACAACCTCTGCTTTGACAATGGCTTTATTATGCGATAAAAATTCGGCATATCTTTCGAGTGGAACTTGGTCAATAATGGGTCTGCACACAGGTAAACCAATAATAAATGAAACTGTTCTTGAATATGGGTTTACTAACGAAGCAACAATTAAAGGTGATTTTCGTATTACAAAAAATCTCATTGGTTTGTGGATAGTGCAGGAATGTAAAAGATATTGGGCAAAAACGGGGGTTGAAATTGATTGGGAAGCAATAACTATTTTGGCCTCGAGCACTCCGAGTATGGGTTCTCTTATCGATCCGAATGATCAGCTTTTTTTCGAGGCGGGGAACATGCCAAACAAAATACAATTGTATTGCAAACAAACGAAGCAGAGAATTCCAAAAAGTATCGGAGAAATAGCAGGGGTTGTATTTGAAAGCTTAGCCCTTTGCTATCGCTGGGTTTTTGAAGATCTGGAAGAAATAAAGGGGTCACGTATTGAGGCTCTTCATATAGTTGGAGGGGGATCTCAAAATCAACTTTTGAATCAATTTACTGCCAATGCGATAAATCGCCCTGTTTACTGTGGTCCGACTGAATCAACTGCAATAGGTAATATTGTTGCGCAGATGCATGCAAATGGAGATATTAGCAGCTATGCAGATGCTGAATGTATTCTACAAAAGTCTTTCGAAATTGGATTGTGCGAACCCAAAGAAAAGGATTGTTGGGACGAAAAATATTCGAAATATCTGAAGCTTATTGAAAATGAAGAGAGAGACTTCTCTTAGTCAATTTGTGATGAAATAATAAGTTGATATCCCTAAGAGTTATACACTATATTCGCGCCCATTATCAAAGTTTTCTTGCTTTCTCGATTACTGCTATTGCTGTACGTTCATCGGTATAGAATCGATTAAAAATTTTGCCGCGCAGGGCACCGATGATTGCATTTACTTTCTCTAAGCCAACGGCAATGCCAATTCGCATTTTTTTCTTTTTTATATCTTCGAGAGGCAGGCTCATAGTCCTATCATCAATTTCCATACACACTTCATTTCCATCAAAGTCATAAAATCTGCCTGCAATAATTCCTACAGCACCAAGTGAAATGACTTTTTCATATTCAGCCTTAGTGACCGCCTTCATCCATTTGTAAACGGGGGACTGTGTTCCAAGGCTTCCTACGCTAGTAATGGAGATCGCAGATGATTTTGCCAGTTGAATTACATTCCTTACTTGGGCATCAGACTTTATTGCATCTGCAATTTCTTTCGTACTAACTAATAACGGAGCAGGTAATAAATATGCTTTTGCAGAAAAAAAGTGTGAAAGTTGCTCTAAAATTCGGCTCGAATGAGTTGAAGAAATATCGGTAGAAACATATCCGTCAAGCAACACGATTCCTTGGCATCTTTTTGTGTTATTAGTATTTTGCGTAATCTTGGCGAGTTGTTCCATCGTATTTCCCCATGCAATACTTATCGTATCGCTTGGTGTTAAAAATTTTAGTAAATCTACCAAAGCCGGCTTGCAAGTTTCTTTTATTCTTATTTCCATATCATCTGTATAAGTCGGCGCAATATAAACCTTTTGCAAATCGAAATGCTTATGAAACTCAAACTCAAATTTTTGTAATGATTCTGAAGGATAATTTATGTTAAAAGTTACATAGCCTTGTTCGGTTGCTCTTTTAAGAATACGGCAAACAGAAGATTTAGAAATAAACTCTTCATTTGCAATATCTGCTTGGCTCATTTTGAGTTCATAATATTTGTGGATGATACTATTCATAAGGTTTTGATCGTCTAGCGGATATTTTTTCATGATTATAATTATAATGCATTTAGCTAAAATCGTCAATTATATAAGAAATAAATTTCATAGAAGAAATAAAATATTATATCCAGCAAACGAAATATAGACAAGACTTCAGCATGTTAAGAAGTATCGTACTACTATTTGGTATTAATAGGTATATAACTGGTGAGGAAGAAGAAATAGATTGCAATAACGTAAATAAAATTCACGGCTTATTATTTCTGTGATACAATAACTCTGTTATTGCAAAAGATAAAGAAAGATAGCTAAAACGTAACAATAGTAATATCCTAAACAACCAAAAATTGGTGCTTGCGCGGGAGACGCTTAGAGTGTGTGTAGCACTTAGCGCTGTGTGTAATGGGTTGATTTAGAACAATGAAAATGATGAAGGTAAATAAGGAGCGATATGGATAAAAACTTTATACTGGCAATTGATCAGGGTACTACGGGTACAAGGGTCATATTGTTTAACCAGCAGGGGCAGATTCATTCGACTGCCTATAGGGAAATACGACAGATTTTCCAAAAGCCTGGTTGGGTAGAGCATGATGCGAACGAATACTGGACCACGGTTGTTTCTTGTGCTGCAGAAGCTTTTGAAAAAGGAAACACAAGTGCAGCGGACGTTGCTGCAATCGGCATCACTTGCCAAAGAGAGACCACGATACTTTGGGACAGAGATACCGGCAAGCCGGTTTATAACGCTATAGTATGGCAGTCCAGACAAACGGCCAGCATATGCGAAGAATTAATAGCGGCTGGATACGATGATTACGTAAGAGAAAAAACCGGCCTATTGATAGATGCTTATTTTTCCGGAACCAAGATAAAGTGGATTATGGACAATGTTCCTGGCGTAAAAGAGCGTGTGAGCCAAAAGAAAATATGCTTTGGCAACATTGATTCTTGGCTTATGTATAAGCTTTCAGGGGGCGCTTCTCATGTAGAAGATTATTCTAATGCATCAAGGACGCTTCTTCTGGATATTCATACACTTAAATGGGATAAAAAAATTATGAATGCACTGGATGTTCCAGAGCACATACTCCCGGAGCTAAAACCTTCCAGCGGGCTACTGGCAATGACTAACAAAGATGCTTTTTTTTGGTCACGAAATACCTATATCCGGTGTGGCGGGAGACCAGCACGCTGCTACATTCGGACAAACGTGTTTTGAGCCGGGGATGGCAAAGAATACGTATGGCACTTCACTTGCGATGATGATGAATATTGGTGAAGAGTTGAAGATGAGCAAAACCGGATTGACGACTGATCTTGCCTGGGTAATCGGCGACAAAGTTGAATATGCACTTGAAGGTGTGGTTTTTGTTGGTGGAGCTACAATTCAGTGGCTAAGAGACGGACTTAAGATTATAGAGAATTCGGCGCAAGTAAGCGAGCTTGCCAGGCGAGTGCCAGACACAGGCGGGGTGTATCTTGTACCTGCATTTACTGGGCTTTGTGCTCCGTATTGGGACATGTATGCAAGAGGCACCATTGTTGGGATGACAAGAGGGACAACGGATGAACATATCGCAAGGAGTGCACTAGAAGCTATTGCGTATCAAACCAGAGATGTTCTCGAATGTATGCAAAAAGACTCGGGGCAGATAGTAAAGGCACTGCGTGTGGATGGCGGAGCAACGGCAAGCGACTTTCTTATGCAATTTCAAGCAGACATACTTGGCATTCCGATACAAAAGCCAGAGATTACCGAAATGGCCGCGCTTGGTGCGGCATATCTTGCCGGTCTTGGGATTGGTTTTTGGGAGAGCAAAGAGGAGATTGCAAAGCAGTGGAAGGTTGCAAGAACTTTTGAGCCAAATATGGGAATAGACGAAAGAGAATCGCTCTATGCGAATTGGAAACGTGCTGTAGAGCGGTCGTTTGCATGGGCGCAAGAATAGTATGTATAAATAAAATATTGGAAGCAGTATTTAGTTACTTATAATTTCAAAAAGTATAGAGTAAGAGAACGGAAATGGACATAGACGAGTTGGTCAGGCTGGCAACAATCAGCAAAAACCAATATTAAATTTGAAGATATGAGGAGAAAATATGAGCAAAACGATGAAAGCAATTCGGATGTATGCACCAAGGGATTTGAGGTTGGAGCAGGTTCCGGTGCCGCAGATAGAGGACGATGAAGCGCTGATCAAAGTGATGGCTGTGGGAATATGCGGAAGCGACA
>PVMS01173835.1_pt1 | contig 10370 bp, 9 predicted proteins | sample 1853461 | NCBI WGS metagenome assembly PVMS01 (sample SAMN08582032, study PRJNA380276) | Marine sediment metagenome, whole genome shotgun sequencing project. | isolation source: ocean sediment barecode stripped | collected 2017
CAAAAGCCGCTGCGCCGGCAAAGCGGAACACGTCCATGTAGTGAGCACCCGGACCCAGTGCCCGGCCGGAAATGTAAGCAGCGAAAATCCCTATCGCGATACAGTAGCCTTTGGGTCAACGCCGGATCACTGGATGAGGATGCAGCTTGCTTACGATTTAGCGCAATCGCGACCACTTGAGAAGAAGATCATCGTCGATCGAATTAAGGTTGCTTAGCCTGGCAAAAATTCATACCGGCCACAACCAGCCAAAGATACCTGCGGTCAGGAGCGCGTAAACCAGGCCATCCGCCATCGACTTGAAGGTTGAACTCCAGTCACGCTTGTACCAAATCGAGTTCTGCAGCAGAGCGAGCGCATAGCCACCAAAAGCCGCTGCGCCGGCAAAGCGGAACACGTCCATGTAGTGAGCACCCGGACCCAGTGCCCGGCCGGAAATGTAAGCAGCGAAAATCCCTATCGCGATACAGTAGAGAAACCACAGCGCCAGACTCTTGCCCATGCCAAAATCGCCGGACATGACAGTCACAAAGGCGACCGGCCCCCGTTTCAATTTTTCCTGATATGCTGGCTCCTTCATCTGTGCAGGATCCTGTGCATGCGGAATCACGTATTCACCCTCCGGAATGCCGAAGGGGCGCAAGGCTGCCATCACTTCGTCTTCGGAAGGTATCTTCTTGAAATCATTTTGGTGATACTTCAGGACCATGTGAATGACCGAACTGGCAGCAAACATCGCCACGGCCGATAACACGATTGGAAGCCACAAGGAAATAATACTGACCATAACACTCTCCTGGAGTACTTCTTACACAATTTCAGTATAGGAAGAGACTGGGAACTCCACAACTTGCTCCGCCTGGTCAGGCTATTAGGCGGCCAGTAAGGACGCTTACTGATTTTTTTTTCGGAGATGTGGATGGCCTGACTTTTTCTGTAAGGCTATTTTACTGCGCCATCAGGCTCATTTTTTTATCACTGGTGATGATGTGGTTTACGACCCAGTGTTTGAGGGTGTGCTCAATGGGATTACCGGGTGAGGCGCCAGCATCATTCAGGATCTGCACCATGTATTCGGTGTAGTTGTCGAGCAATTGGTCGTGCTCACGTTTGTGTTCATCGAAAAACGGGTAATCATGTTCCTTCATGAAATGCTCCTCCAGTGCGAAGTGAGCCTGCATGCGTGCATAAATATCGCCAAGACATTTCTCGATTTCTGATATTTCTCCCTGCCTGGCCAGTTCCTGGTGGAGCCTGTTGATATCAACCACCAGTGATTTGTGTTCGTGGTCCAGTTCCTTTATTCCGATCAGGAAGGAGTTATTCCATTCAACAAGTGTATCGGCCATAGCGGATACTCCCGGTATGGTGGGTAGAGGTTCGCCATATGGCCCTTTCCACGGGGGCCATCATCTACCCTAACCAGAATCCAGGTCATCATCAAGACGAGTGTGGGTAATCAATGACTGGCCTCGGCTCTTGCCGCTTCGGTAAGCGGTTCAGATGCCTCGAACACCGGGCATAAATGTCCGTTACTATTCTGTTAAGGCCCGGCAACTACTTCCAGGGTCACGTCCGCCGCGTTGTAGGTCACATTGAATTGCTTGCCGTTGCCGATGGCGAGCCCAATGATCGTATCGAAGGTGCCGGTGATCGACGTGCCGGTCACGATGGTAAACACATTGCCGATTTCCGGTTCGTAAGCATCGACGAGCTTCACGGTGAGTGAGCCAGCCAGGGTCACGCCCTCGGTCGCTGTCAGCTGTCCGTGATTGGCCGCGCCGAGGCCACGGATGTCGATGATCAACGCACCGCTGGCGGATTGCGTGTAGCCGGCTCGCTGTGTCTGGATCACTGAGCCTGATCCGATCTGAAAGGTCCCGTCGTTTGAAGCCAGACCCCGGACGAAAAGTGTGCTGGTTGAGCGTACGTGGAACAGCCCGCTGTTGATGAGCGTGTCATTCTGACTCTCGACGCCGAAGCTTGTAGAAATATCCGGTAGGACCGTGCCCATAATCCCAAAGTTGCCGGAAGCCACATAATTGCCCGTTGCGCCGTTAAGCGTCATATTGGGGCCGACCGTCAAATCGCCGGCATTCACCGATCCGTTGGTGGAAATCCGCATGGTGCCTGTACCGTTGAGGGTCTGGGGTGTCGAAGTGTCGAAATTGATGCTGCTTGCCTGGGAACCCGGGCCGCCGACTACGCGCATTGCGCCGTTCAGTGTCAAATGATTAACGATAGCAAGACTGCTTGAGGGAGAAACGCTCAGCGTTCCATCCATCGTCACGCCGTCTAGAACGGGACTGTTGATGCCGCGACCCGTGGCCGAGAATAAAGTGTCGTCAACTGTGTCGAGCGTGCCGCCAACAACCCTGCCACCCGCAATTTCCCATGACCCGGTGGTCGAATCCAGAACAAGACCCAGGCCATTGTCCAGGGTACCCGTGATCCGGACGCTGCCGCCCGTCCGGCTGAAACTGCCCAAACCGGCAGTGGTGAATTCACCCCCGAGGTTCACTGTCGATTCGGTGGCGACGATTGTCCCCTGGTTGTTGTACGTGCCGCTGAGGTTTAGCGTGCCGTCATCTTGAATGGTGATCGAGGAATTGTTGGTCCAATTGCCTGTGATGCTGAGGCTGCCGCCGCCGGTGCCCTTCATGACGCCATCGTTGATGACCGTCATTCCGGCCACCCCGAAGGTAATAGTGCCCGGCAAATCAGAATGCACGGTCCCCTGGTTGATCAATACCGAGCCGGGACTGAAGTTACCGACATAACCACGCAGGGTGATGCCGGGACCGAGCGTGATATCCGCGTTTCCGCTGATGCTATTGTTGCCGTTGCCGAGGAGAATGTCACCCGTCCCGTTGATTGTGTAAGGGGAGTTCCCGTTGAAAGATGCGGTGGAGAAAAAACTTCCCGCACCCCCCCAGACGACGATCGAACCATCAAGCGTCAGTCCGTCTTCTACGGTGAGTGAATTGTTCCTTATCCCTGACGAGATGGTCCTGCCCATCCTCACGTTCCGAATGACCCCGCCAGCGGTCATCCCAATGTCATGAGTCGAACTGGGCAAGACATCAGCATTGATGAGCGTACCACCCCCCATCGTGATCCCGCCGTTGTTGAGAAGAGGCCCATTCACGGTGAGCTCTGTGTCGATCACAAGGCTCGCCGCCCCAATGATCGAAGATACCACCAGCGGCCCGGACTCAATCGTGACCTCGACGTCGGTTGGGACATCGATGATCACGGCTTGGTTGTCGACCGGCGGTGAACCCGTTTCCCAATTGAAGCCCTCACCCCACTTCCCACTCACTTACGAGATCCAAATTGCGATATCTTCAAAGCTATCGCTGAAAATCAAATCCTGCGCCATTGCCGGCGTGCTGAGCAAAAGCATCAGCGCCAGAAATCTATGTAAGTTGGTCGAATTAACCAAGCGTAAAATCATCCCCTGGCGGTCAGTTCGTTGGCTGCCATTACTGCCCAAACATGATTAACCGTGTCCTTACCGGAACGGCTTGTACTTCACCCGGGTACTGGTAAAAAAGTACCTGTCAATAATAATAGGACAAATTCAGAAATTTGCATGAATTTGTTTTTGCGCGGCTACTGGCCGAATGGAAAACCCCTGTTCATGTTCATCTGCGAAGCTACGGTCCAAATACCGCCCGGACAATCACCCCTGATCCGGGCGGTGATCCTGCCGCTTCTCGAGGCAGCACCCAAAAACTGAACTCACCCTTCGAAACGGTAACCCAGGCCGTATACCGACTTGATCATGTCTTCAACTCCCGAGGCATCCGCCAGCTTTCTACGCAGGTTTTTGACATGCGTGTCAACGGCCCGGTCGCTGACCACCCGGTAGTCTGAATACATGCGGTTCATGAGTTGGTCACGGGAAAACACTCTGCCCGATTGAGTGGATAAGGTTTGCAGGAGAGCGAATTCGACCTGCGTGAGCGCCAGTTCCAGACCGTTGAGCCTGGCCACGAATTTTTCTTCATCGAATTCAAGCCCGTGCGGCTGTTTGCCGGCTTTGGTCATTTCACTGCGGCGCAAAACAGCCTTGACCCGCGCCACCACCTCCCGCGGTGAGAACGGTTTGCAAATGTAATCATCCGCGCCGAGTTCCAGGCCCAGCAGGCGATCAATTTCATCTACCCGCGCTGTCACCATGATGATGGGGACCTGGCTCTCGGCCCGCAGTTGTTTACAGGCTTCAATTCCATCCAGGCCCGGCAGCATCAAGTCCAGCAATACCAGGTCAGGTTGTTCTGAGTGGAACTGTCTCAGCACTTCGTCACCGCGCTCGACAATTGTGCTGTGGAATCCGCCCTGGACGCGCAGATAGTCGGCGAGAATTGCCGCGATCTTCGGCTCATCCTCGACGATCATAATCAGTTTTTCTTTTCCTTCCATCACTTCTGTCGTTCAGCTTGGCAGGATGATCCGCATTTTCAGGCCGCCCATCGCGCTGTGCTCCGCCTGGATACTTCCACCATGAGCCTCTACTATGTTTTTGCAGATCGACAAACCCAGCCCCGTTCCGCCACTGGATCGGGAACGGCTGCTTTCAACACGGTAGAAGCGTTCAAAAAGCCGATCAAGTTGCTCTTTTTCAAGGCCGGGCCCGGAGTCCTCGAGTACCAACTTTACCCCTCCCTTGTGCTGAGTCAGTGACACCCTGACCTGGCCAGCCTCTTCTACATAACGGCTGCTGTTTTCCAGCAGATTGTGAAGCAGTTGCCGCAGCCTTGGCTGATCAGCCGCAAGGATCACTTCTTCGGCCACTTGCATCTCAACCGTGATCTCACGTGCGGTCAGGCGGTCCCGGAATGAATCCACGCACTGGCAGACAAGGCTGCTTAAGTCGACTGAATCTTTTTGAATGTTCAGAGCGCCCGCATCAGAAAGCGCCAGGGTTTGAAGGTCGTCAATCAGGGTGGACAATTGATCAACTTCCTCGCGCAGAGATGTCGACATGCGCTCATCCGCTTGCCTGACACCATCAGCCAGGGCCTCGATCTCGCCCTTGAGAATGGCAACCGGCGTGCGCAATTCGTGTGCAATATCAGCCATCCAGCGTTGCCGCGCCGTGCGATTTTTCTCGAGGGTGCCCGCGAGTTGGTTCACATGCTCCGCCAGGCTTCCTATTTCATCCCGCGTTTCGACTCTGGCCCTGGCCAGGTATTCGCCCCGGCTCAAGTCTCTCACCGTGTCGCCCAGCTTCCGGACTGGCCGGCTGACGTTGCGCGCCAGCAGGAAAGCCAGCGCGGCCGCCACGATCAGGGCAAGCGCAAGGGCAATTATCGTAATCCTGATCTGACGGTCCAGGAAATGCTCGGCATCCGGCGGGAGTACCTTACCCATCGGGGTAAATCCTATCCACCCGACCACCTGACCCTCGAACTCGACGGCTTCAAGAGTAATCCCGTCCAGCACATCGGTTTCGGCACCAGCAATCCGGGAGTGGTTTTCAGCGAGCAGGAAGAGCCGCTCCCTGAGCATTCCCCGTTCCGGTGGCCTCATCCAGCGCAGGTATTGTGCCTGCGGTGGTGGTCCGGAAGGGGTGATGGCCTCATCACGTATTCTGCCGCGGCGTTGCCGGGGGTTGCCTTGCTGTGGCTGTTCCTGCTGGGAGCGCGAAAGACGCCAGATGCGTTGCCAGTTTTGCGGGTTGTTACGCAAAGAAACCCAACTCTCTCTCGATTCGTAGTACTCGGCAAGAACCGGCGCCACGGTCTGCAGGACGGTCGATTCCTGTCTTTCCAGGAATTCCTTGAAGCCCTGGTTCAGGCTCGCGCGGGTAATTACGGTCACCACGATCAAAGCCAGTGCTACGGCGACCACCTGGGCCAGCAGAATTTTGGAAAAAAGTGTTCTCATCAGCTTAATCCTGCACCTCAACAGAGATGGCATTCAAGTAATTCATGAAAACTCCTTAATTTCTTCACAATTTGTTTCAAATTGGGGCACAGAATTCATCCTGAAAGAAACACATGCAAGGGAACGGCAACCGGCCGGACCCCCATTTAATATAGGAGAAAACGATGAACACACGTCTTTCAAAAACGATGATGATTTTGGCTATCGTCAGCCTGCTATCAGCAGGCAGCGCCCTCGCCCAGAGACAGAATCGTGAACGGGATTGGCAAAAAGGCCCGCCCACCGTTGAAGAGAGGCTGGCGCGCATGAGCGCAGCTTTGAATCTGAATAGCGAACAGTCTATGCAATTGCATGCCAAACTGCAGGAACAAGCCGAAAACAAAGCCTATCTTCATGAGCAGGTCATGGAGTTTCTGGGACCTGAAATCTGTGCCCAGAGAGCTGAACACGAACAGGCCATCCTGGCCATTCTGTCAGACGAGCAAGCCGCGCTGTTCTTAGAGATCAAACAGCAGCGCCAGGAGCGCAAGGCAAATAATACCAACAACCGCAAAGGCGGCGGTGGTAACGGTATGGGCAAACTGGACTGCCCAAACTAAGACAATGGCTCGAACAGGCGCCGGCAATCCCTCCACGGTCATCGACCGGCCCGATGGATCCAGCGCCTGTTTGAGCGATTCGAACAGCATTCATTCCCTTCTTTTTTGCTTCAGCATGGTGGCCGGAGTGGCGTCCACCAATCCTGAAGACTGACCTCAGGCCGCTGCGGCAATCGGCAGGTCGAATTCGAAGCGAGTCCCTTCGTTGACGCTGCTTGTAACCGTGATACGGCTGCCGTGCAAGTCCAGAATGCGCTTGACGATGGCGAGGCCGAGCCCGGTAGAGGTGTCCTGCTCCGAGCTTGTTGTGCCGGAGTGGTAGAAGCGATCGAAAATTCGCTCAAGATCTTCGTCCGGTATGCCGCAGCCCGTGTCCGACACCGCCACGCAAACCGCACCGGGGCGCGGGTCCAGATTGATGCTCACTTCACCACCAGCGGGCGTGAACTTCAGCGCATTACGCAGCAGGTTTTCCAGCACTCTTTGCATCAGGCCGATATCAGCCTCCACCATGGCGGTTTGCTGGCGGGTCTCGACCTGCAGCGTTATGCCGGCCCGTTCGGCTTCCAACTCGAAATCCTGGCTGATGTCATGCAGTAACTCAGCCAGTGAGAACATCTCCAGTGTCGGCTGCACGCTGGCGGCATCCAGCTTGGACAATTCGAACAAGTCACCGATCAGTTGTCCCAACCGCTTGGTGTGCTTGCGGGCAATTTCGAGATAGTGCCGGCGTTCTTCACTGCTCAAAGTGTCATTTTTCAGTAGCAGCGTATCGACATATCCATGCATTGAAGCCAGTGGCGTGCGCAGATCATGTGAAACATTACTGACCAGTTCGCGTCGCAGGCGGTCGGTTTCCTTGAGGCTGTCAAACTGCTCGTGAATCTTATTCGCCATGCGACGGAAAGCGGCGCTCAGCTGGCCGATCTCGTCATTCGCCGGATCAGTTTGAATGCTGACAGCCGGGTCAAATCCCGATGCCGTGAATTGCTGTACATTTCGTGTAAGCAAGGTCAACCGCCTGGTCAGCAAGCTGAAAACCAGCAAGCCGATCAGGAAGGCAGCAATCACAATCGCTACTATCGCACCCAGGCTGATTTTCTGTACGTAACTACCCCGTATGCTACTGGCAAGCTCGTCGTACTTCTGCCCACCCAATATGGCATACAGGTAACCCTGTACGATGCCGTTGTACACTACCTCCGATACGGAAAACACTTTATCCCGTTGCAGGTTGCGCGGATCCGTGCCGTGGAAGGGCATTTTGATATCACCGGAGATCAATTGACGTATCGGATCAAGGTCAACCCGATCTGTCAGCACGGATTCCGGCGGCAGGGCATGACCAAGAATACGGCCCTCGAGATCCAGCAGGTAGATTTCGACCGTGGGGTTGATAATCATGGCCTGCTGTGCCAGCAAGGACAGCGCCTCATCATTGACTACGCCATCTTCGATCAGTGTTCGTTCGCCCGTGACGTACATCGCGATCGAGCCATTGAGCCGTTGTGTCAGCTCTTCGTGGTAAGCCCGGTTGCTGAAACGGTCAACCAGGTAAAAGCCGCCACCCGTGAGCAGAATAATCGCAAAAAATGCCACGGACAGCCGTGCGAACAGAGTTTTCATGAGGGGCCCATCCTTATGCAGCATTTGCAGCCGGATTGGCTGGCTCGAGTTTGTAACCCACACCCCAGACGGTGACGATGTGGTCGGGATTCGAGGGGTCTGCCTCGATTTTGGCGCGCAGGCGGTTGATGTGTGAATTCACCGTGTGTTCATAGCCATCATGACCATAGCCCCACACCGAATCGAGTAGTTGGGTGCGGCTGAACACCCGGCCCGGATGGCAGGCAAAGTGCAACAGCAGGTCAAACTCGCGTGCTGTCAGCGCCACGGCCTGGTCGCAGATGGTCACTTCGCGCCGGTCGGGATCGATCCGCAGGTCGCCCAGCGACAAAGTGTCGCCGCGATGGCCCGCGTTGCGGTTGAGGGAATCTACCCGCCGAAAAATCGCTTTCACCCGGGCCAGCAGCTCCGACACGCTGAAGGGCTTGGTGACGTAGTCGTCGGCGCCCAGTTCCAGCCCCAGCACCCGATCCAGCTCGGAAGATTTTGAAGTCAGCATCAGGATGGGTACGTAGGCTTGCTCCCGGCGCAGGGCCCGGCAGATGGTCAGGCCATCCGGGCCGGGCAGGCGGATATCCAGAATCACCAGATCCCAGCTACGGGCGAAAGCCTGGCGCATGCCTTCGTGACCATCGACAGCCAGCGTTACCTGGAAGTTATTGTCGCGTAAATGCAGCGCCACCAAATCGGCGATGTCCGGCTCATCTTCGACTACCAGAATTTGGCGATGTTCGGATCGGGGTGAATTTTTCAACAGGGTTTCCTCAGGTACCTGGCTCCAGATGATAGACCCGAATTATCACGAAACTATCACAGCGGGAATCAGCGTAAGCAAGTATATGATTGATATATATGAATAAATATATGAGAGGCCTTGCACAAACTCTGTGATAGGCACGTGAAAATTCAAACTTAGGATGGTTCTCAACGGGTCGGCGCAGTTGCTGCCCGAATACTGCGAAATCAATCAAGGAGCATATTGCGATGATCAGAACACTTACACTTTCTCTATTTGGCTTACTGCTGTCAGTGACGGCATTTGCAGACGGTGGCGCGCGGGACTACGAGGTGACCATCACTAACATCACCCAGGCCCAGATCTTTGCGCCGGTGGCGGTGGCGACCCACAACAGTCACTTCAGCCTGTTCACGCCCGGCGCAGCAGCGCTGCCCGAGCTGGCCACATTAGCTGAGTCAGGTAACCCCGGACCGCTGCTGGAATTGCTTGACGGCATGCCTGGCTATGTACTGGACACCAATCACTCGGGTGGCGTGTTGCATCCGGGTGACAGCGTGACCGTGATGATCAGCGGCAGCAACCATTACGACCGGCTGAGTCTCGCTGCCATGCTGGTCTCAAGCAACGACGCCTTTGCCGGTCTGAGTTCAATGGCGCTGCCAAAGCATTGGAGCGCCACCATGGTGTCGGCCTTCGATGCGGGCTCTGAACTGAATGACGAGGACTGCGCCAACATCCCGGGTCCTCCCTGCGGTGATATGGATGACTCTGGCGCAGCCGGTGAAGGCTACGTTTACATCGGTAACGGCATCAGCGGCAACGGTGATTTGGATTCAATGGTATACGACTGGAATAACGCCGTGGCCCGTGTGGTTGTACGCCGCGTGCGTTGAACCGCCAAGCCAGGACTGCAAAGGAAGCCGCAACTCAGACCGGGTTGCGGTTTTTTAACAATCGCGCCGGGCCCGCTGGGCCAGAACCAGGGCGATGCCGCCCAGGGTTGCGGCGGAGGCCAGTAACAGGCGCAGCGTAATCTCCTCGGCCAGGAAAACGACACCACCAAAAGCGGCAATGGCCGGAACGGACAGCTGAACAATGGCTGCGCGTGATGCCGTAAGCCCCCGCAGTGCTGCATACCAGGCGACATAGCCCAGGCCGGACGCGATCGCTCCGGATACTGCCGCCAGCGCAATACCCGGCGGCGACAGGTGCATGTCGCCCATGAACACCAGGCTGACAAGGACTGCCAGCGGCAAGGAAAAAATGAAATTGTTGGCTGTGGCCTCCAGCGGATTCGGGACGTTTCTGCCCAACAGCGAATAAAAACCCCATGAAACACCGGCAACAACCATCAGGACGGCACCCGTGAGATCAGGTGCGGTCACTCCAGGCAATACAAGGTAGACCAGCCCGAACACTGCAAGGCTCAGCCCGGCCCATGACAGCAGTTTGAAGCGCTCTCCGGCCCTCAGCGCTGCTATGAACATGGTCAACTGAACCGCGCCAAACAG
>PVMS01007520.1_pt1 | contig 10368 bp, 11 predicted proteins | sample 1853461 | NCBI WGS metagenome assembly PVMS01 (sample SAMN08582032, study PRJNA380276) | Marine sediment metagenome, whole genome shotgun sequencing project. | isolation source: ocean sediment barecode stripped | collected 2017
CAATTCCCGGGCTTAACAAATGCTTGGACTATGCCTATTAAAACTAGAATTGATATGTTGAGTACCGGTATTAAGACACCGGTCGGCATCAAGTTGATGGGGGCAGATCTAGATACACTTAATATGTTAGGAGCAAATGTTCAAGCTATTGTACAGAAAATACCCGGAACACTGAGTGCCTATGCTGACAAAGTCACTGGTGGAAATTTTATCGATTTTGAGATAAATAGAGATGAAGCTGCTAGATACGGATTAACAGTTGGTGATATACAGGATATAATCCAATCGGCAATTGGCGGAATGAATGTATCATATACTGTGGAGGGATTAGAACGTTACCCGATTAATGTGAGGTACAGCAGGGAGCTTCGTGATAGTATAACAAAACTTAAACGTATAATTGTACCAACTCCTAGTGGAGCGCAGATACCAATTACTCAAGTGGCTGACATAATAATCCGTAAGGGAGCCCCGGTTATTAAAAGCGAAAACGCGCGTCGGACAGGCTGGGTATATGTAGATATTACCGGTATTGATGTAGGTACCTATGTAAAACACGCTAAAGAAGCACTTACAAAGGAACTTATAGTACCCGCCGGTTACTCGATTGTGTGGAGTGGTCAATTTGAGTATATGGAAAGAGCGAATAAGAGATTGAAAGTTGTTGTACCAATTACTCTACTAATTATATTCTTATTATTGTATTTCAACTTTAAGAATTTAACTGAGAGCTTAATTGTTATGTTATCGCTGCCATTTGCATTAGTTGGTGGAATATGGTTCATGTACATACTAGACTACAACATGAGCGTTGCTGTGGGCGTCGGTTTTATTGCATTGGCGGGTGTTGCAGCAGAAACCGGTGTAGTAATGTTAATATATCTTGACCAAGCATATAAATATCGAATGCGTGACGGAAAAATGAATTCGGTAAAGACTTGTACGACGCTGTGATGGAAGGTGCTGTAGATCGAGTACGACCAAAGTTAATGACCGTGACAACAACAATTGTTGGATTATTACCAATTCTTTGGGGCACAGGAACAGGGTCACAGGTTATGAAGAGAATTGCCGCTCCGATGGTGGGCGGTATGGTCACATCGACAATACTTACACTATTAGTGATACCGGCAATTTATTACATATGGAAATCAATAGAATTAAATAAAGGAAAAAGCAGATGAACAAAATGATACTGACTATTTCCGTGGCTACTATATTTGGATTAGTAGCTTGTAATAGTGAAAAATCAACAATGGATAATTCTAAACACGGAAATAAAACAACGCATGTTAAAGAAACATCAGAATCCATGACCGAAAATGCTGTTGTTTACTATACTTGTCCAATGGAAACACATAAACATATTTATAGTGTGGAACAGGGAAAATGTGAAGTATGTGGAATGGATCTTGTTAGTGTTGTAAAGGGAACTGAAGAACACAAAGATTACTATGGTTGCCCGATGACGGAACATAGTCATGTTAGGAGCGATGAACCTGGTACGTGCGCTGAATGCGGTATGGCATTAGTGCCTCTTAAGTTCTCAAAATAGAATAACGTTACAGAAAGAAGCAATCTCCTTAAATTTTTATTAATAGGAGATTGCTTCATCGGTACGATCATTATTATTCCAACCCGTTTAGCAGTTTGCTAATTGTTTGCATACAATAGTAAATTTTCTAGTGTTTAAGGATATGCAAACAATATGACTAAAACTAAACTCGGACCAAATACCATTATGTTCCCCTATCCAACCGTGCTTGTAGGTGCAATGGTGAACGGAAAACCCAATTTTATGACGGCTTCTTGGGTGGGCATTGCCTGTTCCAATCCGCCGGCTATTTCGGTGGCAATCCGTCCTGAGCGCTACACTTACAAGGGCGTAATAGAGCATAATACTTTTTCGATAAATGTTCCCGGCTCTAATCTCGCCAAAGCGACGGATTTTTGCGGAATTTATTCCGGACGGGATAATGACAAGACGTCATTATTCCATATTTTTTATGGCAAGTTGGAGAACGTTCCGCTGATTGAGGAATGTCCGCTAAATTTGGAATGCAAGGTAATTCATACTATTGAAATAGGTACGCATACTTTATTCATCGGTGAGATCATGGAAACACACGCCAATGATGATTGCCTTACTAACGGTAAGCCGGATATTAAAAAGATTGATCCGATCATTTACGCAACCGGTACACGGCAATATCACAAAATTGGTGATGAAATTGGCAGAGCGTTTAAGATTGGAGATAAAAAGAATTTAAAGGATAAGCTATGAAAATTTATATAAGTGCCGATATTGAGGGCGTTTGTGGTTCAACCCATTGGGATGAATGCGATAACAATAAACCGGATTATTCCGAATTTAAAAAACAAATGACAGCCGAAGTTGCTGCTGCCTGTAAAGGTGCCATAGCTACCGGAGCAAAGGAAATTGTTGTACAAGATGCACATGGTACCGGTCGAAACATAGTAGCCAAAGAATTACCAGATGGTGTAAAATTGATACGAGGCTGGAGCGGTCATCCAAATGCCATGGTGCAAGAATTGGATGATTCTTTTGATGCCTTGCTTTTTGTAGGCTATCATTCGCGAGCCGGCTCAAGTGGCAATCCCCTAGCCCACACTATGCGCGGTTCTTATGTTGATTACCTTAAAATTAATGATACTTATGCTTCTGAGTTCTTACTTCATGGACTTTTAGCAGCCACTCTTGACGTACCCGTTGCTTTCCTTGCAGGTGACGAAGAATTATGCAAGCATGTGAAAAATATCAATAATAATATAACCACCGTTGCTGTTAAAAAAGGTATTGGTGATTCAACAATAAATTTACATCCTAAAGAAGCTATAGATAAAATTTGGCAGGGTGCAGAATCCGCTCTAAAAAGCGATTTAACTAAGTGTGTGCTTCCAATTTATGATGAATATAAAGTTGAATTGCGTTTTAAAAAACACCAACAAGCCTATAATGCATCATTTTATCCAGGCTGTAAATTGATTGAACCACTTACAATTAGTTTTATAACTAAAGATTATTATGAAGTAATGCGGATGACTAAGTTTGCGGTATAAAATTATAATAGAAATTTTGGATTAATCATGTTTTTGTAATACATTTAGTTCAGCTTTCCGGTGAAATACTAAATAATTAGTGAGGTATAATGTTTATCGAATTTAAAGACGTTGCCCTGCAAAAAATGACAGCTACCCGCAAACGTTATTTTGGACGTGTACCCGATGTTTTTACTAAGATGTACAAATTCACCCGAGCCAACACAGCCCGCGCTCTTGGATATTATCCGTATTACCCTAAAATTGAAAAATCTGATGCTACTGAAGTATATATCGATGGTAAAAAGAAAATAATGTTAGGATCAAACAATTATCTCGGTTTATCGAATCATCCCAAGGTTATTGAAGCAGGAGTAAAAGCTTTAAAGAAATACGGTTCCGGGTTAACTGGTAGCCGACTTCTTAATGGGAATATAACCCTCCATAATCAACTTGAAGCTAAGCTTGCCAAATTTGTGAATAAGGAACAAGCATTAGTGTTTTCCAGCGGATTTGGTGTAAATCTCGGGGTTATCGCTTCTGTCGCCGGTCGTAGTGATTATGTATTTAGTGATGAGTATAATCACGCCTCAATTGTCGATGGAATCCGCTTTTCCGGTGCAATAAAACGGAAATTTAGACATAACGATATGAAAGATTTAGCATATCATTTGGCTTCTGCTAATTCCGATCGTGCCCGTTTCATTGTTACTGATGGGGTGTTTAGCATGGAAGGTGATATCGCCGAACTAAAAGAAATTACAGTTTTAGCTAAAAAACATCATGCCCGGGTAATGGTTGATGATGCTCATTCTCTGGGTGTGTTAGGTCCCAATGGTGACGGTACGGCAGCACATTTTGGTGTAAGCGATGATGTAGATTTAATAATGGGAACTTTTAGTAAATCTTTTGGAAGTCTGGGTGGATTTATTGCGGGTGAAAACGCAATAATTGATTATCTTAAACACCATACAAGGACTATGATATTCACCGCATCACTTCCACCATCGAATGTCGCAACCGTTCTAGCTGCTTTAGAAATTATTGAAAAGGAACCAGAACGGCGGAAAATATTGATGGAGAATACGGCCTATGTACGGAATAATTTGAAATCAATGGGTTATGATGTTGGGGAAAGTACTACTCCAATCATACCAATTATTATCGGAAAAGATGTTAAAACATTTTATATGTGGAAAGATTTGTTGGCTGCCGGAGTTTACACAAATCCTATTGTCTCCCCCGCAACTCCTCCAGGAAGATCATTGCTACGTACTAGTTACATGGCAACACATACTCGCGAACAGTTAGATTTCTGCCTCGAAATGTTCGACAAAATCGGGCATCAAAGACGTGTATTAATTAAAAATTAACTCCTCAATTAAAATGTCAAATAATTCAAAAATAATATTAATTACCGGTGCTTCTTCCGGAATCGGTAAGGCGACTGCCGAGTACTTAGCTCAAAAAGGACACATTATTTACGGTACTTCACGCTATCCGGGGTCATATCCAAAACCCGTTGGATATAATTTAATTCAAATGGACGTAAATGACATCGAAATTGTACAAAGTGGAATTGAAAACATTATTCAAGAATATGGTCGAATTGATATAGTTATAAATAACGCAGGTGTTCATGTTGCTGGTTCAATTGAGGATACTCCTGTCGAAAAAGCCAAAGAACAAGTTGAAACTACCCTTTTTGGAATTCACCGCATGTGTAAAGCAATTATTCCATATATGAGAGAAAAACAAAATGGCTATATTATTAATATAAGTTCTATTCTGGGGCTTTTTAGTCTTCCATATCATGGATTTTATAGTGCCTCAAAATTTGCTCTTGAAGGAATGACTGAAGCACTTCGTTTAGAAGTCCGTTCTTTTGGTATTAAGGTCTGTCTTGTTGAGCCTGGTGATGTTCATATTGAACCAGCTCATAAACGATGGAAAACTCCTTTATCAGCTGAATCTCCCTACTATTCGTCATTTAAACGTATAATGGATATCGTTGAAAGGGATGAGGATCATGGCATTTCTCCAGATAAAATTGCTTATCTAATCAATAATATTATCAATAAATCAAATCCAAGACTGCATTATACAGTTGGTGCATTTGACCAAAGACTTGCTGCCCTATTAAAAGATATATTACCCAATCGTCTTTTCTATTGGATAATAATGAAGCATTATAAGGTTGTTTAGATTTATTAGAATCGGCGGATTTTTCTATTCATCTATATTTTTAGCTTCTACACACTAACGCCAAATTATTGTAGACATATATAGTGTATTAGTATTTTTTAAATTATCATAATATCCAAATCCAAATTAATTTTTGAAGATGCAGAAACGACATAAGAATAAAAGACAATATTTTAGAGAACAATCTATTTCCAGTGAAAAATATGTAATTCCTTATATTGAGGAAATTGTTTTAATTAATGAATCAATAAAGGTCTTAGAAGTTGGTTGCGGTACGGGTGGTAATCTATTACCATTCATCAAAAGAGGGTGTGATACAGTCGGTATTGATATTAACAAAAGACTAATAAATTGTGCAAAGGAGTTTATTAAAGAAACTATACCTAATTCCAATGTATCTCTAATAAATCAAGATATTTATAAAGTGCATTATAAGTCATTAAATCAATTTGATCTAATAATTATTCGAGATGTAATAGAACATATTAGAGATCAAGAAAGATTTTTTAAACATATTAAAACAATGCTCAATCCAGATGGGAGAATATTTTTAGGTTTCCCGCCCTGGAGTATGCCATTTGGTGGACATCAACAGATTTGTAGAAGCAAAATATTAAGCAAGACACCATTTCTGCACCTTTTAAATAATCACTTATATAAACTAATTCTTAAATTGTTCTCCGAAAGACTTGATACAATTAATTCTTTATTTGAAGTCAAAGAAACCGGTATTAGTATTGACCGATTTGAACGAATTATTAAGGAGAGCAAGTATATTATTGAGAAGAAAGATTTGTATTTTATTAATCCAAACTATGAAGTCAAATTTGGTTTAAAGCCACGCAAATTGTTTGTTGAGATTGCTCGTATACCATATTTAAGAGATATTGTAACAACTAGTTATTATTGCTTATTAAAATTGGATTTTAATTCGTAAAGTTTTAAGATTAATAAATAAAGTACTTAAAGGAATTTAAGTTTATTTTTTATCAATATTTTTAGCTTCTATCCCTTTCCAAAATATTTTTGAAGTATGATGCTCGGACATATTCTTGAAATTAGATTTTACTAACTTTTTAAAATAATTGCGCGTAACAGGAAATAATAACATCAATCCAAGTATATCGGTCAATAAACCAGGTGTTAATAGAACAATACCACCAATCAGAATTAATAATCCATCGATTAATTTATCAGCAGGCATTAAGCCGGCCTGTAAATCCTGTTGAATCTTATGCCAAATTGTTAGTCCGTACAATTTTGCGAGATATGCGCCTAAAATCCCCGTTCCAATAACTAAAAATATTGTTGGCCAAAAACCAAAAAGGGAACCTAATTTGATTAGAAGTAGTACTTCAATTAAGGGCACAGTAATGAAAAGCAGTAAAAGTCGTCCAAACATTGTTAAATTTATTATTAATTATTGATTAAGTTTATCATTTTAAGGTACTGAATATGAAAAAGTTCCTATCGCTCATAATAATTTTTATTGTAATCCAACTTGGATCGACTAACCTTGCCCAATCACAGCAATCGCAACTACAATCTTCAAATATGTCAAAACAATGGTCTGATAAATCAAATCCATGGTTAAATATCAGATTGAGAAGCGCGGTATTACAAATACCGATGTCCTCCAAGTGATGCGAAACACGCCACGTCATTTATTTGTACCGCCGGCGTTATCTACTATGGCATATGACGACTATCCGTTACCAATTGGCGAAGAGCAAACAATTTCGCAACCATATATAGTAGCATTGATGACAGACCTACTTGATCTCAAAGGAAATGAAAAAATACTTGAGATTGGCACAGGCTCAGGATATCAGGCGGCAGTTCTATCTCAACTTGTAGATTCGGTTTATACTATTGAAATTGTTGAATCCTTAGCAAATACTGCCAAGAAACGATTAGATAATTTGAATTATAAAAATGTTGTTGTTAAACACGGTGATGGATATAAAGGATGGCCATCTTTAGCTCCATTTGATGCTATTATTGTCACTGCTGCCCCTGAAAAGGTACCCCAAACACTTATTGATCAACTTAAGATTGGCGGTTGCATTGTAATCCCGGTTGGCGACAAGTTGCAGGAATTACAGTTAATTACAAAATCGAGTTCAAATAAAATAAAAAGAAAGACTGTGATTCCGGTTAGGTTTGTTCCGATGGTTCATCCGACCGAGTAAATATTCTACCAAAAAATTACTTTTTTTCGGGGGTATAGCCTGCTTCTCGGATTGCTTCTTCTATTTTTTCCGTGTTGACATCTCCATCCACTCCAACTGTTTTTTCATCTAGATTCACTGAAACTTTGGAAACGCCTTCTATTGATGATATTTTATTCTCGATTGTCATTTTACAATGTTTGCAATCCATATCATTTACAATAAATTCATTTTTCATCTCAATCTTCTCCTGCTTGAATTTTATTAGCCCGATAATAATAAGGACAGCTAAAATAATTCCGCTAACTATCCGTAAAGTATGTGAAACATGTTCGCCATGCGGAGAAATTATACTTAATTCTCCACCCAAAATTGCAAATACATAGTTAAATAATATACCCGCAATTAATGAAATTGAGACAATGGAAATTATATACAGATAAAACGCCTTTTTTCCGAGCTGTGACCTTACAAATGACAGTGTTACGGTATTTGTCGCAGGACCTGCAATTAAGAATACCAAAGCTGCGCCGGGCGAAAAGCCCATTTGCAAAAATGCAGCGGCGATGGGTATTGAACCTGTTGCACAAACATATAGCGGCAACGCAATTCCTAACATGATAATAAAATGCATCCATTGATAAGGAAGGAATTTTTCGATGAATTCTTGTGGAATAGCAGCTGTTAATATTCCTCCGATTAATACGCCAATTATTAACCATTTTCCAATATCTTCAGCCAATTCTCCAAAACCGTATTTGAATACCTTAGTAATTTTGTTTTTAATACTAATTTCTTTTTTCGAGTGAATATGTTTTTTAACTACTTCTTTCTGTGGTTCACGATTAAAAACAAAATTCAGTAAACCAATCGTGATACCCGTTATAAATGCTGCTAACGGTCTAAATAATGCAAATAAAGGACCTAATAATGAGTATGACGCTAGAATTGAATCTACTCCTGTAGTCGGAGTTGAAACTAAAAAACTCAGGGTAGCACTTTTACTTGCCCCCTCCTTTTGCAATGATGCAGCTACCGGAATTACACCGCAAGAACAAATAGGTAGAGGAATCCCAAATAGTGACGCTTTAATAATTGTTCCTAGATTGTTTTTACCAAGATGTCTTGTAATAAAATCAGTGCCAATAAAAACATGCAGTATACCTGCAAAGAACATACCCAATAATAGGTATGGTGCCATTGCTGTCCATAAATCAACGGTGGCTCCGATAATATTTATAATAAATTCAATCATATCTAATAGTAAAATTTAATATATTATTATAAATTAAATAATACATATTATCTGTATTGCACTATCAAATGGATACATATTATAGCTGTTAATAATTCTAAATATTTAAATTAATCTAATTAAATTCATCGTCCATATTTACATACTAAAAGGAAATTCTAAAATGAAAACATTGAAATTATTATCAATATTTATAGGGATACTTATTATGTCTTGTTCAAATCAGAATAATAATCCATTTTTTAACGAATGGGAAACTCCATTTCAAGTTCCTCCCTTTGATCAAATTGAAGAAGCTCATTATATGCCTGCCTTAATGGAAGGATTGGAACGAGAAAATAAAGAAATTAAAAAGATTATTAAAAATAACGACTCCCCAACTTTCGAAAACACAATTGAAGCATATGAAGCAACCGGACAATTTTTAAACAGGGTTACGAGTGTTTTTTATAGTGTTCGTGGCACTGATGCAACTGATTATCTTGATAATATTGCCCAGGATTTTTCTCCGATCAGTACTAAACACAATGATGACATCACTCTTAATGCCAAATTATTTGAAAAAATAAAATATGTATATGATAATACTGATAGAAGCGCATTAACTACTGAACAAAATACCTTATTGGATAAAATATATGGTGATTTTGTTCGAAACGGTGCCAACCTCGACGAGGAAGAAAAATCTGAGTTACGGAAAATAAATGAAGAGTTATCATTACTCACTCTAAATTTTGGACAAAATGTGAGAGATGACGGAAATGAGTGGGAGATAGTGCTTGAAGATTCCGATCTTGAAGGATTACCTGAATCAGTAAAATTGGCAGCTGCAAATATTGCATCGGATCGCGGTCACGACGGCAAGTGGGTAATTACATTAGATAAACCCAGTTGGATTCCTTTTTTAACATATTCAACTAGGAGAGATTTGAGGGAAATTATTTTTACAGCCTACGCTAACCGTGGAAACAATGATAACGACTATGATACCAAAGAAATCATACCGCAAATTGTTAACCTGAGAATTAAACGTGCAAATCTGTTAGGATTTAACACTCATGCTGAATATGTATTGGAACGCTCAATGGCAAAAACTGCCGAGAATGTTTATGCCTTTTTAAATAAACTTTGGAAACCAGCCTTAAATCGTGCAAAAGTCGAGGCATACGATTTGCAATCGCTAATTTATGCGGATGGTGACAATTTCAAATTAGAACCTATGGATTGGTGGTATTATTCTGAAAGAGTTCGGAAAGAAAAATACGACCTAGACGATAATGAACTCAGACCTTATTTTGAAGTAGATAATGTTCTTAACGGTGCATTTTGGTTGGCAAATAAATTATTCGATATAACTTTTGAAGAACGAACTGATATTCCGAAGTATTTTGATGAAGTTAAAACATTTGAAGTCAAAGAAGCTGATGGAACTCATATCGGCATATTGTACACCGATTATCATCCACGTAAAGGCAAGGGAACTGGAGCATGGTGTGGTGGTTTCCGAGATCAGTCTAACAGAAACGAAAAATGGGTATATCCATTAATCACAAACGTTGGCAACTTTAGTGGTCCGGTGGGTGACAAACCCGGACTTCTCGATATAACTTTTGAAGAACGAACTGATATTCCGAAGTATTTTGATGAAGTTAAAACATTTGAAGTCAAAGAAGCTGA
>PVMS01063580.1_pt1 | contig 10368 bp, 10 predicted proteins | sample 1853461 | NCBI WGS metagenome assembly PVMS01 (sample SAMN08582032, study PRJNA380276) | Marine sediment metagenome, whole genome shotgun sequencing project. | isolation source: ocean sediment barecode stripped | collected 2017
GGGTAGTGGTGCGCCGCAACATCGGCCAGGCTCGAGAAGGGGGTGACCAGCAACAGACCGGCCACCTGCTGCGGGAAGGTGGCCGCCAGATAGCTGGCAATGCCGCTGCCCAGGGACTCACCGAGAACAAAAATGGGTCGCGAGTCAGCGGCCAATAACGACTCCAGGGCCTGCGCGGCAGCAGCCTTGAAGGTGGCCGCAGACGGCGTGCCCTCCCGCGCGCCGTACCCCGGGTATTCGAACAGGAACACCTCCCACTCATCCCCCAGCGCCTGGAAGCCCGCCACAAAATAATCCCGGTGCAACGCATAGCCCGCATTACCGTGAAACACCAGCATGCGGTTACGGGCGTTGCGGTTCCCGGTCGATTTCCAGCCGATAGCTGATCCAGCGTTATCGTGCCAGGCCGTCAGGCCGATTCGCGCGGCCTCTTGCGACAACTCATCGGCCTGCGCCGTGCTGGGGAAATAGATCAAATGGCGCTGCAGGGTGGTGAACATGGTGAGCCCTCCCAGGATGAGAATTACCGGGACAACCTGCCGCCACCGGTTCATATTATGGTTCGCGCGGCAGATCATCCTGTGTGTCAAACCAGGGTATATGCTCTTCGAAGAAGGCGTGCACTTGCGGCTTGAAGTCCTGTGGATTATCGAAGGCGTTGAGGTACAAATCTATCTCGTCATCCCTGCTCACTGTTTCGTATGAGATAGGCGTTCCGCAAGTCGCGCAATGGCTGCGAGTAATGCCTGCAGACGATTCGTACAGCGCTCTGTCGCCGCTAAAGCGAACTCTATCCGATTGAAAATTCACGAAGCAGGTAACCGGCGATGCGGTGTGGCGCCGGCAACTGGCGCAGTGGCAATAGGATACCCACTGGGGCTCGCCGTCCGCCTCGAAGCGTAGTTGACCGCATAGACAGTGGCCATTGTGCATATAGTTCACTCCAAAAAAATATGACAGTTACAGGTAAGTACCAGGATGACCAGCTATTTCCGCAGCCTAATTCTCCAGCCTTGGGATATCCGCATGGCACGCATCCTGTGCATTGCTGGATTATGACTGAATAGGGCAATGTTTCAACGTCTAACAAAGGTAGAGTTTGGGCAGTGACGTCTCGTTTTAACACGCTATACTGAGCTGATCATGACCATCCCCAGAGGTATCGCACAACCATGCGCAGTTATAGAGCGGCAGATAAAAACTTAAAACACCTGATTATGAGACTCCTGATGTTGCTGCCCTTCTGGGTGACAACTGCCTCCGCCGGTGATATCGATGACGCCGTTAAAGATATTGTTGCGGGCAGCGCGCCCGAGTTGATCGCGACTTTCAAACACTTTCACGAGAACCCGGAGCTTGGTTTCCAGGAATTCGAAACCGCCGCCACCATAGCGGCCCACCTGGAAAAGCTGGGCTATAAGGTAACCACCGGGGTCGGCGGCACCGGCGTGGTCAGCGTCCTCGAGAACGGCCCCGGCCCCGTAGTGCTATTTCGTAGCGATATGGATGCCCTGCCCGTTGCGGAGTTGGTCGACATAGGCTACGCGAGCACCAAAACGACAAAAGATTTGGCGGGGGTAACCGTGCCGCTTATGCACGCCTGCGGGCACGATGGGCACTCGGCCTGCTTGATCGGACTAGCCGAGGTAATGATGACATTGAAAGACCGCGGGTCCGGGACCCTGATCCTGGTCGCCCAGCCGGCGGAGGAGTTGTTGTCCGGCGCTCATGCCATGGTTGCCGATGCGATTCTGGATATAGTCCCCGAGCCTGCTTACCTCATCGCCGGGCATCAAATGCCGTTCTGGCCGGTGGGCTCGGTGGCCCTGGCGCACGGCTATCGTATGGCCGGCTCCATCCAGATGGATGTGGTGCTCAGTGGTAGGGGCGGTCATGGGTCCGTTCCGCACCTGACGATTGATCCTGTGGTGATGGGGAGCCAGGCGGTAATGGCTTATCAAACCATTGTGAGCCGTTTGATCGACCAGAGTAAGCCCGCTGTGCTTACCGTCGGGTCTTTTCAGGCGGGGCTGGCGAATAATGTGATTCCCGACAGCGCACTGCCTAAGCTCAACCTGCGCTGGTACGACCCGGTGGTGAAAGACGGGATGGTCGAGGGGATCAAGGCGGTTACCGACAATGTCGCCAGGATGTATGGCGTGTCTGCTGACAGCATGCCAACGTACACCATAAAGTCGGATGTGCCCCCCGTGTTCAATGACCAGGCGCTTACCCAGAGAGCCGAGGCGGCAATGAGAAGCGCGTTGGGTGACGACCGGGTATTGGTGGCGGGCGCACCCTACATGGGCTCCGAAGATTTTCATATGCTCGCAGGTAAAGACTCCAGCGCCAGTGTCCTTATGGTCGAAGTGGGTAGCGGCCCGCCAGATGTGCTGGCGCAAATGAAAGCCGGTAATTTCCCCGCCTACCCCCACAATCCCAACTTCTATATGGAGCCGGAGGCCGTGCTTTATGGCGCCCGGGCGCTGAGTGCTGTTTTGCTCGACATATTGGGGCAAGGGCAGCCCGGTGGGTAGAACTGTATAAAGAAGTTGGTCGGTTGCCCGAAGGAGAGAGATGGCAGTCGATAGCGGCGGATTGTAGGCTCGCTACTGCTGTACATTTATAGGCAGCTATATGCGTAACCTATAGTTGAAATTTGATGATGTAAATGCCCCCGGCACCCCGGGTAGGGCGCCTGATCGGGTTGCTTCGGGTTCCGCATTCGCTGCATCCCTGCGGGGTCTGGCCTTGCATCTTGCGCAATATGCAATTTTTCTGTAGACTACTCGCGTACTCAGAAGGAAAAGTGGGCATTGATCAAAAGCATCAAGCACAAAGGGCTGAAGCGGTTTTTCAACAGCGGTGGTAGCGATACCCGAGGCATCAATTCCGACCATGAGGACAAACTGAGTGACCAGTTGGCCGCCCTGGACTCCGCCACGGACATTTCGGATATGGATATGCCGGGGTGGCGTCTACACCCATTGAAGGGGCAGGATAAAGGACGGCACGCCATCTGGGTCAGTGGCAACTGGCGAATGACCTTTGAGTTTGAGAACGGCGATGCGCATGTCGTGGATTATGAGGATTATCACTAATGGCAAAAATCACTGTCCACCCGGGCGGGTTCATCAAGCGTAACTATATTGATGAGTTGGGCCTCCGAGCGACCGAATTAGCCGATGCGCTGGAAGTGTCGGAGTCCACATTGAGCCGCCTGGTTCATGAAAAAATCGACTTGTCGCCGGCGCTGGCGGTGAAGGTGAGCAAGGTGTTTGGGCGCTCGGCCGAAAGCTGGATGGCGATGCAAGCCAACCACACACTGGCCAGATACCAGGCCGAATTGGAGACATGGACCCCGACACACCGGGTGACCGCTGAGGGCTTGGTCCCCATGACAGGCACCAAGTCAAAAGCCCGTTCCAGCGCTGCGGTGAAGACAACGGCAGCCTAGTGTCCTGTGGCCACGGATTCAGTCTGACAGCACGCCGTACTCTTCGGGGATGAACAGAACCTCGGTAGAAAAAATACAGTCGCTGCTCAAGGAATGTAACGTCATGTCCATGGCGACTTGTGACGATAATATTCCCTGGGCGGCCAGTGTGTTTTTCGTGGCGGACGAAGCATTCAATCTGTACTTCTTATCAGGCGAGAGCAGCCGCCACAGCCTGAATGCCGCGACAAACCCCAGTGTTGCGGCCACAATCAACAAGGACCACAGCGATTGGTTCAGCATTAGTGGCTTGCAGATAGAGGGCTGTGTATCCATCTCGCCGGCGCAGGAGCGTGAGCGGGTTTTGGCCCTTTACCTGAGTAAATTTCCCAACTTGTCCAGGCTTCGTGACAACCCGTCCAATGAGCAGGAAAAACTTATTGTGGATAGACTAATGGGGAGTGACTTTTACCGGATAGCGCCTCGCGGCATCCGCTTGATAGATAACAGTATGGGCTTTGGTTTCAAGACAGAAATTAAACCCCCTGATTGGGAATAGTTCAGCAAATTCCGGGGACACAATACTTAATTAAAGCCTGGAGAGATTTCGGTATTCCGAGGAAGGATTCAATTAAGTATTGTGTCCCCGGAATTCACTGTCCAGCACCTTGCCACCGCTTTACCAGGCCGCAGTCGATACCCATCAGATCGAGAATTCTACCCACGGAATGATCCACGATGTCATCCAGCGTTTGCGGTCTGTTATAGAATGCCGGTACGGGGGGCGCGATGATTGCGCCCAATTTCGCCGCTTTAACCAATAGTTCACAATGGCCGAGATGTAAGGGGGTTTCCCTGGGCATGAGTACCAGCGGGCGACGCTCCTTCAAGGTTACGTCGGCTGCCCGGGGAATCAGGCTGTCGGCGAAGGAATGCACGATCGCTGAAAGTGTCTTCATGGAACAGGGAGCGACAATCATTCCGTCCGTTTTGAAAGAGCCACTGGATATTGAGGCCGCCTGGTTGCCCGGGTTATGCACGATGTCGGCCATGGACTCGACCTCCTGAGCCGAATAGTCCGTTTCCAACTCGACATTCATGCGGCCGTATTTGCTCATTATGAGATGAGTTTCCACCTCGGGTAAATCCTGTAATGCCTGTAACAAACGGATACCATATATAGCGCCGCTTGCGCCTGAAATTGGTACAACCAGTCTCATGATCTTCTCCAATTCAGTCGATAAAATCGGCCAGCTTCACCTGGCCTTCACCGCGTGCGCGCAGCCTGACAAACTCTTCGCGCCGATTGTACTCGGCCAGGGACGGCTTTGTGGCATCGATCGCCCAGCGGTTATTGGGTAGTGGTCGGATATCGTCGGGGCTGAGAATGAGGGTGGTCAGCGGCTCCGGCAGGCCGCGCGTGCCATTGAATGACGCCACATTGTTAATCCCGTCGGTGCGGATGGACAGGGCAAACAATACATCATCCATGTTGTAGATATCCACATCCTCATCCACCACGATACTCAGGCGCGGTGACATGGGGTTGGCCATGGCGGTCTGCATGACCTCGCGTACTTCCAGTGGATTATTCGCCGTCATCTGGATGATGGCGCAATTGCCGCAGGAGCGCAGGGGCATATGAATATCCTTCACCGGCAGCCCCTTGGCCTGCAGCATACTGAACAAGGGAGGGATGGTGATAAATTCCGCCAGAGAATGATGTTCGGTGAACCGTGTGGGTTGGATGTGCCGGTAAATGGGATTCTTGCGCATGGTAATTGCGGTCACATCAAAAAACGGTTCCATGCTCAGGATGGGGGCGTAGCTGTCAGAGTGCGATGATGCATGCAGGTATGACGCCTTCTCGGGGTCGATATAGCCCTCTATAACGATCTCTGCCAGCGCTGGAATTTGCAGGTCCAGGGTTTCGGCCTTAATGGTGGGGACCGGGCCGCCGATAATACTGGCGATGAGGTTGAGTTCACTGAAGCCCTCGTGCGGGCCGGTATAGGCGGCGCCGATCTCATAGGCCGGGTGGCAGCCGATCACCAGCGCCATGGGACAGCGCTCCCCTCGCTCCTGCCAGGCCTGGACATTGCGCGCGGTATGGCCCGGCAGCATAAAGAAATGGATGCGTTGGTCGCCGATCACTTTCGCCATAGTGAAAAAAGTGTTGTGGTTGCCCTCAGGGTCGCGCGTAATACCCATGCCACCGCTGATGGTTGGATACAGGAAATCTTCCGCCTTGAGACCCAGGTGGGGAAAATCGTAACCCTCGCTCGGGATGGGTACCGGCAGGCGCGACAGGCGGGCTTCATCGCCCTGCCAGATAATTTGTTTGATAGGCGAATTCTCGATTTCCACGGTGGGGCCGGGCCCCTGAGCCAGCTTTGCGACATAACCCGGTATCACCGCGCCGGGCCCTCCCTCAATACCCAGCGCCAGAGCCTGTGTATCCCTGAATCGAGTCAGGCAGTCGGTAATGGAAAAGCCGGGGAAGCCCTCGATGTTATTAAGTAACAGTGGCCTGGTGGTTTCGGAGCACAGGGCGGCCACCTGGGAACCGGGGTCCACGGGCCTCGATACGTGTACAGTCTGCGGCGCTACCTGCTCAAGAAATGTGCGGAGATCAACTTTACAATATGACATAAATTATAACTATTTCGTGTTACTAACGGATTTAATACTCATAAAATGCAAATAAATTATTCTAAAAGCGTTGGGTGTGCCTGCCGCGATGACGGCAAGGTCTGGTGGCGCGAGGGCGTGACGGGGGAGTCTTCACAAACGCCGAGACCCGTATTCAGGACCCCAGCGATCAAATTTCCTGTGCCACGCCATGAGGTCTATGATGTGATCAATGAGACCATCGAGGCCAACGAGATCCCGCCGGAGAAGTGGTATCCAAAGGGCCACATGCCGGTGCTGGTGCGGGAGTGGCCTCTCAGCAAGGACATCGAGATTCCCAACCCGTTTGCGGCTCCCGCGGAGTAGTTGCCCTAAGCGCCCACATCCACGATGAGGGTCTTGGCCGGCCCTTCCTCGAAAGGCGTCAGCATGCGGATGTTGAGCTTCAGGTGCTGGTATAGCCACCGCCCGTCCTGTCGTACATATTTGTCCTCGTACACCGCCGACAGCCACAGGGCCTGACCCTGGAATACCATGGGCTGCCACAAAAACCACTGGCCGGTGGCGGTATCGCCGTCGATTTCTATTAGCGGGTTGGTCACCTGGTGTACCGCGAAAGGCACCAGGGCGCTGGCGGCGGCGAAAAACTCGCGGATGCCCTCGCGGCCCTCGCCGTAACCCAGGATGCCGCCGTCCCAGATAGCGTCCTCGGTGAACAGGGGTGCGAGTTTGTCCGGGTTGTAGTCGTCATCACAGGCGGATGCATACCGCGCCTTCAGTTGCTTGATGTCTTCGATATCCGCCAGGCGCTGTACGGTTTTTTCCAGATCACTGGTCATTTCTATTTCCTCTATTTTAAGTTCTGTTCTAGGTTAAAGCTCCGCCCCGGGGGCGAGTTGTGTGTGCCACTCGGTGGCTTGTTCATAGGCGGCGGCGACCTGCACCAGCAGGGCTTCCTCACAGTGCCGGCCCACCAGTTGCAAACTGAGGGGCAGGCCGGAGGTGGAGAAACCCATGGGCACGGAAATGGTCGGGCTGCCGGAGAAATTGAATGGCGCCTGGTATAACACCACCGGGCCCACCGCTTCGGCGGGCATGACCAGTTGTGGCGGGAAATCTTCCAGCGCGGGAGCCGGGCCCGCCAGGGAGGGGCACAGCAACATGTCCATATGCGCGAAGGTGCGGTTCATGATTTGCCGCACCCGTCTGCGCGCCGTGTAGGCGCGGGACACTTCTTCCCCGCTGCGTGAGCTGCCGTGTTCCAGCAGTCCGCGAAATACCGGGCCGTACTCGTCAGCCCGCTGTGGGTAAAACGCACTGTGGTGGGCGACGGCCTCTACCGCGGTGAGGGTATACCAGTAGTCGGCCCCCTCCGATATGCCGCTAACATCCACCTCGATGATCTCGGCGCCCAGTTCGGCCAGCAATGTCGCCACCGCTTGCAGTGCGCTGCCAACCTCGGGGTCCACCTGTGCATTGTAATTGGCATCTATGCCGATACGCAGACCCTTGATCTCCCGGCCAATGCCGGCAGTGAAGTCCTCCGCGGCGATATTCAGCGAGGTGGGATCCTCGATGTCGTAGCCGGCGATGGCATTGAGCACCAGGGCGGCATCTTCCACCGAGCCGGCCAGCGGGCCGATATGATCCAGCGATTCTGACAGGGGAAAGGCGTTGTGACGACTGACCCTGCCGTAGGTCGGCTTGATACCCACCACGCCATTGGCGGCGGAGGGCAGGCGGATGGAGCCGCCGGTGTCGGTGCCGATGGCGGCGCAGCACAGACGAGCCGCGGTGGCGACGCCGGAGCCGCTGGAGGAAACGCCGGGCCAGTGATTGGCATTCCAGGGGTTGACCGGCGCCTCCAGATCCGGGTGATAATCGGACAAGGCGAATTCTGTCATATTCAGTTTGCCCAGGGAGATGGCGCCGGCCGCCTCCAGCTTGTCCACCACCGTGGCATTGCTGTCGGGGATCCAGTCCTTGAGTATCTTCGAGGACACCGTAGTTCGTGTGCCTTTTGTTTGCAGCAGGTCTTTCAGGCCGACGGGGATGCCGTGCAGGGGCCCTCGGTATTTGCCGCTGTTAATCTCCTGTTCCGCCGCCTGTGCCTGCTGCAACGCCTGCTCCGCCGTCACAGTATTGAAGGCCTTCAGCGTGGGGTTCAGGGCGTCGACACGCGCCAGCATGCACTCTGTCAGCTCCACTGGCGACAGTTCCCCGGCCTTTATGGCCCGGGCGAGCTGGCTTATGGATTGTATTGCCAGGTTTGTGGTTGCAGTCATGAAGGGGATCCTCTCAAGGGGGTAATTGCTGGTTATCTTATAATAGAATTATCATACTGCAAAGAAAATATTATAATAAAATGCTTCTTGATCATGAAATTGTCCCTATAAATACCCCAATATTGTTGACAACGCAAAGAAATACTATTAAATTTACCAGTATGTTATAATGTTTTGCGTTTCCAGGTCGTCCCATAGATGTATCGGAGCGTGATTGGATTACAAAGTGTGCTTAGTTAGAGGATAGACCAGTATGTTGGGTTTAATGCAGGATTTTCCGATTATCGTCACGCGCCGGTTTTGCGACTACGCGCGACCCGGGATCTGATATGAAGAACCCCGAAGCCGTGATCCAACATGTTCAACAGGAGCGCCCCGAGCCGACAGTCGCGCTGAATCCATTGACCGGTTTGCACCTGGATGACGTTAAAGAGATATTTTCAAGAACCGCGCTGCAGGGTGTACGCCAGCCGCTGATTCTCCTTGAGCACCTGTCAAATCATGCGCGCAAGCTGGTGGATATCCTGGCGCGCAATTCTGACCTTGTGCCGGACAATTCAGACCGGCGATTCGGGGACGATGCCTGGCGTGACAACGGCGGCTACAGGCGACTGATGCAGTCTTACCTGGCGATGAACGAGTCGCTGCAAGAGTGGGTTGACGACCTGGACCTGGGTACTGTCGATCGCTTGCGTGCGGATTTTCTGCTGCGCATAATCGGTGATTCCATCGCACCTACCAATACCCTGCTGGGCAACCCCCAGGCCCTGCGCAAGGCGCGCGAGACCCGCGGCAGGAGTTTGCTGCAGGGAATGAAGAATTTGCTCGCCGATGTGCGTGACAACCACGGTATTCCCTCCCAGGTTAAAGGCGACAGTTTTGTCCTGGGTGAAAATATCGCCACCTCAGCCGGGGCCGTTGTGTTCAGTAACGAGGTGCTGGAGTTGATTCAATATGCGCCCACTACCGCGCAGGTGCATCGGCGCCCCCTGTTAATGGTGTCGGCGATGATCAATAAATTCTATGCGCTCGACCTGACGCCGGACAAAAGCATCATCAAATATTGTGTCGACAATGGCCTGCAGGTATTCGCGGTCAGTTGGGCCAACCCACAGATGGAAAACGCCGATTGGGGCATCGAGCGATATGCCCTGGCGGTAATGGAGGCGATTACCGCGGTGAAATCCATTACCCGCTGTAAAGACCTGAACCTGTTTTCCCTGTGCTCTGGCGCCATGATGAGCTCTGCCATGGCCGCTTGCCTGAAGGCCCGGGGTGATGACTCGATTCATTCCATGAGTATCGGGGTGTGCATGCTGGAGATGCAACAACACGATATGGAGATGAGCGCATTCGCGAGCCCGGAAGTATTTGAACGGGTAAAACAGCGTTCGAAGAAAGCCGGCGTATTGCGTGGTCATGAGCTGGCACTGTCCATGCTGTGGCTGCGTCCCCGGGATTTGATCTGGAGTAATGTGGTCAATAATTACCTGTTGGGCAATGAGCCCCCGGAATTCGATCTGCTGTTCTGGAATAATGACTGGACCAATTTGCCCTCGCAACTGCATGCGGACGTGATCGATATGTTTTCCACGGCGTGCCTGTCCAGGCCGGGAGAGATGAGCATAGACGGTACGGCGCTGGATTTGCAGGCGTTGGACTGTGACAAGTTTTTCTTCGGCGGCCTGTCGGATCATATTACGCCGTGGAAGGCCTGCTATCGCAGTGCCCAGGCATTCGGCGGTGATAAGGAATTTCTGCTGTCCAATAGCGGGCACATGCAAACCATGCTCAACTCACCAAAGAAGAAAAACGCCAGCTTTTTTATCAATAAAGCGCTGCCCGGTGAGGCGGATACCTGGTTTGGTGAGGCACAGCTGGAACAGGGCTCCTGGTGGCTGTACTGGCGGGGCTGGATTGAGTCTCGCTCTCTGGCCACAAAGAAGGCACCGCGGCGTCTGGGTAACAAGGCCTATCCGGCCGGAGTTGCGGCGCCGGGGGATTATGTCTATCAAC
>PVMS01122275.1_pt1 | contig 10368 bp, 9 predicted proteins | sample 1853461 | NCBI WGS metagenome assembly PVMS01 (sample SAMN08582032, study PRJNA380276) | Marine sediment metagenome, whole genome shotgun sequencing project. | isolation source: ocean sediment barecode stripped | collected 2017
AGCTTGATCTTGAGGGGAAACTGCTTTCTTATTCGGCCGACCCGCATTCAGTAATGCGCAGTCGTGTTAGTCTGGGCCCGATCAAGGCTTTCCTGAGTGGGCAGAAAAATACCCCCTGGGAGATGATCCTCGTAGCCATGACAAACAAAAAGCATTTTCTGTGACTGAAGTCCCCTCTGGCTCGGCACCGGAAGGGTATTTGTACGTAGTGCTGCGCGGTGAGCAGTATGACGCGCTGGAGTCAATGGCGTTCCAGGGTTTCTGGGCGCGTGCTGGATTGTGGTCCATGGCGCTTAGCCTGGGGCTGGGCTTGCTGGCAGGTCTGGCGATTTTTTACTGGCTGACCAAACGCCTGCGCCGCGTGTCGCGCCGTATTGAGGAATTCAACGAAGGTGATTTCAAACATTTATCCGCACCTAAAACCGTGCATGGAAGCGACGATGAAATCGCCCAGATAGAACACATTTTTGAGAAGATGGCCGCACGAATCCAGAGCCAGTTAGCGGCCTTGACAACAAAAGACAAACAGCGTCGGCAGCTCGTCGCCCAGGTATCGCATGATCTGCGTACGCCGCTGGCGTCTATGCTGGGGTTTATCGAGTCGCTAAAGCTTCAGCGCGATAAACTCTCCGCAGCGGAACAGGAAGAATTTCTGGAAATCGCCTACCGGCAGGGGCGGCGCCTCAGTCATATGATTGATAGCCTGTTCCAGCTTTCCAGTCTTGAGGCCAAGGAAGTTAATCCACAGCTTGAGCCATTTGTACCATTGGAACTGTTGTTTGATATTCGTCAGAAATATGCGATTCGCATAGAAGAAGCCGGCTTATCGCTCGAAATTGAACATGCGCAATCAGGGGCATTTGCGATGGGTGATGTGTCTTTGTTTGAACGCGTGCTGGATAATTTAATTGACAATGCGATGGTGCATGCGCAACCTTCAAGTGAGATTACGCTGGGGATAGAGAACGCAGCAGGAAAAATCGGCATTTCGATCAATAATCGCGGCGAGCCGATAGAAGATGGTGAACTGGATGCGCTGTTTGATCCCTTTTACCGGGCAGGGTCGCAGTCCGCGAACAAACGCCATGCTGGCCTGGGATTAGCGATTTCCAAACGTATAATGGAAAGCCTGAACGGAGAAATATCGGTCAGGAATACCGCCGATGGTGTGGTGTTTACGGTATATTTGCCGTTGGCCTAGAATGGATGTCTGAGGCAGATAGTTTGTACCATTGCTTGATCAGGTCGCACCGTTCTTCGGTCATTGGGAAAGCCGATCCACGGTGGGCAATAAATTTGGCTTTGTACCCATTGTTATAAATTTGTTAAGACTTCGTGAAACTCCTGTCATAGGATGGGCTTATTATTCATTCCTCAATGTTACGAGAAATACTCATGAAAACGAAAACACGAAATACGCTTGGTCTGATTAGCGCCATTCTGATCGCAGTGCTGGCTTTTACCCAGTTGAATGCGCAGCAAATGCCCCAACGCGATACAATCAAGGCTGACAGCATGATGGATGACAAGGGTCTGGCAATCGCCACTTTTGCAGGCGGTTGTTTCTGGTGTACCGAAGCGGATTTTGAAAAGTTGCCCGGTGTGGATGAAGCGGTGTCAGGTTATACCGCAGGTCATGTAGAAAACCCCACCTATAAACAGGTTTCGCGTGGTGGTAGCGGCCATACTGAAGCGATACAGGTTCACTACGATCCGAGCATCATCACTTATGATGATCTTCTGGAAGGTTTCTGGCGGCAATTTGACCCGACCGACGGCGAAGGTTCTTTCGTCGATCGTGGAAGCCAGTATCGACCGGGTGTTTATTACAACACCGAGGAAGAGAAAGCATTGGTCGAAGCTTCGATCGCTAAATATGAAGATTCGGGCAAATATGATAAGGCATTTGCAGTAGAAGTCGCTGCGCTGGGAGTGTTTTACCCCGCAGAGGATTATCATCAGAATTACTACAAAAAGAATCCGGTGCGATATAAATACTACCGCTATGGTTCAGGGCGTGATCAGTATCTTGAGAAATTCTGGGGTGATGAGCTTCACTATACCGTTAAAGGCCCCATGAATGATGAAACAGATAGCATGGGAGAAAAGAAAATGAGCGATGATATTAGCAAAGTATATACAAAGCCCAGTGATGAGGTGTTGCGTGAGCAGTTGACTGACCTGCAGTACAAGGTAACTCAGAAAGCGGGCACCGAACGACCGTTTTCCAATGAATATAACGATAACCAGAAGGCGGGTATTTATGTCGATATTGTTTCCGGCGAGCCCCTGTTTTCTTCACTGGATAAGTTCGATTCGGGTACTGGCTGGCCAAGTTTTACTCAGCCGATTGATGGGAAGCACATCGTTACCAAAACAGACTATAAAATGATCCTGCCGCGCACGGAAGTACGCAGTGCTGGCGCAGGTTCCCACCTGGGGCACGTTTTTAAAGATGGCCCCCAGCCAACCGGTTTGCGCTACTGTCTGAATTCAGCTTCCCTGAAATTTGTGGCGGAAAAAGATCTGGCCGACCAGGGTTACGTGCAATACGTATCGTTGTTTATTGAGTAAGTGATCATGCGGACATTACTAGTTTGTATGGGCTTACTTGGGGTGGTACTGTCACCAGCTAGTTTTGCAGAGCAGCAGGTTAAAAGCGGTGAATTTAAGGCTGCTGTCGTCGAGTTATATACCTCAGAAGGGTGCAGTTCATGTCCGCCTGCTGATAAATTCTTAGGCCGGCTGGGAAAAACGGAAGAGTCGGAAATGATTATTACGCTGGCATTCCACGTGGATTACTGGGATTATATTGGCTGGAAAGATCCCTATGCCAGTGCTGACTATACGCAACGCCAGCGTATAGTGGCCAGGGCGAATAGCCAGTCCTCTATTTATACGCCGGAATTTGTGGTCGATGGCGCTGAAGCGCGTGGCAGTCGAAAAATTACGGCTAAAGTCAGCGCAGGCTATGCCAACCAGGCGGAGGCAGATATCACACTCAAATTATCGGATGTTGATGCGGGAAAGGTAAGCGCTGAAGTTAGCATAGATAATATATCGTACGCCGGTGACGACACTCCTGAAGTGTATCTGGCGATATTTGAGAATGGTCTGAGCAGTAGCATTGACGCGGGCGAGAACCGCGGTAAACGATTGAAGCACGACTACGTGGTGCGCCATATTAGCCCGTCTGAAATGACTGAGTCGGGGCAGCAACATCGTTTTGATTTAAAGCTGGATCCAGGCTGGAAAGCATCTGAGCTAGGCGTGGCGGTGGTGGTAAAACTGCAAAATAGCGGTAGAACACTGCAGGCTGTCAAGCTGATGTTGTAAACAGCGTTTCGTTGCGTCAAGATTCCCCCTAAACCCTCTTTGGCAACGAAGGGTAAACTTACATTAGCCCGCGAGGCAAGCTTAGTACAAACGCCTTGATTTCATCACGAATCCTTCTGAAATGAGTTAAGGCTTCTTCTTCGCTGTGTGCGTCCTGTGCCAGTTTGGGCGGGTCATCAAAACCAATGTGTGTCACCCTTGCCTTGCCGCGGAATATCGGGCATTTCCGGTCGGCGTTCGCGCAAACGGTCACCACGTGATCAAATTCAATACCAGCCAGATCGTTCAGTGTTTTACTGTATTGCAGCGCTGTATCAAGGCCAATTTCTGCCAGCACTACGACCGCGCGCTGATTCATCCCGTGCTGCTCGATACCGGCAGAATACACTTCATAAAATTCGCCTTTAAGCTCCCGGCATAAGGCCTCCGCCATCTGGCTGCGGCAGGAATTACCCGTACACAGGAACAGTATGTTTTGCTTGTCGATTGCAGGTTCATTATTCATGGCTTGATGATATCACCCGAACCTCGGCATAGAAATCATCAAAACAGCACTCGCCTTTAACGCACCTGGCGATCGGGAAAAAGTGTTTATCCGCACGATCAAACAAAGCGTGTCGACCACGGTTGGCTGGTGTATATTCCCCACATGAATTTACAGCAATTCAAAAGACCCGAAGTACTGCTTATGCTTATGGCGGCGGCTGTTCCACTGAGTTTTTCAGTGTGGATGACGCTGCTGGATAACTTCGCCATTGAGCGCGTGAATTTTACCGGGCGGGAGATCGGTATTCTGCAGAGCCTGCGGGAGATACCGGGTTTTATGGCCTTTGCGGTGGTGTTTGTACTATTAATCGTCAAGGAACAGAAGTTAGCCTTTCTTTCCTTATTGTTGCTTGGTGTTGGTACCTTATTAACGGGCTGGTTTCCATCGGTATTGGGACTGTATGTGACCACCGTATTTATGTCGCTCGGGTTTCACTATTATGAAACCATGCAAACGTCGCTGTCCCTGCAGTGGCTGGGCAAAAAAGAAGCACCGCATATGCTGGGAAAAATCATTGCGGTGGGATCCTTTACTTCGCTAATTGTATATGGGCTGTTGGCGCTGGCAACCCGGGTCTGGGATGTTGAATATAGGGTGATTTATATGGTGGGCGGTGGAGCCACCATTTTCATTGCTCTTTTTTGCTGGTGGTTTTTTCCGCACTACCCTGAGACAGTCATTCAGCACAAAAAAATTATTTTGCGCAAACGCTACTGGCTTTACTATGCGCTGGTGTTCATGTCAGGCGCACGGCGACAGATATTTGTGGTTTTTGCCGGATTTCTGATGGTCGAAAAATTTGGTTATAGCGTCGGGGAGATTTCCACACTGTTTCTTATTAATGCCAGCTTAAACATGTTTCTTGCGCCAAGAATTGGGCGTCTGATCACCTTTATCGGTGAACAACGAGTGCTGATTTTCGAGTACCTGGGCCTGATATGTGTTTTCACTGCCTATGCTTTTGTCACCGATCATCGTATTGCTGCAGGCCTGTATGTCATCGACCATCTGTTCTTTGCGATGGCCATAGCGATCAAAACCTACTTCCAGAAAATTGCGGACCCCAAAGATATCGCATCCACCGCAGCCGTAGGGTTTACCATCAATCATATCGCTGCGGTGGTATTGCCAGCCGTGCTGGGCCTGATCTGGATTCAATCGCATTCTCTGGTCTTTTTGATCGGGGCCGGCATGGCAATTATTTCACTGTTACTGGCCTTTATCGTGCCTCGGCACCCGAGTGAAGGCGAGGAAGTGAGTTTTAATTTTGGGCACAAACCTGAGAAGGCCTATAGTAGTTCATGAAAATATCCATCATTAGCGGCAGCCATCGTAAACAGGGGCAAAGCCTGAAAGTTGCCCGCTATATTGAAACGCGTTTGATCGAGCTAGGCCTCTGCGACAGCACTTATTTATTTAGCCTAAGTGAGCACCCACTTCCGCTTTGGGACGAGGGTATCTGGAACAACGACCCGAAATGGCAGGCGCGTTTGAGCCCCATTGCAGAAGAACTCACTGAGAGTGATGGCTTTATTGTTATTGCGCCCGAATATCATGGCATGGTGCCAGCGGGACTAAAAAACTTTTTCCTGTGTTTTGGCCGTAATCAACTGGCGCACAAACCAGCGCTGATCGTGGGTGTGTCTTCTGCCGATGGTGGCGCCTATCCGGTGGCAGAATTGCGCATGAGTAGCTATAAGAACAGTCGGATTTGCTATATGCCAGAACAGATTATCGTGCGTCACGTAGAGTCTGTGCTGAATGCAGATCCTGCGGAGAATAATCAGGATACTGATGCCTATTTTCGTGACAGAATCGACTGGACGCTCAAACAGCTACAACAGTACGCTATAGCCTTACAGCAGGTTCGGCAAAGCGGCGTCACTGATATGACTAAATACGCAAACGGTATGTAGGGCAGATAAGCAAGGCCCCCTTTTTTTAACTAAAACCGAAACGATTTTGCTGGAAAACCAACGCCATTTGTTCGACATCCCGGCGGATGTTCGCTATCTGAACTGCGCCTATATGTCGCCGCTGCTGAAAAGTTCGGTGCAAGCAGGGCATGCGGCCGTTGATGCCAAAGCGCGGCCCTGGACAATTTCCCAAGCGGATTTTTTCAGTTATTCGAAAACGGCACGTGATTTATTCGCAGGCCTGATTAATGCGCGCGTAGAGGATATCGCCATTGTCAGTTCGGTTTCGTATGGCACCGCCACCGCCGCTTTGAATGTGCCCCTGGGTGCGGGCGAAAAGGTGTTGGTGTTGGCAGAAGAATTTCCTTCTAATTTGTATTCCTGGCGAGTAAAGGCGAAAGCCTGTGGGGCTGAGATTAAAGTGGTTGAACGTCCGGTGGATACGAACTGGACGGCGGCGGTAATGGCTGCGCTTGAAGACCAAAGGGTGAGTGTGGTGGTGATTCCTCAGACCCACTGGATTGATGGCGGACAGCTTGATCTTGAACGCATCGCCGCGGTGCGCAAAATTCATGACTTCGCGCTGGTTATTGATTTAACGCAGTCTCTCGGGGTGGTGGGTGTTGACGTTCAACGCATCCAGCCGGATTTTTTGATTTGTGCTACCTATAAATGGTTGCTGGGGCCGTACGCGCTTGGTTTTGTATACGTAAACCCCAGGCATCATGCCGGCTACCCGCTGGAACATGGTTGGGTGAATCGCCCCGGTGCCGAAAATTTTAGCCGCTTGATTGATTACGTGGACGAGATTAATCTGGATGCCACGCGCTTTGATATGGGTGAGCGTTCCAATTTCCAATTGATGCCGATTGCCATAGCCGGTCTTGAGCAAATTCATCGCTGGGGGCAGCTTCAAATCGAGCGTAGTTTGCGCCACTACACCCAGATGCTTAGGCATGAGCTGGAGGCAATTGGGTTTAGTGCCTGTGATGAAGCCTGGCGCTCACCACACTACCTGGGGGTGCAGCATTCAGAAGGGTTGCCAGAGGATATTCTGCAGCGGCTAGCAAACGAGAAAATATACCTGTCAAAGCGTGGCGACAGTCTTCGAATTTCTCCACACTTGTATAATAATGAGGCGGATGCGCAGAGTCTGCTTGGGGCCTTGAAGGACTGCTTGAGACGCTGATTATCATTGCGCCATATTTCTTTTTCTAAGGCGAATGGTGGGCGTACCGTTTAACTCCGGTAAAAATTAACTATTTTCGGCGCGGCACCTGCCGGCCAGGCAATCGCCGCAAATTGGTTTCCTTCAAGCGTAAGGCTTCTGCTCTCAACCTCATTTTCTCTAGCCGCATCGCCAAATACCCCTCGCCCCAGGCATTTCTGGCGCGCTTCCATGTGGGTCCAAAATTCAAAAAATAGATTATTATCCCATCCCGATTGTTCAAGCAGCACGATTTCATTCTCACGCAAGGTGCGCTTCGCAAGGCGGTCTATATTGGCCATGTCACGACTCATTTCCACATCGACACCCACTTCGTACCCCGTGCGTACTGCCAACAGTGCGGTATTTTCAGTATGTGACAGATTAAAATACAGGGAGGGTGAGTCATGATCAATTCGCGGCTTGCCACCGGGGCTGATTCTTATCCGAATATTCTTCGCATCACAGTCCAGATAACGGCTCAGAATGGCGCGCATCGAGGTATGTGCTCTGCAATACTGCTGGCGTCCAAGATCGAATTTGAATTTGTTCAGCCGCATAGTTTCCGCGGCATCAAGACAGTCCGGTTGACAAGGCGCGTCATCCAGACTCAGCCGCCAGAGGTCCAGTTGCTCGTGCTTAGTAATGAGTTCATCCGGTGGGTGGCGCCATTCGCAGATGTGCGTCTTAGCCGTTGTCATTGCAAGAGCACTCATTGATGGCTTGCTTAATGGTGTCGGCGATCGCGCTGAACTCCTCAGCGCGTGAACTACCTTCGCGCCATGCAAGCGCAATGGTGCGGTGATATTTATCCGCCAGTGCGTGGGTCTGGATGCTGGTTTTATCCAGGCCAAGGAATTCCATCGCCATGTCCGGCAGGATAGTGACGCCCAGATCACTGTTCACCATTTGCACCAGAGTATGCAAGGTATTCGCGCTGAACTGGCTCACATGGTTTTGGTCTTTCAGGTTGCACGATGCCAGCGCGTGCTCGCGCAGGCAGTGCCCATCTTCGAGCAGCAATAGAGACTCGGCATCGAGCGCATTGAAATCGATATCACCATTTCGTTTTAAGGGCAGATCGCGGCCGGTATCCTTTTTGCAGGCGAAATGAAAACGATCCTCGCATAAAGCAATGGTATCGAGGTGTGGCATCGAATAGGGTTGTGCGTACAGTATTAAATCAAGATCGCCCAGAATCAATTGCTCATAGATTACGCTGGATTGCCCCTCGCGGATATACAGGCGTAATTTAGGATACGCTGCCTGCAATGCTGGTAATAGCTGGGGCAACAGATACGGCGCAATGGTTGGAATGAGGCCGATGCGCATGATGCCGGAAAAGGGTTCGCTGACGGATTTCGCCAGATTAACCAGTTCTTCCACAATTGAAAGCGCGCGCCGTGCCTGTGATTCGATGATCTTGCCCGCAGGGGTGAAGACCACACTGCGGTTGGTGCGATCAACCAGCGAAATATCCAGCTGGGTTTCCAGCTCTTTGATCGCGGTGCTAAATGCGGACTGAGAAACAAAACAACTTTTGGCCGCCTTACCAAAATGAGTGAATTTGCGAAGGGCGGATAAGTACTGGAGTTGGCGAACGGTGGGGAGTCTTTGCATCAATGCGCCTGTTTCCAGTTATCGCCAACGCCGGTATCGACTTCCAGAGGTACGTTCAGATCGGCCACACCGGTCATCAGTTCGACGATTTTGGACTCGGTGATTTCAATTTTATCTTCGGGGACTTCCAGCACCAGTTCATCGTGAACCTGCAGAATCATCAGCGTGTCCGGCGCTTCTTTTTGTAGCCAGGTATCCACGTCGATCATGGCCAGTTTAATTAAATCCGCCGCCGAGCCCTGCATGGGGGCGTTGATTGCGGTGCGCTCGGCGTACTGTCGCCGGTTAAAATTACGCGAATTAATTTCTGGAAGGTACAGACGGCGCCCGTATAAGGTTTCTACATAACCCTGCTCGGCGGCAATTTTTCGCATTTCCTCCATGTATTTTTTTACCCCGGGATAGCGATTGAAATACAGCGATATGTAATCATCTGCTTCAGCACGCCCGATGCTGAGCTGGCGCGCCAGGCCAAAGGCAGACATGCCGTATATCAGACCAAAATTGATGGCTTTGGCGCGCCGACGCTGCTCGGTGTTGACCTCGTCTAGTTCGACGCCAAATACTTCAGCCGCGGTGGCGCTGTGCACGTCTTTGCCCTGTTTGAAGGCATCAACCAGCCGCTCATCGCCGGATAGATGAGCCATCAGACGCAGTTCGATTTGCGAGTAATCCGCTGCCAACAGCTTAAACCCGGGCGCAGCAATAAATGCTTCGCGGATGCGCCGGCCTTCTGCACTACGTATCGGGATATTCTGCAAGTTCGGGTCGCTGGACGATAATCGTCCGGTCACGGCGACGGCCTGATGATACGAGGTGTGTACCCGCCCGGTAGCCGGGTTAATTAGCTTGGGTAGTTTATCCGTATAGGTTGATTTAAGTTTTGCCAGACTACGGTGCTCAAGAATAAGCTGGGGCAGAGTATGGCCCTCATTGGCCAAATCCTGCAGCACGCTTTCGGCGGTTGAAGGCTGGCCTTTGGGTGTTTTTTTCAGGATCGGCAGGCCCAGTTTATCGTATAAGATGGCCTGAATTTGCTTGGGGGACGCGATATTGAATACTTCGTCTGCTGCGTTAAAACAGGCTTTTTCAATTTCGTCGAGTTTGCTTCCCAGTTCCCGGCTCTGCTGCCCCAGCAGCCCGGCATCGAGTAGCACGCCGTTGGTTTCGGTGCGCGCAAGCACCGGCAGTAGCGGCATTTCGATATCGTTAAGCAGTTTTGCCAGGCTTGGAGTGCGCTCAATACCCGGGATCAGCGCCTGATGCAGCCTCAGCGTAATATCTGCATCTTCGGCAGCGTACGGGGCCGCCTGGCTGAGATCAACCTGATCAAATGTCAGTTGGTTTTTACCGCTTCCCGCCACTTCTTTAAACGCAATGGTTTTGTGATCGAGGTGGCGCATCGCCAGCGTATCCATGTCGTGACGGGTTTGGCCGGCTTCGCTGACATAAGATTCGAGCATGGTGTCAAACGCAATTCCACGCAACTGTATGCCGTGATGCTGCAATACGATCGCATCGTACTTCAGATTTTGCCCGACTTTTTTAAGCGTCGGATTTTCTAGTATGGGCTTGAGCTTCGCCAGCGTTTCGTCAAAAGGTAGTTGTGCAGGCACGCCGGCATAACTGTGCGCCAGTGGCAGATAGGCCGCCTTGCCGGGCTCAACACAAAAGGAAAGGCCGACCAGTCGCGCTTGTTGGGCGTCCAGCGACGTGGTTTCCGTGTCAACCGCGAATAACTC
>PVMS01103989.1_pt1 | contig 10367 bp, 8 predicted proteins | sample 1853461 | NCBI WGS metagenome assembly PVMS01 (sample SAMN08582032, study PRJNA380276) | Marine sediment metagenome, whole genome shotgun sequencing project. | isolation source: ocean sediment barecode stripped | collected 2017
ATGTAGCGAAGCCTTCCTTGGCTTGCTCCGCCAACTGCGCGGTGGCCTTCTGTATCTCTGGGAACGTTTCCTACCCTATCTCCCGGAGCCGCGCCTGCGCGTTCGCGTCGCCGGGGGACATCTCCAACGTCTCCTCGAACGATGCCCTGGCCTCTGCCGTCCGCCCGAGCCCAAGCTGCGCCAGGCCGATGAGGTAGGTCAGGTGAATGCGCCGCCGGGTCTCCATATCCGCTTCGGCAAAGACAAACTCGGGCACCGATGTAGCGATGCCTTCCTTGGCTTGCTCCGCCAACTGCGCGGTGGCCTTCTCCAACATCGTGGCCAGTGCCGCCTCTGCCTCCGCATCCTGCCCCATCGCCCGGAGCGCCTTCGCGCGGTAGATGGCCGTCTCGGAGACTTCGCCGCCGCGCGCGTCCAGTACTTGCTGGAAGGCAGCCGCAGCACCTGCATCGTCGTCCAGCGCCTCTTTGGCCAGCCCCACGTAGTAGTGGACGTCCGCATCAGGCCAGAGCAGGTTCTTGCGCTCGCCCAGGTTCTCTGGATAGGTGTCCAGCGCTGTCTCGAAGAACGAAAGTGCGGCCTGGGCATCGCCGGCCTCAAGCGCCGCACGGCCCAGCAGCAGGCAGGATTGGACGTATTGCCGCGAGACGCGCCCGGTGCCACCCTCCCACGGGTGGAAGCGGCGCGAGAGCACGTAATCCAGTGCCTCCTGCGGCCGGCCGGTCTGGTTGTAGAGCGCGGCTAGATCCACCGAGAGATCATCCCGGTCGCGGACCAGATCAAGGTTCACCTCCAGCAGCCCCAGCCGCTCCTCGGGCGACACACCGGTGCGGGCGCGCAGCTGATCCAGCTCCGAAAGCACACGACCGTCCTGCGGGGCAACCTCGAAAGCCTTCTCATAGTAGGCGATGGCTCGCGCCGGCTCGTGGTGCACGTTGTAGGCCGCAATGCCAAGGTTGCGCCACGGAATCGAGAACGCCGGCGCCAGCTCGGTCGCGCGCTGCCAGTTAGCAACTGCCTCGTCGTAGCGCTTCTTGTCGTAGTACAGGGTGCCGAGATAGTAGGCGACCTTCGCGTCATCGGGCATCACCGACTGCGCGTACTCCAGGATCGCCATCTCCTCCAGCCGTACCGGGAAGCAGTAGTCGGTGGGCATCTCAGACGCGAGAGAGAGGTAGGCCACGGCCTCATCTTCGTGGCCCAGGCGGTGAGCGAAGCTCCCCAGCGCATAGAGCACGGTGGGGAAGGCGCTGCCGTCCTCAGGGTTGACCAGCCGGGACAGCAGGTCCCCGGCCTCATCCCACAACGACGCATCGGCATAGTCGAACGCCAGATCCAGATAGGCCTGAATCTTGGAGAGCGCATCCGGCACGTCCAGCATATCGGACAGCTCCGCGAGCTGGCTCTCCGCCGCGATCGGCTTGTGCTGAGCCCGGCTTATCAGTACAGCTTCGTTCCGCGAGATCATGTCCAGCGGGTCGAGCTCCACCGTCTCGCACGCCATCGCCGCGGCTTCGGTCAAACTGCCCAACCGGCGCAGCACGGCGGTCTTCAGGTTGCGGGCCTTCATGTTCATCGTGTTGGTCTGGAGGGATCGGGTCAAGTGCTCCAGCGCCCGCTCGTAATCCCCCCGCAGACAGTCGATCTCGGCCAGCGCATAGTAGGCCGGCGCCTGCCACGCATAGCTCCAGATGGCTTTGTAGAGCGCGGCGTAGGCTTCATCCGAGTCGCCCGACGCCTTGAGCGTGATGCCCAGATTGTAGGACACTTCGCCATCGCGAGGGTTCGGGTTCCGGCGGGTCAACTTGTCGATCGCTGTCCGGAAGTACGCAGCAGCCTTGGTGAGCTGCCCGCGGCGGTAGGTGACCAAGCCCATAGCGTTATTACAGCGGACGTCCGTGGGATCCCTGGCCAGCGCGGCCTCCCAGTACAGCTCGGGGTTGATCGTGGGGTGGCGATACTGCTCCAGGTGCAGCCCGGTCAGATAGAGCTCCTCGATTGTGTCGAACGTCTCGGGCGGCGGCGGCGGGGTCTTGGCCTCCGGCAGCTCCGGCACCTCGATGGTCTGTGGCGCATAGTGGATGATCTCGTGCCCATCCGCATCGCAGAGCCGCAGCAGCAGATCGGTCTCCGCCACGCCTTCGGGGCAGGCCATCTTGGCCACAAAGGGTTTGCCCGGCAAAAGCACAACAGTGCGTCCCATCAAGGTATTGGCGCCGGCCATCAACGTGAGCGACGCTCCGGCCATACGCTCGGTCACCGCCACGCCGACTTTGATGAAACCGCCCTTGACCTCGAGGTTGACAGCAGCCCGGCGGCTAGCGTTCTTTGCGGGTCCGATCTTTTGCACGGGGTACCAGAATTGGCTGAACGTCTTGGTCTCATAGGGCTGCAACCACGAGAAGTCCGGCTGGTTATCCGTATAGGCGCCGGCCATCAGTTCGATATAGGGGCCATCCGCATCTGTCAGGTTGGCCTCCCAACCCTTGGCGAACTCGCCGTCACCCCAGGTGAACATCTTCTTGCCCGGCGCGATGTAGCGATTGGCGACATGGATGATGCCCGCTTCGGCACGGTGGTCGTAGCCGCCGAAGTAGTCGTAGTCTGTGTTCCACACGAAGTACGACGTCGGCACCGGGATCGAATCGTACCACCTGAGGTCGGTACCCTTCCCCGCGTTGCTGTAGTCGATGCCGTAGTAGATCTCATGCGCCAAGGGAAAGTGGGCCATCGAGCGCTTCGAGTGATCGGTGACGATGGTGACATCGGGAGGGAAGACGGCCTGGTATTCGTCGTGGACGTGGACGCCAACGTTGAGCCACCAGAGGAAGGTCTGCACCTCGGCGGTGCGGTTGTATAGCTGGACCTTCATCTCGAAGAAAGCCTTCCCCGGAGTGAGGCAGATACCCACCATCCCCTTCATCCGCTGCATCGGATCGTTCTCGCTCAGCCAGACCGTCTTGCTGCCGTCCGGATGCTCCTCGATCAGGTGCTGCATAGGCATAAACGTGGAAGGGCGGTGGTGCTGCGGCCAGTTGTACTCGATCCCGCCCGAAGCCCACGAGCCGAAGAGCCCGATCAAGGCCGGCTTGATCACGTTCTGGCGGTAGACGAAATGATAGCCGTTTGTCTTGTCCAGCGCCTCATGGATCCGCCCTCCAATCTGGGGCAGCATCATCAGACGCAGGTACTCGTTTTCGATGTAGACAGCCTGGTAATCTCGTGGCTCGCTCTCGCTGGAGAGCTTGTCCAGGAACGGGTTGGGATAGACCCGTCCGCTTGTACCCTGGTTGACGCGCTTCTCCAGGAACATCGGATTCACATCCGGTGCCGGGGCCACATACGTCGGAAGGGTTATTGTCTCTTCCCATGCTTTTACATCATCTGCCATAGCCTAACTCCCTAGTTCCTATCCTTCATAGGCCCAGGATGCTGATCCTGGCGCCCATCCACATAGACCGCGACCCACTGGGCCAGCCGCTTCCCCAACCGCCGACCGGCCTCAATCTCAGCATCCTCACGCGGGCTGCCGGCCGTGACCGCACCGTAATGCAGCGTGAACTGATGGCCGGTGTAGTCGGTCACACCGAAGGTCAGCATCCCGACATTCATCATCATAATCAGAATCGACATACACGTCAGTTCGGCCCCGCCGCCCCACCCACCTGAGGTGGAGAACGCGCAGCCGATCTTGCCGTCCATCTTGCCCCACGTAGGGTGGGAGATGTCATCCCAATACTTCTTCATCTTCCAAGAAGCCAGGCCGGTGTAGGTCGGCGATCCGCATGCGATGCCATCGGCCCAAACGGCGTCGTCGATGGTGGCTTTGCCCACCAAGACCTTACGCACCTGTATACCGGGCACCTGCTGTGCGCCCTCAGCCACGTACTGCGCCATCGTCGAAGTGTTGCCGGTCACGCTGTCGTAGAGAACGAGGATTTTGCCCATATGTGTCTGTTGGTTCTCCTTGGTGCGGCTGAAAGGAACAAGAGTCAGGAGTCAAAAGTCTTGCGTCATCTCTGCTTGAGATGGTTGTTGCGCGATTCAACGTGTCGAGAGAACATGACTTTTGACTCTTGACTTTCCGACTTCCGACTTCGGACTTGCGACGTCCGTCCGTCAGCCCTTCGCCTCCATCACATACCACGCCGCCACGAGTAGATCGTCGACCGAGCTCCGCGTGTGGTGATCCTCGCCGGCCTCGACGATGATGACATCGCCGGTGCGCACCGGATAGTCGACCCCGTCGATGGGGAGCACGCCCTGGCCCTGGATAAAGATGAAAACCTCGTCAGCGTCCTCGTGGACGTGGCGCGCCTCGGGATGCGCGGTCTCACCGGGCTTGAAGACGTAGACACCACCGTGGCTGATCGCTTTGTCGCCCAACAGCACCGGCAGCAGCCGGGAATCCGTAGTCTGTATGTCCTCTACACGCAGTCGTTTCATCCACTACCTCGTACACCTAGATAAGCCGCTCTATCCTCTCCCAAATCCCTGGGTCGTAGTCCACACCCAGGCCAGGCCCGGCGGGCACGTGGACGCAGCCGCCGCGAATCTCGACGCGGGCGAGCACCACGACGCCGGTTCGATGCGCTCCCCGCGCCACTCCTGATACGGCCCCATATTCTCGGCCACTGAGCAGAAGTGGAGCACCGCGGCGGCCTCTGCACCGACCTTCGGGCTGTGCGGCATGGCTGACATGCCTGCCGCTGCCGCCATCTCCGCCACCTGCAGCGCACGGATCAGGCCCCCGTTATACATCACATCAGGCTGGACCACGTCGACCACACGGTCGCGGATCATCCACGCGAACGTCTCCAGACTGGAATCCTGCTCTCCGCCCGCCACAGGCATCAACAATGCGTCCGCCACGCGCTTCGTCTCCCAGTATGCCTGCCATGGGCACGGCTCCTCCAGGAAATCGACGCCGTAACCGGCCAGGAATGTCCCCACCTCGATCGCGTGATCGGCATCATAGGATCCGTTGGCGTCGACGTAGATCGTGATCTCATCGCCGAAGGTCTCGCGGGCCAGCCGGATCAAACGCTCCGTGCGGCCGGGCGCTGCGTCGGCATTGTGGCTCATCCGTCCGCCGATCTTGAGCTTGACGGCGGTCGCGCCGGTCTCAGCCAATCGGTCTGCCAGCCAGGCCACCTCTTCCTCAGGCGTTGTGTCACGCCGCAGGCTGGAGAGATAGACCGGGATGTCCTGGCGGATCACGGTGCCCAGGAGTTCCCCCACAGGACAGTCCGCCAACTTGCCGAGCAGATCCAAGACGGCCAGCTCCGCGTAAGCAACGGGGTTCCAGAGCGCGATACCGGCCAGCTTGTAGACGCTGCGATAAGTATACACGCCCTCAACAAGACTCGGCAGATCACGGGCATCCTTTCCCACAAAATACGGAATGATGAACTGCCGGAATATGGGCCACAGGTAAGCAAGACGATCGTTCACCGTGGCCACGCCGGTGACACCCCCTTCTGAGGTCACCTGCACCAGAAAGTGGCCCTGAAACCGATACGCCTCAAGCGACGCTATTCTCACCGGCTGCGGGAATCTTTCGTAGAAGTTCATCGGCTCTCCCTCCTATGACAGACAGCAAGAGGCAGTTGCGGCCCATCACCGGTCACGATGGTGGAGACAGTCAGGGCCAGAACTGCCAAGGCGTGTTTCAGAATGGGAAAGGAACGGCTCCCTCGTACGGCGACGAACTATTGGTGGAAGTTCGCCTCCCATTCTGAAACACGCCCGGACTTGGATAACGCTTGAAGGTGTCGTGACTCGCACGGCAACGCGGCGAGAGACCCGACGCCTAGAGAGAATTCTTGCTGCGCGTGCGCTGAAGCTCGTTGTCGGGCAGACGCTTGTCCAGCAGGTCGAGTGAGATCTCGATGCATTCGCGCGCCTCGTCTGGCGTGGTGGTGCCGATCGTGACCATCTCGCAGTCGCGAATCGTGTTCCACACGAAGGAGAGGCCCACAACGGGCAGCAAACGACCCGCCGCTAAAGGCTTGATCGTCATCACGGGCTTCTTGGCGTTCTTGATGATGCGCATCACCCAGTCGGCCTCCACCTGCAGCAGGAATCCGGCCGCGTTGTAGAGCTGGATGTAGGTCTCGATATCCGCGCCCGTCTCATCCGCATAAATGACGGATTCGGGCATATGGGTCGAGAGCCCAGGGATCATATCGCGCTCACGGATCATCGCGGTGTAGATGTCGATATCGCGGATCTTGCGGTACATCCGGTCCATCAACGCATCTGTGATGGCCTGGTGAGGCATACAGAACGTCGCATTCATCGCCTTGCACTTGTCGAAGACGCGCTCCGGGGCCATCTCCTCCGGACCACCGGGCGTGATGCTGAAGTGCGGCGTCAGAATCCGGATGATGCCCTTGCCGGACCGCTGCTCGGCCTCTTGAACGGCCTCCTCCAACTGGTCGGACACCGGGCTCATCACTGCGTCCACGCCGTATTCCAGGAAGACCGACAGGATCTCGGCCACGTTATCCCGATCTTGATACGTCTTGATGAAGTTGTCCTTGGCCACACTCGTATGGGAATAACCAAGGAACCAGTTCGAGCCAATGATCAACCGGGGCAGCGATACCCCACCCACCATAGTTCGCGGAAACTCCGTCATGGATCGACCTCCTCAGTCATTGTCATCAATCACCAAATTGAGAGATTGCACTATCTCGACGTTAAGGCGTTTGAACGTTCCAACGTCTTGACGTTCCTTATCCCTGATCGCAGATCACAAAGGCCTTCTCTAGGGCGCCGTATACTTCGCCTTCCGGCTTGAACTCATGCCCAACGTACAGATTGTACCCTGATTCAGCGATCGCGCGACAGATTCCGGCATAGTTCAACTCCTGCGTATCGTCAAAGTCGCGCCGGCCCGGCACCCCGGCCGTGTGGAAGTGGCCGATCCACTGGATATTGTCGCGTATCGTGCGGATAACGTCCCCTTCCATGATTTGCATGTGGTAGATATCAAAGAGCAGCTTCACATTCGGGCTGTTGACCCGGCGGCAAACCTCGATCCCCCACGCGCTGTGATCGCACTGGTATCCGGGATGATCCACCTTTGAGTTCAGCAGCTCCAGATTCAGATTGACGCTCTTTGCCTCAGCGTACGGTGCCAGACGCCGCAGACCCGCTACCGTGGCTTCAATCGCCGCTTCCTCAGTCACACCCTCGCGGCGATTCCCGCTGAAAACGATGAGTCCGGGTATCCCCGCCGCAGCAGCAAGATCGACAGACTCGTGAAGCTCGGCCTCGATACGGTCATGCTCGGCAGGATCATTGAGCCCAACCGCAAGGCTGCTGTGTCCCCCCATAGTAGCGATAGTCAGATGATTCTTGCGCGCCAGCGCAACCACATTGTCGAAGGTCTCATCACGTCCCCAGAATTCGATCGCCGGGAAGCCCATCTCCGCCACCTTTGCCACGAAATCGGCCAAAGGAATAGCGGCAGGCTTGATCATCGGATAGCAGACGGACTGCTGAATCTTCACGAGCTACCTCCTCAGACTGGAAATCGCAAATCGGCAAATCACAGACAGAGGCACGCCTGTTCCAAAGTCTGTCATCTGAGATTTGTCTGATCTGTGATTGGACTTACTCCCTACCCCGCAACAGCCGTGTACCGATCAGCCCCAGGGTCAAGCAGACCACCGCGGTGACGACGAACATAGGTTGGATGCCGATCTGATCCGCCAAGATACCGCTCAGAGTTGGCCCCGAGAACATGCCGATGGCGTAGACCGACTGGTAGAGCCCCATCGCCGTAGCGCGCTCTGACTCGTCCACATAGCGAATGCTCAACCCCATCAGGACCGGATAGCCGACGCCACTCGCCAACCCCATCAGGATCTGCCCGACGAACACCATCGTCATCCCCTTGGCCACTGCCAGGGAGCCCAGACCCAGAGCCACAAAAACAAAACTCAAGGCCACCATCCGCCGCTCGCCGAATCTCTGGGCCACAGCCGACATCGCCAGATTGCCCAAGAAGACCACTGCCAGGTTCATGCTCACCAGAAGACTGAGGACAACATCGGTAGCGCCCATATTCTTGGCCAGGTTCGTCGTAAAGCCAAAAGTCGACGACCAGATAGCATACTGCGCCACAATGCCCAGTAGGGCCGGCAACAGAACGTCTCGCCGGGCGATCAATGCACCGACCTGACGGAAGCTGGAACGCTTCACTTCCCGACGAGGCTCCTTCACAAAGAGCATCGCCAGGATAGCCAGACCGGCCATCACTACGGCGACGAAGAAGGAGAGCGGGTAGCCCCCCATCAAGTTCAGAGAGCCGGTCACGCTGGTGACAATCACGCGGGCCACCGCATTGATAGCCGAGAGAATCGCCGATGCCCGCACCGCATCCTCCGGCGCAAACAGACTGCTGAAGGCAACCACCAACAAGACCCAAGCGCCTGCCGCGAAGCCGGTGAAGGCACGGCCAATCATCAGGCCGCCCACACCATTCGACTGCCCCATGATCAGGGCGCCCAACCCGGCAAACGCAAAGCCACCGATGATAAAGGGCTTACGCCGACCGGCCCAGTCTGCAGCGATGCCCAGCGGCAGTCGGATGATCGCTTGCCAAAGGCCATACATCGAGAGCACAACGCCAACAGACGCCAGCGTGCTCGTCTTCGATTCCACATAGACCGAAAGCGTCGGTACGTAGATGTACAAGGCTGCCCAAAAGAAGACCACCGCGGCGATGTAGAGACCGATCAAGCGGCGGTTGCCAACCGAACGACGGTTGGAGGCTGTGTTGGTTGCTGATGTCATCAAGCAAGCTCCTGGGGATAAGTATGACCAAATCGCGAACAGCGGCTCACAAGAAAACAAGTCACAGATCAAACCCGGCGATGTCTGAGGCATGCAAGGGCAGGCCCTGCAGTTGAATCGCCGCCTGGATGTCGTCAATCACCAGCGCATCGGGGGTCGTGCCATGGCGGATGGCGAGGGTAGCTGCGATGCCGGCGAGCTGTCCGGTCAGGGCCGCCGGCCGGATCACACGTGCGACTTCCCACGCCTCGCCCTCCGCGGACATACAGCGCCCAACGACCAGCAGCCCCTTGACGCCTTGAGGGACCAGCGCACCGCAGGGAATCTCGCGCACCGGCCCGGCCTTGCGCCAATCGGGGATCACGCCCACCGACGTGGCGATCTCGGTATTCTCCTGATCCGCCAGCATCGTCTCCAGCCCATCGATGCGCCGGGTCGTCCGGAACTGGGCCATCGACGGCAACGTCACCGGGAAGATCTGATGCCGGCCATCTGCGCCGATCTCACCTTGCTTCGCCCGGTAGTGCTCTCTCAGCAGCCGTCGGCTCTCCAGAACGAACCGTGTCACCTCAGCACCGTCGGTGCCGTGATACTTGGCCTGGTCCGCAGGATGCCCCCTACCGTCGGCGTCGCCCCCCACACGGACCATATCCAGCAAGCTCGTGGCGGGATCTGCCGCGGCCTGCCGGGCTCTTGCCAGCGAGGTCTGGACGCCCCAGAGGGAGAGCCAGTTGTCTGTCTCCACGCACTTCGCCCCTGCACGATAGGCCACGTCGGCATCACCGGTCGCATCGATCACGCACTGCGCCCTCAACACGCCGCGCCCGCTCTTGTTCTCGACCACAATGCCGGCGAGCCAGGACCCGGCCATCACCGGTTCGCTGACCAACGTATCCAGCCACACCTCCACACCGGCCTCGCCCAGCACTTCATCCAAAGCCAGGACAAAGGATGCCGGCGAGAAAGACGTGCTGTAGCGTCCGCGCGCCGGCCAACCCTCAGGCACCGCGCCCGGACCATACTTGATGCTCAGATGCAGAAGCTCTTCAGCAATCCCGTAGATGACCTGATGCCCACGACCATCGCAGAGCGGTAGGTAGAAGTTGACCAACCCCGTCGTAGCCAGACCGCCGACAAGCACCGTCTTCTCCACCAGTGCCGTGCGCATCCCGGCGCGTGCACACTCCAACGCAGCCGCCACACCGGCTACACCGGCACCGGCAACCACCACGTCATAGTCTTTCTCGAAGCCCATCCAGCGCCTCCATCCGGTCTCGCCCGATATAGCAAACCAAACGCGCCGTACCGGTTCGCAGCCACCAGGTGAGTATACCCGTATATTGTGAGGGCAAAACACCACCCCGTTTGTGAGGAATCAGGCATATAGGCATGTTTGTTGCCACCCGCACCATGCCCATTACGGTGCCTGAAGCAAAGGCAACGCGCAGACCGGAGCCTGTTGCGGCATGAGTCGCCAGTTTTCCCCGGCCACGCCCAATCCTGGTTCAGGGCGGACCTCGGAATGACACTCGTTCGACATTCGTCATTCGGATTTAGTC
>PVMS01003465.1_pt1 | contig 10365 bp, 8 predicted proteins | sample 1853461 | NCBI WGS metagenome assembly PVMS01 (sample SAMN08582032, study PRJNA380276) | Marine sediment metagenome, whole genome shotgun sequencing project. | isolation source: ocean sediment barecode stripped | collected 2017
GGCTTCCGGGATTTTCCGAGTCAGGGGCCAGTTCGGGTATGATCCAGATGTTCAGGTCTGTGGGAGGTTTGCTAATCGCTGGCTCAGTTGCATCCGCCGTTGGTATTAGCGTAGGTGTTGCCACTGGGTTTGGAAGTTCAGAGGTTGGTGTGGGCTCGATTTCATCCTCATTCCCTTGAAGCAACGAACAGCCTGATAATAAGATTACCAGGAGAATGATAAAAAGAAATCGATGACGCATGCCTGAAGTATAAAGGAAATATTGTCCTGGTCGAGCGTACCCTAATCTAAATCTTGAAGGTCTGATTTAGATTAGGATCATTTGTGAATTCAACAACACCCTGTGAAAATTTAAATTTTCCACCAAATGATGGATGCCGAATATATGTATAACTCAGATCTAGCTCCTCAAGACAGCCTGCAGCAGCTCGGCCGATGGCAGCAATCTTCATATTATCGAACATCTTGAACAATTCTTGTAAAAAAGGTTTGCCCGAGATAATTTCGTCTTTGGTTGGGAATCGGTTTGTATCCTCCTGGTCTGGATAATGAGGATGAAACGGAAATGCGTTCCACAATAAGGGATAAATCTGCAGTTGGGCGACGGCCTGCCAAACCATCGTTGCTGTCGCTTCTTTACCAAACTCCCAATCGTCGAGAGAGGTTTTGTAGCCTTGGGAAAGACCAAAAAGGTTAGAACTACGGTTGGCACGGGCGTTCGTCTCTTTAAGAAGCGAACCTTCACCATGGCCAAGGATGAACTCGCTAGTAAAGGGGACGCCCGTTATCCGGCAGCCGCGGTATCCTGGAGCTTCGCCAATCCATAAAGCGTTTGGTTTTCTATCCATCATTAGACCAAGATATAGGCTGAGATTGTGCCGCCGAACGGCACTGGCATGATCAACTGCGGGATCCTGATGATAGGCATATTGGTTGAAGATGTGATCCAATGGCGGGAACTCCACCAACTGCCTAATAAAAGTATCGATAATCTGCGGCATAAAAATAGAGGGCCTGACGTTAAACCAGACCCTATTTCATACTAGAGGAAATATTCTATAAGTGACAGGCGTGATTTCTCAGTAGCGTAATATCGCTCCTATTCTTCCGGCATCTTCAAGCTGAGAATTATCGCTCACAATTTCCACTTTTCCCCCCTGTTCAATTGTCCGGTAAACAGCGGCCTCGACGACATCCTCTACTTTTTCAGGTTCATCATCTCCAACAGCAGCGGTCTCACCTGGGCGCGCGGCAAGAAGATTAGAACTTTGATGGTGGTAGCCGGGTGACCGGTATCCATCACTGACAATTAAAGTTTGAACGCGGCCCTCGCTCACTGTCCGGAGCGTGGCATCTAAGCCAATTACTGCATTTCCTCCCTTGGCGGCCGAAGTTATCATTGTCTTAACAAGCTTTTCTTCTCTTTCTAAATTAGCCTGAGCCATGAGATCCAGGGCTTTTGCCCTGAGCTCGTGTTCACCTGTATTCATATCTAGAGGAAATACGGCCGCAATCTGACTTTGAAGCTGCTTGGGTAACTGTTCGCGGAATTGAGCTACTGTCTCATTAGTTCCACCAATAAATAGCCTGCGAATTGGCCTGAGTGAGTAAAACTTATTCGCTTTCGATGATAACTCGCGCATGTTCCGCTGAACGACTTCTTCTTCATGCCGCCCACCTTGTCCACCCCTTTGTCCCGTAGCTGATGAAGTGCGGCCGCTCCTTGCTGATCCCCCACCAAGTTTCAATTTTCGAACATCTTCACCCGAAGCCCCGCCGGTTGACTGCAACTCGCCGAGATGATACTCAAAAAACCTGGCCTCAGTTCTGTCTACTACGATGACACCGTAATGTGCGTAATGCTCCAACAGATGAGCTAGTGGTTTAACATGTGGCTTGTTTGACAGTCGAATACGATTCCTGAAAGGAATGGCTATAGGGAAGGCCCGAAAGAAATCCAATTCAGCAGACGAGAATACAGCTAAGCCTGGTTTGCCCCAGTCATGGGAAAAATTTAAATAGTTCTCAATGGCTTTAAAATCCTTTGCCGGGCAATTGGCATCCTTCATTAGAGCACGAGCTTGCTTCTTTATTGTTTCACTGGTCTCTAGAGTCGTGTCAGCGTTCATGTATAAACTGACAATCACACCTTGTCCCGCATCCACCGACAGCAACTCCTTCAGATCGTCTTGCCTGATCATTGCTACCTCCTAAAAAACGACATTTAAACGATATTGAATTATAAATCTTGTTAACGATTGTTATATTATTTGAACCAAACCTTGGCATTAGTTGGAAGCATAAGTTGACAAGATCGCTTGAATGACCTTAAATGGCTGCCCGTTGTTATTCCCCTTAATAAGGCAAATGCAATCAGCCACAATCCCTCTTCGAATCCTTCAAGCCACTAAGGTACTAAGGTCTTGCACCAAGAGTCATCGGTAAGTTAATAGTTTCACCATTCCGAATTACTGTCAAATTGACGGTTTCCCCAACCTTGGATTTAAATACCAGGTAGGCAATAAGTGATTCAGTGTTCTCTACTACCTGGCCCCCAATAGCGACAATGAGATCGCCCCCCTTGCCGTCAGTTCGATTTGCTGGAATCAAGCCGGCCTCATCAGCCGGCGCACCAGGAGTCACTCCAGTGACATAGGCGCCAATTGGTTGAGGGAGTTCGTACCGCTCCTGAAGGTTTAAATTAAGTGATTGGATGGAGACACCCATAAAAGAATATATATATTCTCCCTTTTCAATTAGCACTGGAATAATCTGTTTAACAGCGTTGACGGGAATTGAAAAACCGACACCAGAATTAACACCAGTGGTCGAACGAATGGCGCTGTTGACCCCTATAACTTGTGCATCCATATTAAGAAGTGGTCCACCGGAATTGCCGGGATTAATCGGCGCATCGGTTTGAATGACTTGCGGCAGCGAATAAGTTCCTATGGTATTGTCTAATATTCGCTGAGATTCCAGACTCCTGCCTAGCCCGCTGATGATTCCCAATGACATTGATCCCTGTTCGCCGAAAGGGTTGCCGATAGCAATAACTAGCTGACCGGCGTGCAATTGATCTGAATCACCCAGTTCAACCGGAATGGCATTTTCAGGCAGATTCTCAACCGCGATAACCGCAAGATCGCTATCTACATCGCGACCTACAGTATTTGCATAACTTCTACTGCCATCAGAGAAAACTACTTCGAATATGGCGCCATCAGCAACTACGTGATTATTGGTAACAATTCGCCCTTCAGAATCATAAACAAAGCCGCTTCCACTACCTAGGTGAAGTCGATCAGCCTTGCTTGTGTAAACCAAAATTTGAACAACCGACGGATTAACTAGATCGTAGAGTTCTATGAGCCTCGATTGCAAATCCAGGCCGGCAAGGGCCTGCCGATCTTCAGGGGCAAGATCGTTCTTAGTTAGGGTTATTTCGGTCGTTGGAACAGAAACACTATTCTCCGAAGGTGTCTGGTCTCCGGCTAACAGCGAATTGGCGCTCAGTTCGGAAGGGGAATCAGTTCCTTGATTAGTAATTGAACTGACGCCGCAAGCAACAGTTGCCAACAGCAACAATGTGAAAAATAGTGCAAGATGTTTTTTACTCCTCGGTGTCATTCGTTTTTCCTTGGAAGTCGCTTTTAGACGTATCGGGTAAATTACTATTCTTGTTAGTTTATCAGCCAGATATTTCAGCCAGGCGCTCGTAAAGCTGCCGCTCTTCTTCACTGAGAGTATCAGGCACCTGAATTTGAATCTTAGCGTGTAAATCGCCATATTGGTCCTGCCGGCGGAGCCGTGGCATCCCCTTTTCTTTAAGACGGAATGTCCTACCCCCCTGAGTTCCCTGGGGAATGGTTAGCTTCACTGGGCCAGTTAGCGTTGGCACCTCAACTTTGCCACCTAATACGGCGGTTGCTACATCGACAGGAACGGCGACCTCTAGGTTATCTCCTTTTCGATTGAAGCTATCATGTTTTCGAACTTTAATCACCAAATAGAGATCGCCGGGACCAGCAGGGCCTATTGCTCCCTTGCCCCGAAGCCGCACCTTGGTGCCGCTCTTCGCGCCTTTGGGAATTTTTGCGGTAAATTGCTCGCCATTTTCTCTTTGAATCCGGCGAGCTGTTCCATGATAAGCTTCTTCGAGTGTGATCTCTACCTGATGTTCTATGTCCTGACCTTTTTGAGAAACCTCTCGGGAAAACATATCCTGCTGCCCGCGGCGTTGAGATTGAAAACCACCGCCAAAAATGTTGTTAAAGAAATCAGAGAACCCCCCTGAACTGCTTAAGAGATCATCTAAATTGATGTTAACTCGTTGATAAGTTCCTGAGGGACCACCAGCGGCCGCCCACTGAGAATAATCGAACCCTCCGGGAGCGCCACCCATCTGCTGATAGCGCTGATAACTAGCGCCAAGCTGGTCATATTTTGCCCGATTTTCAGGAGTTCCTATGACCTCGTAGGCCTCGTTAATCTCCTTGAATTTTTCTTCGGCTGATTTCTCGTTTGGATTCTTGTCGGGGTGGTATTTCTGAGCAAGTCGACGATATGAACGTTTAATATCCTTCTCGTTAGCCTTTCTATCGACCTCAAGGATTTTATAGTAATCTTTGTATTCCATTTAGTACTATTTTATTGGGCTGAGTCAATTAGTGTCAAGGCATCACATCAGTTCTTATAAAATGCTAACACAGGCGGAATAGTGTATTTGGGCGACTTTTGATCACCAGCCTCAGAGGGTCGATAATAGCATAAATTTTCAAGATTCTATTATCTTACTAAACTTAGCTTGAAAGTTAACCTTCATAGTCGATATTCACAGTCCCCAAGAAGTAGATGATTTTTTAGGGGTTCTCACCAACAAACACAAGAGAGAGATCATTTACGTTTTAAGTCAGCAGCTTTGCTCTATAAGTCAGTTAGCTTCTAGGCGAGCTCGTTCGCTACCTGCAGTTCATAATCACATAAATGTACTTGAGAACGAAGGCATGTTAATGCGTAAGAAAATAGGGCGAACAAATTTTCTTATACTCCATCCAGAATCATTGCGTGGTTTTCAAGATTGGGTAATGCATTATCACACATACTGGGGCAGCACCGAACAGACCATAGATAACTATTCTTAATATTTAGACAGATACGCAGATAAAAAAAATGACGGAGAATAAATGAAGGATCTTGTATTCTTAACTTACGGATTTGAAACACCTACCCAGGAAATCATGGATGCTGGATTATCGCTAGATTTGTATACAGTAACTGGCTTAAAATAATTAATTCAGAAAACAGTGATGAGAATGAAAAAATTGCAAAAAATGCCCAACAATTACTTGCGTAAGAGTATACGAGCCAATGTCAATGTAAAGCCATTTGTTTATGGAGAGGTTTCTCCATTTTGGTGCAATCTCTTCGTAACCCAGTTTCACAGAGCTGGCAAAACTTGTCGATAAATTCTATAAATAAGCCCATAAAAAAATAGATCAATAAAGAAACATGGGTTTGCCAACGACTTGACGCACCTTCGGCCGGTACTCCTCTGAATCGTAAAGCTCGTCAACATCAACTCGTTTAACACCCTTGGTAACCTCAGTCAGGGGGGTATATGTGTACTTTCCTTCCTGGAGGGCCACCAAGCATCCGCTCTCTCCAGCAGTAATTAAATCCATTGCAATGTGTGCAAAATTCACAGCCACCATCAAGTCCAGGGCATCTGGCGCTCCTGAGCGCATCAGGTAGGACAATCGCTGATATAATATATTATGACCGGTAAGTTTTTTGAGCGCTTCGCCAGCAATCTCGCCGATTCCCCCCAATTTACGGTGACCGTAGGCATCGGTTTCACCGTATTCCACAACTTTTCCACCGATCATATGAGCGCCTTCGCTGATGGTAATGATGGCGTAGCTGCTGGGATTGGCTTTCTTGTCTTTCATAACAAATTTGGCCAACCTCTCCGGATCAAAGGGAACTTCTGAGATTAAGGCCCTATCGACACCGGCCAGGTATGAACTTACCAGACTGGTTTCACCACTATTTCGACCAAAAAGCTCAATCACACCGATCCGCTCGTGAGAGCCAACGCTTGTCCGTAATTGGTTGATGATTTGAACACTCCTTGTTACAGCAGTGCTGAATCCAATGCAGTAATCGGTGCCATAGACGTCATTATCCATAGTCTTCGGTATGGCGATGACTGGGAAACCTTCACTATGAAGCCGTTCTCCGAAGCTCAAAGTGTCATCACCGCCAATCGGAATCAGTCGCTCTATTCCCAAATACTCCAAATTCTCTAATACATGCGCGGTGAAATCGCGAGGACGATCGTCGCTGTCTTCGGCCTCTAAGTGTTCGGGACCCTTCAACAAATCAGGCACTTTCTTCCTGCTAACCTTGCTGGGGTTGGTTCGGGAGCTGTGTAGAATTGTCCCGCCCGAGCGATCGATAGTTCGAACAGCCTCGCGGCTTAACGGCCGGGTATATTCTTTTATAGTTTCCGGATCGTCTCGATTAATTAACAGCAGGCCACCCCATCCTCGCCTAATGCCGACGATCTCGTGACCTTCATCAATAGCCCGGTTAACTACCGCTTTTATACAGGGGTTCAGGCCAGGGACGTCTCCACCACCGGTTAAGATTCCAATCCTCATTTCCAGTTACTCCAATGAACTAATATTATTCGCTGCTAAAGATATCATTTATCAGCGTTCTTCTTTGGTCCAGGCTGAGCGAGAACGCGAGCCAGCGGCCGTAAATCAAGCCACCACTGGATCTTGGGACGGCGGAAATACCTGTCCATTAACCTGGGAACATCCTCCAAGTCAGTGAACAGGAGCTGGCCGCCTTTCTGCCCGACACAGGCGCTAACCGGGCCTGGTTGGCCAAGTTGGTTGGCCAAATATTCAATGCACAAAGCAGCCATGCGCGTGGCCATTATCCGGTCAAAGGGCGACGGATTGCCACCTTGTTGGACATGACCTAATATAGCCTGGCGCACGTCAAATAAATCGCCCCCTTCTTCCTCGAATAGGGCGCACATAAAGCCGGTCGAATAGGTTTCGTTGGCCTTTTCGTTGCGGATCATCATTCCCAGTCGCTTCCCATGTTTAAAGCCTTCTACAAGGCTGTTTACATCATCTACCAGGTCCTGCAAAACCACCCCTTCCTCAGGTAAGTAGACTCGTTCGGCGCCGGTTGCCAAGGCGCTCATAAGAGCCAGGTATCCACAATAGGCGCCCATAACCTCAACGACAAAGGCCCGGCGAGAGGCAACAGCAGATTGCTTGATCTTGTCGACGGAGGAAACGATGTTGTTGAGAGCAGTATCGGCCCCAATACTCAATTCTGAACCGGGTAGATCGTTATCAATAGTTGCTGGCAAGCAGATCATGGGAATATCGAAGGCTGGAAAATCAAACCGGCGATGGTGCAGCTCCAATATCGCCTCGTACCCTGACCAACCACCAATCATCAGTAAGCCGTCGATTTCATGATCCTCAATATTGCGAGCGATAGCGTAAAAATCGCTGTCAACCGGGATTTTTCGATTGGTTCCCAATTCAGCGCCCCCTCGATGGGCCCAACCGTTTACACTCATCCAGTCAAGTTTTTCTATCTGGCCATCGACCAGACCTTGAAAACCGTTATAGATCCCAAAAATTGTATGGCCCCTGTCAATTCCCAGCCTGGCAGCGGCTCGCACGGCCGTATTCATTCCAGGGGCGGGCGCGCCTGCGTTCATTATGCCTAAACGGTATATGTCCAGGTCTGGATCTGGTTCATGGGGCTGTGCACGCAATAAAGTACGAAATGTGCGGAAGGCCTCCTCGAAGCTGCCCCCCCGCTTCTTTAAAGCACGCTTAAAATCAAGATCAGCCACTGCCTGGGATACTTCATCAGTCCTGAACAGGCATCGAGAGAGGGGTGTCTGGGTGATCTTATTGCCGCGCATGCCGATTACTGGCACGTCCTCTTTGTTGCCGCTTTCCAAAATGGCCTCAACAGCAGCGGCCCCCAACATCGTGCTGAGATTGCGGTCAAAGGCGCTGGGCGACCCACCACGCTGGACATGGCCTAAAATGGTAACCCGGGTTTCCTCCCCCAATTTCTCCTCGAGAACATTCTTCACATAATCACTTGAAATTGGTTTACCAGTGCGATCTTGAGCGCCTTCGGCGACGATTACTATGCTGTCGCGTTTACCCATCTGGCGCCCTTTCTTCAAGACCTGGCACATTTTGTCTTCCCAGTTCTCGAGATCGGGCGGGGTTTCAGGTATAAGCACCCAATCAGCGCCAGAAGCCAGGGAGCTCATCAGGGCCAGGTAGCCGCAGTGCCGGCCCATTACTTCAACAACAAATGTGCGTTGGTGGCTGGCGGCCGTGCTGGATATGGCATCAAAGGCCTCGGTTATTCGGTGAAGGGCGGAATCAGCGCCAATGGTCATATCGGTGCCGTAAAAGTCGTTGTCAATGGAGGCAATCATGCCCACCACTGCCAGCTTTTGGTGCAATTCAGCCTGTTCAGAATCGATCTTGCCTGAGGAGAGTAATTCGTCCAAGAGCTCGGGCCATTCGTTCCGGAAGATATGGGCGCCGTTCAGACTGCCATCTCCCCCGATAATGATCAGGCCATCAATTCCTTTTTGGACGAGGTTGTGAGCTGCTTTCAGGCGGCCAGACCGCAGTCGAAACTCTTCGCAGCGAGCTGACCCAATGACCGTTCCTCCCCGGTGTAAGATGCCGCCGACACTGTTCCAGCTCATTGGCTTGATGCGCTCACCGCCTTCGACCATACCACTGTAGCCCTCATATATCGCATAAACTTGCAGGCCGCGATCGAGCCCGGTCCGGACAACAGCCCTAACGGCTGCGTTCATCCCCTGTGCGTCTCCACCGCTGGTAAGGACGCCTATCTTCTTTATTGGTCTTTGATTCATGGTTGCCGAAGGCTCATATCAAAATGCACATACTATAGATAACAAACCCTAATTTTGGCCTAAATGGGCCGAATTGCCAATCTCCTAAGAGAATCGGCTTGGACCTGAACGGAGCGAAAGATTTGGTGAACCAATTTACGCCAGATTGATCTCATTAGACGGGGTTGGATGAAGTTGCTAAAATCGAGTGCATCAAGAGCCCTCGTAGCTCAAAGGATAGAGCGACGCACTCCTAATGCGTAGGTTGGGGATTCGAGTTCCTCCGAGGGTATATGAGGTAGAGACAATATAAACCAATGCGTTATGTTTACTCTACCTCTTTTTCGTTGCGTAATCGTTGCGTGTTAACGATGATATGTGCTTAGATTTAAGAAAATTGCGGTTGAATTTAGGAGCTTTCCCGCCTAATTGTATATTCATGTAGCATTATGCAGGGAGGTTTATGGCAATTGCGAAACAAAAGAACAGCCCCTGAACATATTTGAAACCACTTCAAACAAGTCCCTTATAAGCAAAGCATCAGATGGATTGAGGAACGATATAGCGAAGACCTTACTCTCGAGAAGGGGAGGAGGAGCATAGAGAAATTCTTGCGATATTAACTAATTTCTGCTCTGTTTTTCCAACCAATTAATAAGATCCGACTCCTTTATCCGCACATTTTTTCCGATCTTAATGCTGGGTATTTTCCCTTGCTGAGCCCATGCGTAGAGCTTACTCGGAGACATCTTCAAGCGCTTAGCCACTTCTGGTACAGTATAGATTTCTTCCACCTCAATCCACCTCCAGCAGCTTTATAGAATCATTAACCGCTTCTCCCAATTCAATGCCTCCGAGTTTCATTGCTTGCTGCCTTCGGCTCCGAATGGCAGCCAATGAAATCCATAACATTTGCTTACTACCTGAACATAACATTAGTAGTTTTTCTCGCACCAGATTGCCGCTTCTAAATGTCTGATAAAAGCAAAGTCCTCTTCCGCTTTGCCTTATCTAGTAAACTGTTTTGCCAACCAAATTTTCCAATTTGTGGCAACCGCTAACATAAATTTAATAATCGTATTACCCATTGGCCTATAATGATTGTTCTAGCCTCATTGCACATTTTGACTCGCTCATTTAGCCTTAAAAAAGCGTCGCATATCATCTATTATGCGACGAGAAATCTTGTTTGTTGGTCGACTTGCTTGAACAATCAACCTGGATGATTTCAATGAACTGTAAAGAATTCATATGATCAAGAAATATGTTAACTTTGATTCCTTTACTGGGTTTCTTTACTAACTGGCACTGGAGGTCAACATGCGCCGCGCAAGGTTATTGGAGATTGTATAGAAATCGGGGGTTTAATAGACATGCTATCGGGCTTCATTCAGACGTTAATCCTGTTAGTCGAACCAACTCATCCCACAACC
>PVMS01043613.1_pt1 | contig 10365 bp, 9 predicted proteins | sample 1853461 | NCBI WGS metagenome assembly PVMS01 (sample SAMN08582032, study PRJNA380276) | Marine sediment metagenome, whole genome shotgun sequencing project. | isolation source: ocean sediment barecode stripped | collected 2017
CGTAGATCAAGCGCCTGAGTCTGTCGGCTTATATTAGTCATGATATTCTCCGAAGGGTATCGACCTCTCGCCATATTTCATGGCACTTTCAATCTAATGCAAGCGGGGTATTTGCTCATGACTTAGGCTAATTTCCCCGCGGTAGCATTCAAATGGTGTTCCGGCCAAATGAATGTATTTATCGGCTGCGCAAACTTCTAGTAGCCGGCTACAAGCTTAACCTGGACTTTGTATATACCGCATCATCCAAAGTGAAGCCAAACTCTGCCCTGGCAGAGTTGCCCATTAAGTTCGCCGGCAACCTGAGCACGACTTCCTTGACCTTCCGGATATAGGCTATTGCACCTGGACGGGCCCAGATCTGGACTATCGGTGTCGTCACCATAGGATCACCATTACAAAGTAAGAGTGCAAAAACACAAACAAATTTATCATAAGTGGGACGCTGTGAAAAAGTGAACTCGATCCTGATTTCACAACCAGGTAATTCGGCGCTTCGTTAGGTCTGCTTATCTATAATAATCAGTTTCGGAGACTATTTCCATGTTTGGCTCAATACGCGAAGCCAATTAGCGTGAGCGATTTTCTTGAGATCATCTTGGTCGAATCCCGCCTGGCGGATGGCAGATACCAGCTTCGGCAGACCCGTAACATCACCGAGTTCGTCGGGCATCGTCGCCCCATCAAAATCCGATCCCAAACCCACGCAGTCGACGCCGATCCGGTCCACGATGTAGCTAAGATGGTCGACGATAGCGTCAATGGGCGTGTTTGAGTCCCCTTTACCGTCAGGCCGGATGAATCCTACATGAAAGTTGATACCGATGATACCACCACTCTCGCCGATGGCGTCAATCTGCTTGTCTGTTAGATTACGAGTCGACGGGCATAGATTGAATGCGGCTGAGTGAGTTGCCACCAGGGGAGAATCAGTGATTGCGACGACATCCCAGAAACCTCTTTCATTTAGATGAGATAGGTCTATTAGAACGCCTAGGCGGTTGCATTCGTGAACCAGATTATTCCCGGCAGCCGTTAAACCAGGTCCTGTATCTGGTGACCGATTAAAGAGAAAAGGGACGCCATGTCCGAATTGATTGGAGCGGCTCCATGTGATTCCAATCGACCGCAACCCTTGATCATAGTAAGTGGATAAATCTTTGAGTCCGGTGTCGATCATCTCGGCGCCTTCGAAGTGCATGACGGCAGCCAGAATCCCACTTTCGAGCGTGGCAGACAACTCGTCAACAGTGCGCACTACCTTTACCCTGCCTTCCGATGTTGTTTCAATCATAAAGAGGGACTCTATCAATCTCGCAATCGTCTCTTGTGCGTAGTCATAGCCGACGATTGTTTCATCCTCTGATTTCGTCCCAGATTCGGTTCCGAGATTCCGGTTGACAGTCGAGCGCTTATCTTTCTTTTTGGTTGGCACGAACATGGCAAAAAACCCACCACCCAGTCCACCTTCTATGGCCCTTGGTAAGTCGATATGTCCTCGCTCATCCCTGACGAAAAACGACCGTCCGCCTACACTATCTCCTTGAAGCAACTTCAACAAAGTATCATTGTGTCCATCGAATATTAGGGGATTAGCAGGCATTATTCACCTATCAGAGCTGATCGACCATAGCCGAGATAAGAATGTGAAACGGGAGAAGCCAGTTTACATCAACGTTGTTGGATCTTAAAAGAAGTCCGATCCTTGTTGGATCGTGTTGATCTTCTCAGTTACAATCAAACCCTTATGTTACTGGCTATTGACATTGGAAACACTCACATCACTTTGGGCCTCTACGACGGAGAAAATTGGCGCAGACAATGGCGTCTACATACTGACCTTGAGAAGACTGAAGACGAATACGGCATCTCTATCAAGACTCTTCTCTGGGAAGAGGAAGTGTCTAACAAAGTTGATTCGGCGATCATATCCAGCGTCGTGCCACCGCTTACAGCTTCGTTTGCAGGTGTTTGCCGTAACTACTTAAACCGCAGCCCTTTGATCGTCGATTCAGAATCGATAACTGGTGTTCGCATCTTGACCGACAATCCGGCAGAAGTTGGTGCGGACCGGATAGTAAATGCAGCAGCCGCTCATCATCTGTGCGCGGGACCTTCAATTGTGGTTGATATGGGCACGGCGACAACATTTGACATTGTATCTGCCGTTGGCGAACTGGTTGGCGTCGTCATTGCTCCAGGTCTCGGCCTGGCTGCGTCGGCGCTCTCCAGCAGAGCAGCCCAGTTGGGAACCGTCGCCTTGGAAGCCCCATCTGAGGTGATTGGCCGGAATACCGTGCATGCCATGCAATCTGGCATTGTCTACGGCTACATAGCCCTCGTGGAGGGAATGGTCGAACGAATCTCATCCGAGTGGGATGTGGACGGTGTGAATGTAATCGGCACTGGTGGGTTGATATCAGTAATCGAGCCGCACACTGATGTATTCAGCCACGTCGAGCCCTGGTTGACGCTAAAAGGTCTCACAGTTATCCACCAGCTCAATACCTCTGAAGACTCGGGGAGCAGAAACTGATCCAAAGTGGACATAAGCGTTTGAGTTCAAGAAAGTCAAAGGTTGTCGCAATCTCGTTGTGTTTGATTTCGGCGTTGTTGGTATCGTGCGGATCGACTTCGATTGAATCCCCACGGCTCGCTACTCAAACAGCCCAAGTAAACGATACACCTACTCCACTTGGAACGCCTTTCATCTCAATGGTTCCAACCGCGACATTGGATCCAAGCCCTCCCATAATAGCCGACGAATCCACAGGAGAATCTGCTCAACAATCTAGGATGGTGACCGTATGGATCAACGAAAGGCCAGATTCTCAGAATAGCCATCTGGAGGAACTCGTTGACAGTTTCACCGATCAGAGTGGGATAGACGTCGACCTGGTATCGGTCTCTCCTAATCTCCTTCCCGAGCTGGTTCAGACCGCGGTTATATCCAGCACTCTTCCGGACGTCATTCTTCATCCAATTGAGTACAGCTTTGGCTGGGCAAAGGAGGGCATTATAGATGCCGCGGCGGTGACAGAGGTCCTGGATAGTCTCGGTAGAGAGTCCTTTGATCCTGCAGCCTTGGACCTATTGAGCTTTGATGACAGCGGTATAGTACCGTCGATTCCTAGCGATGGTTGGCAGCAGATTATCCTCTATCGCGATGATTGGTTTGCGGAAAACGACCTCGAACCCCCTGGAACGTACGATGCTCTCAGTGCCGCAGCCGAATTTCTGTACCAGCCAGACAGCGTAATCACTGGCATCGTAATCCCGACCGACTCCGGTCTCCTATCAACGCAGCAGGCTTTTGAATTCATTGCTGCTGCCAATGGTTGCGAGCTGATAAACGAAACAGGCGAAATCACCCTTCTCCATACAGCCTGTCTAGAAGCGCTCGAATTTTATCGATCTCTAGTCAATCAGTTCAGCCCTATTGGAGTCCAGACTGACATCAGTGCTCTGAACGCCTACTTGTCAGGCAGGAGCGGGATCATTTTTACGACGCCATCCGTCTTACCGATGATCGCTGGTCTCGACGACCAATTCAAATCCAGCTGCCCCTCATGTACCACAACTGACTATCTGGTCGACAACAGCGGCATCCTCACCAACCTCGTCGGAAGCGGTGATTTTTCTCACACAGCCAACTTTGGTTCGATAAATGCCATTGGTATTGCTGCAAATGAAAACACAGCAGAAGCCCAGCTATTTGTCGAATATTGGTTTAACGAGGGATATGAAACCTGGTTGTCTATTGCCCCAGAGCGTCGAGTTCCGATGCGCAAGGGAACTGTCGATTCTCCTCAGGAGTTTATTGACGCCTGGAGACGATTGCCGGTACGAGAAGGCCAGCCCAGCTTGGCTGAGATCTTCGGTGAAGAAAACATTGGCATGCTTAGCAACCAGATCGCCTCGACAAGCCGATGGGGTTTTCCAGAGCGACAGGGTGAGATAATTACCAGAATCAACCAGGAAATGGTCCTGCCGCAATTGCTGCAAGAGATGCTGAGCGGTTATTTCACGAGCAGCCAGACTATTGTCGAACTGTACAGGGCAATTATCGATCTGATACCTACTTATGCTTTTCCAGTTGAAATTGCGGTAACTGAGGAGCCCTGACCACGAGAGAGATGGGGAAGGATTGGAAAGGATGCACGAGTATTTGTCCTGTGCTGAGTTGCCATCGGTAGAGCAATTAGCAAGCCTGAAGTTGCCCTGGTAAGATCTCGACCGATCTGAAGTCATTACGGATCTAAGAATCTATCCATGGATCTATTGAATTCTACTGGCTATTAATCAGCTGATATCAGAAGGAATCGTTATGGTCATTGTCATTATGAAGGTACAGGCCACAATGCGGGAGATCTCAGCCGTAATTGCCCGTATTGAGGATGCTGGTTATAAGGTTCACCTATCTGAGGGAGATGAACGGACGATCATCGGCCTAATTGGAGAGGGACAACCACTAGACATTGACCAGATAGAGCGAATGGCAGGTGTTGAACGCTGTGTCCCGGTCCTTCAACCGTTTAAGCTGGCGAGCAAGGATTTCAAACCGGACGGTACCAAGTTTCCAATCGGTAACCATATCGTCGGAGGGGATGAGATTATCCTGATGGCTGGCCCCTGTTCTGTGGAAAGCCGGAGCCAGATCCTGGAGACAGCCCACGCCTGTAAAGAGGCGGGCGCCCATATACTAAGAGGCGGGGCCTATAAACCCCGCTCCTCCCCCTATTCATTTCAAGGTCTGGGTGAAGAGGGACTAAAGTATTTGGCGGAAGCTAGAGAACAGACAGGAATGCCTGTCGTCACCGAGGTAATGGAGCCCGGTTTAGTTCCGCTGGTTTGCGAATACGCCGACATCCTCCAAATTGGAGCCAGGAATATGCAGAACTACGCTTTGCTCCACGCCGTTGGAGAATCCCAGCATCCAGTTTTACTAAAGCGTGGGATGAGCAGTTTGATGGAAGAGTGGTTGATGAGCGCCGAATATGTTTTGAGCCACGGCAATAAACGGGTGATGATGTGCGAAAGAGGCATTCGAACCTTTGAGCGATATACCCGGAATACTTTCGACATTAATGCGATTCCGGTCATCAAGCACGAATCCCATCTGCCGATTATCGCCGATCCGAGTCATGCCACTGGGAAGTGGGAGTACGTCTCGGCCGCTGCGAGAGCGAGCATCGCCGCGGGAGCCGATGGGCTTATTATCGAGGTCCATCATCGCCCAGAGGAAGCCCTGTCCGATGGAGCCCAATCATTAAAGCCAGAGCGATTTGCCAAACTTGTCACCGAAATGAAAGCAATCGCCCAGGCAGTGGATCGTAACATTAATTGATTGAGCCTCGGGTTGTCCGCCATTTTGCTTAAAGTATAATCACACCGGTCCATACTCCGGAGAATTAGGATGTCCAGAGCAGTTTTTCCCTTTACAGCCATCGTCGGCCAAGAGCGCATGAAAAGAGCGCTCATCCTCAACGCTGTCAGCCCACAGATAGGAGGCGTCCTTATTAGGGGAGAGCGTGGTACGGCAAAATCGACGGCCGCCCGGGCGCTAGCTGCCCTGTTGCCAGACATTGTCGTCGTTTCTGACTGCCGGTTTGGATGTGATCCGGATCGGCCGAACGAATGGTGTGACGATTGTCGTGTTCGTCATGCGAGTGGTCAGTTGTTGACGACAACGCGCAGGACCTCCTTCGTTGACTTACCTGTCAGCGCAACCGAGGACAGAGTCGTCGGAACGCTGGATATTGAGTTGGCTATTCAGAAAGGGGAGAAACACTTTGAGGCAGGAGTTCTTGCATCGGCGAACCGGGGTTTACTATACGTCGACGAGGTTAACCTTTTGGATGATCACGTCGTGGATCTTCTGCTCGATTCGGCCGCAATGGGCGTTAACGTCGTCGAACGTGAGGGAATAAGTTTTAGCCACCCAGCTATGTTCATCCTGGTTGGAACGATGAACCCCGAAGAAGGGGATCTTCGTCCTCAACTTCTCGATCGCTTCGCATTCTCCGTTCACATAAGGGGTTTGCTCGATATGGAACTGCGCATGCAGATTATGGAGAGGAGAATAAGTTTCGAGTCGGAACCTGAATCGTTTAGCGAAAAATGGTCAGAGCGAGAGAAGTACCTTTCAGATCAGATTGCTCTTGGCCGCGAACGCGTGCGCCAGGTTCGCTACACGAGAAGAGACCTGGCATCGATCGCCGGTATGACAGCCTCGCTGAAGGTCGATGGTCACAGGGCCGATCTCGTCATCTTGCGAGGCGCCCAGGCTCACGCTGCGTTTCAGGGACGGCTGCAGATTAATGATGAAGATATTGTTCTTGCGGCGGAGTTAGCCCTCCCACACAGAATAAAAACGAGACCCTTTCAGGATGCGGTCATTACTACCTTTGAGCTGGAAGAGCGTCTGGAAGAGGCGCAGGGCGAATGGCGGGATGGCGAATCAGGCGAACAGATCGAAGACTCGGAAGAGAGCGCGTCAAGTAAAAAAAAACAGTAGACAACGAGCTTTCCGAGGGCGCCGATGTGGGCCAGGCTGAACCTGGTCCTCAATCCGTCCCGAAGTCATCGCAAGAGGCGCAATGGTGGGAAGGTGGCCAGCAGGTCGAATCGAAGCAGGAATTTACCGCCCGCCGTCTTGATACACAGCTAGATCGTCTGACCCGGCACACGGCCGGTCGCCGCTCGCGCACCAAGACAGATCGCAAACGGGGTCGATATATCCAGGCCCGAATACCCAGGGAAGGCAAGGTTTCTGACCTGGCCTTTGATGCAACCTTCCGCGCCGCCGCCCCCCACCAGATCAGTCGCGACCGCTCCTCGACCGCGCTGGCGCTTAGAAAAAGCGATCTCCGAGAAAAAGTTCGGGTCCGCCGTTCGGCTAACCTGGTTCTGTTTGTGGTAGATGCAAGCTGGAGCATGGCTGTGGCCGAGCGGATGGAAGCTACGAAAGGGGCCATAATGTCGTTGCTGACCGATGCCTATCAGCGTCGCGATCGAGTTGGTTTAGTCGTCTTTAACAAGAACGAGGCTACCCTCGTTCTCCCCCCGACAGGTTCCGTACACCTTGCACGAAAAGCACTGGCCGATATAGCTGTTGGGGGAAAGACTCCGTTGTCGGCCGGGCTTCTCTTAGCCTTTAATGTGTTCCGCCGGGAATCAAATATCCATCCGGATGTCATGCCTCTGATGATATTGCTTACAGACGGGGCTGGAAATGTCAGTATGACAGACATCCCTCCCCAGGAAGAATCCCATCGCATCGCCAGCCAGATTGAGGAAGTTGGGATCCGCTCAGTCGTAATCAACATGGAGCATGCCGCTTTCGACCAGGGTCTGGCTCAATTACTGGCTGATAATCTTCATGCGCCGTGCCATACGTTGGAGGAGCTACACTCCGAGAGCCTCTATCTCAAGGTCCTTGAGCAGCTTGACTGATCTGACTTGAAGAAAACTAGCGACCAAAGTGCATAGGCATAATGATGTGCAAGTAATCAACATCGCCGACCGGCCTCACCACACCAGGATCGGTTGACTTAGTCGTCTCTAGAGCAACCTGGGCTGTTTCCATGACGCTCAATACCTGACTCATATAGCGTACATTGAAGGCGATCTCAACTTGCTCCCCCTCAACAACAGCGTCAATCTGAGCCACATTATCCCCGGTTTCAGAACTCGTGGCTGAGATCGTCGCGTAGCCTGGCATTAGCTCGTCCCCGGGTTCGATGAGGACTCGCGCGGTGTGGCTAGCTTCGCGAGCGAAAATTTCTGCCATTTTACATGCTTTGGCGAATTCCCCCGCATTCAGCACGGTCCGGGTTGAATAGCGCTTTGGAATGACTGGCTCATAATCGGGGAAGTTTCCATCGATTAACTGGGTGACCAGGACCACGTTTTCCATATCGAAAAGTACCTGGTTGCGCCCTTCAGGCATAGAAATACCGACCATCTCCGCTTCATCGCCGGCAATGCGAGCAAGCTCGCTTAATGCGCGCGCTGGAATAACAACGGTCATTGGCTCTTCCGCAGATTCCGGGAGCTCGGCCGACCGTACAGAGAGTCTAAATCCATCCGTAGCCGCCATCGTGATCGTATTATCCTTGATCTTTGTCAGGACACCGGTTAGGGTTGGCCTGGCATCATCGGTTGCCGCGGCGAAAGCGACTTGATTGATCATGCTTTTTAGCACATCCGCCTCGATCCGGTGCCTGACTTCGTCAACTGGCTCCGGAACTAATGGAAATTCTGTGGCGTCAATACCCTTGATATTGGCCTTGGTTCGAGCGCAGGCTAAATGGAGGGTTTGCGTCTTTGCGTCCAGCTCCATTTCCACCTGATCTGGCGGCAGTGTGTTTACCAGATCATTCAGCGTCCTCGCTGGAACCGTTATAGAGCCGTCCTCCACAACCTTGGCGCCGATCCAGCAAGTAATAACAATTTCCAGGTTGGTTGCCGACAGCTTGAGCCGTCCGCCTTCGGTGGCGAGGAGGACATTGGCCAATACTGGCAAGGTCGATCTTGTGCTTACGGCGCGACTGACGACACCCAATCCCTTCGCCAGGTTCTCTTGTAGGCAGGAAACCTTCATTATGATTCTCCTAAGGTGATCACGGGCATGCGAGACCCATGAAATAATTGCTAGATCCGGTCACTCAATCTCAGCTCTTCTCAAAGGCTCTAGTGGTAAACACCGGGTTGAATTTCCGACAAACACGCCTGATGAATCATCGATTGAATCATCTCATGATCCATCTTGTGGCTCATCGCATATTACATTATGTAAATGTGCCTCTTCTGTAATGTTGAATTTCCAACCCTGTTCGAATTCTAACGCACTTGGAGTCAGACACCATTGTTGTGGTGATCCGCACGAACATCTGAATCAGTATACTAAAACGAATTTAGGGGGGCAAGATAGGTGGAGCGTGCCGAACATGGTAAGCAACGATAGTTAGGGCTGTGCTAACATTATGGGATCGTCCGGCGCCGTACATAGGTATAAACACTGAGTCATCACAAACAGATAGAACAGCTTTCGTTATACCGTGATCCTCGTGGCCAACTACTAAGCAGATTTTCTCGGGGTAGGCATAGTCGAAATAAGGTGTTGATTGATCGGTTAATTCCACCGCCACTATCCGGTAGCCCTCTTCACGAAGAACGGTCAAGGGGATCGTTGGATCCTTCTCGTAGACCCAGGGGACATTTCTGTCTTTTGAGCGCCCGACCTTTCTGATGGTCGGATTTGGAGGACGCGGTGTAATTCCGGTGAGGATTAACCTTGATATGCCAGCGCCATCGGCAAGTCGGAAGATGGATCCCACATTGTAAGGATACTCGACGCTCTGTAACAGGGCGATAATTTCACGCGCTGACCTGTTTTCACGGCGATAGTCGCGGAGGAATCTTTTGAGTTCGACGCCAGTGAGCGATTTCATAAGTTTGTCATGAATAAATGTCGAGGGTGGGAGATTCGGGGATACTGGGACCAGGGGGACTGTTCCTGTCTCCTTCGATGAATAACATACTGGTATGTTTCTTTCTAACTAGCGAACAAGAGTTTACATCAATTCTCGTCTAATCGTTCGCAGATTATAGAGGCATTCACAGGAAATGAAACAGGCGGTGGATTGTCCAATCCACCGCCTGAGTTTACAGGTCAACTACTGCCAAAGTAGGCGATGTCAACACCTTATTCTTTACAAGCTAACTACACCTCGCGACGACGACGGAGAACAACTCCACCGGCAATCAGTGCTGCAACGCCCATGGCGATCAGCAGAGGGATAAGCGAGGCGGCGTTGTTCTGAACGTCGATCCCACTCATAGACACAGCGGTGGGTACACAGTTGGATACGACTACGTCGGTGCTCGCCATCTCAACCATGCTTCCCGGGTTGTCCGTATCGTTGTAGGCGGTGTTGGTGACGGTCGCCGGGCAAGCTGCATCTGCGTCAACCGTTACATCGAAGCTTATGGTGACCGGTTCAAGTTGAGGTCCTTGCCAGTCGAAGCAGACCATATAGCCATCGGTAACGATCCCAGTCGGATCTCCGTTATTGACCGCAGACACGGCTGTATCTCCTGGCTGATTCTCAACGCCAATTGTTGCCGAACCTGGTGTAGATGCTACGTTGTCATAAGCGAACACCACTTCGTAGAAACCGGGGGTATCGTCTAATGCACGCGCAATGACGATTTCCATGTCCATGACCGGAGTGCCACCACCCCAGGGCTGGATGTCATCATATTCGATAATAATCACACCGCCTGGTGAACCGGCTGTCGCCAGCGATACGCCATGGTTGAGCGCCTGATCGTAGAATATCTCGAAGTCATACCAATACA
>PVMS01043819.1_pt1 | contig 10365 bp, 8 predicted proteins | sample 1853461 | NCBI WGS metagenome assembly PVMS01 (sample SAMN08582032, study PRJNA380276) | Marine sediment metagenome, whole genome shotgun sequencing project. | isolation source: ocean sediment barecode stripped | collected 2017
TGAGAAATAATCCGGTACCTCGAGATCGGTGATCTGAGTTCCCGCGGTGGCGGACGGATTGTCTCTCACACCCAAGTAGAGCTTGTACTGACCGGGTACCAGTTGCATAGGGACCTCGAACAGGGTGCGGCCGTCACTGCTCTTTTTGACCTTTGCGGGCTCTTCGAACTGATAGATGGTAAAACCGTCTGTGTTCTCCACGGACCCGAAAACCGTAAAATCCGCCGAATCGCCCTGCCAGGTAAGAGGTGCTTCGTCGACCTCGAACAGGATAGGTATGTAAATCGAACCCTCACTGGCGCGGAAAAAAGCAATGGTCGTTTCGAAAGGAACGTCCGATGAAGTCGCTTTCGTCTCGCGCAGCGCTGCCAAGATTTGATTGGCGGGGCTGTTGGGGTCGAAATCCCCTCTCGGCTCCAACAGTCGTCCTTCCACTATCGAGTACATGACGGTGGGATTGGAAATGTTACGGGTGCGGGCGCGTTCCAGGTCCTTTTCGAGATCTTCGGATGGCACCATCCGGTTCGCCTGGAACTGGATGGTCACCCCGTCCGGCAAGCCGAGCTGCGGATTGGGGTCGTAGACCCAGGTCGCCGCCTGGGCGTCGCCTTCGACCCGACTGGGAGGTCCCAGCAGACAAAAGACTTTCCCCATATCTGTGGCCGAGCCCTTCATTCCCTTGACCTTGTATTGCTTGTCGGCCTGCTTGGCGTTCCTCTCGAACGCTTTTTCAAACTCATTGTCCTTGCTGGCCGGGTTGGGATCACGGCGAGACCAGAAGATTTTCTTGAAAAGCTTACGATCGTCTTTATCTATATCCGTGAATATCTTGATTTCATGGGCGGTGATGATAGCGCCGACTTCCTCTTCGAGCCATTTCTTGTCTTTCTTGCTGAGCTCGTTATCAGATTGGGCGGCCGCCAAAGAGCCCATTAGCAGAACCACCAGCAGGCTGGGCACTAGGGCGCGCAAACTAATTTGAAACATGAGGTTTTTCCTCCCAGAGTAGATTGACACATGTTTGTGCAACACGATCCAAATAGCATACGGACTTCGTCGGCTCAGTGCAAATCCGGTGAATCGGTAGTAATGAGGCCCTCTTGATCGTGGGCCATCGGTCGCCACCTCAGCCAGATGGCGAAAAATCGCACGTGCTATAATGGGGCCCTGGAGGTCCTAATGTCGCCATACCGCGCGAGCCTTCTCCTCGCCGGCCTTTTCGCCCTATTGATCAACGCCTGCGCCCCCTTGGAAAAGAAGGTTTACACGGCGGACGAAATGGTTGCCGAGCTGGATCAGCGAGTTTCGCCCGAGATACGAGACCAGATCATCGTCCCCTTCGAAATTGACGACGAGATCCGGGACATTGCTCATGAGATCACCGAGCACATGACGGGTGATCGCGAAAAAGTGCGGGCGATTGTCGCCAAGATCATCAGCTTGACCGGGCTTTCCATTTCTTATGACTGGCTTTCCAACAAGACCGCTCGGGAAGTATTCCGGGAGGGGAGAGGTAACTGCCTTGCCTACACCAACTTGTTCGTGGGCATGGCACGAGAAGTCGGCTTGCGGGCGGTTTACGTCGATGTGATAACCATCGAACGTATTTCGCGGGAAGCCGAGGTCATCGTGAACAACGGCCATGTCACCGCCGGAGTCTACTACGGCCCCGAGATGATTGTCATCGACTTTACCCGCACCCCGGAGCGCAAGTACATTGGTTACAAAGTCATTGACGACCTCGAAGCAATAGCCAACTACTACAATAACCAGGGTTTCCTTTACGGGTATTTCACCGAGACGGAAGGCACAGGGCTCGATTTCGACCCGCAGGAAAAAGAACTGGAGATGTATCAGATTTCTCTCGAAGTCCTCCCGACCTTCCATCGTGCCCGCAACAACCTCGGTGTGGCACTGAAGCGCCGGGGACGGATCGATGAGGCCATCGAGCATTACAAAATGGCCATCGAGGAAGATCCAGACTTCGCCGAGGCTCACTCCAACCTTGGGAGTGCTTACTACACGCTGGGAAGGACCGAGGACGCCATTCAGGAGTTCCGGACGGCTACCAAGTCTTCCGGATCCAATGCTTATTTCTTTCACCACCTGGGTGTCATTCAGTATCAGCTCAAGCAGTACGACGAAGCCATCAAGCAGTTCAAGAAAGCTCTGTCCAAAGAATCCCAGATCGCCGACGCGAGGTTTTACCTTGGCGAGTGCTATTTGAAGTTGGGTGACGAGAAGAAAGCTATCAAAGAGTACGAAACCACCCTCGAGCTCGATCCGAATTACCTGTCCGCCCGCGCCAAGCTGGAAATGCTAACAACCGGCGTGATCAACAACTAAATCGCTTGGCAACTAAATCGCTCGGTCTGGCCGAGCGATTCTCCGGGCGGCATAGAACGAAATCCAATTCGTGCGACCTTACTAAATCTTCCTTAATACTGAAGTGGTCCGGGCCATCCAAGCTCACTCCCCCTCCCCTACAAAGCCAAACTAACATGGAGCGGTGTCACCTCCCCACGGAGAACATCCACTTCAGTAGAGAAGGAGCGAAAGCCGTCTTTCCGGATCTCAACGCGGTGACGCCCAGCGGGCAGATGGATGACCATTTGTTCCACCCCTTCCAGCGTTCCCCACTTCTCCCCATCGACGAGGATCTCGGCATCGGCGGGCTTGACTCGAAGCGAAAGCATTCCAAAGCTTGCCACGGAGGAGATTCCACGAGGCTCCCTGGGAGGAGGCTCCTCTCTCGGCGGCGGCGGCGGAGCCGGTGATTGTTCCTCGCTCCTATAGATTCTTTCCTGGGAAGGAGGCTCCCGGCGAGGCGGCGGTTGCTCTCGAGGCTCGGGTGGCGAAGGGGAGGGGTTGGTTTCTCCCTGTCCGAGTGGCTGCATTTCGTGGTGGAGCTTGTACGTTGTCCCCGAGTTCACCATGAGGCTTTGGCGATGGCTGCGGTGCCCCTCGAGCCGCAGCTCGATCGCGTGCTGTCCCGGCGGCATATAGAGTCTTTGAAAAGCCCCGTCGAAGTCGTCCACCACGCCGGCAAAGTAGCCGTCCACATAAACTTCCGTTGCCTTCGGCGTGACTTTGGTACGAACGGATCCGCTCTGGTAGGAGTAGCCAACCTGGCCGCCCGCGTAGTAAGCCGGAGCGGAGTAGTAGTTGGGTTGCCGATATGCTCCGAAGTACGGCCCGAAGCCAAAACCCAGTGAGAAGTAGGGCCGATAGGTGGGCCGGTAGTAAGAGCGATAATAGGGGCGATAACGATAAGCCCGGTAATTGGGTCGGTAGCGGTAGGTTCCGTGGTGGGAGCGATATCCGTACCTCTGAGAAGCGTCCGCCTTCGGGCTGAAGAGACCCATGCAGAAAGCCAATGCCAGCAAGAAAGCAGTCGGGGTGAATCTCTTGTGTTTCATCGGCGCCCTCCCAATCGCTTCCCGAAGCAAAACACATTCCATTGGCTTGTTTTCCTCTAAATGACTCTCCAGAAAGGGAAATATGTGATTTTCATTGCTTTTCCACTGTCCTTGAGACCGGTCGTTTGTCTCGCTCGGAGGACGCTGGAACCCGTCGTTCAAAAGAGCATATAATGGCTTAGATAACACGGGAGGTAAATAGACCTATCCACAAGCTTACTGGAAACACTATCGGGCTCAAGGCGCTCCATCGGAAGCGTCTCGAAAAGCTGTATCAAAGGCGCATCCCTCCTCGGTCCATCATTTCTCACGAGTTTGCCCGCGCCATGTCGGAGATCTCGCGTGAGATCAACCGTCAAGTTGGGGTTCTGGTAGACCGAAAGGGAGTTGTCGAAGCGGTCATTGTGGGTGACGCGCGGCGGATTGTCCTGCCCGATTTGAAGCGTGTCCGGGTGGCCGAGAGACGATTCCGGGGCCTTCGATGCCTGCACACCCACCTGGCAAATGAGCCCCTGACCCGGGATGATCTCACCGACCTGGCTTTGCTGCGTTTGGATCTGATGGCGGCCATCGTTGTGAACCAGGAGGGGATACCTGGGGAGGTTCGGGCGGCCTATCTTTCTCCTGCAGAGCGCAACAGCGATGATGGCCAGTCCAAAGCCTGGGAGTTCCTCGAACCGCAAATACCTAGTCAGCTCGATTTAGATTTTCTGGACTTTATCGGGGAGCTCGAAGACGAGTTTGCCCGCCGCAGAGGAGATCTGCACCGTTTCGACGGCCGCGATCGCGCCATCCTGGTGGGAGTGACCACCGGAAGTGTCGAGCAAGAGCGTGAATCCCTCGAGGAGTTGGCCGAGCTGGCTCGCTCCTCCAAAGTGGTGGTTCTCGACACCATCGTCCAGAAGCGGTCGCGGCTCGATCCTCGTTATTTAGTGGGGCGAGGCAAAATCGAGGACTTGGTGATCGTTGGCCTGCAGCGTGGGGCGGATATCATCATATTCAACCGAAACCTCACCCCGGCTCAGGTGCGTTCGGTCTCCGCCGCCACGGACCTCAAGATCCTCGATCGCACTCAGCTCATCCTGGATATCTTTTCTCGCCGTGCCGCGAGCCGGGAGGGGAAGCTCCAGGTCGAGCTGGCACAGCTTCGTTACCTGCTGCCCCGCTTGACCGAGATGGACACGGCACTCTCGCGGCTAACCGGTGGCATCGGAGGGCGCGGCCCGGGTGAGACGAAACTCGAGATGGACCGCCGGCGCGCCCGCGAGCGCATCGCCAGGCTCGAGCGCGACATCGAGGCGATCCGCCGCAAGCGCGGGGTGAGAAGAAAACAGCGGGTCGAGCGAGGCCTTCCCATCGTGTCCCTGGTGGGCTACACGAATGCGGGCAAATCCACCCTGCTCAATCGCTTGACCAAGAGCGAAGTTGCGGCGGGAGCCCGCATGTTCGAAACCCTCGATCCGACCAGCCGGCGTCTCCGAGTGCCCGTGGAGCAGGAAGTGCTTCTGGCGGATACCGTGGGCTTCATACGCGACTTGCCCCCCGACCTCATCAGTGCTTTCCGGGCCACCCTGGAAGAAATCGAGACCTCCGCTTTGATCCTCAACTTGGTAGATGCCTCCGATCCCAACTTCCTGGAGCGCATCGAGTCGGTGAACGGCATCTTGGACGATTTGCACTTGGGCTCCATCCCGCAGCTCATGGTTTTCAACAAGATGGACCGGCTCGCCCCGCGCCGTGCAGAAGCTCTACGAGCCCGGGAGGACGTGGTTGCCATTTCTGCTTTGACCGGCGAGGGAACCGATCTCCTGGTCGAGCGCGTGGGAAAGCTCATCCGCGAGCAACTGGCTCGAGTGCGTGCTTACAGTCCCCCGGCCTGAGCCGCGGGTGCATCACGGTGTCAACACAAGTTCTCGATAGAGCTTTGAGTAGCTGTCGTGGCGCGCCCGATGGATTTTTCCCGCCTCGACCGCATCCTTGACCGCACATTCCGGCTCCGTGATGTGAGAGCATGACTTGAAGCGGCACTTGTCCAGGAAAGGCTCGAACTCTTGGAAATGGTGGGCCAGTTCTTTTCGGCCCACGTCGTTGACGCCAAGCTCTCTCACCCCGGGGGTGTCGACCAGCTCGCCGCCGAAGTCGAGTGAGATTAATGTGGCGACGGTCGTGGTGTGGCGGCCTTTGCCGCTTCGCCTCACCTCCGAGCCGGCCAAGATCAAACCGGGCTTCATTTGACCGGCCAGCTTCGATTTGCCAACCCCCGAGTGGCCCGCTAGAACCGACCGCTTGTCCTTGAGTAGACTCTTCAAGTCATCGCACCCTTGCCCGGTCAACGCGCTGGTAAGGACCAGAGGGCATCCGATGTCCTGGTACCGTTGGTGCTCGGCGCGGGCTTTGCTTATTTCATTGGCTTTGCCGATGTCGATTTTGTTGAGGCAGAGAGCGGCCGGGATCCCGGCCCGATGGGCTATCACCAGATACCGATCGATGAGCCCGGTTTTGAATCGAGGATTCTTGAGCGCTGATACGACTACAAGCTGATCCACGTTGGCCGCGATGACTCGAGGCTTGCCGTCTCGCCGCTTTGCGGGTCGGCTGAGGGCCGAGCGGCGGGGTAATATCTGGTGGATAACCCCGGTAAGCCGATCTTCATTGCCTGAGCTGCCGGCGCGGTGGAACTCTTCGACCGGATCGAACTCCACCCGATCTCCGACCGCACACTGGACTTTCCCTTCCTCGAATAGTCGTCCACGCAGGTAGCATTCGTAGGGCTCGGTGCTGGGTGGGTCCGCAAGAACAGTGCAAGCTTTTCCAAGGAGTTTAATAACGGTGCCTTTCATAGAGCCACGTGTCACGCGCCACGCCGTTACCGTTGTTGCGACCCTGCAGTCGGGCAGGCGCCTATGCTATAGTCCTGATGGTCCTCTGTCAAAAGAGCGGTTATGTCTCGAGCGCCATTGGCAGCTTTTGTAGCGCCGACGCGGCGATCCCTTCTATCGATGTGAGACCACAAATCCTTATTAGCTGTGGTGAAGCCTCGGGGGATCTCTATGCTTCGGAGCTGGTTCGAGAGCTCCAGAAGATCGACCCCGGAATCGAGTGTTTCGGCATTGGCGGCGAAAAACTTGCCGGCGCCGGAGCCGAGCTCCAGGTACGGCTCGAGGACATCTCGGTCATCGGCTTGGTCGAGGTTTTGGAGAAGCTCCCCGTTTTGTGGCGGGCTCGGAACCGCCTGATAGAGGAAGCTCGCCGTCGCCGACCCGCAGTTGCGGTTCTCATCGACTTTTCAGGATTCAACCTCCGGTTGGCGCGAAAGCTCCACGCCGAGGGTATTCCGATCCTCTACTACGTGAGCCCTCAGGTTTGGGCCTGGCGTCGTCGCCGGGTGCGAGCCATAAGGGAGACCGCTAAGAAGATGCTGGTCATCCTGCCGTTCGAGGAGGCATTTTATCGATCGGAAGGCATTCCCGTCGCCTTCGTGGGGCATCCGCTGGTTGACCTCGTACAGCCGCGAGAGGATCGTTCGACTTTCTGCAAACGGCTGGGGCTCGATCCTGACCGTCCCTTGGTTACCCTTTTACCCGGCAGCCGTGCCCGGGAAATCGAGCTTCATGTCCCGGTTCTGGCGGGGGCGATGGAGCGGATGAGGTTGAAGAGGCCCGATTTGCAGTTTGTTGTGCTCAAGGCGCCGACGATTCCGCGTTCTGAAATCGAAGACCGGCTGAGCGGTGTCGCCGCCCCCGTTCGGATCGTCGAGGGATCGAACCATGATGGATTGGCTCACGCTGCGATCTCGCTGGTGGCATCCGGCACCGCCACCGTGGAGGCGGCTCTCAGCGGAGCTCCCATGGTGGTGGTTTATCGTATAGGCAAGCTGAGCTACCTGCTGGGAAAACCATTCGTACGGGTTCCTCACTACGCCATGGTCAATCTCATCGCCGAGAGAGCGGTGGTCCCCGAGCTCATGCAGGATGAGATGACGGAGGAGGCGATCGCTGCTAAAGCCCTGGAGATTCTAGAAGATCCGGGCGCTGCCGAAACCATGCGACAGGGGTTGGCGGAGGTCAAAGCTCGTTTGGGCGGAGGAGGTGCGTCGCGGCGGGCGGCCCAGGAAGTGATGGCGGTGGTTTCTTCATAGTACAAACGTTGGGTACGTGCTAGTCTGGCAGGAATGGTTGAAAGTTAACAAAAAGGAGAGTGTCGATGTTAGGGAGGAAGCTTGCAGTGGTGTTGATGGTCCTCATTGTGGGGTCGCTCGCGCCTTGGTCCGATGCGGAGGCTGCAACCGTAGAGGCCATGACCCTCGACGACATGGCCGAACGCGCTGAGACGATCTTTGTGGCGCGGGTGGTCGGCACCCGCGCCGACTGGAACGCTCGGCGCACCCGCATCTATACCTACGTAACTCTCGAAGTGGAGCGTTTCCTCAAAGGCGGAGCGGGAGAGTCGGAGATCACCGTTCGCCATTGGGGTGGAGAGGTAGGCGCTTTTCGTGCCATGGTGCCGGGCTCACCGCATTTTATCGTCGGTGAAGATGTTCTTTTGTTTTGCGCCGGAACCCGGGCTCGTGTTCCCACCGTGCTCGGCCTGGCCCTGGGAAAGTTCACTCTCACTCGGGACTCGGCGGGGGCGGCGATCCTGAAACGGGATATCTCAGGACTCATTCTTGCCAACTATCGCAGCGATTCTCGCCCGGTCGGCACTCTGCCCACCCGCTACCGGCTTTCCGAGGTCGAGTCGCGTATCCGGGCCGCTCTGGCCCGATGAGTACGGATAAGAAAAAGGGAGAAATCCGTTATGCAAAAGCGAGTTGGATTTTTGCTGGTTTTCCTTATGAGCTTGACCGTTAGCGGCCGTGGGTATCAGTTTGTCGAGATCTTGAGCGCCACGGGCGATGTAGTAAATCTGAGGTGGGGCCGCGACAGCATGCCGGTTATGTACTATTTCAACCGAACCCCTCCAAAGAATTTCTCGCTCGACCAAGCTATCGAGACGACCGAGGCTTCCTTTGATACGTGGGAGGAAGTCGAGACAGCCGACCTCTCGGTTCAATTCGGCGGGACTACAGCCGCCGAGCCTTTTGTGTTCTTCGACTTCATCAACACCCTGGGCTTTGTCAACGATCCCGAGCTCGAGGGAACCGGGATTCTGGGTGCTACCAACTGGGTGTTCTTGACCTTTAGCGGTGAGATTGCCGAGTCGGACATCTTTTTCAACGACGCAGCCCCCTGGTCGGTGTCCGAGAACGGAACGCCCGGCTCTTTTGATTACCAGGCCACCGCCACCCATGAGATCGGTCATTTCTTCGGGCTAGGTCACTCCGCTTCCGGGGTAACCGAGACAACCGGATTCAGAATGATCGTCCAAGAAGGAACCGCGAACCTCTATCCTTTCGCGTTTCCGCGGGGATCGACTCTCGGTCGAAATCTGTTGCCGGATGACATTGCCGGGATCTCGGCGCTTTATCCCGGCGGTGGGTTTACTTCACAGACCGGAACACTGACCGGAAGGGTGACCCAAAACGGTGAGCCCGTGTTTGGAGCTCAAGTTCAAGCCTACAATCCTTTCACCGACGAGTTGATCGGAGTCTTTACCGACATGGACGGGAACTACGAGCTCAAGGGGGCCAAATCGGGGCCTCAGGTCGTTCGGGTGAATCCCATCACCGACCCGACATCGCCGGAGGACTATGGATTTCCAGAATTCCTGGTGGACCTCGACTTTCGAGACGAGCTTTACGAAGGCCGTGCCGAGATTGTCGCCGGCCAAACCACGTCCGGAGTAGATTTCGAGGTGGAACGATGAAGCGGCCGGGCGGGAGATCCGGAGCGCGCAACGTTATCCTGGTTGGAGTCTTGAGTCTTGCTTTCTCAGCGGCAAGCACCGCTCAGGACAGAAGGCTGGAAGTAACCGGCTTTTTCGGAGGACTGTCCATAGACCATGACCTGGGAAGTGTTGACAACATCTTTTTCACCACCACCGGCCAAGCCGATGATGTGGAGTTTTTCAAATATTACGGCCTTCGGGTCGATTTCAACATCACGCCGTACATAGGAATCGAAGGTAATCTTTCCCGAAGCAAGAACACTTACTCGTTCACTGTGGTGGATGATATCGAACTGGACACCGTACCTCTCGGCGATCAGTTCGATGCCAGCCAGGTCAACTACGGAGGTAACCTGATCGTCCAGTTTCCTCTCGAGATCGGCGTCGTTCCATACGGCACCGTTGGGGCAGGTTGGCAAAAAACCACGCCCGACCAGCCCATCAGTGGAATCGACACCGTCAGCGGAATCGATTTTAATTTCGGTGGTGGAGTCAAGTACTTCTTAGAGGGCCCCGGCCTCCCGTGGCTAGGTGTGCGTTTCGACATCCGATACCACATGATTTCGGAAGGACTGGCATTTATCGGGAACGAAGCCTCGCCCCGCGGTACCGAGATCACCATCGGAGCTGTAGTGAGCCCGTTTTAGCATATCGACGACATGACCGTTGTTGCTTCCGAACGGGCTTGCCTGTGTCCGTGGTTGGCATATCCTTACTCCGTTCGGAAATCCGGCGCCGTCGTGTCGATAAGTTGTTTGAAGCTGCAGATCGCCTGTCCGCGATAGATATCCCACCGCTAACAGCTGCCGAGGTGCAAGCCGAGATAAGGGATGCCCGCGACAAGAAGCGCGCCCCTCATGCGAGTGGTGGCTGACACCAACATTGTTGTTTCTGGGTTGCTCTGGAGCGGTGCGCCTCGTGAGGTTCTTGAGGCAGCTCGTGCGGGGACAATCGACTTTTATAGCAGTGCGGCCTTGCTTGGCGAATTGCAAGATGTTCTCAACAGTTCTCGCCGACCCAGATGATGACGTCGTTCTAGCTTGTGCGGTATCTGCTCGTGCGGAATTCGTCGTTTCTGGAGATAGCCATTTGCTGGATTTAAAGGAGTTCCAGGAGATCA
>PVMS01103846.1_pt1 | contig 10365 bp, 8 predicted proteins | sample 1853461 | NCBI WGS metagenome assembly PVMS01 (sample SAMN08582032, study PRJNA380276) | Marine sediment metagenome, whole genome shotgun sequencing project. | isolation source: ocean sediment barecode stripped | collected 2017
AACTCAACCCCATGGTTTTCAAACATTTTTGCCACTTCAAGCGGATTTTCATTGTAAATTTTTTCAGTACTGTAATCTCCTTTCGAAAGTCGTACACATTTCCCATTTATGATATCTATTGCAGGTATTATTCTCATTTTTCCAATTTTAAAAAATTATCAAGAATTCTCTCTCCTGCATTACTACTTTTTTCCGGGTGAAATTGTACTCCATAAAAATTATTTTTCTGAAGTGCTGAAGCATATGGAATTCCATAATTTGTTGTTGCAATGCAATTTGAATTTAGCGGTACATAAAAACTATGCACCAAATACATATATTCCTTTTCATTTATACCATTAAAGATTTCTGAATTCAAATTTTCAATCTGGTTCCAACCTATCTGAGGAACCTTCAGATTATTGTTGAACTTCACAACATTCACATCAAAAATTCCCATTCCATTTGTATTTCCTTCTTCGCTATAATTGCACATCAACTGCATTCCTAAACATATTCCAAGTACAGGTTTCTTTAATTTCGGAATTAATTTATCCAATTTGGTGTCAATTAACTTTTCCATTGCACTACTTGCTTCTCCTACTCCTGGAAATATGATTTTATCGGCCGATTTAATTTCTTCAGGATTATTACTTAAAACAGCTTCATACCCCAGACGCTGAATTGCAAATTTGATAGATTGAATATTTCCGGCTCCGTAATTTATAATTATAATTTTCATTATATTTTGATCAAACGATTAATTGTTTATTTGTGTATATATTCCTAATTGACCGTTGTAAATTGTCAATTATCAATTTTTAAAGCATTCCCTTTGTACTTGGCAATATCATTTTTTCCGGATCTCTTTTTACTGCTGCCTTTAACGCTTTTGCAAATGCTTTAAAGATTCCTTCAATTTTGTGATGCTCATTAGTTCCCTCGGCCTTAATATTTAAATTGCACTTTGCACCATCGGTAAACGATTTAAACAGATGACTGAACATTTCTGTTGGCATTTTACCGATCATCTCACGTTTAAAATCAGCCTCCCAAACCAACCAGTTTCTTCCTCCAAAATCAATGGCTACTTGAGCTAAGCAATCGTCCATCGGAAGAGAAAAACCATAGCGTTCAATACCAATTTTAGTTCCTAAAGCATTGGCAAAAACTTCTCCCAAAGCAATCATTGTATCTTCAATAGTATGGTGTTCATCAACTTCTAAATCTCCTTTAACGTCAATCGTTAAATCCATATTTCCGTGACGGGCAATTTGGTCTAACATATGGTCAAAAAAAGCGATACCTGTTGAAATGGCACTCTTGCCATTACCATCAATATTCAACTTGATATAAATTTGAGTTTCATTGGTATTTCTGATTATTTCAGCAACTCTGTTTTCCAATTTTAGAAATTCATATATTTCTTTCCAATCATTTGTTTCCAAAGCAATAATAGAATTAAGATCTTCTCTTTTAACTGTGATCTCTTTAATGCCGAGATTGGTGTTATCATTGATATAGATTCCTTTGGCTCCTAAATTTTCTGCCAATTCTATATCGGTAAGTCTGTCGCCAATAACAAATGAATTTTCCAAATCGTATGCTGAAGAAAAATATTCCGTTAAAAACCCGGTTTCAGGTTTACGTGTTTTGGCATTTTCTGAAGGGAAGGTTTTATCAATAATAACATTCTTAAAAATAACACCTTCATTTTCAAATGATTTAATGATAAAATTTTGTACCGGCCAAAAGGATTCATCAGGATAAGAATCGGTCCCTAAACCGTCTTGATTGGTAACCATAACCAGTTCAAAATCTAACTCCTGAGCTATTTTCCCTAAATATGTAAATGCCTTTGGATAAAATATCAATTTTTCAAACGCATCAATTTGTTCGTCGGCAGGTTCTTTGATAATTGTACCGTCCCTATCTATAAATAATACTTTTTTCATTTTTATATATCTTTTAAATCTTGTAAAGCCTTTATCAATTTTATATTTTCACTTGAAGTTCCTATTGTAAAACGCAAACAATTTTCACATAAGGGCTGCGTAGTTCTGTTACGAATCACAATTCCCTTTACCAAGAGTTGATCATATCTTTTTGTTGCATTGTCGACTTTCACCAACACGAAATTTGCATTGGTTGGATAAACATTTTCTATGAACGAAATTGTTTTCAACTTCCGAATTAAGCAATCTCTTTCATTTAGGATCATTTCAATCTCTTCATTGACCTTAACCCTATTTAAAATTCTCTTCAATGCTCTTTTTTGTGTCAATTCATTGACATTATAAGGTGGTTTTATTTTATTCAGTACTGAAATTATTGCTGGCGAAGCATAACAAATACCCAACCTTATTCCTGCCATACCATATGCTTTTGACAAAGTTTGGACAATGATTAGATTGGAAAATTCATTCAGCCTTTCCAACCAACTTTTCTGTGAACAAAAATCTATATAGGCCTCATCGATAACTACTAAACCGTCAAATGAATTTAGCAGGATTTCAACTTTTTTAATTGAGAATGAGTTTCCCGTTGGATTGTTTGGCGAACACAAAAATAAAATTTTCGAATTCTCATCAGAAGCCCTTAAAATATTCTTTATGTCAGGTTGGAAATCCGTTGTAAGTGAAATTTCTCGTTCTTCAACATTATTAATAGTCGCCAGTACTTTGTACATGCCATAAGTTGGCGGCAACGTAAGAATATTGTCTTGTTTTGGCTCACAAAAAGCCCTTATAATTAAATCCAACACTTCGTCACTCCCATTCCCCAATAAGATATGTTCATCACCAATACTTTTCAATTTTGACAAGCCTTTTTTAAGTAAGATTTGTTGTGGATCAGGATAGCGGTTTACCCCATTTTCATATGGATTCTCATTCGCATCCAAAAATATCATATCCCCATTCATTTCTTTGAATTCATCTCGCGCAGACGAATAAGGTTTTAAAGCTTTGATATTTCCTCTTGTGAGTTCATTAATACTTTTCATTATTCAGTTTTCAAATTTTTTAAACGTATTGTTACTGCATTCTTATGAGCATCTAAACCTTCAGCTTCAGCCATTATTTCAATCGTATTTCCAATATTTAAAATTCCCTTTTTAGAAATTTTTTGAAAAGTAATCGCCTTTATGAATGAATCCAAATTTACCCCTGAATAGGCTTTGGAATAGCCATTTGTTGGCAATGTATGATTTGTTCCGGAAGCATAATCTCCTGCACTTTCAGGTGTGTAATTGCCAATAAATACTGAACCGGCATTATTTATTCCCTGTATATAAAAATCTGATTCTTCTGAACAAATAATTAAATGTTCGGGGCCGTATTCATTGATCAATTTCAAAGCTGTTTCCTTTGTTTTTACAAATATCAATTTAGAATTCTCAATTGCTTTTTTAACAATTTTCAATCTGGACAAAGTTTTCATTTGTTTTTCAATCTCTTTTTCAATGGCATCCAACATTTTTAATGAAGTAGAAATCAAAATCACCTGACTGTCAGTACCGTGTTCAGCCTGACTTAATAAATCAGAAGCTGTAAAAGCAGGATTGGCAGTGTCATCGGATACAACAAGTAATTCACTAGGACCGGCAGGCATATCAATGGCAACTCCAAATTTGGTTGCCAATTGTTTTGCGACAGTAACATATTGATTCCCTGGTCCGAAAATTTTATAAACCTGTGGAATAGATTCCGTTCCAAAAGTCAAACCTGCAATCGCCTGGATACCTCCTGCTTTTACAATTTTAGTAACTCCGCATTGTTGAGCAGCATAAATAATTGCAGGATTGATTTTTCCTTTTTTTATTTGGAGGAGTCGACAGTATTATTTCTTTACAACCCGCAATTTTAGCCGGAATTGCAAGCATTAATACCGATGAAAATAACGGAGCAGTTCCTCCCGGAATGTACAAACCTACTTTTTGAATTGGTCTTTTTTCCTGCCAGCATTCAACACCTTCAGTGGTTTCAATAAAAACGCTGGTTGTAATTTGAGCTGAATGAAATTTTTCAATATTGGCTTTGGAAATTTTTATTGCTTTCTTCAATTCAGAAGAAACTAATTCTTCAGCTTCTTTAATTTCTTCATCTGAAACAAACAGTGCATCCAATTCTACACCATCAAAAATTGAAGTGTACCGCTTTATTCCGTCATTGCCATTTATTTTTACATCATCAAAAATAGCATTGACAGTACGTTCTATTGATTCAATAGATTGCGTAGGTCTTTTTAATAATTCAGACCATTCTTGTTCTGGTGGATAGATTATTTTTTTCATTTACAAAACCATTTTTTCAATAGGAACAACTAATAACCCTTCCGCTCCATTTGCTTTTAATTCATCTATTACTTCCCAAAAGGAATTCTTCTCAATTACTGTGTGAATTGAACTCCAACCTTTATCGGCTAAAGGCAATACTGTCGGACTTCTCATTCCCGGTAATAATTTGATGATAGTATCAATTTTATCATTTGGTACGTTCATCAAAATGTATTTTGATTTTCTGCCTTTCAGTACAGCTTGAATTCTAAACTGTAGTTTGTCTAAAATATCTTGATTTTCTGTTGATATATTGGGTGAAACTGCCAATACCGCTTCACTGGTAAGCATCTTTTCAACCTCTTTTAAATTATTTTTAAACAAGGTGCTACCACTTGAAACAATATCACAAATGGCATCTGCCAGCCCTATATTAGGTGCTATCTCAACGGATCCATTAATTAAATGAATATCGGGAGTTACATTAAACTTTTTAAAATATTTTAGAACAGTATTTGGATACGATGTGGCAATTCGCATTCCTTCCAGATCCTCAATGCCATTGTATGAAATATCTTTTGGAATTGCTATTGACACCCTGCATTTTGAAAACCCCAGGCGTTCAACAATCCCAATATCCGTTCCCTTTTCAATCAGCACATTTTCACCAATGATAGCTATATCAACTACTCCATCGCGCAAATATTGAGGAATATCTCCATTTCTCAGGTACAAAACTTCCAGTGGGAAATTACTGGCCAAAGCTTTTAACTGGTCTTTGCCATTGTCAATTGAAATCCCGCAATCTTTTAATAATTTCAAAGAATCTTCATTCAACCTGCCAGATTTTTGAACTGCGATTTTAATTTTACTCATTTTTTTTAGATAATGTTTGAGTAAATCGCATGGAGTACAAAGAAAAAACCCGCTTGATTTACTCAAACGGGTTTAACATATATTTTAATTTATTCAATACATCATTAGCTCGCTCGAGTGCCAGTATGAAAATGATGATGACGTGATTGAATAAAATTCATAATTTCTGTTTTGATGCGACAAATATATAAAAATGATTTATATTTAAACCGTTGATATTAAAAATATTTACAAAGCATCGAATATTGTTAAATAATTAACACTTTTAAGGTAAAAACTATCGTACTTTTTTAATCAAAGTTGCAATGCTTGTCGATTTCATATCACGCGTTTTGATTCCTTCATTTATTTTTTCTATGGCCTCAGCACTTAAATCACCCCCTACTTGAGGTGAGTTAAACACCTGATCGAATCCGGTAAACATATTAACGGTAATATGTGATGCATATGTCTCACTACCATAAGGCGCCATTACTCTGATAAGTTGCCAGCTTCCTTTAGCACCTGCATCAACCTGCTCTTGATGCATTGGCAGGAATGTTTCTATTTCTGCTTTTTCATAAGCTTCACCACCACCTAGTTCAGCTTTCATATAATCTATATAGGCTATTGTTCCAAGATCCATACTGAAATCACCGGTCGTGGTTTTTAAAACTTCCAAATAAATCCGAACCGATAAATCTCTTGATTTTGCCGTTTTTTCAAAGGCCTTATCCAATTCTTCTTCTGTCATATCTGGATATGCTGCTTTTACTGCTGCCTCAAAATCTCCTTCTCCGCTAAACATTTTTACAGGATCATTGTAAACGTTTACGGTCATATATTGAAATCCCTGACTTTCTCCTCCGGGTTTTAGTGACCATAGATCCCAGCCAACAATATCTCCATTTTTAACACGTTGGGCATGGATCTTCTCCCAAAAGTTTTCTGTTTCTTCATACGCACTTTCCTGTTCATTGTCGACTTTCATTAACTCAAAAATCAGGTACGTTTTTTCCTGGGCAATTGCATTGCTACATAGCAATACTACTGCAATTAGCATTAGTAATTTTTTCATGATTTGATTAGATTTTAGTTAGTAATAGTTTGTAATATACTGATAATTATAATATTATCAAAATAAAAAATCAGACAAGTGATATGCTTTATAACATGTATTTTAATTATTGGATATTGTATTGTAACTATTTAATTTTGAGAAATGCCTTCCAATTGTTCAAAACTCTTTTAATAAATGATAGAATATTCCAAAGAGCAATCAAATAGATTCTAATTATTTGGTTAAATTTGCGCTTTATAACAACACGCTAAATAAATCAGCATATGATCCATTTCTTTGGAAACACAGACAGCAAATTATTTGCAGTTCAAACATCAAAAGAACTAACACCCGCCGACACTCAAAAATTAAACTGGCTTTTTGGAAATAAAGAAAAACTTACAGAGGCATCTATTGATGCTTTTTTTATTGGTCCGCGTGCCGCAATGATTACTCCCTGGAGTACAAATGCTGTTGAAATAACCCAGAATATGGGTATTGAAGGTATACTCAGAATCGAAGAATTCAGTGCTTCTACAAAAGAAGAAGATTTTGATCCAATGATCTTTCAAAAATACAACATTCTCGATCATGATATTTTCACTATTGATATTGAACCGGCTCCAATCCTGGAAATTGAAGATATAGCTGCTTACAACAATCTGGAAGGATTGTCATTGAATGAAGAAGAAGTTGATTATTTAAATAAAATGAGTGCCCGTATAGGTAGAAAATTAACAGATTCAGAAGTTTTTGGTTTTTCCCAGGTAAATTCTGAACACTGTCGGCATAAAATATTTAATGGGACTTTTGTAATTGACGGAAAGGAAATGCCTTCATCCTTGTTCAAATTGATAAAAAAAACGTCTGAAATCCATCCGAATGGGATTGTTTCAGCATATAAAGATAATGTTGCGTTTGTTGAAGGACCAACAGTTGAACAATTCGCTCCTGGATCACCTGATAAACCTGATTTTTATAAAAAAACAATATTTAATTCGGTTATTTCCTTAAAAGCAGAAACACATAACTTTCCAACAACGGTTGAGCCTTTTAATGGGGCTGCAACAGGCTCCGGAGGTGAAATTAGAGATCGACTGGCTGGAGGGAAAGGTTCATTGCCTTTGGCAGGAACAGCTGTTTATATGACCTCCTATTCACGATTAAATTTGAACAGGCCTTTCGGTTCCGCTCAAAACAGATCCTGGGAAAAAGGTATGAAAGAACGAGACTGGTTATACCAAACCCCCATGGATATATTGATAAAAGCTTCCAATGGCGCATCAGATTTTGGCAATAAGTTTGGTCAACCTCTAATTACGGGTTCTCTTTTAACATTTGAACATGAAGAAGGTGGGCGCAAATTAGGATTTGATAAGGTAATCATGCAAGCGGGTGGAATTGGTTATGGCAAGGCTGATCAGGCATTAAAAGATACTCCAAAAGCTGATGATAAAATCATAATTCTTGGTGGTGATAACTACCGAATTGGTATGGGTGGTGCTGCAGTTTCATCTGCTGATACCGGTGAATTTGATAGTGGCATTGAATTAAATGCCGTGCAACGTTCTAATCCTGAAATGCAAAAAAGAGCAGCCAATGCCATTCGAGGTATGGTTGAAAGTGATATTAATCCGATTGTTTCAATTCACGATCACGGTGCAGGCGGCCATTTGAATTGTTTATCCGAACTCGTAGAAGAATCAGGTGGTATTATAGATTTGGATAAATTGCCTATTGGTGACCCTACACTTTCTGCTAAAGAAATTATTGGTAACGAATCTCAGGAACGTATGGGATTGGTTATTGGAAAAGAGCATGTGACAACTTTAAAAAGAATTGCTGAAAGAGAACGATCTCCTTATTATGAAGTCGGTGAAGTTACAAATAACAACCGTTTTACATTTCAATCAAAATCAAAAGGTGACAAGCCAATGGATTTGGATCTCAGCGATATGTTTGGAAGCTCTCCTAAAACAATTATGAACGATCGTACCGTTGTAAGAAACTTTGAAGAACTTACCTACAGCCAAAATAAAATTCATACATATATAAAACAAGTATTGCAATTAGAAGCTGTTGCTTGTAAAGACTGGTTGACCAATAAAGTTGACCGTTGTGTTAGTGGTAAAGTTGCAAAACAACAATGTGCCGGACCTTTACAATTGCCTTTAAATAATTGTGGGGTTATGGCACTGGATTATAATGGCAAAGAAGGAATAGTTACTGCTATAGGTCATTCCCCTATTAGTGGACTTATTGATCCGGTAGCAGGTAGTAAAAATGCTATTGCCGAATCTTTGACAAATATAGTTTGGGCACCATTGGAGGATAATTTGGATTCCATTTCTTTATCTGCCAATTGGATGTGGCCTTGTAAAAATGAAGGTGAAGATGCACGCTTGTATAAAGCTGTTAAAGCTGTCTCTGATTTTTCAATTGAATTAGGAATAAATGTACCCACTGGCAAAGATTCTTTATCAATGAAACAGAAATACCCGAATGATGAAGTTATTTCTCCGGGTACAGTTATAATTTCAGCGGCTGGGCATTGTAATAATATTGCCAATGTTGTTGAACCTGTTCTCCAATTAAATGAATTAAACAGCCTTTATTATATCAACTTGTCAAATGATACCTATAAACTAGGCGGTTCTTCATTTGCACAGGTAAATAATAAAATTGGGAACGAAGTCCCGACCATAACCGATGCTACAAAATTTAAAAAAGCATTCAATACAATTCAACAATTAATTAAAGCCGGAAAAATAGTAGCCGGACATGATATTTCTTCGGGGGGCCTGATAACCACCCTACTGGAAATGTGTTTTTCACAAGAAATGGTTGGATTAAATATAGACTTAAGTTGCTTAAATGAAGCTGATACTGTTAAAGTCTTGTTTGCTGAAAACAGCGGAATTATTTTCCAAAGTTCAGATGCGCAAGTACCTTTGATTTTGGCTGAAAACAACATCGATTTCTTTGTTATTGGAAATGCTGTTAAAAGTGATAAAGTTCTCATAAAGAATCATGATGCTATTTTAGAATTTGATATTCCCGAATTGCGAGATGCATGGTATGAAACCTCATATTTGTTAGATGTAAAGCAATCAGGTGAAGAAAAAGCTAAAGAACGCTTTGAGAACTATAAGAGGCAAGCAATCCATTATAAATTTCCAATTGATTTTACGGGTGAAATCCCTTTAATTGATGGAACCAAACCAAAAATTAATGCAGCTATAATTCGTGAAAAAGGAAGTAATTCTGAACGCGAAATGGCATATGCAATGCATATGGCAGGATTCAATGTAAAAGATGTGCATATGACCGATCTGATAAGCGGCCGAGAAACTTTAGAGGATATACAGTTTATTGCTGCTGTTGGTGGATTTTCTAATTCTGATGTTTTGGGTTCTGCCAAAGGATGGGCAGGTGCATTTATGTATAACAATAAAGCAAAAACAGCTTTGAATAACTTCTTTACCAGAACGGATACGCTTTCGTTAGGTGTCTGCAATGGTTGTCAGTTATTTATTGAATTGGGATTGATCAATTCCAACCACAACGAAAAACCCACAATGCTTCACAACGATTCTCATAAGTTTGAATGTACTTTTTCAGCTGTTAAAATTCAAGAAAATAATGCGGTTATGCTACAAAATTTAAGTGGTAGTACCTTGGGAATCTGGTCAGCTCATGGTGAAGGTAAATTTAGTTTTCCAAAAGATGAAAGTGCTTACAATATCACTGCAAAATATGCATATGATGGTTACCCGGCCAATCCAAATGGTTCAGATTACAACGCTGCCATGTTAAATTCCGATGACGGCAGGCATTTGGTAATGATGCCTCATCTGGAACGATCAACATTCCCATGGAATTGGGGGTACTATCCATCAGACAGGAAAAATGATAGGGTAACACCTTGGGTACAAGCCTTTGTAAATGCAAGAAAATGGTTAGAAAATTATTAATTTTTCTTATTCTCAAGGAGCATTAAGGTTTTTATTAAGGATGTGTTTATTGTAAAACAATTATATTTTTATTATTTTGCAATTCAACTAACCTATTTTTATGTCGACTTTCAAAATTACCCGATTATTTGATTTTGCGTATCAGCAGTTTGCCTTAAATCCAACACGTAAATGTTTTCATACCAAAGTTCAGAAGGAATGGGTTGATACAACAATGCAAC
>PVMS01119180.1_pt1 | contig 10363 bp, 9 predicted proteins | sample 1853461 | NCBI WGS metagenome assembly PVMS01 (sample SAMN08582032, study PRJNA380276) | Marine sediment metagenome, whole genome shotgun sequencing project. | isolation source: ocean sediment barecode stripped | collected 2017
GGTTGCTACGACGAAGAGCCGGGATAGCAACGAGAAATACGAACGCCTGTTGGGAAACGGTAAAAGTAACATGTGCGCCATCGGCGCAGCCATGCGCAAACTGGTTCACATTTGTTATGGCGTGGTAAAGAACCAGGAGGCCTACACGGTACGGTCAGCTATCGAATAGCACAGAGCAACAGGAACCAAAATTCGTTCACCTGCGCCGTTCCTTAGCCCGATCAACCTGCGCAGACAATCGAACAATCGCTCAACCCGGTTATCAATCTACGATCACATCTGGGGGTGTTGTCGTGCACCACAAAAACTGCCAATTCGCTCTTCTAACTTTTTTATTCGATGTAGGCTTGTGATATTGATTAAATTCGCAAACCTGAAAGACATTTTTTGCCAGGTCAATACTGATTACGCTATTGTTCATTTTGGGCACTCCAGTTACTTGTTGTTTGAAACTCAAGTTTGGCACATTGCGATGCCTTAGCTGGAGTGTCCATCTCATCAGATTGAAGATTCTCTGCCGTCAGATAGGCAACAATATCGAGCTTTCGGGCCAGCCATTTCCTTAATGTTCAGATCAAAAATAACGTCGGGAAACACTAATTTTAAATATCTGAAAGGAAATGGTGCCAAGGCTTACAAATATTTGCGAGGGACAGGCTTTACACCCAACCATAAGCTATGCCTATCACCTGGTATAAAGGAGAGCATGAACAACCATAAAAACATGGACTTACTCCCCTTTTTTAAATAGTTGGGGCAAAGTTGGTATTTCGCCAGTTCACTCAGATTCAAAAAATAAAATTTTTCCCTCTCACGTGATGTAGATCATATAACACTTTCGAAAGAATAGTAAACTCGTCCCATATTCAGTTGAGGAAGGCCTTCGAATTAGTGGGTTTGCGTCTGGGTTTTGTTTTTGCACTCAGCAGGAAACAGGGTGGATTGAATAGGAAAAGGAACATTAAGGGGAAGGGGTATGAGAAGCAATAGCGACTCAGGCCATTATAGAAGATCTACAGACACCCCCAAATTCTCCTTTTTCGCGATCAATAAAACAAAATTTGTGAGGCGTATCTCGATTTGCAAAAGTTCTATTAAATGGTAAAAAATGTTTCAAGATAAGGGGAGTTCTCATGTGTATTTATCAATCAAAAATCTGGTTTGTCGCTGGATTATCGTTAGCATATTTAATGTCATTATCCTCAGCAAGTGCACAGCCTGTAGTACTTGATGACCAGTTGTTAAATGAAGTCACCGCGGGTGCTGAGGCTAACTCCAGTCCCGGAGGAAGTGGCGGCGCCATTATCGGAAATAGCTCTGAAGCGACGATTAGCCAGACTGGCGGTATTGACCTGAGCGGTGAAGCGCAAAGTGGGGCGAAAGGGCTCAACATAGTCAACAGTGCCGAGTCGACGGTCGCCAACGGTATCAACATATGGGATGTAAATTCAGTTGATGCAAATGCGGGTAGCGGCCAGACGCAGGTAGATCAGTCAAATGTGATCAATCAGGAACAACGGCGTTCTGCTTCTATGCCTAATTACTCGCGGCCCGAGGCGGATACTTTCGTTGAAGTAATACGTACTGGCTCCGAGTCACACAACAATAGTCTGGATCGAGACAATAATGTCTTCGATATTCAGGCGCTCACGGGTGATAAGACTACCAAGACTTCGGCATGGGTTGATACCACTATCAAAGGTGGAGCCAATGTTGGTGATGACACACTGCCCAGAGGTAATATCGATACCAACGTCGGTAAAGGCGGAGCAGGTGCTGGAATAGTCAGTCTTGGTGTTGATGGCGGCGAAGCACAGATTGGCCTGGCAGTGGGTGGAACGGTTATTGCTCATCCTGATGTAGTCACAGAGCTAAGTGATGGCACCAGTGATAGTTACGGTGGCATGGATGTAAATGGTGCCGACCTGTCACTATACGGTCGCTTGATACTGCCTGATGTAACAATTGAAATTAATGGTGCTGGTTGTGGCGTCGCCATGGGATCATGTGGTGCTGGTGGCGAGACCACTGACGTGACCTCTAATACGACTGACAATTCCATCATGGACAATGAGGTGGTCACTGGTATCGGTGATAGTCAGTTCAGCGAAAATTTGACCGAGGTTTACCGTTCACCCTTTGAACTCAATAATGCGCAAGCTGAGTACATCGTGGTAGATGACTCAAGTCTCGCTGTGAATACCACATTCAACCTGACACTTTCAGGCAGTGCGCAAAGTAATGTTAGCGCCATGAATGTAGTCAATGCAACGGGAAGCGCAGTGGCTAATGGTATTAACATTGCTCGTACCAGTGGATTGGCCAATGGTGGTGCGATGGCGCTGCAACAGTCCAATGTAATAAGTCACAGCCGTTAAATCTGTAATCTGCTTAGTTTGCCCTGACCGTAATAGTCAGGGCAGCCTGACAGGAGACGGTGAGTAGCCATGAAGTATAAGAATCTAAAAATATTACTGTGTATGTCAATGCTACTTTTGAGCGGATTGTTGCTCAGGGTCCAAGCTGCACATTCAGCACCCGTTGCACTTGAAGACAGTGTTATGGATCGGGTGACGGCCGGTAATATTCAGGAAAGTGGTGGCGTCGTTGTCGGCAACAGCTCAGAGGTTGTCAGCAACCGTACAACAGGGGTTAAGTTGCGTGGTGAGGCACAACAGAATGCCAAAGGGCTTAATGTTGTCAATAGCGCCGAATCAGCTGTAGCCAACACTGTTAATGTCTGGGCTGGAAATGTGGTCAGCATATCCGTAGAAGACGATGGCATAAAACCTGTTCTGGAAGTTAACCAGCTTAACCAGGTTACTCAACAGCAGGTACGCACGGCGACTTTGTCTGGTTATTTGAGATCTGAAGCCGAGCAAACAGAAATCATGAAGAGATCGGCCAGTGAAAGTTATTCAAGTGACCTGGTCAATATTAATAACGTCGTTGATCGTTCCAAAGAGATTCGTTTCAAAGAAACAACCAGCAACTCTGAAGTTGATACCAAACTTATAATCGAACTCGGTGATAATTTATACATCGAAGGTCACCTTGGTCAGGGTCTGGCCTCTTCCGGCCACGTCACAGCCACCTACGAGGGAGGTTCCGCTGAATTTGTTTTAGCTGTAAACGCAGGTATTGAAGTCAGTGCTGGAATCGATGTAACTGGAATATTAGGTACAAATGTCAAACTCAACGCTGATGCCAGTGCCGAAGCGGGGCTTTCGCTGACCACAAAAATTGAACTGCCAACAATGGAAATAGAATTAACTGGTGCTGGTTGCGGCGTCATGATGGGGTCCTGTGTAGCATCAGGTACGTCTAAAGAGCTGGTTATAATTTCTACAGACAATTCCACTCAGAAGACTGTAGAAAATCACCAGTCAGGCCAAAGCGCTTTTTCTGAAGAACAGGTACAGATATACCGCTCTCCCTTTGAACTTGGAAGTGCCAGAGCTGAATATATTATCGTGGATGATTCAAGTCTTGAGCTCATCTCTGATGTCACACTGGAGCTCTCCGACTCTGCGCAAAAAGAAATAGAAGGAATGAATGTCGTCAATGCCATAAGCAGTAACGTGGCAAACAGCACAAATGTCTCCCGTGTTTCAGAATTTGAGAGTCGTAGATCGACGCTGGTACTCAATCAGATCAATACTGTCCGCCACGGCCATTAGCACTTTACAACAAGGGGGTTGCCGAACTTCGGTAAAGTTAAAAACCAGAAGCAAAAAGGATTATGAAACATTTCCTTACATCGTCAATTGTCTCAGGGCTTTTATTCTCCGGGGTTTCACTCGGCGCAACGTCACTATCCGATATCGAGCTTGCTGAAGTAAGTGGTGGCGGGATTGATCCACAGCTTAACGGCCAGAGCCTGTCTCAGGAGCAACAACAGCCAGAAAACAATAGCACCGGCTATACACCAAACAAGCCATTGCAGAACAATGATGGCATGGAGTTGACACCAGAGTTTTTTGCTATCCTACAAAGCGAAATTGATGTGAAGCGCGAAAGAAAGGTTAATCTGAACGGAACAAGCCAACAGGGTGCGCAGGCGCTTAACCTGGAAAATGTACTTTCCAGTGATATTGTTTCAACAAATAATGTTTTCAACGGTGGCAACATCACTTTGGATGAGGTAACCACAGGCATCGAAGTTAACCAAATAAATAGCCTGCATCAACTTCATCGTACACAGGGAAGTCTAAATTCTTCCATTGCGGGTTATCGCTATGAAACAACGACTCATTTAAAGAATGAGACAGAAAGTTTCGATCAAAAAATATACGTCAGCATCGATCAACATGATCAGACTACAACACTTACTATGAGTGAAAATGAGTGGAGTGCTGCCGTAGGTAAGGTCAATTTCGCAGAACAGTTTATCGAAGGTAATAAAATAATCACAATCCTGGAACCAGAAACCATCACGCTGATAGCTGGGGGCACGATAGGAGTTATAGTGGATGGTTGGTGGGGTGATAAGTATGGTGCTGAAGCTTCATACACTGGTTTGTTTCTTGAGGGGCCAAGCGCCTCAGTCAATAACATAAGACCATTTGGTAGCAATGACAGTGACCTGCTTATCGGTGCAACCCTGAGGCTTGGTAATATCGACTTTGGCGTGTTTAGGGCAGAAGGTTGTGTCGGTATATGTGCTGAAGTTACAAAAGATCTCGGTGGACTGGAGATCCTTAACCTTTTTGAATTTCTTGCAAAGGTAAACCCTGTTATCGATGGGGTCGGTTTTATAAAAGAAGGTATCATACTCGAAGGCATGGGTTCAGTTTTTGATGATGAGCTCAACTTGAACACAGGCTTTGCCTTCATAGGTAATGGATCCCTGAAAGTGCTTGAACCTTCTTCAATTAAGGTGGCTGGTGAATTCAACCTAAAGGTTGATGCGGGTCTTACGTTTACCCTGGATCTTTCAGGGGTTGATGTTAGTGGTCTTTTTGGACCGTGGCCAAGAAGCTGGAGTTGGCCTGATACTGCAGAAAATGATAAAGATATAATCGATCTGAAAATCCCCTTTACCTTACTGGATATCAAATCACCGGCTATCGAAGGAATCATTTATGATCAGTCATTTGAAGATAAACTGATCGCCAAGCTTGGCCCTGGTGATGTTTCTGCCAGTAATGATATTGAAGACATCCCCACTGAAACCGAACAAGACACGTCACGCATCTTTGACAAAGATATCATCGATATTGGTGATAGTACTTCTTCCGAGTCCTATGAACACACCGTCTTAACGGGGGGGCAGATGACAGGAGCAGAAGCCGAGTTACTTGCTTTAAGTGAAGGCAGCCTTTCAGTAGACAATAGTAACAGGATATCACTTGCTGATGGTGCGCAGCAGAACATGCGTGTCTTCAATGGAGTTAACGCCGTTTCCTCTGTTGCAGCAAATGCAATAAACATAAGCAGGTTACCGACAGTAACAAGGGGATTATCTGCAGTACCGCAGATATCAATGCAGCAACATAACAGTTTTATCCAGCAGCGTTAGGCGCTTACGGAAGTTATTATGAATACAAGATACGCTAGATTCCTCTCCTTTGTTCTCATGGCTCTTTTTTCAGCAGGGGCATGGGGCTTCGAAGTATTGAGTGACCAGGAGCTCAGCGCGGTCACCGCCGGTAACGCTAGCACAGGTTATGAAAGCATGGACGCACTGACCAGTATTCCTTTTCACTACAGCGGAAAAAATGGAAGTGTCGATGGAGAAGTCATTGTTGTTCCGATGACAACATATAACCAGGCGGCATACTTACAATTGACGGATAACGCGCAGTCAAACTTGAGCTCACTCATTAACATTAACGCGGTCAATTCTCCGATTCAGATTTTGCTGAACTTGAATATCAATGTAAATTCTAGTATCGGTAGTTTGAATCAAGTGAACAGTCTTTTAGCCAATTGAAGTAAATACGTTGAGGCATAAAACTTCAAATTGTTACCTGCTTTTATTGTTCCTTGCATTTTTTATTTACCTGTCTAGTACTCCTCTCTATGCCAGCCCGCTTAGTATAAACGTTGGAAATATGCGTTATAACAGCGATGTTAAAAGTTTGTCTGAAATTCGCTGGAATAAATTAACCCGACAAGGTTGGGACATGAGTTGTGGTGCTGCTGCTCTTTCAACGATGTTAACTTATCATCATGATCGACCTTTTTCAGAAATGGCCATTACCTTAAGTATTTTGAAGAACAGTGATCCTGCCCTGGTTAGAAAACGTGGCGGTTTTTCACTCCTTGACCTGAAACGTTTTGTCAGTGCTGTAGGTCTGGAAGGACTTGGTTACGGTGACATGACACTTGAAGATCTGGAAGCCTTTTCTATACCTGTCATCCTGCCCATACGGATTAAAGAACTGGATCACTTTGTTATATTTAGAAAACGCCTGGGAAATCATATCCTCGTTGGTGACCCGGCATTTGGCAACCTTTCTTTGCCTGCTGATCGTTTTTTGGAAATGTGGAAAAGCAAGATTGCATTCTATGTTGTTACCGCAGAGGAAAAGCAGCTACTGATCAAACAGGAAAAAATAGCAGCAAAAAGTGCGCTTTCGCCAGAGGCCATGGAGGTTGCTATTCCCGACCCGAACTATGTTCCTCGTCTTCTTGGCCGCATCCGCGGCGTTCCTCTTACAAGGCGGTGATGGTATATTCTCCTTGATATGATATTTAGTCGATTTCTAATTGCTGTTTCATTGCTGTTAATTAGCCGCATAGGCTTAGCTGATGACAATGCCGAAACAACTTCGCAAGACAGCGAAATAAACCAGCAGATCTTACAGCTCAAACAAAGCAATAAGGTATATGAAAAAGTCATTAAGAATCTTATTCAGCGTATAGAGAAGCTTGAAGATTCAGCTGCTGGCGATGCGGTCAGTATTAAAGATGAGAAGGAGCCTGATGAAGACCTTATCGATCCAGAATTCAGGGCCAGGTTGGAGGAGGAAAGCAGGGAAAACACCAAACTGATTCAAACGGCTTTTGAACAAAGGTTGAGTAAAGAAGGCGGTATGCTACTGGGCCAATACCAGTTTATTTATGAGCCAGGTTTGTCCTATGCTCATTCCTCCTATGACAAGATTGTGGTTGATGGTTTTACAATTTTCCCCATTCTGGTTATTGGCGACATTGTTTCTGAAAAAGTAGATCGTGACATTTTTTTTAATAACCACTCTTTCAGGCTGGGGGTTGGCCGGGACATGCAAGTGGATATTGTTATTCCCATTGGTTATGAAGAAGAAAGTTCTTTCCGAGGTGATGGCAGTCACGAATCAAAAAAAATATCGGGACTTGGCGATATTTCTCTGGGTTTAAGTCATCAGCTCATCAAATTTGACAGTGACTGGCCGGATACGGTGATCGCTTTTAACTGGAAATCCACAACAGGACAAGACCCATATCGCCTGGTAAATTCTAATGAACTTGCGCTGGGAAGTGGTTTTGATACCTTTGGGTTTTCTATATTTTCTATGATCAGTGATGACCCAATTGTCCTTTTTGGTGGGTTGTCATTGAATTACACCCAGGCTGATGATAAGGAAATAGGGCGTGTTAAACCTGGTATTAGCGGTGGTCTCAACCTGGGTATGGCTCTGGCGCTAAATTTTAACACCTCGCTGAGTTTCAATTTTCAGTATGCCAAATCCGGTAGAACAGAAGTTAACGGACAAAAAATTAATGGTACAGAGACGACAACAGGCGCCTTTACGATAGGTCTGTCCACAGCAAAAGGTCAGTCCTATGCTGTCGATGTTGACCTTGGCATTGGTTTGACCGCAGATTCTCCTGATTTTCAGTTAACGGTATCATTTCCATTCAAATTCTCTACTCTTTGAAAATATCAGTAATAATCGTACGACCTTAATTCTCTGTTACCTCAGCATTTAATCGTTTGTAAAGAATGAAAATTATTTTATAAACGGCAGTAAAAGAGTGTTAGCTGATGTTTGTGCTAATACCGCTGAGCAGCGGTTACTTTTTTAATAGCGGAAAAAGTGTTTCTATTAACTGGTTGATATGTTCTCGTGTATGTCCTGCCGAAAACGTGATGCGTAATCGTGAGGTGCCTTCGGGTACGGTCGGTGGTCGAATTGCGGTCACCAGGAATCCGAGCTCAAACAATTGTTTGCTAATCAACATTGCTTTTTCATCATCGCCGATAAGAAGGGGCTGTATTGCTGTCTGACTTTTTTCAACAGTTATATTGGCCTGATCACAGCAGCTTTTAAAATAGGCGATGTTGCTATTTAGGTTTTGCAGATGTTCGGGTTCATTTTGTAATATGGTCAAACTACAGCGTGTGGCTTCTGCGATAGCCGCAGGCATTGCGGTGGTATAGATATAGGTGCGCGCTTTTTGAATGACGGTTTCAATCAGGTCACCGCTGCCAGCGATAAATGCACCGGCAGACCCCATGGCTTTGCCCAGGGTTGCCATGTAGATGGGTACGTCATCACTGTGCAGTGAAAAGTGCTGCAGACTGCCTCGCCCTGTTTCACCCAGGGTGCCAAAACCATGGGCGTCATCAACCATCAGCCAGCTGTTCGTGTTCTTACAGAGTGCAGAGATTTCCGGCAGCCTGGCTATGTCGCCATCCATGCTGAAAACACCATCGCTCAGAACTAATTTTTCAGAATCACTATCGGCTAATCCGGCTAGCTTTTTTTGCAGGCTGGTTACATCATTGTGCAGATAACGCTGAAAACGAGCGCCGCTGAGCAGGCCGCCGTCGATCAATGAAGCGTGATTTAAGCGGTCTTCGAAGACGTAATCATTTTTATCCAGCAGCGCCTGGCCTAAGCCCAGGTTGGCCATGTAACCGGTAGAGAATAACAGCGCACGCGGGTAACCGGTAAACTCGGCCAGTTCTTCTTCGAGCTGATGATGCGCATAGGAGTGGCCGTTGACCAGATGTGCTGAACCGCTGCCAACACCGTAGTGTTTGATGGCATCGATGGCAGCCTGTTTTATTTTGGGGTGGTTGGCAAAGCCCAGGTAGTCGTTGCTGCAGAAGCTGATGATTTTTTTATCATCAATGACCATCTCTACCTGCTCGGACAAACAAGCCAAATCACCCCTGCCCCACCTTTAAATCTCCTAAGTGATCAACCCAACAGTCTGTAAGCCAGTAGATCAGCACCATGACAGTCATTGACCATCAAAAGGATCACCACGTCACGGTGTCTTAAATTTGAATGATCATCAGCAATTACCATACATGACCGTTCTTCGGAAAATGTGGGTTATAATGACTATTCTCCCCGCCACGTCTCCAGTCCCAGGGTGGTATGGGATTGTCCAGGCTCCAAAGTCCAATCTGATTCGACCTTGCTGAGTCCTCATCTTCGAGTAGGCTGCGGTCTGTCATGTATTGCCGGTACACCCAGGCATGGCCTTCGGCTACCAGTTCCCGATTGATGTTAGAAGCGGCCCACAGCCTCAACTGACTGACTCCGATATCAGGAAACTCATCATCCAGGATTCAATCCGCAGATATCCTGGTAATTGTCCCTGCCCGTATAACTCAGCATCAAACGGTAGCAGTTGCGGTGGCAGAAGTGCGTATAGCCGAGCTGGTGGTTATTCACTTCAAATTTTCCGAAGCGTTTTCTGATAAAGTCAAGTAATACAAACGGTCTAGAGTTACTGGACGGACGAGGGTGAGAATTATGTTGCAAAAAGTATACTTGTGCCTGATACATAAAATTGGCTGTTAGCCTTAAAAATGAAAACGCTGCTCCTGAAATCTATCGAAGATCAGTTTGTACAACTAAATTTCCGGTGGACAGTTTTTCTTCAACTCTATGATTCCGGCGAAACCAATATTGAGCTAATGAATAAAAGTGGGTCAAATGTATTTGGGCTTTTTCAGAAATTGGTTATCGATGATACTATGTCTGCTTTGTGTCGCTTAACTGATCCTGCCGCCATCGGTAAAAAGACCAATGCGAGTATTCCAAACCTTCTGTTACTGTCTAAAGAAGAGAATCCTGACCTCCCATCTGACAGCATTGACTCTATGTATTTAGAGCTTGAGAAGCATATGAAAAATATACGAACGCTACGCAACAAGGCTATGAGCCATAGTGATCTAGACTATGCAATTGGCGACGAACCTGAAATTAGAATCAAATACGATGAAATAGAGGCTTCGATCAAAGCAATAGATATTCTCTTAAGTAACTTTACCGGAAACAGCAGTGATTATTTCCCACATATCCCTTTCGGTACTGACGGTAATCAACTACTTTCTGTGTTAGCAAACTCGCATGAAAAAGGCTAACAAGGCCATTAAGTCGCCGCTGCGTGGCTTGGACGCTACGCCTGCGGCTAC
>PVMS01023135.1_pt1 | contig 10362 bp, 7 predicted proteins | sample 1853461 | NCBI WGS metagenome assembly PVMS01 (sample SAMN08582032, study PRJNA380276) | Marine sediment metagenome, whole genome shotgun sequencing project. | isolation source: ocean sediment barecode stripped | collected 2017
ATATGCCGTCTATGTTACCATAGATAAAGTACAGGTACATGTTGTTGAGGGCGAAACCGGTTCCTGGGAGGATGTGGTCGATCTTGATCCGGACAAGACATTTAACCTGCTGGAGCTTGCCGATGGTGTTATGGCAGAATTGGGGAGCGGAGTGCTGGCGTCGGGCTATTATACGCAAATGAGGCTGATAATTGGCCTTGTAGCGGATGACGGTATCAACATTCTTTCAGCGGAACATCCATATGCAAATTATAATATTGTTAATGCAGTCCCAGTGACCCTCCCGTATGAGCTGAAAGTTCCGAGTGGGATTCAGACCGGCATCAAGTTAGTTCATCCGTTTACCATCGTTGAGGGTCTGACGGTTGAACTACTTCTGGATTTTGATGCTCAGAAGTCTGTTCACGTTGCAGGCGAGAGCGGAAAATATATTCTAAAACCCACCATAAAAGTGATCGGCACAAAAGACAATGCCACTATAACCGGATTGGTACACGATGATTCAGGCGTCTGGATAGAAGGAGCCAGGGTGACTGCTCAAACAGATGGTGGTTCCTTAACTGTTGCAGGCACGCAGACGGCTGAAGATACTGGAAGCTACACGATGTATGTGGCGCCTGGTACCTACTGTGTTGTTGCTTATAAACCACCACCTGACCCTGAAGGCACAGCATACGGCCCGGGTTGTGCGCCGACGGGTCCTTTGGAGTATAACGATACATTACAGATAGATTTTATGGGAGTGACTGCGCTCACCCCAACCCCTACCGGCAGTGTCATAGGGAACGTTCAAGTGGGCGACGAGGACGTCACCCTTAGCTTTAGAACAGCGTGCGCACCATGCGGCGTGATTGAGGTGTGGCCGTACCCTATTGCTGCCTTGGCGGATCCTTATACTCATACCTATGAGGTCGGCCTGCCACCGGGAACATACGATGTTGTCGGCTTCACAGAAACTGTTCCTCCTGTGACGGTTGCCGCTGTGGTCACGGCTTTAACTCCGGCAACTGGTATTGATTTTGATTTCACGCCCACGCCATAGGGGGATTTGGGCAGAAGTCAGCATGGTACAAAGAGGAGTATTGCTGAGAAGAATTCGCGAAAGTCAGTAGCGGTTGACACCTAGAAAAATTGAAGGCAGGGTCATCTTGACCCTGCCTTTTTATTGGCCAGTGGTTTGGAAGGCAACTATGTCTTCTATCCAAACCATTCAGCTTGTTGTAATCCTTTTTGAACCAGGTCTCAATAAAGCACTATCACAAAGTAATATACCCTTAGCCTAAGGAACTCTCTTCAGCCTCGCTCCTCTGTCCTTTCATTGCAAATCACTTCTTAGCCTTCTCATCTTGTGCTTTCGCCATGGAACCACTTATGGTTGTATCCTCAGGGCAACTGCCCTTTCTAGTTGTCTTTCAGGTGGCCCTGCTTAGAGAGCCCCCGACTTTATACAAGGCGTCCATCAAATGACCCAACCGTGCACGCAATGCTCTATATCCATCCGCCGTCAGATCCCTTTCACAGAGTTCAACGGCTTGAATGGCCTCTTCTATCTTCTCGAGTGCTACTGCGCATTCTGCCGGCTTACAACGGCTCGAATTCTCTTTTCCGTCCAACCTGTTTCTTCCTCCTCCCCCTTCCAAAAACGGCACGCCCCATACCGAAGCCTCACCAGTGCTGTTTTTGGACAGTACCTTAATCTTAACTCAAACTGGCAGTGCACCCAAATCAAACCGGTTTTGTCCTATGACACAGTGAATAACTCAAATCTACTCGGCATTCAATAACAAATGCCCTATTACTAACCGCAAATAATACTACGCGTCGCTCAGCACCACTTAGCAGTTTTCAGGCAGCAAGTACGGTTAACAAAACAAAAAGCCCCTGGTGCAAATGGAGACACCAAGGGCATTGTCATGGGGAGTTAAAAAAGACTTTATCCCGGCGGTTTCTTCCTATTTAGTGACCAACTGATTACCAGATTAACCTGCTACATAAATTCCCCTGGCAGCCCTCTTGATTCTGCCCTGCTTGGACGCTCTCATCAGAATATTCCTGACTTTCTTGTCTGCTAACCCCGTCTTCTTCATCAGTGTGGGAGCATCAACGCCTTTCTTCGTCCTCTTGATAATCTTGAGTACCTGGTCAGTAGCAGTCACCGCAGCGGCTTTTTTCGGAGCGGCTTTCTTGCGAGCAGCCTTCTTAGGAGCAGCCTTTTTCCGAGTTGCTTTCTTAGGAGCGGCTTTCTTGCGAGCTACCTTCTTAGGAGCGGCCTTCTTTCGAGCTACCTTCTTAGGAGCAGCTTTCTTGCGAGTTACTTTCTTGGCAACAGCTTTTTTCGCTGGAGCCTTTCTCTTGCTCTTGGCCTTTGGTTTGGGTTTGCGCTTCGGGACAACCTTAGCCTTTTCAAGCTTGTCAACGGCCTTCATCACTCTTTCCGTCTTCTTTGCGAGTGCCTTCAGTCCCATGGTTACAACCCGCAGATCCTTTTTTAAACTTTTCATGTACACCTTCCTCCTTTTTGGGGGTTATCCGATATCTACCATATCCTTTAGCTCCTTCCCACACTTGAAGAAGGGGAGCTTTTTTTGCGGCACCGGGGTTGGCTCACCTGTTTTTGGATTTCTGCCCATGTACCCCTCGTAATTTTTGACATATATACTACAAAGACCCCTGATTTCGACGCGGTCACCACTCGCGAGGGCCTCGGACATTTCATCGAAGAACAGCTCAACGACCTCCTTAGCTTTAGTTTTTGAAAGTCCACTCTCTTTTCTAACAGCTTCTATGAGTTCTGCCTTATTCATATGAGCCTCCTGCAATGTCACCTAAATAAATATCATAAAGGATTAGTAAAGAAAGACAATGAATATTGATCGCTTTCCAAAAATTGTTTGAGTAGTACTATGATACATGATGACGACCATTCTTTTTATAGAACAACTTATTCCTTTTGTCAATTGCGAGGTGGGATCTTCCTTGTCTAAGCCAATCGGTTTGCTTGTTCAGAGAGTTGTTGGGTGCGATGCAGAAGCATTGTCAACCCACATAATGAGGGAACGCAGGACACCCTGAATAATAGACTTGGCATATCAGAATAGCTATCCATATACTATTGAGTTAGCTAGTTTCCATCCATAAATGGCCCTTTTTCCGATGAGCGGCGTTCTCCGCGGGTTTCCGTCTGCGGAGTACGATCTGTACGCCTCGACGAAAACCCTTGTGCGGCCTTGCTCATCAGAAAAATTCCTCATTTATGAATTGGAAACTTACCCGGTGCCCAACACTTGTTACGTTATTTATGGATAGGCACTAGCTTACGGAGCTGCCGTAATTCGCTTCATGTTGAATGGATCATATTGAGCACATGAATATTGTGATAAAACCCAATGTCACATGGGGCAATGAGTCAGACTGAGAAAGCTTGTTCATCTTCAGTGTGGAGGTCAACCGTCTGTTTATGAGAGTCTCCTGAGTCTTTTCCTTGCTGCTTCGAATCTTGGATGATATGTTTTGTCAGCTATTGCTGAAAGCCTCTCAGGAATTACGCCAGGAGGAAACCTGTGTGACAACAAGGATAAGACTGGGGATTAGCACCTGTCTGTTGGGTAAGCCGGTCCGGTATGACGGTGGTCACAGCCTGGACCGATTCCTAACTGATACACTCGGAAAGTATGTTGAATATGTTCCCGTATGTCCTGAGGCGGAATGCGGTTTAGGCGTTCCACGGGAATCCATGCGCCTGGTGGGTGATCCTGACGCGCCCCTTCTTATGACTTCTCATACCGGGCGGGATTATACGGAACTCATGCTCAAATGGGCCCTCAAGCGGATAGCCGAGCTTGAACATATAGACCTGTGCGGATTCATATTCAAAAGCAGATCACCGAGCAGCGGTATGGAGCAAGTCAAAGTCTACAATGCGAAAGGGGGCCCTGTCAGAAAGGGCGTTGGAATCTTTGCTAGAGCATTCATGGAGCATTTTCCTTTGCTTCCAGTTGAAGATGACGGACGTCTTCACGATCCCGGACTGCGTGACAATTTCATTGAACGCGTCTTTGCCTTGAAGAGGTGGCGAGACATCCTGGCCAAAAAGAAGAGCAGACGTAGTTTAGTGGACTTTCATACAAAGCACAGGCTCCTGATACTTTCTCATAGCCAAAAGCACTATCAGGTCATGGGTAGGCTCGTGGCAAAGGCCAAGGACACCCCAATAAGAGATCTGTACGAGAAGTATCAGCACCTTTTGATGGATGCTCTTCGACTAAGAACAACTGTAAAGAAGAATGTCAACGTTCTCCAGCGTATGATGGGATACTTAAAGACAGAGCTTTCCTCTGATGAAAAACAGGAGTTGCTGGAGATCATCGATGAATATCACCAAGGTTACGTTCCCCTCATTGTGCCCATTACGCTCATGAATCATTATGCGCGCAAATACGACCGGCCTTACCTCAAAGACCAGTTCTACCTTCATCCCCACCCCGTTGAGCTGCAGTTAAGAAATCATGTGTAGTGTAATTTCCTTGAACTAACCTCGATGGACTCGTAAAGTCAACAAACAGACGGCACAGTAAAAAGCTCCAGATGCAAGGCGCGCGAATATTGAGGAATGAGGCGTACTTAATCGTACGTCGCAATGACGAAAGATGAGGCGCAACGCCGCAGATGGACTTTTTACGAAGCCGTCAACCTTAGACAGCGTGGAATACCCCAGTGCTACCCTGCAGGTTGTTTACACCATATTGTTCAAACAGCTCTGCACTTAGATATCCAACGATTGTAGCTCGTCATCTACAAAACACTTATTGCTTCCTTTATGAAGCTTCCTATCCCGCATTCAAATTTTATGTTTTCTTCATCTCGTCTTATTGGTAAGAGGCTTTACGAGCTTCACGTGAGAAATGTCGATGCAATGAAATTTCTTCCATGGCTCATGTCCTCCCCGATTCGTTCATTTAGAATGCACACGAAACAAGAAAGTAGCTTCCATCAGAAAAATACGTTCAGCCTTGACTCGAACCGGCACCTGTGACAAATAACCTAACACCGACTCACTCCCAAGGAGCGGAGCCTCTTCCTTTAGAGCAGGTAGTCTAAACACTTGTACGCTGGCGGCTGAAACTGCCGCATCAGGCAATGAAGCTCCCCGCAGCCCGCGAAGCACTGCCGTCAGGCAGAACCTGCGGGGTATCAAAGCGGAATTGCGACGTAGCCAAACCCGCCGTCGCTGAAAGCTATGGCGCGGGAACCCCGCCTGCGCTCCGACAAGCTGCAGGGTATTCGGGCGAAGGCGAATAAACGGACAACATGAAAAGTAAACGTTATAGGCTGACAGCTCTGATAGTCTTTTGCATTCTTGCAGGAGGACTCTTCGCTTACGGTTACAGAGTTCTGTTGTCTTCGGAGCAGAAGGAAGGGCATGAGCTTACACCGGGAAAGTTCCTCCCAAAACTAGCCAAGGTGAGGACTCATCTCTATTTCTTGGATGAGCACCATCGATTCCTCAAGGCCGAAGAACGCGCCATGTCGCGACAAGATAGTGTGGTTGAGCGTGCCAGAAGTATCGTCCATGCTCTCATCGAGGGGCCGGAGGGTGAACTTCTGCCCACCGTGCCGACCGAGGCAAAGCTTCTATCTCTTTTTGTAACAGAAGATGGTCTTGCCTATGTAGATTTTGACAGCGCCATAAGCGACAAGCATCCTGGGGGTGGCTTGTCCGAGCTGTTTACGATATTTTCCGTTGTAAACACCTTGGCCCTCAATATCCCGGAGGTCGACGCTGTGAAGATCCTGATTGAAGGACGTGAGGTTAAAACACTGGCGGGCCACATGGATATCCGATCCTCTTTTCGGCCAGACCTCCTAATGATAAAGTGACAGCGCATATTGCATTCAATGATGAATACTGTATGACACTTAAGCATAAGTCCTGGCCTGGCGGCGTGCACACATAAACTTTGAGGCAGGATAACGACTGACTAATGGCAAAGAATTCATCTATAAGTAAAATCCGAAATATCGGCATCATTGCCCACATTGATGCAGGCAAGACGACCATTACTGAGCGTATTCTTTTCTATACTGGTCGATCCTACAAGATGGGTGAAGTCCATGACGGTGAGGCAGTGATGGACTGGATGCCGTACGAGCAAGAGCGCGGAATAACCATCACCTCAGCTGTGACAACTTGCCATTGGAAGGGTGCTGAGATCCATATCATTGATACACCCGGACACGTCGACTTTACGATTGAGGTTGAGCGGTCTCTCAGGGTCTTGGACGGGGTGATTGGCGTTTTCTGTGCGGTCGCGGGTGTGCAACCCCAATCAGAAACAGTCTGGCATCAGGCAGACAAACATAGTGTCCCAAAGATTGCATTTGTGAACAAGTTGGATCGTGCCGGTGCTGATTTTTTTGGAACCGTTCAGATGATGTCTGACCGTCTCGGGGCCAACCCTCTCATTATGCAGATACCAGCGGGACTTGAGGAATCCTTTCAAGGAGTGATTGATCTGCTGAGTATGAAACAATTAATATGGGATGAGGAGACCTTGGGAGCAACTTTCAGGATCACTGACATTCCTGAAGGTCTGATGGAAACGGCCGTTGAATCCCGGGAAAAGCTCGTTGAATCGGTTGCAGAGGTTGATGATCAGATTATGGACGCCTATCTTGCCGAAGCGTCTATGACGCCTGAGATGCTTGTTTCCGGCATCTGAAGGGCTACCACCAGTCTGAAGCTTGTTCCTGTTCTTTGCGGAGCTGCTCTTAGGAACAAGGGAATACAGCCACTTCTGGATGGTATAGTTGACTTTCTCCCGAGCCCTTTGGACGTGCCGCCCATGGAGGGGATGGACCCAGACACACGACAAGTGAAGAAGACCCACCCCTCAGAACAGTCACCTCTGGCTGCCTTAGTATTTAAGGTCATGATGGACCAGGGCCGGAGATTGAACTATGTCCGGATCTATTCAGGTCGACTGAGTGCAGGTGACGAGGTACTTAATCCCTCTAGACAAATAAGGGAAAAGGTGGCAAGAATCCTTGCTATGCACGCCAACAAGCGTGAACGTATCGCTGAGGCGGGTGTTGGAAATATCGTCGGTGTTGTAGGTCTAAAGGCCTCGGTTACAGGTGACACCCTTTGTGATCCGTCAGACCCTATTGTGCTTGAACCTATTGATTCTTACGAGCCCGTCATCTCTGTTGCCGTGGAGCCCAAGACACATGCTGATCAGGAAAAAATTGAGCGGGCCTTAACCAAACTCGAGACGGAGGATCCCACATTTCGTGTCAGACATGATGAGGACACCGGACAGATAATCATCTCTGGTATGGGAGAGCTTCATCTTGAGATTTTGGTGGGCCGTCTAAAGCGGGAGTTTCATACACAGGTCAACGTGGGCAAGCCACGTGTTGTCTGTAAGGAGACCGTCGAGCAGGTGGCACAGGCGTCCGCAGTTTTTGAAAAAGAGATTGGAGGAACTCGTCATTTCGGCGAGGTGACACTCAAACTCTCGCCTAGAGAGCGTGGCAAGGGGAACTGGTTTGCAAACAGCCTATCTGCGGAATCCTTGCCTTCAGAATTCGTCCCGGCTATTGAGCAAGGTGCAGTGGAAGCACTGGAAAGTGGCGTGCTCTTAGGATATCCTGTTATGGATGTGGCCGTTGTCCTAATCGGAGGGACGTACAGAGAGTCTCTTTCGACTGACCTGGCCTTCAAGGTCGCAGCTGCCATGGCTTGCAAGGAGGGGCTTCAAAAGGCAAGGCCTCTTCTCTTGGAACCAATCATGGCTGTAGAGATCTTGGTTCCTGAACTCTTCACGGGGGATGTGATCGGGGATATCAATGCCCGGGGGGGCAAGATTAACCATTTGTACCAAAGGGGTGAGACGCAGATAATAGATGCAACAGTTCCTTTATCCAAGATGTTTGGCTATTCCACGGCCCTCCGGTCTGCCACTCAGGGGCGCGGGACCTTCACCATGCACTTCGCTCATTACGATCGCGCACTTCAACCCCAGAAAGTTCTTTGAGGGCCTCCTCAATCGTCAGCCTTCTTGCAGAGTCTTTGGCAAGAAAATTGAGGGCACGATTTAAGTGGAACTTCGCATTTTTGAAACTTCCTTTTTCTTTATAGTAGACCCCGAGGTAGTAGTGGGCCTCCCCCAAGTTGTCTAGCTTTCCGTATGTTTCCCCGAGATAATAGATGCCTGGCAAATAATCAGGTGCGGTGTCTACCAGGGTTTTGAAGCTGTCAAGGGCACCGTGCAGATCTCCCGTCTCCATTTGTGCTCGCCCCAAGAGAAACCATCCCTCCCGGTCTTGCGGGCTTGAGGCAAGAGCCCCCCTTAGAGTTTTCAGTGCGCTGGCGTAGTCCCCCATGTGAAGATAGGTCTTGCCAAGGTCGCGAAGAATGTCTGCATCTAGAGGGCGCCATTCCAGAGCTTTTTTCAATTTCTCCGCGGCTTCCTCCTTCTTACCGTCACGGTTGAGGACAAGCCCCATGCCGTAGTATGCCAAGGCGTCATTAGGGTCTTTTCGGAGTTGGGAATCAAATGTTCTGTGGGCTACCCCGGCATCGCCGTAAAGAGCGATCAACTTGACATGGACTTTGCGGAAGTTTGTCGGATCTCCGGGATGAACGGGTTGGGTCGGCTCGGGGTGGGTCTGTATCCAGGTATCCAAGTAAGCCATTCTGCTCTCAATGGCGGGATGGGTGTTCAAATAAGAAGGAATTTCTTCAGGGCCAAACCATCGTATAGCGCGTATCCTTTCCAGGGTCTTTAGAAGACCTCCACTGCCGTATCCAGCCTTGGTCAGGTACTTGAGTCCGACCTGGTCGGCCTCCATTTCGTTCTCGCGGCTGTATTTGAGGGCAAGAGATGCGCCGGCTGCAACGGAACCCGAGGTCATCGCGCCGGTGACCGCTGCATCCCCGCCCAGAAAAATTCCGGCCAAAACACCGGCTAGTGTTGCGAGGCCGATTTTCTTGGCTTGTTGCATCTGCTTGGCAATGTGACGGCACAACACATGGGCAACCTCGTGGGCCAGAATACCGGCCAGTTCTTCCTCGCTTTCCATGGCAGACAGGAGCCCACTGTTGATGAATACGTGGCCGGCAGGCGCAGCAAAGGCATTGAAAACATCTTCCTTGAGGACGTAGAAATGAAAATCAAAGGGCGGGGTCGGGAGCTGTGCCACGATGTGCTGACCTATTCTGTCGACATAGCCTGCGATAGATGGATCTTCAATAATTACGCGGTGTTTTCTTATATGGAGCATGAGTTTTTTCCCCAGCTCCTTTTCTTCCTTGGTCGTCAAATGAATACGAGATAAAGAAAAAGGATAGGCTGCGAAACCGCTCCTTATGGTGACGACTGTTATGAGAACTGCAACTATCGCTATTCTTGTAATACGCATAGTACTGTTGTCCCCAAGATCGGTCAGGTACATTTCATTCTTAAACATATACAATATAATGATGGACAGTAAATAGATCAAGAAAAACCTGGGCGTCCCATTTCTGTGGGCCAGGGTGTTATGACTTTGAAAGAGACCGATTTTATGGTAGAAAGCATTTTCAGAATTTTCGTCAAAACCTGAACAACTTTGCATGCGGGGGCGGGGGCGTAAATCTTGTCATGAGTCACATTATTTCCATAGCGAATCAGAAGGGAGGCGTTGGCAAAACCACGACTGCCGTCAACCTTGGCGCTGCCCTTGCCGTGGCCGAGTGCAAGACCCTGCTCGTTGACTGCGATCCCCAAGGTAACGCCACCACAGGGGTTGGTATAGCTAAGACCGAACTTTCCAGGAATCTCTATCACGGCTTGATTGAAAAGGACGCGGTTGAAGGCCTTGTGGTAGATACAGACCTATCTCATCTTCAAGTGCTTCCTGCAAGTCTCGACCTAATTGGGGCCGAGGTTGAGTTAGTCTCACAACCAAATCGGGAAACCTTTCTCCAAGACCTCCTGAGACCCCTTGGTGACAAATACGCTTACATACTGCTCGACTGTCCTCCTTCCTTAAACCTTCTCACCGTTAATGCCCTGACTGCGGCTAACACGTTGTTAATTCCTCTGCAGTGCGAGTTCTATGCCTTGGAGGGTCTGAGTCAGCTCCTTCAAACCTACAGGCGCATAAAGAGACACTCAAATCCAGGACTCGTCATTGAAGGCGTTCTCCTGACCATGTTCGACAAGCGAACCAACCTTTCGCATCAGGTTGCCGAAGAGGCCGAGAAATACTTTAAGCGTCTGGTTTTTCAGACACGTATCCCAAGAAACGTTAGACTGGGCGAAGCCCCCAGTTTTGGAAAGCCCATACTCCTTTACGACATCACATCCCAGGGAGCCC
>PVMS01033707.1_pt1 | contig 10362 bp, 9 predicted proteins | sample 1853461 | NCBI WGS metagenome assembly PVMS01 (sample SAMN08582032, study PRJNA380276) | Marine sediment metagenome, whole genome shotgun sequencing project. | isolation source: ocean sediment barecode stripped | collected 2017
AAGACGGAAGCCTGGGCGAAGGCTGGAAGGCACACCTTTTGCTCTTAATAAACGGGATAAATAATTTCCCGGTCCCGGTGGGAAACAGAAAACAACTTAACCTGCCGGGATTTATATTAAATATTGAATTAACAGTATCGATTTCCAAAACTGAAACCATCGTTAAAAGGCAAAAATGACCACCTGGCTAAGCAAATTTTTCATATTATTATTTTTCCTGCTGCCCTTAGGACTAACAACCGGTTGTGCAACACCGCCTGGGTCAAATGCGTCTCTTGTGTCTGAAAAGATCCTGGCCAACGAGGACGAAATAATGCTCTGGCAAAAGTCCGAAGAAGAACAACGCGTTCTCGAAAGCACGGGCTTTATCTACCCGAATCCGGAACTTGAAGATTACTTAAATATGATAATCGCGAAACTTCAACCTCAGTCTATGCCGGCTGATCTGAAGATCCGGGTTAAGGTCATCAAGAGTGTCTACCTGAATGCGTTCGCCTATCCCAACGGAGTTGTGTACATTCATACCGGACTGCTGGCCCGAATGGATAACGAAGCCCAGCTTGCAGCTGTGCTTGCGCACGAGATGATCCATTGCACCCACCGCCATGCGCTGCGAGTTTTCAGACGGTTTAAGGACAGGCGGTCATTTTTGACCACCGTTCAACAGACCTTGATGGCCAACAAAGGGTTGCAGGAACTGGTCAGGAATCTGGGCTTCACAGGGTCGCTGGCAGCTGTCAGCGGATACACGCGTGAGCTTGAAAAAGAGGCTGACCGCTTAGGAATTGACCTGATGATTAAAGCAGGCTATGCTCCTAAAGAGGCACTTGTTCTTTTTGATTATTTAGTAACTGAGATTGAGCGCGAGGGTTTTGAGGAGCCCTTTTTTTTCGGGAGCCACCCCAAGGTCAGGGAGCGAATTGATAATCTGCAAAACCTGCCTGATGATCGATATGCGGTCCGAAGACCGGCAACTAAAAACAGCAAAACATTTCTTAAAAAAATAGAAAAGGTAATTTTAGATAATGCCGGTCAGGATCTCAGGATCGGACGTTTTCAAGCGGCCAGACGCGGAGTTGAAAAATATTTACGGATCAACCCGGATGACACCCGGGCCTATTTCATGCTGGGTGAAATTTACAGACAACGAGGGCAGCCCGACGATGCCCGGAAGGCAATAAAGTTTTACAACCAGGCCATTTTTCTGGATCCAACATACGCGGATCCGCACAAAGCCATCGGGGTAATCCATTATAAAAAAGGACACCTTGCGCTTGCCAAAAAATATTTCGAGTTGAGTTTGCAGCTTTCACCGGACTCACCGGATAAAGCTTATATCCAGGCATATTTAAAGCAATGCGCACAAAGTGGAGAAGGATAATGAAAAAGATAGCATGGGTTGCATTTTTTATTTTTGCTGCAAGCTGCTTGTCTTGCGCCAACACCGGCGGTATTTACCAGCCGGCTTCATACAGTTTTACGATTCAAATTCCCGCGGGATGGCGAAAAATAGATAACAATCGATATCTGTTTGTGACCAAAGAAAGCCCTTTCCTGCAGTATGTTATGGTGCAAAATCGCCCTATCAGCAGATCGTTTCGCAATACCGAGAAAAAATTAAAAACAGACATGCTGCCTGAAGAGGCTGCCCAAATCATTGTTGATGAAATCGCATCCGACCAGAATATACTGAATTTTGCGGTACTCGACAATACCCCTGCGGCAATACAGGGGCATGATGGGTTTAAGATTTTATTTACTTACAATGATCAAAAGGGGTCAAAGTTTAAAACCCTTTATTACGGCTTCATTAAAGAGGACACATTTTTTAATTTGCGCTTTACAGCAGCAGATCAGGTTTATTTCCAAAAAGATATCGAAACGTTTAAGCGAATGTTGAACAGCTTTCAGGTTATTAAAGCGAAAGCGGCCTGAATTTGCGGTGGCACCCCTATCATCGGCAGGTTGATTAAGAATTGTAAGCGGTCCGGGTTAATCGGCCGGATATGAAAGATTGGCTTTGCCCAGGATCTGACCCTCAAAGTTTACGGCCGTATTTCTGGCTTTTGTAACAATCACCCGATTATCCCGTGTGATTTCATAGGCTTCCAGGTATCCCTTCTCTTGAAGTCCCCTTAATCCTTCCCGAACTTTTGATCTTAATCGCTTCATCTCCTGCTCGATATTTAGATTTACAGCCCGGGCCAACCGGATGATCTCGATTTCCGAATTTGCCTCATATTGACCTTGATAGAAACGATAAAATGCTTTGCTGACGTCAGATTTCAAGCGGCTTCTGAATACCAGGTCAATATTGGTCACAAAACTTTCCGCATACATTTCCAGAAAATACGGGTTAACGACCACCCGGATTTTGCCGCTGTCCTGATCTTTATCCGCAAAGCTCAGTATCGAGCCGGTCAATTCTTTTAATGTTTTTCCTTTTTTGCCTTTACCACTGGAAAGCTTAAGGTCAATGCGGGTTCCAGCCAATCTCTGTATGCTTTTCCAGATCGCAGCGGCGTTTTGTCGTGTTGGATCGATGCCGGCAATTTGTGCCAATTCTGTCTGGGAGGTCTCAAAAGCGTCGTTTTCATGCCTGGTCATTAGTGCAAGCAGACAAAATAAGATGGTTTCGTCAAAAATAATCAGAAGCTCTCCGACCACCTGCATTTTTCCCCATGAATTGGCATCGCCGGAGTCCAGCCGGACCAGGGGCCATTCGGTGAATTTCTGTCGGCCTTTGAAATGAAACGGTGAAACACGGGTCAACATGGTGGGCATAAAGCTGAAAAACCGTTGAACCGGTGGTTGCCTGCTGATGTGTTCATTTACGAATTCAGAGGCCTCTTTGATAATCTGCTTTCCGGTTAGTTTCGGTTCCAGGGCCTTGCTTGGATCATCTGCCGGCCTTGCAATGTCTTGCCGGGTCGAAACATGTTTATCCCTGTCCGGCATGGATGTCTCCTACTATTGGATTCTATTTTGTCTAAAATGAGTTTTTGGGGTGGCAAGGTTGATTGCTGCCACTATAAAGAAAAGTAGTGGGTTTGTCAAAAGAAGCTTGTTTGCTGAAAAATTCGGTATTACCTTCACTTCATTCACATACATCGGCATATTCATGCCTTAGGTTTCAGGTGTCAGTAAACAGATGACGGAGGACAGAAAACAGAAGTCAGATAGAGTGCTTCATTTTCCAGTTTTTACCATCTGTCTTCTGTCATCTGACTTCTGTCCTCTTAATCCTGACACCTGACACCCGAAACCTGAAAACTTATAGCGCTATGATCATCTATGACACTAACTTGAAAGAAGGCCTGACGGAATTTGGCATTGAAATTCCGCTGCATCACAGCCGAGCTGCCACCACATTTGAAAAGCTGAGGCGTCACAGGTTGTTAGGCCCTAAAATTAATCAATGGCATATCAAAAACATCAACGAGACCATCACCCGTAAAGATCTTCTGCGGGTGCATTCCAAAGAATATGTGACCCGGTTATATTCCGATAAGCTCGAAGATGAGATTATCCGAACCTTTGAGTTGATTGATGATAACGGCGAATATTACCGCTATAATCCGGATAGCGCCACGCTTCCATTAACCCAGCTCTTTGATCGTCTGCTTTTCAAAGTTGCCGGCACCGTTCAATGCTGTCGGGTGGCTCTGGAAAAAGAATTTTGTTTTGCCTTTGGTGGTGGAATGCACCACGCCAAAAGGGACTATGGAGCCGGCTTTTGTCTGGTAAATGATATTGTGATCGCCCTGCGCAAACTTCAGGCTGAAAATTTTATTCGCACAGCCTGGGTCATCGATATAGATGCCCACAAGGGGGATGGAACGGCGGTGTTAACAGAAGAAGACAGCTCCATTACAACGCTGAGTATTCACATGGCCCGGGGCTGGCCGCTGGATGGCGAAGCGTATGATCGCCAGGGGAGGCTGAATCCGTCGTTTGTTCCCAGCGACATTGATATCCCGGTTGCAGCGGGTGAGGATCATTTATATGTCGCCAAACTTGAAGAAGGGCTTGAAAAGCTTGTCAGTATTGGACCACCTGATATGGCAATTGTCTTAGCCGGATCGGATCCCTATGAAGAAGATGAACTGCCTTCGACAAGCGAACTAAAACTATCGCTGACACAGTTAAAGGAAAGAGATCTTCTCGTATACCATTTTTTAAAAGCACATAAGGTTCCGCGTGCCTATGTGACTGCCGGGGGTTACGGGGAGAGATCCTGGGAGGTGGATTGGCAATTCCTTGAGTGGGCCCTGCTCGACAATCTTTAGAAGTGTCTAAAATAATAGGTTTCGGGTGTCAGGTGTCAGTGTTCAGCATACGACCCGGTGGAGTTTCAGTTCGGTCAATCCTGACACCTGACACCCGAAACCTATTAATCTTATTTAAATGGGCTCAATCCCGTTTCACGAGGACCTTCGGCAGGCAACGGGCTAACCTTAAAGGCTAAGGCCTACCGGGCTGGGGGCGATGGCAATGCCGTCCGGAGCGAGGCCGGTGGGAATTCTTTTGATAACTTTCAAGGTTTTTAGATCGACCACGGCGACAACATTTTCGCCGTATACCGCCACATACGCTTTTTTATTATCCGGGGTCACCACAACTCCGACCGGTGAGGATCCCACTTCAATCGAACCCCGCACTTTCTTCTCGCGCACATCCAGCACGGTGACATCCCAGGTTCCCAGGTTAGGTACCAGGGCCAGTTTGCCATCCGGGCTGAAGGTCACCCGTATGGGCGCCGTACCCACCCCAACCGCTTCGATCACTTCGTTGGTCTTTACATTGATGATATAAACCGAATTACCGCCCCGACTGGCGATGAATACCTGTTGGCTGTCCGGGCTGATCCCGACACCTTCACCCATATCCGGAACCGGAATTTGCGCAATAATTTTATGGCTGGATAAATCCAGGGCTGTTACGGTGCTGGTTCCCATGGTGGTAATATAAGCATAACGCCCGTCCGGTGTGATTGAAATATTTCTTGGATTGGCATGAACATTATGGAGTGTTTCTAAAACCTTGGTGCTTTGAACATCAATCACCGTTACGCTGTCGGCCATAAAATTGACCACATAGGCCTTTTTGCCATTCGGCGTAATCGCTACACCGTGCGGGTATCGTTCTGTTGGAATGGTGGCCACCTCTATATTGGAATCAATTACAGAGACCGTATTGTCTTGCGCGTTGCAGACTAATACCCGGTTGCCGTTTGGGGTGATGGCGACTTCGTGAGGCTCTTTTCCCACCGGAATCATAGCGATAACGGTATCTTTGGCGCTATCGATAATTGTCATGGAGTTAGAACGATTGTTGGTAACATAAACCCATGGCGGCGCGGCGATTGCCCATATCGGGTAACTCATGCAGAGCAACACGATAATATGCCCGACAATATATTTTCTAAAATGGATGAGTAGATTTAAAAATTTCATTTTACACCCTTTCTGTGGTGTGAGATTCGGAAGACATTTTTGAGGTTGTGTCCCTCATAGGTCACGGCTGGTCGTTTGTTTTAAAGGCGATAGCTTTTTTTGATGAGAAGCCCACTTGCAAGACCGGATGAACTGGTAAATGAAATAGGGGCCAAGAGCCACGGCCCAGGCGATCCAGTAGCCCCGGCCGCAGGCTTTGTAGAAACTGATCAACTCTTCGATCACCGCAGCTTCCGGCGAAATACCGCCAAGCTGTTTGGCGATGATGATCAACATCACCGGAAAAGCAATTAAGCCAACGGCCAAAAAAGCAGTGAACAGCAATGCTTCCCGTGCAATATTTCTCGTTGAAGTCATTTTAATTTTTTTACCGAAGACCCACGCATCATATCAAGTAAGGTGTTGGTTGTCAGGTTTCAAATATTAGGTGTCAGGTTTCGGGTGTCAGGTGTCAGAGGTTAGAGGTAAGACGGCAGATGGTAAAAACTGGTTGATGGAGCACCCTATCTGACTTCGACTTGATCAGTTCGGCCCTGAGCTCACTGCCGAAGGGCTCAGGCCGAAAGTAGCTCGTCGCAGGCTGTTTTCTGTCCTCTGCCATCTGTTTACCGACACCTGAACCCTGACACCTGAAACCTTCTAATTTTTCCTTTTATTGTTAGGATGAGGACTGTCGCGGTGGCGTCTTGCGCGAAAATAGCATCGTGGCTAATTCATTTCTCACGCGGCACCTGGAGGTTGGCCAGCATCTGAGAAATTTCGGTTGTGGGTAGTTTGCAGACAAAGTTGGTGCAAACATAAGCGGTGGCCTTGCCGTCTTTTGGAACCATAAATTCAGTATAAGGTGCCATGCGGATGATTTCAGCAGCTGCCTCCTTGTCGGTCGGACGCAACACCACGACCTTTCCGGGTAAAAAAGGTTTGCGCAAGGCTGTTAACATGGCCCGGGTGTCTTTAGCGCGAGGCTTGCCGGCAATCACGATCTCGTAATTTGGATGCAGTGCATATTCCAAAGCGACCATCAGATGCGCGTGACCCGGCGGGTATCGATTGACAGAACCGGAAAAAGCTTTGCCAATGCTTTCGGCTTTTTGCAGATAGCCCTGCCTTCCGGTAATGTGGCCCAGGCGCAGTAAATTTAAAGCCGCCACCGAGTTGCCCGACGGGATGGCGCCGTCGTAGATTTCTTTGTTGCGGATTAAAAGCTTTTCACCATCGTCGGCCGTCATAAACAGACCGCCGTTTTGACTGTCCCAAAAGTGTTTGATCATCAGGTCGTTTAAGCGGAGGGCTTCCTGCAGATAGATTGCCTTAAAGCTGGCTTGATAGAGTTCCAAAAAGCCCCAGACCACAAAGGCATAATCGTCAAGATGGGCCGGCAGACCGGCTTTTCCTTTACGATAGCGTTTCATCAGCCGCCCGTTTTTATCCCGCAGCTGGCGCATGATAAAATCAGCAGCCTTGACAGCGGCAGAAGTGTATCCGGGCTCGTCGAGGACCCGACCGGCTTTTGCCAAAGCGGCAATCATTAATCCGTTCCAGTCTGTAAGGATTTTATCATCTTTAAAGGGGTGGATGCGTTTCTTGCGTATCTTAAATAGCTGCTCGTGGTTTTTTTCCAGACGCCGAATTAATTGTTTTTCGGACACGCCCAATTCCCCGGCTAATTCCGGCAGCGTCTTTTTGAGATGCAGAATATTGCTTCCGGCTGGCTGCTCAGCATCCTGTGATTTGAAATTACCGTCATCGTCAAGGTTGTATATTTTTTTTAATATTTCGGTTTCCTTTATACCGATAATGTGTTGGATTTGCGGCAGGGTCCACAGATAGAATTTTCCTTCAACTCCTTCACTGTCGGCATCTTCAGCGCTGTAGAATCCACCCTCCTTGGATGTCATATCCCGCAAAATGTACGCCAGGATTTCCCTGACGGTCTGGGCGTAAAACCTTTTTCCGGTTACTTGAAAGGCCTCCGTATAAGCCATTGCCAGTAACGCCTGGTCATAAAGCATCTTTTCAAAGTGCGGCACCAACCATTGCCCATCGGTGGAATACCGGTGGAAACCGAAGCCGATATGATCGTGGATTCCGCCGAACCGCATCCGGGTCAGCGTTTTTTCCACCATTACCAGGGCCTGGGCGTCTTGACTGTGATGATATCGCCTGAGCAAAAAGGCCAATATGTGGGGTGTCGGAAACTTGGGTGCCTGTCCAAAGCCGCCGTATTCAGGATCATACACACTGCCGAGCAGGGTGCGGGTTTTATCCAGTATGCTTTGATCAAGGGCGTTACCCGGGCTGGGATTGCCCCGGCTGGCCAACAGGTCGGTGATGTTCTCGGCGCTTTTTTGCACATTTTCACGATCGTTTTGCCAGATCTCAGCCACCTTGGGCAGAAGGTCCATTAGGCCGGGGAGGCCCCGGCGGGTCTGTTTCGGGAAGTAGGTGCCCGCAAAAAACGGTTTCTTATCGGGCGTTAAAAATACGTTGTTGGGCCAGCCACCCCGTCCGGTCATGGTCTGGGTGACGGCCATATACACCTGGTCGATATCGGGACGCTCTTCACGATCAACTTTGACGGCGACAAAATATTTATTTAACAGGGCCGCCACCTCTTCATCCGCGAAAGATTCATGCTCCATCACATGGCACCAGTGGCAGGTGGAGTACCCGATGGACAAAAAGATGGGTTTGTTTTCCTTTTTGGCTTTTTCAAAGGCTTCCTTTCCCCACGGGTACCAGTCCACCGGATTTGTGGCATGCTGCAACAAATAAGGGCTGGATTCATTGATCAAACGGTTGTGTTTGACTTCTTTTTTTTGAGATGGGTCATTACTAGTTTCCGCGCTGGTCGGACCCACTAATCCCGGTAGCCATATGATTCCCAATGTGGTAAACAAAACCGTTAGGGTTGCGATTTTAAGCTTTCTTTTTGTACTTTTCCAATTCATGGAATCTTCCGTGACATACTACAATATAATTTGTTTCCATCCATAATTAGAGATTAACCATTTTGAAGGTGAAAACAAGTAATGGGTCATGAAACACGCGTTGGATAAAAAAACCGATCAAAAAATTAAGGGCCTGGCGCAATATCTATCTGTATCTTTTGAGCACTCGCAAAAAAGTGATTTGTTTGTGGTAGTGGGTTCCAGTCTGGTGGTAACGCCGGCGGCGGATATGCCCAAAGAGGCACTTATGGCCGATGCCAGATTGGTTATCCTTAATCAGGGTGAGACGCCCTTTGATTCACAAGCACATTTGAGATTTTTTGAACCGATTGGTGAGGTATTGCCGAAGGCTGTGAGAAAGTTAAAACGATTAATGGGTCTGTTTGAATAAAAAAAAATTGAATTAACTGCGCGCAATTCAAAACAAAGGTAACGAATTGTCAATACAAGCGATAGTTTCGCATGGTTTATCAGGAATTTTTTATCTTTAAAATTCCGCATTCCGCATTCCGACTTCCGCATTCAATTGACCTCAGCACTAATTCTTTAATCTTTGCCCCTTGCGCCAGGCACCCTTAGCTTTTTTTATTCTTTCCATCATCATCATCCAGGCGTCTTTGTTGTAGATCGGCACCTGGCCGCGGTTGTGCTGGTAAAACGGGGTGTCAAGATGGGCCACATGGAAGGAATATTCATAATTTGAGATGCTCGTTTGCCAGTGCCCGGTTAATCTGCCGATGATTGATCCGCCCATAAAAAGCAAGCAGATGGTCGCCGCGTAAAGCAGCGGTTTTAAAGTTCCGGATCTTATAGCAGATGAAATATAGAGGGTGTTCTTTTCCGGGCAGACAGCCACGCATTTGAGGCAGGCATGACACTCATCGGAGATCACCCCGGTGGTTTTATGAACTTTTATATCCACCGGGCAGGTGTGCGTGCACTGCTGGCACTGGGTACAGGTGTTTTCGTTGCGGTGGATTTTAAAAATACTGATAAAGCTGAGTCCTCCTAAAAGCGCCCCGTAAGGGCAGAGGTAGCGGCACCAGAAATTGCGAACCAAAATCGATAAGACCAATAACGAAACCAGCACCCAGAAAGCCAAAGATGAGATATTTTTAAAAAAATGCAGCATCTTAATGTCCGCCACCATATTGTAAGGGCTGTAGATAAAATAATCCAGGTCGCGGACATTCATCTTGATGATAATGGCCCATATAAAAAAGAACAGCAGCAGATACTTTAAACTGCGCAGCGGATAATCCAGCCAGAGGGGAATCTTGACGTCTTTTCTGAAGATAAATCGATGGAGCCGATTTAAATATTCCGTCAGCAGGCCTATTGGACACACCCAGCTGCAAAAACCGCGTTTCAGTAAAATGGCGGTGGATAATATGACCAAAAAAATGATCAAACCGGAAGGATGGATGGGGTTAAAAATACCGCTAACCAGCCAGTATTTAAAGCTCATCAGGGAACTGATCGGCAGAAATGCTTCGATTCCCGGAGGTCGGGTCATTGTCGGTAGAATGCCTTTTTCCAGCTGGCTGACAAAAATACTAAATTGCACGCCGATTAATACGGTTACCGCCAAAAAAAGGTACTGGACAATTTTGCGATAGGTTTGAATATTATGATTGGCCCGGTTTTTGGACGTTTGGTTAATTTCATTCATTGATAGCTAAACCTTTTTTTACCCACCCACATATAGTGGTTGTCAAAAAAACGTTCCGGTATTCAAACGTTTTTTTCTACAACCACTTATACCCCAATTCCGTAATTCGGAACATTATTATGGAAAGCGGTATAATCTATACAAAAGCGGTGCTCAATAATAATTGATTTAAATCAAAATCTTGAAAAAGGAGTCATGGCCAAAAGCAGCGCCGAGCAGGTGGAAAAGATCATCCGGATCGGTAAGGAACAGGGTCTGGAGCCGGCAACGCCGGATGAAGCCC
>PVMS01028345.1_pt1 | contig 10361 bp, 10 predicted proteins | sample 1853461 | NCBI WGS metagenome assembly PVMS01 (sample SAMN08582032, study PRJNA380276) | Marine sediment metagenome, whole genome shotgun sequencing project. | isolation source: ocean sediment barecode stripped | collected 2017
CTCCCATGAGTTCGATCCCGTCGTCGAGTACCGCGTATGCCCGACAGCGAGGTTTCCCGGCAGACCCGCAAGAACGGTTTCGTCGAAGACCTGGGCGACGAGTCCGAGGTCCTTGTAGACGGTGATGTTCTCACCGTCGCTGACCGAGATACCGGCGCTCTCCTGGCCACGGTGTTGAAGTGCGAAGAGGGCGAAGTATGCGAGGCGGGCAGCTTCTATAGCTGGACCTGAGACCCCGAATACGCCGCAGGCCTCGCCTGGCCTGTCCATGAGCCTGTTGGTGAGCTCGGGGTCCTCGAGGGGATGCTCGTTCACGGCGCGCAGTGTACCCGCCCAGCAGACTGGGTCAGATGATCATCGTGATAATCACCGCAGCGACCGCGACCGCTGAAGCGGTCACCGTTCGCACAGCACGGGCGTTCGGTTTGCCAACAGCAAGGACCGACCACAGCCATGCGATAAGAATTCCGCCTGCGAGTCCACCGAGGTGGGCACGCCAGTCGATTCCCCCCACGAACAGTGGCAGGGCGAGGTTGATGGCAAGCAGTACTCCGAGTTGGTTGAACATTGAACGGCCGCCGGGCGTGTGCCTCATCTTCCATGCAACGAACATCCAAGCGCCGAGGAGTCCGAAGATCGCCCCGGACGCGCCGATGGACACCTGCCCGGTTGCACCAAATGCGTACGACACCATTCCCCCTGTACCTGCGGTTGCGACATATAGCGCTGCGAATCCAGGACTGCCGACCTGCTGCTCAAGGCGTGGGCCGAAGAGGTAGAGGGCGTACATATTGAAGAGGATGTGCATCATCCCGCCATGAAGCAGCGCAGCGGTGAAGATACGCCACCATTCACCCGCAGCGACGAGGAAGTTCGCCTGGGCGAATGTTTGGAACAGCCACCTGTCTGCAGCAGGGGAGAGCAGGCCGAGGACGAAGATCCCCGCCGTGATCGCCATGATCGTGAACGAGACGGGTGTGGTCTGGAACGAGGGTGCTCCGAACGACTGGCGAGCGTTCACCACGCGGGACCTTCCCGTTGGCACCGCGCACGCAGGACACTTCTGTCCGACCGATGCATCATGGCTGCACTCGACGCAGATGTGTTTGCCACACGACGTGCAACTCAGCCCGGTGATTCGGTCGGGGTGGCGGTAGCAGGTGGGAACTGTCTGTTCGGTCATGATTGTTGAACGGTAATGGTTGTCACCCTGTTCCCGCGACAGTCGCTTGTCAGTGTTCCATCCGGCGTGGCAGTGCGTTGCGCCAGATGTTGGCGGCTTCTTCGACGCTGATCGATCCTGCATCGCCAAAGTCGAGAGTGCTGCCTGACACGGTGCCAATGCGCCGGTGTGGTGCTTCGGTCTCAAGGGTGTCTCCGTGACCGACCGCCACGAACCGCAGGGGGGTTTCGTCGAAGAGCTCTGGACCGTCGACGCTTTCTATGGTCATACCGACTGCCGATTTGATGGCGATCTCAGCGAGGGTGACGGCGAGCCCGCCGGTGGAGATGTCGTGGAGCACCGGTGTGGTGAATGCGAGCGAAACGGCAGCATCGACAACCGTGCGAGCGACTTCGGGATCCGCGTCTGCCGGTCTGCCGCCGAGGTTGTCGTTGACGATCCGGTCGTACGCCGATGCAGCGAAGTCGTCCGCAGCGTCGGGGCCGACGAGCCAGACGGTCATCCCTTCCTCCGCCCTGTCGAGGCGCGGTGGCTCAGGCGGCATCGGATCACAGAAGCCCAACATGCCCACAACAGGGGCTGGGTAGATATCGACGCCATCTGTCTGGTTGTAGAACGACACGTTGCCACCGACAACAGGCACATTCAGTTCCTCGCATGCGGTTGCCAAACCACCGACAGACTCGATGAATTGCCACATGACCCCGGGCTCCTCAGGGTTGCCGAAGTTGAGGTTGTCAACGAGCGCATACGGATTCGCACCGGTGACCGCAACGTTGAGGGCAGATTCATAGACGATCCGCGCCGATCCGCGCCTCGGGTCGAGATACGTGCGCAGGGAATCACCGTCTGTCGATACGGCCAGTCCCTTCTGCGTTCCCTTGATGCGAAGCAGTGAGCCATCGTGGCCAGGCTCGACAACGGTGTTGAGGAAAAGCATGTGGTCGTACTGGCGAGAGATCCACGAACGGTCGCCAATGGCAGGGTCGTCGAGGAGGACACGCAGGACGTTGCCTGCATCGAGATCTGCCGGAACCCGAGGTTCGTTTGCCCACGCTGCATCGAGGTAGTCTGGGCGCTCCGCCGGCCTGTCGTACTTGGGGGCCTCATCGGCAAGGGATGCGGCTGGAACGTTGCCGACGAGCTCACCCTTCGAGTAGATCGTGAGATCAGGACCCGCCTTAATCTTCCCGATGGTTGAGGCATCAATCTCCCACTTCTCTGCGATCGCCAGTACCTCGGCTTCGTTCTCCGGGGTGACAACGGCGAGCATGCGCTCCTGGGACTCAGACATCAGGATCTCACCGGGATTCATGTCGTGTTCACGCAGATGCACTTTGTCGAGGTCGACATCCATACCCATTCCGCCGTTCCCCGCAATCTCAGATGTCGCACATGAGATACCTGCAGCCCCGAGATCCTGGATGGCAACCACGAGATTCCGGTCGTACAACTCGAGGCACACCTCGATGAGCTTCTTCTCTTCGAACGGATCCCCGACCTGCACATTCGGCCGTTTCTCCTCGTCGCCCTCTTCGAAGGAGGCAGATGCGAGGATCGAGGCGCCACCGATTCCGTCTCTCCCTGTGGCGTTGCCGAGCAGGACAGCGAGGTTGCCTTGCCCCGAAGCGCCGGAGAGGACGAGTTGATCCTCCTTGAGAAGGCCGAGGGCCATGACGTTGACAAGTGGATTCTTCGAGAACCGGTCAGCGAATTCAACCTCGCCGCCGAGGGTGGGGACACCAACGGCGTTGCCGTATCCGGCGATGCCAGACACGACGCCTTCGAAGAGGTAGCGGTTGTGTGCCTCGTTGAGCGGGCCAAACCGCAGCGGATCCCACACAGCAATGGGTCTCGCGCCCATCGTGAAGACATCGCGCAGTATGCCGCCGACGCCCGTCGCAGCTCCCTGGTACGGCTCCACGTAGGACGGATGATTGTGACTCTCGATGCGCAGTGCCGCTAGCCAGCCGTCGCCTATGTCGACGACGCCAGCGTTCTCACCTGGTCCGACCACAACCCATGGCTGGTCGCTGGTGAAGCGGGCGAGGTGGGAGCGCGATGACTTGTACGAGCAGTGCTCAGACCACATCACGGAGTACATGGCGAGCTCTGCTGCAAGCGGCTCCCTGCCAAGAATCGCGATGACTCCCTCGTATTCGTCGTCCGTCATTCCGAGTTTGATGTGGTCGGGAGTCTTGAAGCTCGTCATGCATCAATCAGCTCGGTTGAGGCGATGAACCCTTCGATAAGAACCATGCCATCGGCAGATCCGAGGATCGTTTCGGACGCGCGTTCCGGATGTGGCATGAGACCAGCAATATTGCGTGCACCGTTCGTGATCCCGGCGATGCTGTTCGTCGACCCGTTGGGATTCGCCGATTCATCGATGAGACCGTCGGCGCCGGAGTACCGAAGGACCACGTCACCCTCGGACTCGACGCGGTCGACATCATCCGCGAGATAGTTGCCTTCATACGAGTTGAGGGGCAGCTTGAGGATCTGACCGACTTCGGCTGCTCTCGTGAGCACGCTGTCCGTCGACTCGACACGAAGATACGTTGGTTCACAGATGAATTTGAGATCGCGATTGGCGACGAGTGCACCGGGGAGCAGTCCTGCCTCGGTGAGTATTTGGAAGCCGTTGCAGATGCCGAGTACCGGGGTGGCTGCGCTCGCGAGCCGGACAACCTCGTCCATGATGGGCGAGAATCGCGCGATCGCCCCGGCTCGCAGGTAGTCGCCGTGTGCGAAGCCGCCCGGAAGCACGATGCCGTCGGTACCAGAGAGGTCGGTGTCACGATGCCACACCATCTCGGTATCGGTACCGGCCCGGTTGAGAGCGTGGGATATGTCGAGTTCGCAGTTCGTGCCAGGGAACACGATGACAGCGATCGTCACGATGCGGCCTCAATCGTGTAGCGCTCCATCACGGGATTGGCGAGGAGCTTCTCACACATCGCCTCGATCAGGGGTTCAGCGGCCTCGGCGCTTTCAGCTTCGACGTCGATTGAGATCGTGCGGCCAAACGAGACATGGGTTACGCCGCCGAATCCGAGATCGCTGAGGGCCTTCTTGGTCGTGGTCCCCTCTGGGTCAGAGAGGCCAGGCTTGCGAGCAATCGATATGACGTATGAGTAGGTCACTGCGCTCCCATGCGGTCGAGATAGGCGTTGAAGGTGGTTCCCGTGAGCAGTTCGTACGCCTCGATGTAGCGGTCGGAGGTCTCCAGGGTCACATTGTGCGGCATTGGCGGGGCTGGGGGAGTCTTGTCCCACCCGTCTTGCTCCTCGAGCCAGTCGCGCACGGGCTGCTTGTCAAACGAAGGCATGACTGCGCCGGGCGCCCACGCGTCTGCGGGCCAGTAACGCGACGAGTCTGGAGTGAGAACCTCGTCGATGAGGGTGATCTCACCGTCGACCATTCCGAACTCGAACTTGGTGTCGGCGAGGATGATGCCGCGCTCTGCGGCGTACTCGGCTCCCCGCAGATAGATGTCCATGCTGCGCGCCTTGAGTTCCTCGTACAGGTCGTTGCCTACGAAGGCTCGGGACTCGGCCTCGGTGAGGTTCTCGTCGTGGCCGCTCTCGGCTTTGGTGGCAGGAGTGAAGATCGGCTCGGGGAGCTGCGATGCCATCTGGAGGCCATCAGGGAGGTGCTCGGTGGTTGGACCGCCGCCGGCTTCGTACTCCTTCCACGAGGAGCCGTAAAGATATCCGCGCACGACGCACTCCATCGGAACGACCTGTGCGGCGTGCACCAGCATTGCGCGTCCGGCGTAGCCGGTCTGCTGTTGTGGCGTAAGGAAGCTCATCGTTGACGTATCAGCGGAGATGAGGTGGTGCGGTGTGTCGAGGATGTCGAACCAGTGGATTGAGACACCGGTGAGTACCTGCCCCTTGTGGGGGATGTCCTCGCCGAGGACGACATCGAATGCGGAGATGCGATCTGAGGCAACGATGAGCAGTCGGTCGTCATCGACCCGATAGATCTCACGAACCTTGCCCGATCCGAGGTGTTCCATGCCCGCCACGAACGCGATAGTAGCGTTCGCCGGCAGCCTGGCCTCGGTACCCTCTTGCATCATGGAGGACACATTGAAGCCGTGGGGGCCGTTCGAGACACCGTTCGAGGCGCTCGGCGGCGAAGCCAAGATCCGGTCGATCGTTGATCGCTTCTACGACATCATCGACACCGATGCGCCGAGCGTGCGGGCGATGTTGCCAAAGGACGACTCGGCGTCACGAGAGAAGCTGTCTGCGTATCTCACAGAGTGGACGGGTGGCCCAGAGCTCTATACGCCCGATCGAGGCCATCCGGCCATGCGCATGCGTCACGCACCGTTCGCGATAGGAGCCGATGAGGTAGCGGTGTGGCTCAGCTGTTTCGGAAGGTCGCTCGACGAGAACGATGTCACCGGAGCCATTCGTGAGTTCCTCGACGACAAGATCGGTGCCCTCGCCCTCCGCATGCAGAACCAACCCTGATGGGAATCGTGGCTCCATTGCCATTCCTTGGGCTGCAGACCGGACCCAGTCCGGTCCAAGGAACGCCGTAGGCGTTCCCAACCCTTGGGTTAGCCTCAGAGGGTGGTGGTGGAGAGGCGGGTGAAGACGACGTCGGTGTTACGCAGGGCGCGCTCTGGGGTGAAGCAGGCTGTCAGCACCTCGTCTCGTACGGTGACATCGGGGTCGTCGCGCAGATGGTCGAGCAGTGTGCCCTCGCCGTCCCATGTCTTCATCGCGTTGCGCTGGACAATGCGGTAGGCCTCGTCCCGAGTGAGTCCCGCGTCGACGAGCTCGAGAAGGACCGTCTGGGAGTACACCAAGCCTCTCGTTGACTCAAGGTTGGCAGCCATGCGGTCCGTGTCGACGACGAGGTTCTCGACCAACCTCCTCATTCGACGCAGCGCATAGTGCAGAAGGATCGTTGCATCAGGTAGCGCTACTCGCTCGACGGACGAGTGTGAGATGTCGCGCTCATGCCAGAGAGCTACGTTCTCCAGACCGGCCGATGCGTACCCACGCAGTAACCGCGCAACACCGGTGAGATTCTCCGAAGCAATCGGGTTCCGCTTGTGCGGCATGGCGGACGAACCCTTCTGACGTCTCCCGAACGACTCGCGGGCCTCGCCTACCTCAGAGCGCTGCAGATGTCTGATCTCGGTAGCGAACCGCTCGATCGTTGCGCCGATCAGAGCGATCGCGGAGAGGAAGTGGGCGTGCCTGTCGCGCGGAATCACCTGGGTTGATGCAGGCTCAGCGTTCAGACCGAGAGCGCCGCACACGTATTTTTCCACGTCTGGCGGTGTGTGGGCATACGTACCCACCGCACCCGAGATCTTGCCGAAGGACACACCGTTGACGGCATCGACAAGACGTTCATGGTCGCGGTTGACCTCGAACGCCCAGTTCGCGAGCTTGAGTCCGAACGATGTCGGCTCGGCCCAAATACCGTGGGTGCGTCCGATCATTGGTACGTCCCGGTATTCGAACGCCTTCTCCTTGACGGTGTCAAAGAGCTCAGCGACCGCATCAAGCAGTAGCTCGCCTGACTCTTTCAGGGTGACACCTGACGCGGTATCGAGGACATCAGATGATGTGAGTCCGTAGTGGATCCACTCGCCACCCTCGCTAACGGACTCCGAAAGGAGATCGACAAACGCAGCCACATCATGGTTCGTGACGGCCTCACGTTCTTTCCACTCAACAGGGTCGACCTCAGGCGACTTGCGGGCAGCAACGGCCGCGTCCTGTGGTGCGATGCCGAGCTCAGCCCATGCCTCGACGACGAGGATCTCCACCTCCCGCCACACGGCGAGCTTCCGCGGCTCTGACCAGACCGCCGCCATCTCAACTGTCGAGTAGCGCTCAATCATCCCTTCAAGCCCTCTCGATACGCAGCGAGTTTCTCAGCAAGGCTTGGATCGTTCACAGACAGAATCGAGGCTGCGAGATAGCCAGCGTTCGCCGAACTGTCGATGGCAACAGTCGCAACGGGGATGCCTGTCGGCATCTGCACGGTTGACCACATGGCATCCACGCCACCGAGCCCTCCTGCGGCGATTGGGATGCCGATCACAGGGAGCGTGGTGTGGGCTGCGACGGCACCCGCGAGGTGCGCTGCCTTCCCTGCACCGCACACGATGACGCCGAATCCGTTCTCCCGTGCCGAGCTGGTGAACGCCGCGACCTTCTCTGGCGTGCGATGCGCTGACATGACATGGACTTCGTTCTCGATACCGAAGTCATCGAGAACCGCTGCGCATGCCTCCATCTTTGACATGTCCTTTTCAGACCCCATGAGGATCGCGACCTTCATTCTGCTGTCCCTTCTTGGTCCGCAGCGATGTCGGTGCGGAACTGTTTTCCCTTGAAATCTATGTGTCGTACCCCTGCGTATGCGTTCTCGCGTGCCTCAGGAATGCTCTCTCCGAGACCGACGATGTTGAGCACCCGTCCACCCGTGCTCTCGAGTCCGCCATCGACGTTCCGTGTACCAGCATGAAACACAAGCACGTTGTTGAGCGGCTCAAGACCCGAAATTGGGAGCCCCTTCTCCGGCGCTTCCGGATAGCCGGGAGCAGCAAGCACAACGTCAACGGCGGCTCTCTCTGACCACGTCACGCTCTGGCCCGTGAGCCCCTCATTCGCAGCGGCCTTCAACACATGGAGCAGGTCGGATGTGATGCGGGGCATCAGAACTTCCGTCTCGGGATCGCCGAGACGGCAGTTGAACTCGAGCACCTTCGGACCGTCAGGTGTGAGCATCAGCCCGACGTAGAGGAATCCTGTGTATTCGATGCCGCGTGCTGCGAGCTCTGCGAGTGTTGGGAGCGCCACATGCACGGTTGTCCAATCCACGAGGTTGTCGTCGAGGTCCCCCACAGGAGAGAAGCACCCCATCCCCCCTGTGTTGGGTCCGGCATCTCCATCGAGAAGCCGCTTGTAGTCCCTGGCTGGCTGGAGTGGAATTGACTCGCCACCCGAACAGATGTAGAAGATGGATACCTCATCACCGGTGAGGTGCTCCTCTATTACGACCGATGCCCCTGCGTCCCCGAACTTTCCACCGAGACAGGCATCAACCCATGCAACTGCATCCGCGAGGGACTCGGTGACGATCACGCCCTTCCCTGCCGCGAGTCCGTCAGCCTTCACAACATATGGTGTGGGCGACTCTTCGAGGTGGAACACGGCGGCCTCGCGATCCGTGAACGTTGCGGATCGGGCCGTCGGCACCGCCGCCGCCGCCATGACCTCCTTTGCGAACGACTTCGATGATTCGAGTCGTGCCGCTGCCTTGATCGGTCCAAAGACGGGGATAGCTGCAGCAAGGAGTGCGTCTGCTACCCCTGCCGCCAGGGGCGCCTCCGGCCCGACCACGACCAAATCGATGTCGCTCGATCGGGACAGCTCCACGATGGCGGCGGGGTCGTTCGGGTCTACGTCGGCGATGACATCGCCAAGCGAAGCAAGTCCTGCGTTGCCGGGACAGGAGATGAGCCGATCAAGCATCGGACTCTGCGCGAGTTTCCATCCAATGGCATGTTCTCTGCCACCACCGCCGAGGAGAAGCACCCGCATCGTGATCAGCCCTTGGTGAGCGTGGCCTTACGGCCGGGACCGACAGAGACGGTCCTGATGGGAACACCCGCGAGTTCCTCGATCCGTTCGACGTAGTCCCTAGCGAGTTGCGGCAGGTCCTCGTACTTCGTCACATTCGTGATGTCGTCGCCCCAACCCTTGTGCTCCTCGTACACCGGTGTGCACTCGTACAGAACTCGCTGCTGTCTCGGGAGTTCCGTGAACGTCTGACCCTCGGCCTCGTACGCGGTTGCGATCTTGATCGTATCGAAGTGAGACAGCACGTCGAGCTTCGTGAGAGCGATCTCGGTGAGGCCGTTCACACGGGCCGCGTACTTGAGTGCAACGGCGTCGAGCCATCCACATCGTCGACGCCGTCCGGTTACGACCCCGTACTCGCCGCCGATGTCGATCATGCGGTCCCCGATCTCATCAAGCTGCTCTGTCGGGAACGGACCCGTTCCAACACGCGAGATGTAGGCCTTCGCGACGCCGATGACATCGTCGATCATCTTCGGTCCAATGCCGATGCCAACAGGTGCTCCGCCAGCTGTCGGGTTCGACGAGGTCACGAATGGGTATGTGCCGTGGTCGATGTCGAGGAGCGTTCCTTGGCCTCCCTCAAAGAGGACGTTCTTGCCCTCCTGGAGTGCCTCCCACACGAGGAGTGAGGTGTCGGCAACGTATGGCTCGAGCAGGTCGGCATACCCGAGGTACTCTTCCGCGATCTCCTCGAAGTCGAGGGGCAGCTGGTTGTACACCTTGACGAGCAGCAGGTTCTTGGTCTTGACGACGGCAGCGAGCTTCTCTCGGAAGATCTTCTCGTCGAACAGATCCTGGACACGGATACCTGAACGAGAGTACTTGTCCGTATAGGCAGGACCGATCCCCCGCTTTGTCGTCCCGATCATCGAGTTGCCGAGATAGCGCTCGATGACAGCATCAAGCTTGCGGTGGTAGGGCATGATGAGGTGAGCGTTGTTCGAGATCTTCACGCGGGAGGGATCGATGCCCTTTCTCCTGAGCGTCTCCATCTCCTCGAAGAACCACTTTGGATCGACGACCACTCCGTTTCCGATGACAGGCGTAACGGTTGGATAGAGCACACCTGACGGAATCAGGCTGAGCGCGAACTTCTGGGTGGCGGTGACAATCGTGTGCCCGGCATTGTTGCCGCCCTGATACCGAACGACGATGTCGGCCTTTTCGGACAGAAGATCAGTGATCTTGCCTTTGCCTTCCTCACCCCACTGGGCCCCCAGAATCACCTTTGCGGGCATGACGCTCCTCCGAATCGCTGCCTCGAATCGGAGGGTACATGGGCGAGAGGACGCGAGGATTCCGCCGCAACGGTTGCTACCAGCACGAAGATGTGGCTAGGTTGCACTCATTCGGTCCCCGGATCGAATGCGGCGGGACATCTCGCCGCGCTATTCGAACAAGCAAATAAAGGAGAAATTTCAGCATGCTTAAAAGACTTGCTGTGCTCTTCGCTGTCCTCGCACTCGTAGCCGCAGCTTGCGGCGGGAGCGACGGAGGCGACACAACTACTACCGCGGGCGAAACCGACGGTGGAGATTCCGGTCAAGAGA